>Ga0307419_10000260_pt1 | contig 25575 bp, 22 predicted proteins | sample SalMarWE160230MG_2_FD_202512 | JGI IMG/M metagenome (GOLD analysis project Ga0307419, IMG submission 202512) | Salt marsh sediment microbial communities from the Plum Island Ecosystem LTER, Massachusetts, United States - WE1602-30 | ecosystem: Environmental > Aquatic > Marine > Intertidal zone... | reverse complement strand
TTTGTTGTCAGCTTTTATTATGATCGCTGCGACTATTCTGACTATAAGTGTGAAGGTTTACAGGGCTGCTATGAGGAATCCGGTGGATTCTCTCAGGTATGAATAATAGGTAGCAGAAGACGGAAGGCTGAAGGCAGTTGGTTAAAAGTATGTTTTTTGCCAACTGCTCTTTGCCAATTGCCAACTTTTTTGTTTTAAATATCCGGATCCTAATACATTCTGTTGATAAGCTGGCCGATCTCATCACGCTTTTTGAGAGGAAAACTGTGGTTTTTGCCGTCTCTCGTAACAACATTTATCCCTTTTACAAAACTCAGATTCTTATTATAGAAAATGACCTCCAGGATATTTTCAAATAATATCTCGAAATTGAATCTCTCTTTCAACTCATCCAGCGGTTTAAAGTATATCCGCTGGTTAGTGACAATCAGCTTCCCGTCAACTTTCTGATTATCAACCACCTGGTTAGTATCGCCTGCCTTGAGGACTATCTCGTTCGGATATAGTTTGACTGTCATTTCCCTGGGTATTATGATTTCTGATATAAAGACGCGTATCAAGTCTGAATGTTGCAGAGATAGTGGAAAAACATATTATTTTTTGTAAGTACATGATTTATAATGTCAAATAATTAGACAATTTTACCTATCTTCGTACTTTACTTTATACTTCATGAACAATAGAACAGATAAGCTTGTGCAGGGAGCATCACCGACTATGATCAATGTCTTGAACATAGTACGTAAGATTGCCCCGACAGATGCCAATGTCCTCATTACCGGCGAAAACGGGACGGGAAAAGAGCTTATTGCCAAGGAGATACATAATCTGTCAGAAAGATCAGATGAGCTGATAATAAGTGTTGATATGGGTTCAATTACCGAAACACTTTTTGAAAGTGAGCTTTTCGGTCATGTAAAGGGGGCCTTTACCGATGCCAGGGAGGACAGGAAGGGAAAGATTGAGCATGCCTCCGGCGGAACACTATTTCTGGATGAGATAAGTAATCTTTCACTGCAGTCACAGTCAAAACTGCTCAATGCCCTGCAGAACAGGGAGATTGTCAGAGTTGGTTCAAATCGGCATATTCCTGTTGACATAAGATTGATATGTGCAACTAACCTCGATCTGGAGAAGATGGTGGGAGAGGGAAGGTTCCGCGAGGATCTGCTTTACAGGATAAACACCATAATTATTGATGTACCGCCTTTACGCGACAGGGTTGATGACATTCCGATTCTTGCAAATTATTTTGTGAAGGTTTATTGTGAAAAATATAACAGGGGTGATTCTGTGAGAATAAATACACACGCTCTGGAAAAACTGGCCAATTACAACTGGCCTGGTAACGTAAGGGAGCTGCAGCATGCAATTGAAAAAGCTGTTATAATGAGTGATTCAAATATCCTTCTTCCCTCGGATTTTGAGTTCAGGCCACAATTAAAAAGCGTTTCTCATGAGGAGATCACTCTTGCCGGGATGGAGAAAAAGCTTATACTTGACTGCCTTAAAAGGCATGGAAACAACATCAGTGTTGCTGCCGCAAAACTTGGCATAACGAGGCAGACACTCTATAACAAGCTCAGGAAACTCGACCCCGGATCTTACTAACTTACAATCTTGCCGTCAAACAGGTTAACTATCCTGTGAGCATATCCTGCATCCCTGTCATTATGAGTGACCATAACGATAGTAGTACCTTCTTTGTTAAGTTCAAGAAGCAGGTTGATCACTTCGATACCGTTTTTTGAATCGAGGTTACCTGTCGGTTCGTCAGCAAGGATAAGCCTTGGATTTGCCACCACTGCGCGTGCAATTGCCACTCTCTGCTGCTGCCCTCCTGAGAGCTGCTGCGGAAAATGCTTTGCCCGGTGAGTGATCTTCATTCTCGTAAGTGCCTCCTCAACTTTCTGTTTTCTCTCACTTGCCTTCATTTTCAGATAGATAAGAGGGAGCTCAACATTTTCATAAACATTCAGCTCGTCTATCAGGTTAAAGGACTGGAAGACAAATCCGATGTTGCCTTTCCGAAAGACAGTCCTGTCACGTTCCTTCAGTCTTGCCACCTCTGTACCGTTGAAGATGTAGCTTCCAGCAGTAGGATTGTCGAGCAATCCAAGGATGTTTAGAAGTGTTGATTTGCCGCATCCCGATGGTCCCATAACTGCTACATATTCACCCTCTTTCACAGTAAGGCTCACTTTATTGAGAGCTGTTGTCTCAACCTCTTCAGTTCTGAAGATCTTGGTTAGTTCATTTGTTTGAATCATAGTATTAAGTATTAGTTGTTATATTACTTTTTAAAAACCAGTTTCTCATTCTTTCCGAAGGATTCATAGCCTGAAATTATAACTTTCTCTCCGGGCTGAAGTCCTTCAAGTACTTCATAGTATTTCGGGTTTTTTCTCCCGATTGAAATATTCCGTTTAATGGCGAACGATTCGGAAGGATCAAGTACGAATATCCATTGTCCGCCGGTCTCCTGGAAAAATCCCCCGATAGGCACAAGCATAGCCTCTTTCGGCTGTCCCAGCTGCAGGCTTATATAGTAAGTCTGGCCCGTTCTTATGTTATCCGGCATGGTGTCAGTGAAAACCATATCGATTTCAAATGTCCCGTTTCTTACCTCAGGGTAAACCCTTCTGACAACCAGGTTGAACAGACTGCCCTGCCTGTCGAGTGTTGCAGAAAGCTGGGTTCTGATCCGGTCAATATAGTGCTCATCTATTTGAGCAGATACCTTATAAGATGTTAACACATTTATCTGTCCCATATTGGCGCCGCGTGATATAGATTGCCCGATCTCCGGCACCAGCAATCCAAGCTGTCCGTCAACTGTGGCCTTTACATTAAGATTCTCCACTCTTTGCCTGACGAGTGCAAGGTTCTTGCGCATATTCTCAAGATTGGATTTTATTGTTTCAACCTGTACGGACCGGAAGACAGAATCTGCCTTTTGCCTTTCAATAAATAGTTCCTGTGAGCTTCGTGCCATATCAAGATCCTCTTTTGAACGAATAAATTCTTCCTTCGAAATCAGGTTATCTTTGATCAATTCCAGATTTTGCTGATAGGTACGTTCTTTTCTTTCAATATCATATTTAAGACTGATCAGCTCTCTTTTAATAGCTATTCTTTCCTGTTCCATAGTTACCTGAGTATTCCGGAGAAAATTACTCTTCTCAGCAAGCTGTGCCTCACTGTCAAGGATATTGAGGTACAGATCAGAATTTGCAAGCTTCAGGATAATATCACCCTTTTTGACCATTGAACCCTCCTCAATCAGGATCTCCTCAACACGACCTCCTTCAAGAGCATCAAGGAAAACAGTGCTTATAGGTTCCACAGTACCGGGAACTGTAATATAATCGTTAAACTGGTCATGTATAACTGTCTCAATAATAAGCTTGTCCTTTTCAACCTTATAGGTAGAGACACGTTCTGAAAAGAATGCCATATAAGACAATACCAGAATTACAATAGCTCCGGCAATATATCCAATATGTTTCTTTTTGAGACCTTTTTTCTGCTCAATGGGTTTATCCATAGTTTCGAGAGGCGCATCCATATCGGTTCAATATATATATTATTTAAAGATTATTTTCTCGTATTCACCTGTTACATAGAAACTTATAGTAAGTTTCCTGATCAGCATCTGAAGCCTGGTTCTTAATGCTTCAGCTTCTGCCCTGAAAAGAGTTGTTTTAGCAGCTGAGTAATCTGTCACATCAACAAGCCCCGATTCAAATTTCTTTTCGACAGCATTGAATGATCTCCTGTTAAATTCAAGGTTTGCCTGTGCTGCCATGTATTCATCTTTACCTCTTATATAATCGAGACATGCATTTTCGATTTCAATATAGAGGCTGTTTTTCTCCTGTTCGAGTCTAAGGGTAGCATCATCCCTTCTTATTTTTGCCGTTTTAATATTTCTGCCTGTAGCATAATTGTTGAAAATAGGTATGTCAAGCGAAAAGTAGATTGCCTGGCTGTTATTGTTTTTAAGCTGGGTAGAAAAGGATTGTTGTGCTGCTGCATCTTCACTGATCACCTTGTAATAACCTGTATATACTGCACCGCCTACAGATATGCTTGGCACCATGCTTCCTTTTGCAGCGGATATCTGCTTCCTGTTAGCTTCAAGTTCATATTCAATGGCTTTTAGTCTCGGCAAGGTTCGGGCGGCTATTTTATATATACTGTCAGCATTAAAGCTCTCATCGACCACAGGCAGATTTGAAAGATCGGGTATCTCTATATCAAACTCTGTTTCAGGTGATAGTTGAAGCATCTGCTTAAGAGTGGTCACCGCCTGATTTGCATTGTTACGTGCAATAGTATAGGAGAGCCTGTCATCGGAGAGCCTGCTTTCCATCTCAAATTGCCGAGAAAGTGCTTCACGGCCTGTTTCAACCATCTTTAGTATACGGAAATTCTGCTTCTCTGATAATTCTGTCTGTTGCCTGGAAGCCTCTTCAATACCTCTTGTATATAGCACCTGGTAATATTGTATAAGTATTTCAATTATGAGTGTATTTTTCACAATCTTTTCCCCTTCCAGTCCTGCCATATACAAGTATTTATTGGCATTAAGGGTATTAAGCCCTGATAAACCATTGAACAGATTCAGATTTGTCCGCAGTGAATATGAATTACTTATGTTCTGTTTAAATGTAATAAGGTTGGTAACCGGGTCTATCGAACGTCCAAAACCTAATTGAGCATCAGACCCAAAATTCAGGGATGGAAGGAAATCCATCTTCGACTTCAACAAATTTGTTTCATAGGTCTCTGTCTGCAGACCCTGCCTTTTCAATCCGATATTATTTGTTACAGCATAATCTATGCAGTCATCCAGTGTCCATTTCTCAATCTCCTGTCCAGAACCTGCCTGCCAGTAAAAAAATATTATTATTAGTATTGTCCAGATCCTTTTTTTCATTTCGCCAATCACTATTAATTGATATTTATAGCCAAATATCATGCCAGTAATACTAACACATTAATTATCTGTTATATATAAATATTATTGAAGATAAACTTGTAAAGATATTACACAGACTATGTCTAATATTTAGACACTTCTTATTGTAATTCTGACCATGGTGGTATAAGGGCAAAGCAGTTCCTGATAGAAATTTTTCATTTACCGGTAATTCTGTCCTGTGTGCCTGATCGCCTGAGGATCGCCTCAATAAGGCCGGGGAAGAACTTTGAGACCGTATATTCTGCTTTGCCAAGCAACGAATGGACAGATATGAATCTCCTTTTCCTGATTTGTTTAAGCAGCAATGATGCTGTTATTTCAGCAGATACTCTTTTTACTTTCCTGTCAGGAAGCAGTGCCAGTTCACCTTTTGAATTATATTGCTCCTTTGCGGGATCATTTACCGTAAAACCTACATAAGCCACACCTATATGCACATTCTGACCATAAAGCTCATTCTTAAGGCTTTGAGCAAGTGCTGTCAGTGCCATTTTTGAAGCAGAATAGCCGCTGTACGCCGGGAGTCCGAAAAGGCCTGCAAGACTCGAAACAAACAGTATGGTTCCATCAGTCTTTTTTATGTGAGGCAAAGCATATTTTGTCATGTAATAAGAGGCAAGCAGATTTACCTCTACCTGTTTTTTAAAAACTATTGACTCAGCCTCCTCAACAGTACCTGCACCGGCAATACCTGCATTATTAATCAGCACATCTATCTTTCCGAATCGTTCAATAGTCTTTTCGACAATATTCCTGCACACTCCTTCATCAGATATATCTCCCGGTATCTCTATCACATCACAGCCATTGAGGAACAATTTGTTTTTCAGCTCTGACAGTTTTTCTGCATTTCTGCTGTTAATGCTCAGTCTGGAACCAGCTCCTGCAAGCAGAAGACTAAGTGCTTTGCCAATGCCCTGACGCGCACCGGTTATTATTATAACCTTATCCCTGAAATATCTGTCATTCATGAAGCAGTTTGTTAATTTTGCATGGCGAGCCAGTTATATGCTTCTTTTATTGCGATTTCTATCGGTGTTTGCGGCATTTTTAACTCTCTGACCGCTTTTTCAGATGTATAATAATTGAAATCGCCTGATACCACGGCTGTTCTGTATGTGAGTGATGGTGTAAACCTGAAAATCTTTGCAGAAGCTGAAAGTAAAAATCCGAACAGACTGGCAACAAATTTCGGTATCAGGATCCCGGGTGGAGTCACTCCTGAACCTGCCGCCATTTTGCCGAAAATTTCTTTATAGCTGAGATTCTTATTACCAAGGATATAACACTCTCCTGTTTTACCCATGGTCAGGGCATTTGCCACTGCTACTGCCGCATCCTTAACATAAATAAAGTTCCTTCCGCCCGGTGCATATCCTGGTAACTTTCTGTTTTTCACGGCCATGAGCATTTGTGCCGAACCATATCTTCCACAATAAGGACCAAGCATGAATGTCGGATTAAGGATCACTGCAGGCAAATCACTGGATTTTACAAGCTCCAGCACTCTCTTCTGTGCTTCAAATTTTGTGTCGATGTAATCCAGCTTATACTTGCTGCTCGAAAAAGGTGTCAATTCATTTCCGGGTTTTTCTTTTGTTCCAAATCCGAATGAGTTGGCAGTTCCTATATGTATTACCCGGGAAATTCTTTTTTCCAGTGCAGCCTTCATCACATTGAGAGTGCCACCCACGTTTACCTTATATTGAATTTCGGATCTGTTAGGATAGGTTGTAGTGCTTGCCGCTGTATGTATCAGCATATCACAACCATCAACGGCTTCAAGAACTGAATAATAGTCAAGGATATCTCCATAAAATAACTTGATATCAAGGTCTTTGATAGTAGAAATATCTTCCCCCGTTTTGATGAAGCCTATAACCTCATGATCCCTTGACAGGAGTTCCCTGATTATATTACTGGCCAAAAATCCATTTGCTCCGGTTATAAATATTCTCATGTGGAGTATTTAAGTTATTGTAACAACATTTTACCGGGAACTTATCATTAATTTCTTTTAAAATTAGTAAAAATCTGAAAATAAATGTTTACGGAATATTTTCATTAACAAATTTTCCCCAATAAATTTGCCATAAATTAATCCTTCCGGACAATAATATGATTACATGCTGACCAATCCACCATTCGGAGTCGAGTGGAAGAAAGTTCAGAAAGCCGTGAATGAAACAAAACGGAGCATCAGGATCACGCATAGGCATTGTCCTTAATGGTTCGCCCCTCTTTACAGGTGGAGCAGGAAGCGGAGAAAACAATATCCGTAAGTGGATCATCGAAAATGATATGTTCGAAGCCATCATAGCTCTTCCTGACCAATTATTCTACAACACCGGTATATATACCTACCTATGGTTCGTTACTAATCGTAAAGACCAGGGGAACGAAAAGGGAAGGTGCAATTGATCAATGCTGTTTCAATCTTCGGGAACATGTTCAAGTCCCTGGGTAACAAAAGGCATTATATCTCCCTTGTAATGATCAACGCACTTTTAAAATATGAATATATTATAACTTTTCAATCAGTCCTTAACCGGACACTGGTGAATTGCCAGGTAAAATAAATCAGAACGTTGGTTTAATTACAATATCAATACGACGGTTTTTTCTGCGCCCTTCTTTAGTTTCATTATTGGCAACCGGATTATTTTCCCCTTGTCCTACTGAACTAATATTCATTTTGTTGAGCTCCTTCATATTCGCTTTTAAATATTCAGTAACGGCATCAGAACGTTTCTGTGAAAGTTTTAAATTCAAAGAATCGCTTCCGAATGCATCAGTATATCCTTCTACAATTACTTTGCTGTTGGGAAATGTATTAATAGCATTTTGAACCTTGGTCAATAAGCCAAAATTTTCCGGCTTTATTTCTGACTTCCCTACTTCAAAGTCAAAGCCATGCATCCTTATAATAACATCGTCTCCTGAACGAAAAACCATTGCTTCCGAGCTGTCGAATATATTATTCACTATATCAAACTTCTCATTAATTTTTGTTTGAAAATCGATTTTTTTTGCAAGTTCGGCCTTTTCATTTTCAATTGCCTGCATTCTTGATTTATTCTCAGCAGTACGCTTGCTTATCTCAGTTGTAAACTCATTATTAAGCGCATTTCTTTCTTTTTTCAGAACTTCGACATTAGCCTCCAATTGCTCAATTAAATAATCCTGCCGGGAGTTCTCCATAACAAGGCTGGCGTTCTTCACTTGTAAATCATATACATAGTTTACTATTTTATTCTCGGGCTTGTTAAATCCTTCATCAAATTGTGCGACAAAACCAACTGCTTCAGCAATATTTATTAATGGAGTTTCCAGATTCAGGATTACATCTTCCATTTCTGTATTTTCATCGTCTATTTTTTTAATCATATTATTAAGGAAAATAGCATGCTTTGCTTCATATTTAGCTTGTTTTGCCAATATACGGGGGTAATCCATATCATAACGGTTTGTTTCAAGTTCCTTTTCGGTTTCCGATAACAGCGATTTTGCTTTTTCAATAGTTTTTGGCGCTTTTTTATCAACATTCATATCATCGGCTTTTTCTATTAATTTACGGGTTTCTTCAAGCAAATTTGTTTTTATGGCAGTTAGTTCAGCTTTTCTGTATATTTCTATTGCTTTAACAGATTCTTTATATGAGTCATCCCTATCTGCTTTTTCTAATTCCTCGGCTGCCTTAATAAATTGTCCTTCTGCTTCTAACCACAGTTCTTTTGCAAATATATCAGCTCCCACTGAGAAAGCATCTTCACGTGCATTTAATGTATTTGCAAAAACAATTCTGGCTGAATAACAAAAGTCTATCGATCTTTTAAAGTAATTTACTGCTTCAGTAAGTGTTTCTTCAACTTTTTCAATTCCTTTTTCTTTTTCGAAATCCTTTTCAGCATCCTGATAATAGTCTAATGCTTTAGAATATTCTAATGGAGCAAGAATATCTGCTTTCATTGCTTTTGCATTTTGCATAGCTTTATCAGCTTGTTTAAATACGGCACTTTTTGTTTGTTGTGCATAACCGCTGGTGCCAGCTATAAAAATAGCCAGGAAAAATACCACGGCAATTTTAGTTTTTGTTCTTAATACATTTTTCATTTTATCTTTTTTAAGTAAAATAACTAAGCTATAAAGTTGGTTATCATTCAAGTAATACGCATTACATAATTCAGGTAATAAGTTACATCATTCACACATTTTCAATAAACATTTTTAGTGATTTAAGGCATATTGAAAGGGTAATGCGATTAATCTAAAAATATGATTAACTAAAAAATTAATATGGGATCCTGGTACCTGGATAATTTATCTATGCAATAGGAGAAAATATTTACACGTAAGTATAAATAATAACAAGAAGTTAGCAAATAAGAGAAGGATAATTACTTTCCGATACAGAAATTCCTGAAAATATTCCCCAGTATCTCATCTGTTGTGATCTCTCCGGTTATCTCACCCAGATAATGAATAGCATGCCTTATGTCAATTGCAATCAGATCTTCCTGTAAATGATTCTCCAATCCCTCCTTTACTCTTTCAAGGCTTTCCGTTACTTGAGATAATGCCCTGTAATGTCTTATATTGGTGACTATTACATTTTCTGATTCTATTTTATCGCTTTCAACTGTGCTGCTTATGGCTTCCCTGAGCTCATCCAGTCCTTCACCTGTTTTAGCTGAAATGAAGAGCATTGATTCATCCTCCTGGAGGGATATCGCATTATTAAAATCATTCCTTTGTCCCGATATATCAATATCTATTTTATTAAGCAGGATGAACAGCTTTTTACCTTTCCCGGCAATCTGGCTGCGGACACCATTCAACACCCCGGTCAGAGCAGTTATCCCTTCATTTACATCGGCAACAAGCATGATCAGTGAGGCAGCAGTGATCTTTTCATGAGTCTTCTTTATTCCTATGTTCTCTATTATGTCTCCAGTGTCTCTCAGTCCGGCTGTATCAATAAAACGATACTGAATGCCGTCAATTACGGCAATATCCTCTATTGAATCCCTTGTAGTTCCCGGTATCTCCGTGACGATTGCCTTTTCCTCTTTAAGCAGATTATTCAGAAGAGTTGATTTTCCCGTATTTGGATTTCCTGCAATAGCAACAGGAACACCGTTCTTAATTACGTTACCCAGGCTGAATGATGCAGTGAGCTCCCTTGTTACAGACATAACTTTTTCCACAATTTCCAGCAGTTTTATTCTGTCTGCAAATTCCACATTTTCTTCTCCGAAATCGAGTTCCAGTTCAATCAAAGATGCAAAATGAAGAAGGTCTGCTCTCAGTATCCTTATTTCATCAGAAAATTCCCCCCGCATCTGGCTGACAGCAATTTTATGCGCTGCCTCAGATTCTGATGCTATAAGATCGGCCACAGCTTCAGCCTGTGACAGATCCATTTTCCCGTTAAGAAAAGCTCTCATGGTAAATTCTCCCGGGTTTGCCGGCACAGCACCATTTTTTATCAGCAATTCGAGTATTTTTTGCTGAATATACCTGGAAGCATGGCATGAGATCTCAATGGAATCTTCACCGGTGTAGGAGTGAGGTGCCCTGAAGATGCTTACAAGAACATCATCAATAACATCCTCCCCGGAGTGTATTTCACCATAAACAATGGTGTAACCCTTCTGTTCTGTCAGCTTAATTCTCCTTTCGGACGGAAAGAAGATCCTGTCACAAATGGCTATGCTTTGAGTGCCACTTATCCTTATTACCGCGATAGCACCTCCTCCTGATGTTGCGGGAGCACATATCGTTTCCTCTGTCCTTAACATATTTCACCATCTGTCATGTGACAAATGTATGAAAGTTATGCCAACTGCATACTGCCAACTGCTTTTTCACCTCTCAAGGTTCTGTACGGTAAAGAAAGTATCATCAACTTTGACCTGTTCCGTGATATTTCGGAATACTATCTCTGATTGTCTGTCAGTAACATGATTACATGCGATCATATCCCTGATCATATATTTTCCTTCAGGCATCTGATGCACACTTTTGATTTCAATTGTCTTATACAGCTCATTATCAAAGTTATAGAATTCCATCTTCTGTACCTGGTAATTATCCATGTCGATATAGCTTACTTTCCGGGAATAACCATATTCATCTTCTTTATCCTCATCAACCGGAATGCTTTCGATGATCCATATGTTATCTTTGCCGGACTCTGTAACATGACTGTTGACAAAGTCGGAGAGGGTAGGAGAACTCATGTCGGCATTTGTAAATTCCGAGCTCATAAAACTCCTTCCCTTTTCAGAAGATACTATCCGCCGGGTTCTCTTCAACGCGGGCAGATATATCCACATTTCATCAGCACTGTTCTTATTGTCAACCACCAGCATGGCAGTACCTCTTACATCGGCCGGTTCAAGGAATTTGATCATTCTTTTCTCAAGTCCGCCCGAAAAGCTTTTAGTGGTCATCGAAATTGTCCTGTTTCTCGAGGCCCCGTTCTTTTCGGTAATTGACAGGTTAATTGTAGCGCTCATTGAACCGGTAAGGCTCAGCTCCCGGCTTTTATTCATTATCTGCCCTGCATCCGGCAATTGAGCCGACACCTGCAAAAGCGGCAGAAGTAATCCCAGTAACAATACTCTTTTTTTCATCGTTCTTTTGTCTTTTAACTTTTATCTTTTGTCTTCTATTACTCATATCATTTTCAACAAAGGTTGGCCTGAATTTCATCAGGATTGCCGGTATCAGCACTATTGCACCTGCGAGGCATGATCCTATTGAAATAATTACCAGATAACCAAAGAAGCGTATTGAGGTGAAACCTGACAGGATCAGTACTGAGAATCCTGCCATTACACCACATGCATTTATTATTATGCTCCTTCCTATTGTCCCCATCGCTTTCCTGGTTGATTCCTCATACGAAAGGCCCTGTCTGATCTGGATATTAAAGCACCAGATATACTGTATTGTAAAGTCAACTCCCACACCGATCATGATTGAAGAGAGAAGAGCAGTTGCGGCATCAAGTGCAATGCCGGTAAATCCCATAAAACCGAAAAGGATAAGTATTGATGATGCAAGAGGAATCGAGCCTACAATTCCGCCTTTCAAAGATTTGAATATCAAAGAAAGGAAAATAAGTACCGTTACCAGAGCAAACAGCAATGATATTATCTGTCCCCTGATTATAGATGCTGCAAAATCTGTCATGATTATTGCATAGCCTCCCACGGTAATCTCTGCCGGGAAGTCTGCAGTAAGCTCATTGATCGTTGATTTCACATTCTTTATTATCCTGTTTTCGGGATTGGAGAGACGGATAAGGATGTGAGCCTTTGTGTTTTCCAGATTCATCATCTGCCTGAAGTCATCAGGATCACCACTCATATTATACAGCTCAAACATCTGTGCAATGGCGGCTCTCGATTGTGGTATTTTATCATAACCATTTTCCCCGCGATTATATATTGCCTTGCTCATCTCCCTTACAGCCTGCGAAATGGAGAATACCTGGCCAACACCTTCCATGCTCTCCACCCTGGTGGTCAGGTTATCAATCCCCTGCATTACCTCCGGATCCTTGATATTTCCTTCAACCATAACGGAGATAGTCTGTGATCCCCCGAACTTGCTGTTTATGATATCCGATGCCATCCTCAGTGGATTTTTCTTCGGGAAATACTTCTCCTGGTTGGTCTCTATTTTCAGAAGCGTCATTCCTGATGCGAGAATTATTGTAAGCAATACAAAACCTGCTATGATATGTCCCGGTTTTTTAATTACAAGTCCGGACAGAGCACTCAGAAACCAGTCGAATCCTGCTGTTTTAATCTTCTTCGGTTTGAAATTATTTTTTCCTTTTCCCCTGAAATAGATAAGTGCGGGAATCAGGATCAGACTCATGATAAGTGCCATTGCCACACCGGCAGCTGCAAGTATTCCAACCTGCCTGGCCGGGATAATAGAATGTGCAAGCAGTGCCAGGATACCTGCAACAGTAGTAAGTCCGCTGAAGAGTATCGGCATATTCAAAGAACCTGTAAGTTCCCGGATAAGTGATTTCCCGGAAATTGTTTCGCCCTTTAGTCGTAGCTCCTGGTATCTTGCAACAAGGTATATTCCGTAATTATTGGCTACGGCAACAAGAATAATTGGAACAAGAAGGGTTATAATTGACATTTTCCAGCCCAGCAGGGGAATCAAACCCATGCACATGGCTATAGAAAGCACTACCACACTGAACGGCATCAGGACACTTTTCCACTCACCCAGGCTCAGCTTAAGGATCAGAAGCATTACCAGCAGAGCCAGGGGGACCAGGAAAACAGCATCCTTACGCACATCTTTCATAATATGCTGCCTGATATATGGAAGTCCTCCTTTCAATACCTGTGCATTCCCGGCATGAACCGTGGTAATGGAGTCTATTCTGTGCAATGTGATACCTTCGCCTTCTGCATTGTTTATTGTGGCTGAGATGGAAGCTGATGTCATATCGGATGAGATGACAATATCACGGGCAAATCTGTTATTCAGTATCTCTTGCCTGAGCTCCCTGAAACCTTCCGTATCAGATGGTATTCTCCTTATAAGCGGATCGGCAGTCATCATTCCTTCTGTGCTTTTTATTGTCCGGACAGTGAAAGGAGAGATGCGGTTGGTTACGCCTGTAAGCTTTGAAATGGCGCGGTCAGCGGCTTTTATGTTTTCAAGATTTTCAGTTGTCAGCACCGAAGAGTCGGTGAAAAGGATCATAACAAGATCCTGTACTCCGAACTCCTTTTCAATTTCATCAGTATTAATCCTTGAATCCATCGACTGCGGAATATAATTCCGGATTTCAGGGTCAGTCTTTGAAAGTGGAATGAGTGCACCCAGTGAGATTCCCAGAGCCAGGAAGAAGCCTGTTATCAGCCAGCGGTATTTGATTATAAAATCTGTCATATTATCAGAAATCTACTCTCAGGGCAGCCCTGATACAGTTCATGAATTCATCAATAAGGTCATAAATGGATCCTTTACGTCCCGAATAAAATTCTCCCCCCAGGCTTATCGTCAGCCCATCAGCCGGTTTATATGTTATTTCAGGCATTATCATAAAATCGCGTGTTGTAATATTGTATAAGGAGAGAAGTGAAGGAGTCATCTTTCCATAAAAGAGATCTGTTTCAATCCTGATACCGGCTGAATGATAGGAGCTTTCAAGCTGATAATTATAGAGCCTGTTAAAAGAGCCCACCTGCTGCCGCACATATTCTGTAAGGTCAAAGTCCGGGATAGCCATCAGTGCAGCCAGTGCTGAGAGATCTGGTTCGGTTCCAATAAAAGGTTCGACCGATGTCTCTTCAAAACCCGGTATTGCCTTCCCTGAGTATTCTGCAGTTAACCTCCAGTCTCCTGATAACCAATCAATTCCGGCAGCCCACTCTATTTGCTGACATGCAACATATTCATAAGTCTTATAAGAATCATATGGTATTGACCAGGCTGCTTCACCCCTGATCCCTGCACTTCCAATTGTTGCTTCAAAATCAAAGCCTATGTTACTTATCCTGTAAGGTTTGAGTGTCAGTTCAGTATAGGGGACAGGTATCGGATCAGACAAATTAAGGTCGAAGCGTGTCAGTGCAGTCCCTGGCATGGTGTTAAGCCCGTCAAACCAGGATATACTCATATCCACACCTCTCAGATAAAAATCTGCCTTCAGGCCGAGACCATATTTGTCATTTCCTGTATTAAGCGAAGTAATAGGATTGATAGTGACATATGACGGTAGGGGAAGGGGATCTATCATCAGTACAGAGGATCTGTAATAGGGCATCCCGACAGCCTCCAGGCTTAAAAATGGATATGGATACCATCTTGCACTTACCAGAAGGTTCCCCATATCCATGTCAGCAGGGTCTGGCGACCGCGATACAAGGTTCCTGGCGCTTAATTTTGATGTTGGATTGGTGAAATCTGCACGTCCCCATTTAATTATTTTCTGGCCTGCTGTTACATCCCATTTTTTCCCGTTAACAGTTACATATGCCTCCCTTATGTCAAACCTGGTAACAGGTTTGCTGAACTCTGTACCGTAACGGAAACGCAGGTCTGCAAATGCTTTGAACATACGGCCGTCCCCGCTCTCTACTGTAAGACCGAAATCAGAAAATGCACTTGGTATATTTACCTTATCAGTTTCATCATCTATACCGCCATAGAATCCGCCCCGCACAAACCCGTATATAAACCTGCTGCCTTCATCAGACTGGGGAGAGGCAGGATCATCCTGTCCTGACAGGGTAACAGGAATTAAAAGTAAAAGAAGAGTAAGTTTTATTATTATGTTATTCATGAATGCACTTTTTATGCAAATGAACAACATAAAGAAAGACGTGTCGTCTTATCCGTCTTTCCCGCACCTGTAATTCAACATGAATTTGTACGTCCCGCTTGGAATGTACTACCGGTTGCCGGCGTCCGGGTTCAAAGACCTGATGCCTATTCTTTTATCCCTGTCGACTTCTCCCTGTATTCGCTGGGAGTCATACCTGTATGGCTTTTGAAAATTGAATTGAAGGTTGTCTTTGAATTGAAACCTGCATCAAAGGCTATTGCAAGTATCGTGAAGTTGTTGTTTTTTGGGTCACCGAACCTTGAAATGACTTCGTTAATCCTGTATTCGTTGATGAATGTGAAGAAATTCTTTCCATGCTTCTCATTAAGGACCTGCGTTATGTGGTGACGGGGGATGCCTGTAAGCTCTGAAAGGTCCTGGATACTCAGGTTCCTGTTCAGGTAGGGCTTTTCAGTATCCATTACTGAGATAAGTTTTTCGAGATAAACCTCAGCCTGCTTATCCTTCAGGCCGCTTTTAACGTACTTTTCGGTCCCTTTGCCATTTTCTTCCTCATCAATAATTCTTACTTCCTGTCCGAAAATAACAGGCTGTCGTATCGCATAAAAGCTGTAAGCAAAAGAGAAAATTGTTATAAATCCAAATACAACGAAATAAGGGTCAAACGGAATAAAGTCGCCGATCATTTCAAGACCTCCCAGGATAAAAAGAACAAGAAATGACACATAATAACTTATTGACAGTACTTTCAGCCAGTTAAGAGTAATTAAACCTGAGGTGTATGAAACCAGGTCTTTTAGCTTCCTCTGGTGTCGGCCGATCTCAATAAATGCAAGGATACTGTAGACAGAAACAGAAAGAAGGAAACAGGTGCTGTAAACTATCCTCAACGAAATGAATCTGTCGGGTGCGAAAAAATTTCTAAGGTCCCTAAGCAGAGGAAGCTCCCTGAAGACAACCGATACAGTAAGAAATACCACAAAAGGTATAAAATGAATCAATGCCAGCCAGTTGAATTCCCTTCCGGGATTGGTCATAAACTTAACATATAAATAGAGAAGCGGGCCATATGTAAATGCAACAAAGGGGAATGCATACATCTCTATCACCGTGGAATTAAGCAGCGCAATAATGAGCTCAGTGCAGATGAGAAACATCCATGCTGCCATCAAACGGTTCGCAACAGTGAACGGTTTCTTTGTGGAGATCAGCAAACCTGCAAAAAAAGACTGGGATATACCTATATATAATACAGGGTCAATATTAACCATAACACAAATTTATGAATCAAAAATAATGAAAAAGAGGCAATAAATAGGTATTTTTGATTCCGACCTCTTTAAATAAATTTAACGCTGTTTTGAGGCTTAAATTATCTTAAAATATTACAATACTTATGAGTGTACTGTTAAATAAGGATTCCAGAGTAATTGTTCAGGGATTCACGGGAAGCGAAGGAACATTCCATTCCACACAGATGATTGAATACGGAACAAAGCTGCTGGGAGGCACAACTCCGGGGAAGGGTGGACAAACTCATCTGGGATTGCCTGTTTTCAATACTGTGAGGGAGGCTGTCAGGGAAACATCGGCCGATGTATCTGTCATCTTCGTTCCTCCTGCATTCGCAGCTGACGCCATCACCGAGGCGGCAAACGCCGCGATAAAGCTTATTGTTACTATTACTGAAGGTATCCCTGTCTCAGATATGGTAATGGTTAAAGAATACCTTAAATCCTTCGACTGCAGACTGATAGGTCCCAATTGTCCGGGTATTATAACACCAGGAGAATCAAAAGTCGGGATAATGCCCGGTTTTATACATAAGAAGGGGACTGTCGGGATCATTTCCCGTTCTGGCACTCTTACCTATGAGGCTGTTGACCAGGTTACAAAACTTGGATTTGGCCAGTCGACATGTATTGGAATCGGAGGTGACCCTGTGGTTGGAACAACAACACTCGATGCAGTAAAACTTATGATGAATGATCCTGGAACTGAGATAATTGTCATCATCGGGGAGATAGGCGGCAATATGGAAAACGAGGCAGCCGAATGGATACGTGGTCAGGGTACAAAACCTGTAGTTGGTTTTATTGCCGGCCAGACTGCACCAAAAGGAAGAAGAATGGGCCATGCCGGAGCAATAATAGGAGGGAAGAACGATACTGCAGCCGCTAAAATGGAACTGATGAGAGAGTGCGGTATCCATGTTGTTGAATCACCCGCTGATATTGGAGCTACAGTAAAGAGGGTATTGAAGAAGTAAACCATTTACTCATCCCCCTTCTTTTAAGCCTCTCTTATCACATGAACTCACCCCCTTTATCCCACTCTCTACTTCGTAAAGAGGGGGAAACTAATTGTGTATATCTAGTAGTTAAAGCCCCCTCTTTGTGCAAACAGAGATGGGGTTTGGGGGTGAGTACGTGTAATTATTTTTCTATCTTTACGCCAATTATAATTATAGTATTATGGGACTACTTACTGGTAAAACAGCCCTTATAACCGGCGCCTCCAGGGGAATAGGCAAGGCAATTGCTCTTTTCTTTGCACAGGAGGGAGCCGATATCGCCATAACAAATATTGCCGATGATGATGAGTTCAAAAATGCTCTGAGTGAGATTGAAGCCACAGGGGTAAAAGCCAGAGGCTATGTTTCAAATGCCGCAAAATTTGATGATTCTCAGAAAGTTATTGACGAGATAATAAAAGACTTTTCAAAGATCGATATCCTGGTCAATAATGCAGGGATTACTCGCGATACGCTGCTGATGCGCATGACGGAGGAACAATGGGATTCAGTGATTGCCGTTAATCTGAAATCGGTCTTTAACCTGACAAAAGCAGTGATCCAGGTCATGCTGAAACAAAAAAGCGGTTCAATAATAAATATGAGTTCTGTTGTAGGTGTTTCAGGAAATCCGGGACAAAGCAACTATTCCGCCTCCAAGGCAGGGATAATAGGCTTCACAAAAAGCATTGCCAAAGAAACCGGCTCAAGAAATATACGATGCAATGCCATCGCCCCGGGGTTCATTTTAACCGAAATGACAGAAAAATTACCTGAAGATATAAAAAATGAATGGGTAAATAAAATCCCCCTGAAACGCGGTGGAACACCTGAGGATGTGGCACATACAGCTTTGTTTCTTGCATCCGACCTGTCGTCATACGTCACCGGACAAACAATTCATGTATGCGGAGGTATGTTAACTTAAAAATATTTATTATATTTACAGCTTCGCAGGGTGTCTATCCTTTTAGCACGAGGAAATGCAGCGAGACATATTTATTCCACACTAATTTTAAAAAGACACCCTGCTTCTTTTTTCACAATACCCATAATGTATAACACCATTTTCTTCCTGATCATAATTATTCCCCTGACTGGTTATCTTCTCGAGAGATACCTTGTATATCTTAACGGTAAGATGTGGTCCGAAACTGTACCGGAAAAACTGAAGGGAATATGCCGGGAGGAGGATTACCGGAAAACCCAGCTTTATGACAGGGACAATAAAAAACTTTCGTTCTGGTCATCAACCTTTAATCTTGCCGTGATACTGTCTATGATCATCGCCGGAGGCTTTTCTTTCGTCGATGGCATTGCCAGATCAATCAGCATGAATATGATTGCCATTTCATTGATTTTCTTTGGCTTGATAGGCTTTGCATCCGATATAATTAACATCCCGTTCAGCTGGTACGATACTTTTATTATCGAAAAAAGATACGGATTCAATAAAATGAAGCTGAGGACCTTCATAACAGATCACATAAAATCGTGGTTTCTGGCTCTCATTATCGGTATTCCCGTACTTGGATTGATAACCTGGTTCTATTATAAGACCGGAACAATGTTCTGGCTCTATGCCTGGGGACTGATAACCTTATTCTCAATCTTCATGAACCTGTTTTATTCCGAGCTTATAGTACCATTATTTAATAAGCAATCGCCTCTTGAAATAGGATCATTAAGGAATAAGATCGAAGATTATGCAACAAGGGCAGGGTTTAAGCTGAAGGATATTTATGTGATAGATGGTTCAAAGAGAAGTACAAAGAGCAATGCATATTTTTCCGGTTTCGGACCCAGGAAAAGAATTGTTCTCTTTGATACTCTTCTTAATGAATTTACTGAAGATGAAATAGTTGCGGTATTAGCGCACGAGATGGGACATTACAAAAAAAAGCATGTTCTCATAATGATGTTATCTTCTATTGCTATAACAGGAATTATGTTGTTCCTGTTTTCTCTTATTGTTGATAATCCCTGGTTGTCACAGGCTCTGGGAGCAGAAAATCCAAACTTTCATCTTGGACTTATTGTCTTCGGAATATTATACAGCCCCCTCTCATTGCTGATTGGTCTTGCTTCCAATATCGTTTCAAGAAAGAATGAATTCACAGCCGACAGGTTCGTTAAGGAGACTTACGACCCGGCTGCACTTGCTTCTGCATTAAAAAAGCTTTCAGTAAAGAACCTTTCCAACCTGATGCCGCATCCGGCCTATGTATTTTTTCATTATTCACATCCTCCGCTGCTTGAACGGTTAAAAAATCTGGAATGATTTTTATTATATTTGCGGAATGCTATGCCTCCTTAGCTCAGCCGGTAGAGCAGCTCATTCGTAATGAGCAGGTCGTGGGTTCGAGTCCCATTGGAGGCTCATCATATTTCGGATTTCGGATTGCGGATTGCGGATTGAAAATCGAAATCGAAAATCCGAAATCGAAAATCCGCAATCCGCAATTCAATTGAGCGGGAAAGGGGTATCGAACCCCCGACCCTCAGCTTGGGAAGCTGATGCTCTACCACTGAGCTACTCCCGCTGATATACTTCGGTCATATGCCGGAACACCGGCAAATATAATTCAAAAATCTATCATCTCAGGGTTTGTCATATACTTTTATATACAGCCTCCATCAATCCCCGGCTTTGTCCTGTCACCCGGTTGAATTGTGATCTTATAATTCCAGGTATTCTTATTACTTTTGAAACTGCCTGATGATTAAACCGGGCATAATAAATTCTTTGTTCCGAATGATAAAACCAGATGAAAGCACATATTATTACTATTGGTGATGAGATACTTATAGGTCAGACCGTCGACACTAACTCCGCCTGGATTGGTAAACAGTTAAGCAGCCTTGGATTTAATGTCGATGGCATAATCTCGGTACACGACCTCCGTGAAGATATTCTTGACGCATTGAAAAGTGCTGAAGGTAAATCGGATGTTATCATCATTACAGGAGGTCTCGGACCAACCAGTGATGATATCACCAAACAGACACTTTGCGACTTCTTCAATACTCATCTTGTTGTTAATCGTGAGGTACTTGCCATGATTGAAGTAATGATGAGCAGGAGGGGAATCCCTATGAATGAAAACAACAGGAAGCAGGCAGAGGTTCCTGAAAACTGTATTGTTCTTAAGAATATAAGGGGAACAGCACCGGGAATGCTTTTTGAAAAAGAGGGAAAGCTTTTCATTTCCATGCCCGGGATCCCATACGAGATGCAATATATAATGACAAAACATGTTATTCCGGAACTAAAAAAACGGTTCCCATTACAGACCATAATTCACAGAAATATAATGACATACGGACTACCGGAAGCCAGGCTGGCCGAAAAACTGACCGGATTTGAGAAGTCCCTGCCCGAAGAAATAGGCCTGGCATACTTGCCCAACTATGGTATAATCAAATTAAGACTTACGGCAATTGGAATCAACAGGAAACTGCTTGAGGAAAAAGCAGATGAACAGGTCAACAAGCTTTATGAAATTATTCCGGACCTTATTTATGGAGAAAATGAGGAGTCGCTGGAGATGGCTATCGGGAAGCTTCTAAGAGAAAAAAAACAGACTTTATGCACTGCCGAGAGCTGTACCGGAGGTAAAATTGCTCACCTGCTGACAAGTATTCCCGGCAGCTCAGATTATTACAAAGGATCAGTAATTGCCTATGATAACCGCATTAAAAAAGAGATATTGAAGGTCCCGAAAGACTTATTGGAGAAATTTGGTGCCGTGAGTGAGCAGGTAATAAAGAGTATGGCAGAAGGAGCAAGGGAGCTTCTTAAAACTGATTTTTGCATTGCAACCTCAGGTATTGCCGGACCTGAAGGAGGGACTCCGGGTAAACCTGTCGGGACATTATGGATAGCCGCAGCCTCGGGGGAGGGGACAGTTGCTGAAAAACATCTCTTCGGATATGACAGGCCGACAAACATTAAAAGGTTCTCCAATGCCGCACTGAACCTTATCAGGCATCAGATTATAAGCGGCTAGACATAAAATCGGAAGGATATTCAAAAAAAGTGACTGAAATATTTGGCCAATCAGATAAAAATCACGTATTTTGCGCTTCGTTTTAAAAAAGAAAATTTCGGAATTGTAAATTAAAAATCAATGGCAAAGAGTTGTCAGGTTACCGGGAAAAAAGTGATGGTCGGAAATAATGTCTCTCATTCAAAAAGAAGGACAAAAAGAAAATTCTATCCCAACCTTTTTGAAAAGAGATATTACCTGCCAGAAGAAAAGAGATGGATATCACTTAGAATATCAGCTGCAGGTATTCGCCTCATCAGCAAGAAAGGGCTTACAACAGCGCTTAAAGAGGCAAAGGAAAAAGGTTATATTGTGAATTACTAATAAGGACTGAAAATGGCAAAGAAGGCTAAGGGAAACAGACAACAGGTGATACTGGAATGTACCGAACACAAGGAAAGCGGACTGCCCGGGATGTCAAGATATATTACTACGAAAAACAGGAAGAACACTCCTGACAGACTTGAAAGAAGGAAATATAATCCTGTACTGAAAAAACATACAATACACAAAGAGATAAAGTAAAAAATATTATACCATGGCAAAGAAAGTTGTTGCAACACTTAAATCGGGGAAAGGCAAACTCTTTACAAAGTGTATAAAAATGTTGAAATCTGAAAAAACAGGCGCCTACCTGTATAAGGAGGAGATAGTCCATAATGATCATATCAAGGACTTTTTCGCCAGGAGTTATAAGTAACAGATTTTAACAACAGGAAGATATTCAAAGCTTTCTTCGTTACGAAGAGGGCTTTTTTTATATTTGCTTTTTAATAAAATCATCAACATGGCTTTACTGGGATTTTTTACCAGGGAGAATAAAGAGAATCTGAACAAAGGTCTTGAAAAAACCAAAGAGAGTGTTTTCACAAGGCTTTCAAGGGCTGTTATAGGTAAGACAAAGGTAGATGAAGAGGTACTTGATAACCTTGAAGAGGTGCTGGTATCTTCCGATGTCGGGGTCGAAACCACCTTGAAGATAATCGAACGCATTGAAGCACGGGTTGCCCGAGATAAGTATCTTAATACCAGTGAGCTGAATACCATCCTTAAAGAGGAAATTGCAGCACTCCTTAAAGAGGGGGAAGCTGAGGTGGAACATGGTTTTTCTGTTCCCCTGCCACATTCTCCCTATGTGATTATGATAGTAGGTGTAAACGGTTCCGGAAAGACCACCACAATCGCAAAACTGGCATACCAGCATAAGAAGAATGGCAGGAAAGTACTACTTGGAGCCGCTGACACCTTTCGGGCAGCTGCTATTGACCAGCTGCAGATATGGGCCGACAGGGCAGGAGTCGCAGTTGTAAAGCAGCAGATGGGATCGGATCCTGCATCAGTAGCCTTCGATACTGTCAAATCAGCTTTGGCCGGCGGTTATGATGTTGTTATCATAGATACAGCCGGACGGCTTCATAATAAGGCCAACCTGATGGCGGAACTCTCCAAGATAAAGAGAGTTATGGAAAAGGTGCTCCCTGGTGCCCCCCATGAGGTGCTGCTTGTACTTGACGGATCAACCGGACAAAATGCCTTTGAACAGGCAAAGCAGTTCACGGCTGCAACAAATGTAACATCAATGGCAATAACAAAGCTTGACGGAACAGCCAAGGGAGGAGTGGTGATAGGTATATCCGACCAGTTCAAAATACCCGTCAAATATATCGGAATAGGAGAAAAACTGGATGACCTCCAGATATTTAACAGTACAGAATTCGTAGATTCACTGTTTAGTAAATAAACCCCTCCAGAGAAGTTTTTACCAATTCTACACCCCTACCCTTACTTTTAAGGGAAGGGGTTAGGAGATGGGTTAATTAAGAACCATGAAAAACAAAAAGATCAATATAGTTACACTCGGCTGCTCAAAAAATACAGTAGATTCCGAAAAATTACTGAAACAACTGAAGGCAGGCGGCTACGAGGTACTGCACGATTCAAATGATTTTTCATCACCCGCGGTCATAATTAACACATGCGGTTTTATTAACGATGCTAAAGAGGAAAGCATTGACACTATCCTTCGCTTTGTCAGGGCAAAGGAATCGGGGAAAATAGAACAACTATATGTAATGGGCTGTCTTTCTGAGCGTTATATGGATGCACTTAAAGCAGAGATTCCTGAAGTAAACAGGTATTTTGGTGTAAGAAACATTCCGGAGATTCTCAATGAGATGGGAGTGAAGGTAAAAAAGGAGCTTTTGAACCAGAGAATACTTACCGGTCCGGACCATTATGCTTACCTGAAGGTATCGGAAGGATGCGACAGAACATGTGCCTTTTGCGCTATTCCGGAAATAAGAGGCAAATGTGTTTCACGTCCCGTTGAAGAATTGCTGCAGGAAGCAGGGTATCTGGCTGAAACAGGAGTGAAGGAGCTGATACTTATTGCACAGGACTTAAGTTACTATGGTCTTGATCTCTATAAAATGCAAATGTTGCCAGTCCTCATCTCTGAACTTCTGAAAATCGAGTCATTCGAATGGATAAGGTTACAGTATCTGTACCCTGCAAATCTTCCTGCTGAAATAATCCCTCTTATCAGGGAGAATCAACGCATTTGTAGATATATTGACATTCCGATACAGCATATAAGTGACAGGGTTCTCGGGCTGATGAAAAGATTGCACGACAGAAGGGAGACTGAAAAGATACTTGGCATGATACGAAGCAATCTGCCCGGTGCTGCAATCAGGACTACCCTGATAGTCGGGCATCCGGGGGAAACTGAAAAAGAATTCCTTGAAATGAAGCAGTTTATAAAGGAATTCCGGTTTGAGAGGCTGGGTGTTTTTGCTTATTCTCATGAGGAAGGCACTTTCGCATATAACAATTATGAGGATGAGATCACTGAAGAGGTAAAGCAATCAAGGGTTTCGGAGCTCATGGAGATACAGCAGGAGATATCTGCAGAACTCAATGAGAATCTCGTTGGCAGCACTCTGAAAGTATTAATCGACAGGAGAGAGGAGGAGTTCTATGCCGCGAGGACACAATATGACTCGCCCGAGGTTGATCAGGAGGTTCTTATTCCCGTGGAATATGATCTTAAACCCGGTAATTTTTACGAAATTGTGATCACACAATCGACTGATTTTGATCTGTTTGGGAGGCCTGTCGCCCCCGGTCATGCTTCAGTGTGACCGGTTGTCATTCCCCGGATTTGTCAGCTTCCTCCTGCTTATTCGCATCTTTCTTCTTCTGGATTTTGATCTTTATTTCCGATTTGGCGCTGTTGAATCCCACGTTAATTATTTCGCCGTCGCTGGGTCCCGCCTTTATCAGCACCTCTGCCATAGGATCTTCGAGGTATTTCTGTATAGCCCGTTTAAGAGGTCTCGCCCCGTAATTTGCATCAAAGCCTCTCTCAGCAATAAAATCCCTGGCTGCAGGGGCTATCTTAAGCTGATAACCAAGTGATTTCACCCTGTCGAACAGGCCTTTCAGCTCGAGGTCGATTATCTGGTTGATCTCCTCTTTGCCAAGCGAGTTAAACATTATTACATCATCAACCCGGTTCAGGAATTCCGGCGCGAATGTTTTCTGAAGAGCTTTCTGTAGTATGCTTTTTGTTTGTTCGTCCCTTGTTGACTTTTTTGCATTTGTGTCGAATCCTATTCCATGTCCGAATTCAGCTATCTGACGTGTTCCGATATTTGATGTCAGTATCACTATTGTATTTCTGAAGTCAACGCGGCGTCCGAGGCTGTCGGTAAGCTGGCCCTCATCAAGCACCTGGAGCAGGATATGAAAGACATCGGGGTGTGCTTTTTCGATCTCATCCAAAAGAACCACCGAATAGGGTTTCCGCCTCACCTTTTCCGTAAGCTGGCCGCCCTCCTCGTACCCTACATATCCCGGGGGAGCTCCTACGAGCCTTGAAACGGAGAATTTCTCCATATATTCGCTCATA
>Ga0307419_10000259_pt1 | contig 25590 bp, 17 predicted proteins | sample SalMarWE160230MG_2_FD_202512 | JGI IMG/M metagenome (GOLD analysis project Ga0307419, IMG submission 202512) | Salt marsh sediment microbial communities from the Plum Island Ecosystem LTER, Massachusetts, United States - WE1602-30 | ecosystem: Environmental > Aquatic > Marine > Intertidal zone... | reverse complement strand
GAGAGGGCGCAGGATCGAGAGCTGCTCCAGCGGCCATCCCTTGCGGTGGTAGAAGCGGGTGAGGGCGGCGTCGAACCAGATGCTCTGGTCGTAGAGACCGTCGTAGTGGGTCACACCCCGGTGCCGGAGCCGCCGCGAGGTGTCGAACTCGTCCCCGATGAGGAGCCGCCCCGCCCCGCGGCGGCGGAGCACCGGGAGCGCCCCGAACAGGAAGACGGCCACCGTCCACAGGCGGATCGGGTACTCGTCCGAGCGCAGGCGGGAGAAGTCTTTCCGGACCATCGGGAGCCGTCCCAGCATCCATGCGAACACGCGGTCCGAGCTGGTCCATACCCGGGAGGTGCGGTCGGGACGGGTCGCGACCAGGTGGTGGTGGGCGTTCATGGCGGTGTACCAGTGCCGCCCGGACTCGTTGATGAAGACGGCCAGTGGCTCCTGGCCCAGCTCCTCGAGGAGGCCCTGGGTGAGGAGGCTGTCCTTGCCCCCGCTCGAGAGGACGGCGTGCAGCACGGGCCGGTCCCGAGACGAGGGGCGGCGGTGCCCCGAGCCCTTCGCCCTTCCGGTGGCCGGAGCCGCCGTGTCCGCCCCCGGCCCGCTCGCCCACGAGCCATCGCGTACCGGACTCTCGACCGCATCCGGGAAAACCATGCGACTCCGCAGGTAGCTGTCCCGGCGGACGACCGGGAGCGAGGCGGCCCCACCGACCAGGAAGGGGTTCGGCTCCAGGAACTTCTTGACGTAGATCTCGCGGGCCGTGTTCTCGGCCATGGACGAGAGGAACGATCGATCCGCCGGGTCGAGCGGTCCGTGCAGGACGACCTGGTCGGCGAACAGGCCGTAATTGAGCGCGAGCTGCGAGAGGATGAGCGCGGCGAGGTTGCGGTCCGCGGGGGCCTCCGGCGAGAACACGTCTTCCTCGTACCGGTAGGCGAGCTCGGTCGTCTCTCGGCGCCGTCCCCGCACCACCGTGTAGGAGGCGGAGATGCGGCGAGGCTCGATCGTGGCGGCGCCCACCTCGAGCCGGTCCATCACCCCCAGCGCGGCCAGGGGGTCGGCCCTCACGCCCGCTCCCGGCCGGGCCCGTGCGCCTCGATCAGCGGGCGAAGCGTCTCGACCAGTCGTGTCGGTCCGTCCCGGAGGACGTCGATCGTGGGGAGACCCGTCTCCTCCTCGATCTCGCGACAGGCGGCGGGGATCTCGTCGGGGGCCATCGCCTCGTGGTTCAGCGTGATGGCGACCACCGGGACATCCGAGAGGATCTCGATGGCCTGGATCTGCCGGGGGAGCGGGTGCAGCGGGTATCCCGGAAACCCATCGTACTCGAGCCGGCGGGGGGCGTGCTGAAGGATCACCGCGTGCGGCCGGCCGGCCGCCAGGAGCTCGAAGCCGCCCGGGTAGGCCGGGTTCATGAGGCTCCCCTGTCCCTCGAGCACCAGGACGCGCGGGTGCTGCTCGCTCCAGGCTCTCCAGATGGCGTGCTCGATCTCGCCCGCCACGAAGTCGCTCACGATGGAGTCGAGCACGATCCCGTAGCGCGCGCCCTGCATCCACGCCGTCTGCCCGGTGCCGATGAGCTCGGTCGGAAAGCCCGCCTCTCGGAGAGCATCGACCAGGAGCCAGGCGGTCGTGCGCTTGCCCACCGCCGAGTCGGTCCCGAGCGCCGCCACGCGGAACGCCCCGACCTGCTCGATGACGCCGCTGAAGAAGTGCAGCTGGTCGCGGGGGGGCGGGCGTCGCACGTCTCGGATCCGGGCGCCGCGCGCGGCGGCGAGGGCCGAGACCTCGGGGTCCTCGCCCAGGAAGTCGTGCAGACCCGAGTCCACGTCGAGCCCGAGCTCGAGCGCTCGCCGTACCGCCTCGCGCCCCGCGGGCGGAAGCCGCCCACCGTCGGGCGCCAGGCCGATGACCAGGTGCGTGGCCGGACGCCCCGCGGCACGCGCGATCTCGACGGCCTCGTCCACGCTCGAGACGACCGGGATGCCACGCTCGCGGCCGTCCAGCGCCTCCCCTGCGTCGCGCCCGGCCAGGGTGGAGTCCACCACGGAGAGGACCTCGTAGCGCGCGGTGCGGCGCACCAGCCCGTGCGCGGTCTTGCCATACGTCGTGGCGAAGGAGCCTTCGCAGTACACCACGGCCCGCCCCTCGGGCCAGGCCTCGCTCACGCCCGTCTCCCGGTGAGGACCGCCACGTAGCGGTCCCCGGGAAGCGGCTCCTTGCGATGCCGGTCGATGAGCACGGCGAGGCCGGCCGTGGAGGCCGGGAGCGCCTGGAGGCCCTCGTTCTCCCGGACGAGACGGGCGAAGGTGATCATCTCCCGATCGCTCACGTCGTCGGCCCAGCCCCCGCTCGCCCGGATGGCCTCGAGCGCTTCGTCCCCGTCCGAGGAGTGCCAGTTGATGAGCGGCTCGCTCACCGCGGTCTCCCGTACGCGGGCGGGATCCAGGTCCTCGCAGGTCGTGAGGCCCTTCTGGAAGGACCGCACGATCGGGTTCTTCCCGGGCGAGGAGCCCGCGACGACCCTGGGCATCCGGGAGGTCTTGCCGCGGCGATACAGGCTGGCGAAACCGCGATACACCCCCGCCAGGGTGGTCCCGTTCGAGACCGGGAGCGCGACGATCGCCGGGGCGTCACGAAGCTCGTCGAAGATCTCGCGAGCGATCTCGCCGTAGGCACGGAGCTGCAGTCCCGTGTTGGCGCCCCCGGGGTTGGCGTCGTAGAGCTCCTCTTCGGCGGCCCGCTCGCGCGAGACGTCGACGGCCGTCTCGTAGTCCCCCGGCACCCGGACGGTCTCCGAGCCGCGGCCCTCGATCTCCTGGAGCCGCCGCGTGTGGTAGCCTTCCGGGATGAAGACGACGCAGCGCAGGCCGGCCAGCGACGCCGCCAGCGCCACGGCCGCCCCGTAGTTGCCGCAGGAGGCGACCGTCACTCCCTCGTACCCGAGCCGAAGGGCGTCCTGGACCTGGGCGAAGGCGATGCGGTCCTTCTGCGTGCCGGTCGGGTTGCCGCCCTCGAACTTCAGGTACAGCTGGCGGAGACCGAACTCCCGCTCGAGGTTCCGGGCCCGAACGAAGGCGGTGTCGCCGACCTCGGCGTCGATCAGGTCCTCGAACGCCTCCAGCCGGGTGCGGAGCGGCAGCCTGGGATCACCGGCCCGGTTCCAGATTTCCCCGGGCGCCGAGACGAGCGCCTCCGGATCGGGCGCCGCGCCATCGAGGAGCTCCAGCGAGCCGCCGTTGGAGAGAGCCGCCTCGGGCGTCGAGTTCGCGGGCGACGGCTCGACCGGTGGGTCGCCTCCCTCACCGGATCTCCCGCCACCGGACGACGAGGTGGCGCTCACCCGGGCTCGTCTCCGCGCCGGTCCTCGACCGAGTCGGCCGGACCCCGATCCGCCGGCGCGGTCTCGGCCGGCTCCAGGTCCAGGGAGGCCGAGTTCACACAGAAGCGAAGTCCGGTCGGGGCCGGCCCGTCGGGGAAGACGTGGCCCAGGTGGGCCCGGCACCGGGCGCACAGCACCTCGGTGCGCCGCATCCCATGGCTCCGGTCCTCGCGGGTGGCGACCGCTTCCGGGCGGGCCGGCGCGGTGAAGCTGGGCCAGCCGGAGCCCGAGTGGAACTTGGCATCCGACCGGAACAGCTCGCCGCCGCAGCAGGCGCACCGGTAGGTGCCCGGCGTCTCGGTGTCCAGGTAGATGCCGGTGAAGGGCGGCTCCGTCCCGCCGCGGCGCGCGATGCGGTACTGCTCCTCGGTGAGTCGCTCCCGCCACTCCTCGTCCGAGAGCGTGGCGGGATCACGCATCCGGCTTTCCTCGCTCATCCTCTCCTCTCCCTCGCGCTCGGCCTGCTCCGGCGGGCCTCCCCGGTGTGCTCGTCCAAGGCGCGGCGCCAGCGGGGAAATTCGCCCACGAACTCCCGAATCACGGTGGAAGGCATACACCTTCGGGGCCCGGCATGTCCCATGGCTCCTCCCGATCCACCCGGGAGCCCCGTCGACGTCCCCCCGGGGCCGCCAGGAACTTTTCGGGCGCTCGAGCGTGAGGTTACCTTGCGCCCGCCTCGGGAGGTAGGCGGGCCGCGAGTCGAGGCGGTGCGCGAAGGGGAGGCGGAGGCGCGGCATGCGAACACGAAACGGGGCTCGGGCGCTGCTGGCGGGCGCGGCCCTCCTGCTCGGGACTTCGGGCGCCGCTCGCGGTCAGGGCGTGCCCCACTCCATCGAGCTCCTGGCGGCCCAGAACGCCCGCCTCTACCTGCACCCCGTCACGACGGGTGCCGGGGCGGCGCTCAACACCAGCTGGTATCGCACCGCCCACGTACACCCGTTTCTACACTTCGACGTGGGTGTCGCCGCCACGGGCGCGCTGGTACCCAAACGTGACGACGTCTTCCATCCCATCCTCCCCGACCGGATCACCTACGGCGGGGAGACCTTCCAGGATCCCTACGGCTCGGGTCGAGGGCCGGCCACTCCCACGGCGGTCGGATCGGGCGCGGGTATCGTGCTCCAGCCGAAGGGTGATTTCCGCCAGGCCCTCCTCACGGCTGGCCAAAACCCGGGCACGTACGCGCTCGCGTTCCCCAAGGGGTACGACATTCCCGCCGTCCCCCTGGCGGTGCTCCAGGCGCGGGCGGGGCTGCCGTTCGGGACCCAGGTCAACTTCCGGTACCTGCCGCCGATCACCGTCGATCCCGATCTCGGTGCGGTGAAGTCGGTCGGGGTCGGACTCGAGCACTCGATCACTCACTGGTTCCCCGGATTCCCCCTCGACATAGCGGTCGAGGGGGCGCTCGAATCGCTGCACGTGGGCCAGTACATGGATGCCTCGGCCCGCAACGCGTCCCTCATCGTCGGTCGAGACTTCTCCGTACTCTCCCTGTTCGTGGCCGGAGAGGTCGAGCACTCCGAGGCGACGGTCCACTACACGGTGCACAATTCGAACCTGCCCGACGACCAGCTCACCGTGAGCTTCCACGACCGGGGAGACAACACGGCTCGCGTCACGGCGGGCTTCAGTCTCGACTTCCTCATCCTCAAGCTCACGGCGGCCTACTCGCACTCCAGCTACGATGTCGTGAACGCGGGGATCAGCTTCGGCTACTGAGGCGGACGCCCGCCCGGCGTCTCCAGCGGCGGGCTCCGCCGGAGCCGCTCGCCGCCGTCGACCACGAAGATCGAGCCTGTGATCCACTCGCCGGCGTCGGACGCCAGGTAGGCCACCATGTTCGCGATGTCGGCCGGACGGCCCACCCGTCCGCAGGGGATGGACGCGCGGGCGTAGGCTTCGGCGTGCCGGTCGCCGCCGAAGGGATCGGGGCCGTCAGCGTCGGAGCCGGCCGCGAACGCCTTCGTGACGCCCCGGGTCGGCACGGGGCCCGGAGCCACGGCGTTGACGGTGATGTGGTGCGAGGCCCATTCGAGGGCGAGCGTGCGGGTGAGGGCGTCGATGCCCGCCTTGGCCGCCGTGGCGTGCGCCATGCCGGGCCACCCGCCGTAGTGCAGGGTCATGGAGATCGAGACGATGCGCCCCCAGCCGGCGGCGCGCATGTGCGGGAATGCGGCCTGCGAGGCGTAGAACGTCCCGTACAGGTCCGTCTCCACGACGGCTCGCCACCCGCCGGGGCTCAGCTGCTCGGCCGGGCAGTAGAAGTTGCCCGCCGCGTCGTTGACGAGGATGTGCAGACCGCCCAGCTCTTCCGCCGCCCGGTCGGCGGCGGACCGAATGGACTCGGGTTCCCGGACGTTGGCCGGAAGGGCCACGATCTTCCGGCCGAAGAGACGACGGAGCTCATCGGCGGCGGGCTCCAGGTGATCCGGGTCGCGGCTCGCGAGCGCGACGTCGGCTCCGTAGCGTGCCAGGCAGCGGGCGATGCCGAAGCCGATGCCCGTCCCGCCTCCCGTGACCAGGGCCACGCGGCCGCTGAGCAGGTTCTCGCGGAACGGCGACGGATCCGCATCACGGGTGCGGGATTCGGGCACGGAATCTCTCCTGTTTCACGATCGCACCGGGGGACCGAGGCAGGCTAGAGTCGGACCTCCGCTCGAACAAGCCCGAGACCTGGAGACCCTTCCGAGTGGCCGGACGCGATCTCGTCCAGAGGATCTTCACCTTCGTGGCCCTCCTGGCCCTCATGTGGGTCGTCCGGGGCTACGAGGCCGCAGCGGGGCCCGGCCCCGGCGCGACCGCCATGGCGCTCGGCTTCCTCCTGCTGGCCGCTTTCCTGGGAGGACAGATCGCTTCGGGAGCCGGGCTCTCGCGCATCACGGGTTATCTCCTGGTGGGTCTCCTCGTGGGCCCCGGAGCCCTGGGCCTCCTCCGCCCGGAGGATGTCGACCGGCTCCGAGTCCTGGACGACGTCGCCATCGCGCTCATCGCGCTCACGGCGGGCGGCGAGCTCCGGCTGTCCGAGCTGCGGGGGATGGGACGCGCCCTGGCGTCCATCACGCTGGTGGGCACGGCGATTCTGTTCGCGTGCGTGGCGGGATCGGTGGCGCTCCTGTCGGCCTGGCTCCCGTTCACGGCCGGCCGGCCCCTGGCCCTGGTGCTCACGGTCGCGGTGGTGTTCGGCTCGGTGGCCATCGCCAGCAGCCCCTCGGTGGCCATCGCTGTGATCACCGACACGCGCTCCCGGGGCCCGGTGAGCTCCACTGTCCTCGGCGTGACGGTCCTCAAGGACGTCCTGGTGATCGTGGCCTTCGCGGCCGCGCTGTCGGTGGCGTACACGGTGCTCGAGCCCGCCGGCGCCGCGTCCGGCACGGGGCTGGGTCTGGGACTGGCCGCCGAGATCGGCGGCTCGCTGGTAGCCGGCGGGCTGCTCGGGATCCTCATCGCGGGCTACCTCCACTGGGTCGGACGTCAGATGGTGCTGTTCACCCTGGGCATCGCCTGGCTGGCCGCGGAGCTGGCCGCGGCCTTCCACCTGGAGCTCCTCCTCGTCGGACTCGCGGCGGGCTTCACCCTGGAGAACCTGCTCCCGGTGGAGGGGGCCCGTTTCGTCGATGGGCTGGAGGACGCCTCGCTCCCGCTCTACGCCCTGTTCTTCAGCCTGGCCGGCTCCGCCGTGCACCTGGGCGAGCTGGCCCACCTGTGGACGTGGGCGGTCCTCTTCGTCGCCATCCGGGCGCTGGGCCTGTGGGCCGGGACGCTGGCGGGGGCCCGGTTGGGCCGCGCCCCCGAGGTCGTGGGACGCTGGGCCTGGCTCGGGTTCATCTCGCAGGCCGGGGTGGCGCTCGGGATGGTCACGATCCTGTCCCGCGCGTTCCCCACGTGGGGAGCCGAGCTCCGGACCCTGTTCGTGGCCATGGTGGCCGTGCACGAGCTGGCCGGACCGGTCGCGCTGCAATGGGCCCTGGAGCACAGCGGCGAGGCGGGCCGGGCGCTCCCGACCGGCCCGGAGGGCTCGCCGGGCTAGGGCGGTCCGTCCGACTCCACCGATCCGGGCGGACCGGCTCCGCCCTCACCCCGCGGCGCCTGTAGGTCCATTTCCCGTCGTTCCCGCTGGAATCGCTCCCGCTGCCGCAGGACGGCCCGGTCGCACATCCACGTGAGCGCGTACAGCGCCGCCAGGAAGGTGCCGGCACCGATCCAGGTGACCACCCCGCCGGCTCCCAGGTACATGATGACCAGGCTGGCGAGCGCCGAGCCGTAGCCGACGGCGAGCGGCGCCAGGGGCACGGTGGTCTGCAGCCGGTGCTTCCCCCACTCCTCTTCGGGGAGGAGGACGCCCTGGTCCCGCAGGTCGTCGATGCTCACGCGCCCCTCCTCACCGGATGCCCGAGCCGGAGGTGTCGCGGAAGAAGTCGATCGTGTCGAGCACGGTGGAGCGGATGGCGCTCCGGCGGTGCTTGACGAGCAGCAGCCGGCCGGGGATGGAGCGCGCAATCTGCTCGGGGATGGTGCCGGCGACCAGCTTCCTGAACCAGCCCTCCCGGGCGCTCCCCAGGATCGTGAGGTCGTAGTCCATGGCCCTTCCGACGATCGCGCCCACCACCCGCCGGGACTCCTCCACCTCGATTCGGTGGCGAGCTTCTCCGTCGGCCGGTCCCACCTCCAGGTCGGCCAGGCCCTCGTACAGCTCGTCCAGCCGCGCCCTCCGGGCCTCCTCGGACAGGCCGGGCGGGAGGATGTGGAGGAGGTCCACCCGGGCGTCCTGCTCCGCCTCGAACATGTCCCCCAGCTCGAGCATCAGGTGCGACTGCTGCGGGTCGGCGATGGGGATGAGGACCCTGCGCACCGGCGCCAGGTCGCGCGCCCGCAGGACACCCACGTGGCAATCGGCGTGGCGGAAGACCAGGTCGATGTTGGAGCCGATCGTGGTGTGCGGGCTCCGGCTCCGGCCCCTCCAGCCCATGACCACGAAGTCGATGGAGCGATCCTCGACCTCGTGAATGATGGCCTGGGCGGGGTGGTGCGCGATGCGAATCAGGGTGCTGGAGGGCACGCCGCGCTCGGCCACCATCTCGGCCGCGTGGTCCAGCACCTCCTGTCGGGCCCGCGTGACGAAGCGCCGGCCCACCCGGAGCGGCGTCTGCTCGGGCACGGTGATGACGTGGAGGAGGACGACCTCTCCGTCGTGCGCCCGGGCGACCATGCAGCCCAGGTCGATGAGCGCCCGGGCGCTGTGCGGGTTGGCCACGGGCACGAGAACCCGGTAGCGCTCCTCGCCCAGGAGAGCGGGAGCCTCCTCCCGCAGCACGACCGGCGTGACCCGCTTCTCGCGCTCCCGTTTGCGGGCGTAGCCGTAGTAGATCGCCAGGCCGGCCCCGATCCACCCCGCCACGAAGAACCACGCGGTGGGCGAGAACCGGAACATGTACGCCGCGATCCCGAGCATGAGCACGATCGCCACGATCGGGAGCACCGGGAAGAAGGGGATCAGGAAGCCGTAATCGAGCTTGTCGCCGTACTTCCTGCGGATCGTGATGATCGCGATGTTCACCTGGAGAAAAAGGAGGAGGAACATCACGTCGGTCGCCGCCGCCACGTCCTCGATCGGGATGGCCACCGCCATGAACAGGATGAGCCCGCCGCTGGCCACCAGGGCCAGGTAGGGCGTGCGTGTGCTCTGGTGCACGCGGGAGAAGAAGTCGGGGAGGTTCCGGTCTCGCCCCATCGCGAACGAGACGCGGGTGGAGCTGAACGTGGTGGCGTTGAGCGCGGACATCGTGGACAGGATGCCACCCACCAGGAGCAGGATGGTCCCCAGCGGCATGAACTGCCGGGCCGCTTCGGCCAGCCCCAGCTCCTTGTGCTCGCCCAGCCACTGCCAGGTGGGCATCGACGAGCCGGTGTGGGTGGCCCCGATCGCCGCCACTCCCACCAGGAGGTAGATCGGAATCACGATAGCCAGGGACCAGAGCACGGCGCGGGGGATGTTGCGCTTGGGATCCTTCACCTCCTCCCCGGCCTGGGCGATGATCTCGTACCCCTCGAAGGCCACGTAGGTGAGTCCCATCGCCTCGACCACGCCCCCCAGGCCCCGCGGCGTGAAGGGCCGGAAGTTGCCCCAGGAGGCTGGATGGCGGGCGAGCGCCCACAGCCCGCTCCCGATGAACACCAGGAGGATGAGCACCTTGGCCACCGTCACCACGTTGCCGGCCAGGCCCGTCTCCGAGACGCCCTTGAAGTTGATGAGGACGAACAGGATCGCGATCACGATCGCGAACGGTTTCTCGAGCTGTCCGCCGTGGAGGCCGAACACGGTCCAGCCGAACTCCCGGAAGACGAGACCCAGGTAGGAACCGAAGCCGAGCGCGTACAGGCTGCCGGCCACCGCGTGGGCGAACCAGCTCATCCAGCCGGCCAGGAAAGCGTTGGGTCCGGGCAGGCCCTCCTTGACCCACAGGTAACCTCCACCCGCCTCCGGTATGGCCGACCCGAGCTCCGCGTAGGCGAGCGCCGTCAGGAGCGTGACGACGCCGTTGGCGGCGAACGCCAGGATGAGCCCCGGGCCGGCCGTGCCCGCCGCGATCCCGGTGAGCACGAAGATCCCGGCGCCGATCATGGCGCCGACGCCCACCATCGTGATGGTGAACAGGCCCAGGTCCCGGCTCAGCTCCGTGCGCGGCTGTTCAGGCATCTTGCACCGACGCGGCTCCGCTCACGGGAGAACGAGGGCGAGGAGTGTCCGAAAAAATGAAAGGGCCGGGGACCCGATTGTCGAGCCCCCGGCCGGCTCCGCCGCGGCCGGGACGAGCCCGGCGCGGCGCGGAGCGCGCTTTCGCTACGTCAGCTCTGGCTGGTCTGCAGGCCGACATCGCCGTTCGAGGAGACCTCGAAGTGGATCCACATGCCGGTCGTGGCGTGCGCCGGAACGTGGCAGAGCATGATGTACTGTCCCGCCTTGTCCGCCGTGAAGGTGATCGAGGCGGACTCACCCGGCTGCGTCGCCGTGTTCATCTGCATCGAGCCCGGCGTCTCGGCCCCCGGGAAGGCGAGGTGCGCCTCGCTGAAGGTCGCCGGGAACGGCGGCTTGTCGGTGCTGATCGCCAGGCTGTGGGGATTCGCCTGGTCCTTGTTGTGGAAGTTGATCGTGACCTTGTAGCCCTCGGGCACGACGATCGTGGCGTTACCGTTGTAGTAGCCGTTGTAGTTCCAGCCGTTGTCCGCCTGGCTCTCGCCGGCCGTGACCTCCATGGTCACGGTCTTGGCGCTGTTGTCGACCTTCATCCAGTCGGGCACCGAAAGCTGGCCCTGGGCGGCCATCTGGCCGCCGCCGCTCATGCCGGTGTCGCTGGCGGCCGCCGAGCTGGACTGTGCCATGTTGCCCGAGGCCGACTGCTGGCTGGCCTGGTTGTTGGCGCCGCCTCCGCAGGCGACGGCGCTCATGGCGAGCAGTGCCGCGGTGCCGGCTGCGAGGATCTTCCTCATGTTTCCCGTCCTTTGGTCCGTGCGTGGAGTCGCTTTCCCAACATCACCATCCGCCCCGATCGCCCGCCGGGCGCCGAAGGAGCGCGGACCTCCGGCCACGAGCAGGACAGCCCTCAAGATGCGTACCGGCCGCCGTGCGCGCGACCCGGGCGATTTCGGGTCATGGAGATACGGGGTGCCAGCCCCTCCCGACAAGGGGGGCTCGTTTTCAGAGGGCGGCCCCGAGACTCTTCGATGGGCGGGGCGGATCCTTCTGGGGGCGATGGGGTTTCCACGGGTGGCGGCGACGCGACCCGCTCGCCGTCGGGGGGAGCGGCCAGACCTTGCCAGTCGAGCCAGGGCTCCCCAACGTGTCGCACGCCGGACGCCGGGTGGCTCGCGTCACCTTCGTCTGGATCTTGCACGGATGCCGGACCGGACACAGTCGCGGGGTTCCTCCCGCACCGTGCCAACCGGACCGCTGTTCGTCCTCCGGGCTTCCAGCCCGATGCTCGCTGGATCGCGTGGCCGGACTTTCTGTGCCGGCGCTTCACCCCGATCCTCGCAGGCCGCGGCACGGTGGGCCGTCCGGAGGTCGGACGACCGGCAACAGTCGTATCCTCGATCGGAGTAGACAGAGACGTGACACGAGTCGCGACGGAGACGTCGCTGGGGGTACTCGAGCTTCTGGGCAGCGGATCCGGTTTCATCCGCCGCCGCGACGCTGGATACCTGCCGAGCGACGACGACATCTACGTCAGCCAGAAGCTGATCCGGAAGTACAACCTCAGGACGGGCGACGAGCTCTCCGGCGAAGTGGGCAAGCCGCCAGGTAGGGACAAGAGCCCACCGCTCCGACATCTCGCGGCCGTCAACGGCCGCCCCCCGGAGGAGCTGACCCGGCGCCCCGACTTCAATCGCCTCAGCGCGCAGCATCCCGACCGACAGTTCGTGCTCGAGTGCGGCCTGCAGCGCCGCGGCAACCGGGACTACACCAACCGAGTCATCGACCTGTTTTGCCCCCTCGGCCGCGGCCAGCGCATGCTGATCGTCGCGCCGGCCAAGGCGGGGAAGACGATGGTGCTCCAGGCCATCGCCGAGGGCATCGTCACCAACACCCCCGACACCGAGCTCCTCATCCTTCTCGTGGACGAGCGTCCCGAGGAGGTGACCGAGATGGAGAACACCGGCTTCGGCGAGGTCATCTCCTCCAGCTTCGATTACCCGGCCGAGCGCCACGTGTCGGTGGCGGAGATCACCCTGGAGCGGGCGCGGCGGCGGGTGGAGAGCGGGCAGGACGTCGTGCTGGTGCTCGACTCTATCACGCGCCTGGCCCGGGCGTACAACACGGTCGAGGAGGGCACCGGCCGCACGCTGTCCGGCGGCATCGACGCCGGCGCCATGGAGAAGCCCAAGCGCTTCTTCGGCAGCGCCCGGAACATCCACCCCAACGAGGGCGGCGGCTCGCTGACCATCATCGCCACGGCGCTGGTGGACACCGGATCCCGGATGGACCAGGTCATCTTCGAGGAGTTCAAGGGCACCGGGAACAGTGAGCTCGTGCTGAGCCGCGAGCTGGCCGAGCGCCGGATCTTCCCGGCCATCGACCTCCAGGCCAGCGCCACCCGGCGCGAGGAGCTCCTGCTGGATGACGACGCGCTCATGCTCTCTCGCGCCATGCGAAGGGAGCTGGCCGACTCGAACCCGGTCCAGGCCATGACCGACGTCCTGGCCCTGATGAAGCAGACCGACACGAACGTCGAGCTGGTGCAGAAACTGAAGGCGCGCCTCTCGGCGTAGCGCACGGGCCGCCCGGCGCGTTCCGGGCGGCCGCTCAGCTCCCTCCCGGTTCTCTCCGCCCGTCCTCCGGAGCCCCGGCCACTTCCCCCTCCGGCTCCTGCGCGAGCCGGATTCGCAGCCGGCGCTCGTAGTGCACGATCTCCCAGGCCACGGCTTCGAGGAGCTGCGCCTCTCGCCGGTCCAGCGCGGCGCGCTGAAACAGCGAGCGAAAGCTCCGCATCTTGGGCTCGGGGTCCAGGTGGTGGAAGAAGCCGATCCGCTCCAGGGCCCGCTCCCACACCTCGAAGAAGCCCTCGAGCTGACCGGCCGTGGCCGGCGGTGCCGTCTCGTCCTTTCCCGGCGACAGGTCGCGCTCGGGCAGCCCGACCGCGCGGTCGGCCGCCTTGCGGAGCTCGTACATCACGAGCAGGGCGGCGTGCGCCAGGTTGAGCGAGGGGTGGTCGGGGCTCACCGGGATCGAGAGGATCTCCTGGCACAGGTCCAGCTCCTGGTTCGACAGGCCGCGATCCTCCGGACCGAAGACAATGGCGACCACGGGACCGGGTGGCGCCCCGGTTTCTCCTTGGAGCGGCGGTGTGCTCGGTGCACCCGGGTCCGAGGTCTCCAGCGCCAGGCGAAGCAGGCGCGGCGCGGCTTCCTCCGGCGTGCTCCAGTCCTGCCGACTGGAGCGCCGGCGCGCCGAGGTCCCCACCACCCGCACCGCGTCGGCCGTGGCCTCCCCCAGACTGTCGGCGAACTCGATGCGGGCCACCAGGTCCTCGGTGTCGTGCGCGATTCCGTCGATCCGGTACGGGTCGAACTCCTCGGGACGGACCAGCCGCAGCCGGGAGAGGCCCATGTTCTTCATGGCCCGCACCACGAGCGCGATGTTGACCAGGTCCTGCGGCCGGTGCAGGACGATGACCAGGCGGTCGAGGGGGGACGGGCCGGGGAGCTCCCCGGAGCCTTCGGGCGTAATCACGACCGGAAGGTAGGGCGCGCCGAGCAGCGGCGGCACCCCGCCGGCGCGCGCTTCGGCCGGTCCGGAGCGGATCGACTGCGGCCCGTCCGGGAAGGGCCGCAGCCTGCCACTGGCCTGCGAGCCGGGCCCACACCGCTCGGAGGCGGGAACTGCCGAGCGCTCGCGGCGTATCTCCCGTAGTGAAGCGGAGGAGGGGGGCTCCTGGGAGGTGTCCGACCCGGGTCTCGCGCGTTGACACCCCCGGCCGTCCGGGGTAACATCCAGCACGATCGGAGTCGTGTCGAGGGGGCTCGTGCCGACAGGCGCGGCTCCCTTTTTCACCCGCCGGCTGCCCGGCGCCGGGTTCCGTGGCCGAGTGGCTAGGCAGGGGCCTGCAAAGCCCCCTACGGTGGTTCGAATCCACCCGGAACCTCTCGCGTACTCCGACGACGTGCCTTCGCGGGCGTAGCTCAGCTGGCAGAGCGCAACCTTGCCAAGGTTGAGGTCGCCGGTTCGAACCCGGTCGCCCGCTTGACCGGCCCCGGGAGCGCGCTCCCGCGGCCGGGGATGACAGGAGGCGAGCGTTCCGCGCGGAGCGGGCCGTTCGCGACCAGGGGCGGTAGCTCAGCTGGCTGGAGCGCTGCGCTCACATCGCAGAGGTCGGGGGTTCGAGTCCCTCCCGCCCCACTGGCAAGACAGGATCTGCGGCCGCAAGGTCGCGACGGGCCGGCGGTTCGATATCGCTAGCCCGAGGCGAGCGCCGGCGCGCTCGCGCATGCGGGCGTAGCTCAGTTGGTAGAGCGTCAGCTTCCCAAGCTGAAGGTCGCCGGTTCGAGACCGGTCGCCCGCTTCCCCGGGAGTCCAGGCGATACATGGGCTCTCGGGGTTTTGCACATTGGTGCTTAGTCCCCGGGTGCGTCCGTTCACTGGTGGCCCGATCAGCTATCGGGCGCCGCCGGCCTTGTAGCCCGGCCGTCGCGCCGACGGAAGAGCACGGCTAGCGCGGGACGGCGCCGCCGCCGCTTGCGCCCCGCCGGCGGGCGTTCCTAAGGTGCCGCTCGCCTCTATCCTCCCTGGGATCGAACGTTCTGCACCTTCGGAGGCTACACGCCGACCATGATACTCGCCGTGTCTCCGCGGTGACGGACGCGTTCGCGCGCCTGGCCGCCGCCCTGGAGGGCCGCTACCGGATCGAGCGCGAGCTCGGCGAGGGCGGCATGGCCACGGTCTACCTGGCCGAGGACCTGAAGCACGACCGCCGGGTCGCCCTCAAGGTCCTCAAGCCCGAGCTGGCCGCCGTGGTGGGCGGCGAGCGCTTCCTGGCCGAGATCCGCACCACCGCCAACCTGCAGCACCCGGGCATCCTCCCGCTGTTCGACTCGGGCGACGCCGACTCGTTCCTCTACTACGTCATGCCGTACGTGGAGGGAGAGTCGCTGCGGGGGAAGCTCGACCGCGAGCATCAGCTTCCCGTGGACGAGGCGGTGAAGATCGCCACCGACGTGGCCGGGGCGCTGGAGTACGCGCACGAGCACGGCGTGGTCCACCGGGACGTGAAGCCGGCGAACATTCTGCTGGTGGCGGGCCGGCCGGTGCTCTCGGACTTCGGGATCGCGCTGGCGGTGGGCGCGGCGGGCGGCGGACGACTCACCGAGACGGGACTCTCGCTGGGCACCCCGCACTACATGAGCCCGGAGCAGGCGACGGGCGAGGCGCACGTGGGCCCGGCCACGGACCTCTACGCGCTGGGGTGCGTGCTGTACGAGATGCTCACCGGCGAGCCGCCGCACACGGGGAGCACGGCGCAGGCGGTGCTGGGCAAGATCATCACGGAGCCGCCCGCGTCGGTGAGGGAGCAGCGGCGCTCCGTTCCGGCCAACGTGGACGCCGCGATCCGCAGGGCGCTCGAGAAGGTGCCGGCGGACCGGTTCCGGAGCGCGGGAGCGTTCGCCAGGGCGCTGGCCGATCCGGGCTTCCGGCACGGAGCCGGGGCGGGGGCGGTCGGGGCGAGCTCCCGGTGGAAGCGCCTCGCCGTGGGATCGATCGCCCTGGCCGGGGTGCTGGCGATCGTGGCCGGCGGCCTGGCCTGGGCGCTCCTGCGGCCGGCCGCGCCCGCGCCGGTGACTCGCTACGCGCTGGCCTTCACGCCCGGCCAGCAGCCGGTCGACCCGGAGCGTCCCTCGATGGCCCTGGCCCCCGACGGCTCGTCGATCGTGTACGTGGGCCCCGGCGTCAGCTCCAGCGGACAGCGGCTGTGGGTGAAGCGCCGCGACCAGGTCGAGCCGACCGCGCTCGCGGGCACCGACGGGGCCGTCGCGCCCTCCTTCTCACCGGACGGGCAGTGGGTCCTGTACCTGTCTCCCGGTGGTGGCGGCCCCCAGCTCCGCAAGATCCCGATCGGGGGAGGCACCTCGATCGCCCTCGCCGACTCCACGAGCGGTGTGTCGACCGGGGCCGCCTGGCTGGCCGATGGGACGATCGTCTACGCGGACTCGAAGTGGCGGCTGCGCCGGATCCCGGCCGGCGGCGGCACGGCCGACTCCGTGTGGGCGCCGCCGATGGGGCGCTACGACATCTCCCCCCGGGCGCTGCCCGACTCCAGGGGCGTGCTGTTCACGGTCTGCGACTTCGACTGTCAGCACGTCCAGGACATCTGGGCGCTCGACCTGCGCTCGGGGAAGGCGCACCGGGTGGTGAGCGGCGCCGTCCTGGCGGACTACACGTCCCTCGGCCAGCTCGTGTACGTCCGGACGGACGGGAGCGTGCTCGCGGCCCCCTTCGACCTGAAGTCGCTCGAGACGACCGGCCCGGCCGTCCCGCTCCTCCGGGGCGTGAAGGTGGACGGGGGCGCGTTCGCGAAGTTCGCGCTCTCGCGCAGCGGGACGCTCCTCATGATGAGCGGCGCGGCCGGCTCGAGCCTGGACCAGTTCGTCTGGGTCACGCGCACGGGCGCGGCCACCCCCGTGGACTCCTCGTGGACGTTCGATCACGGCGGCGAAAACGGGCAATGGACCCTGTCCCCCGACGGCCAGCGGTTCGCCGCCGTGATCCAGACCGCCGCCGGCGAGAACATCTGGATCAAGCAGCTGCCGCACGGCCCGCTCTCGCGGCTCACGTTCGACTCGGCGGACGACTACTGGCCGCACTGGTCGCCCGACGGACGCTCGGTGACCTTCGCCTCGACGCGGCCCGTGCACGATACGACGCGGGTGCGGACGTGGACCAAGCGCGCCGATGGCGTCGGGGAGGCGTCGCTCCTGTACGCGTCCTCGAGAGAGCCAGCCCAGGTCTCCTGGTCCCCGGACGGCAAGTGGCTCGTGCTGCGCACCGCCGGGACGCCGGCCGCCCGCGGAGGCCGCAGCATCCTCCTGGCGCGCCCCGGAGACGACACCGCCCGGGCTCTCATCAAGGCGGGGGCCGACTACGACGTGGTGGACCCCCAGATCTCCCCGGACTCGCGCTGGATCGCCTACGTGTCCAGCGAGACCGGACAGGAGAACGTGTTCGTGCGGCCCTTCCCCGACGTGAACGAGGGCAAGTGGCAGATCTCGACCGACGGAGGAAGCGGCCCGCTGTGGGCGCACAGCGGCCGCGAGCTCTTCTACGTCAACGCCAACACGGACGTGGTCGACGTGGGCGTCCGGACGAAGCCGACGTTCAGCCCGGGGACGGGCAAGGTCCTCTTCCACCTGGACCCGGCCCGGTACGCGATCCCGAACTGGTGCTGCCAGTGGGACATCGCGCCCGGCGACCAGCGCTTCCTCATGGCCCGCCTGGTGGGAAGCGGGGGCAACGCCGACCAGCAGCTCATCCTGGTGCAGAACTGGCTCGAGGAGGTGAAGGCGAAGGCGCACGGCTGAGCCGCGCGGAGTCGCCGGGCCCGCTCGCGATCCGGCGTCGCCCGGTGGCCAGTCCTCCGCCCGCCGCCGGGGCTCCTATCCCTTCCCGCCCGCCTTCCGGGTGGTGTCGTCGAGCGGCCACCGCGGCACGAGCCCGAGGTGTGCGCGCAGCCATGTGGCCATCGCCGGGTCCTGCTCTCCGACGCGGAGGGCCTGGATCGACACGCTGTCGTGGGTGACGGCGAACGCGTCCGTTCCGGGCTCGGCCGAGCTCAGGCCCATGAACCCGCTCAGCCGCCACACTTGCCAGGGCGCCGCGCCGGCGGTGGCGGTGTCCCGCCACATCCTGAGGAGGAGCACGCGCGCCCGGCCGGCCACGGTCACGCCCCGGATGGTGCGCGGATCGGTGGGCACGTTCACGTTCAGGTACTCGGGCGCGCGCAGGCGCCGCACCGGCTCGCTCCGCACGAAGGACACGACCCATCGTGCGATGGTCGCCATGGAGAGGGAATCGCGCGGGTCGGCGCCCGAGATCGCCACCGCGGGCACCCCGAAGTACGCGGCGGCCCGCGCCGCTCCGATCGTCCCGGAGATGAACCACGCCTCGCCGACGTTGGCGCCGATGTTGGGGCCCGAGACCACCAGATCCGGCGGGTCGTCCTGCATCGGACCGCGCAGCGCGAACAGCACACAGTCGGCGGGAAACGCGTCCACGGCCCACGCCGTGATGCCTGGTTCGAGATCCTCCGCCTGGGTTACGATCGAGTCGGTGGCGAGCGAGATCATGAGGCTCCCCATGCCGCTCCGGTTCCTGCTCGGGGCCGCCACGTACGTCTCGATGCCGGCGGCCGCGAACGCGCGGGCCAGAGCGCGGAGCGCCGGGCTCTGAATCCCGTCATCGTTGGTCAGCAGCACGCGCTGCGGCCACGGCGCCAGGCCGTCCGATGGGCGCGTGCTCTGGGCCGGGGCGCGTGCCGGTCCCGTCGCCAGCGCGAGAAGGGACAGCGTGAGCAGCGAGCCCAGGCGCAACGGTAGCCAGTGGATCCGGGGGGCGCAGTTTCGTGATGGCGTCATGTCGGTAGGGCTCCGGAGAGGGGAAGGGCCGCCGTCCGGGGGAAGGACGCCTCCCCGCCGCCGCGGCGCTCCGACTGCAATGAGGATCGAAGGCGCTACGCCCTGGCGCAACGCTCGCCTCTGACGCGGGGCGTCCCGCCTTGCCGCCCCCGCGTGGCGGCTCTAGTCTCGGCAGGTAGCTTCGATGTCGCCCCGGTTCCAGCTCTCCTTCCCGGAGGCCGCCGCTTGCTCCTCCGCCAGATCTTCGACTCCGTTCTGGCCCAGTACGCCTACCTCATCGGCTGCCAGCGCACGGGGGAGGCGCTCCTCGTCGACCCCGAGCGGGACGTGGACCGCTACCTTCGGATGGCGGCCGAGGAGGGGCTCCGGATCACGGCCGTCGCCGAGACCCACATCCACGCGGACTTCCTGTCGGGGGCGCGCGAGCTGGCGCTCCGGCACGGCGCCCGCGTCTACCTGTCCGACGAGGGCGGGGAGGGGTGGCGCTATACCTGGCCGCGGCCGGAGGCGCACGACGTGGTGCTCCTCCACGATGGCGATGTGTTCAGGGTCGGGAACATCCGGATCGAGGCCGTCTACACTCCCGGCCACACGCCCGAGCACCTGGCCTTCCAGGTGACCGACGAGGGCGCCGGGGCCGACTCGCCCCTCGGTCTCGCTTCCGGAGACTTCGTGTTCGTGGGCTCGGTGGGCCGGCCGGACCTCCTGGAGACGGCGGCGGGGCAGGCAGGGGCGCGCGAGCCTTCGGCCCGGGCGCTCTACCGGTCCGTGCTCGGCTTCCTGGAGCTGGAGGACCACCTCCTGGTGTGGCCAGGACACGGGGCGGGGAGCGCCTGCGGGAAGGCGCTCGGCTCGGTGCCCGATTCCACCGTGGGCTACGAGCGCCGTTTCAACGCGGCCCTGGCCGACGCTCGCCGGGGCGAGGAGGCGTTCGTGCGCGGCGTCCTCCAGGACCAGCCTTCGCCGCCGCTCTACTTCGGCCGCATGAAGCGGCTGAACCGGGACGGGCCGCCGCTGCTCCCGGGCCCGGGCCCGGACGGCCTGCCGCGGCCGGAGCGCATGGAGGCGGAGGATTTGCTGGCTCGCCGCCGAGCGGATGCCGCCGCGGGACGGAAGAGTCGGTCGGCCGCGGCGTCGGGCGGGGACCACGAGCGCGATCGTCCCGTGATCCTCGACACCCGGACCGACCCCGAGGCGTTCCTGGCCGGACACTTGCCGGGCTCCCTGCATGCGCCGCTCGGCCGGGATCTGCCCGCCGTCGCCGCCTCGTACGTTTCCGCGGAGACACCGCTGGCCCTCGTGTGTGACCCCGAGAACGTTGAAGCCGCGGTGAGAGCGCTGGTGAGAGTCGGCATGGACCGGATCGATGGGTATGTGCCGACCAGCGAGCTCGCGAGCGTGCGCGAAGCGCTGGACTCGATCGAGGCCGCGGACCTGGACGACCTGGCCGAACGGGTGGGGTGCGGTGAGGCGGCGATCGTCGACGTCAGGGGCCCCGACGAGTTCCGTGCGTTCCATCTCCCGGGAGCGGTCCTGGCGCCCCACGTCCGTCTTCCCGAGCAGGCCGAGGATCTTCCGACCGACCGGGCTCTCTGGGTCCACTGCCAGAGCGGCGCGCGATCGACCGTGGCGGCGTCGTACCTGGCGTCGCTCGGACGCGCTGTCGTGGCGGTGGGAGGGGACTTCACCGCCTGGGCCGCCGCGCACCCGGACCGGGTGGAGTGGGGGCCGGCGCCGAAACCGGGGTCCGCGACGGCCACGCCGGCACCGTGACTCCCGTGCCGGACCCTCTCGAGGTCCTCCGAGAGGTCTTCGGCCACGATGCGTTCCGCCCCGGTCAGCGCCACGTCATCGACGCCGTGCTCGCGGGCCGGGACTGCATCGCCGTCATGCCGACGGGCGCCGGGAAGTCGCTGACCTTCCAGCTTCCCGCGCGCATGCTGCCCGGAACGGTGATCGTCCTCTCCCCGCTCATCAGCCTCATGAAGGACCAGGTGGACGCGCTCCGGACGCTCGGCTTCCGGGCCGCGGCCATCAACTCGACCCTCCCGCCCGAGGAACGCCGGGAGCGGCTGCGAGCCCTCCGGCACGGCGACTACGAGCTCGTCTACCTGGCGCCCGAGGCGCTCGGACCCCGGATGCGGACCCTCCTCGCCGAGAGCCATCTCTCGCTGCTCGTAGTAGACGAGGCGCATTGCATCTCGCAGTGGGGACACGACTTCAGACCTTCCTACCGGAGGCTCGAGGGTCTCAAGGAAGAGCTGGGCGGCGTGCCCGTCCTGGCGCTCACAGCCACGGCCACCCGCCGGGTGGCCGTCGACATCCTGAACCAGCTCGGCATGCGGGAGCCGGAGGGCTACAAGGGCTCCTTCTTCCGCCACAACCTCCGCATCGCGTGTCGGAAGCGCGGGGAGGGAAACACCCGGCGCGAGATCCTGGCCCTGGTCCGGCGCCACGCCGGCGAGAGCGGGATCGTGTACTGCCTGTCCCGGAAGTCGGTCGAGCGCACGGCGGCCTTCCTCCGGAAGAAAGGGATCCGGGCGGTGGCCTACCACGCCGGCCTCCCCGACGAGGAGCGCGCTGCCGCCCAGGAGGCCTTCGCGCGCGACGAGGTGGACGTGGTGGTGGCGACGATCGCGTTCGGGATGGGCATCGACAAGTCCAACGTGCGCTTCGTCATCCATAGGGAAATGCCGTCCGACGTCGAGTCCTGGTACCAGGAGATGGGGCGGGCCGGCCGGGACGGCCTCCCCTCGGAGTGCTTCCTGTTCTACTCGTGGGCGGACGTCAAGGTGAGGGAGCGCTTCCTGGACGAGGTCGAGGACCCGGTCCTCCGGGAGCGGAAGCGCCAGGCGGCCATCGAGCTCTTCCGCCTCGCCGACCGCGGCGGCTGCCGTCACCGGGCCGTCCTGGCCCACTTCGGCGAGCCGATCGAGCCGTGCGGCGACGCGTGCGACGAGTGCACGGGCGTGGCCGTGACGGACCTAGTGGCGGAGGTGCGGACGGCCCGACGCGCTCCGGGCTCAAGGGGCCGGCCCCGGTCCGAGGAGCTCTCGAAGGCCACCGCGGGCCCCGAGGAGGCTGCGACCTTCGAGCGCCTCCGCGACCTTCGTAGGCACCTGGCCGACGAGCGTGGGGTCCCGGCCTACATCGTGTTCAGCGACAAGGTGCTGTGGAGCATGGTCGAGCAGGCTCCGGCCACCCCCGACGAGATGCTGGACGTGTCGGGCGTGGGTCCCGCCAAGATGGAACGTTACGGGGAGGCCTTCCTCGAGGCGCTGCGAGCGCGCGACTGAGCGGGTCGGGCGTGCTGACGGATCCGGCTCCAGGAGAGGGACGGAGCGGGCACGGTGGGGCACGCCGTGCCGCCGCGACGTTGACCGGCCTCGGCGGCGGACCCACATTCCCCCGTGGCGGTAGAACGGAGCGCGATCGGGCCGCCGCGCCGCCGGTGACCACCCCTGCCGCCGGATCGCCGGGACACACCCGCGGGCGTAGCTCAGCTGGCAGAGCGCGAGCCTTCCAAGCTCGAGGTCGCCGGTTCGAAACCGGTCGCCCGCTTACGACGAGAGCCCCGTGAACCACGGGGCTCTCGTCATTCCGGCGTTTCCTCCGCCGGCTCCCCTCCGAGAGCCGGCACCGTGCGGATGGCAGGCAGAGCCCGGCGGGCTACAATCGGCCTCGTCGAAGGAGATCTCTCGAGCCCCAGCCCTTCACATCAAGGCCAGATGCCGCGCTGCCACGCCGCGTTCCGGCATCGCTCCACGGCCACGGTCAGGGCCGTCATTCGGTAGTCGGGCTCGGGCAGCATCGGGTCGGCGGCGTGGTCGGCAGCCCACCGCTTCCTGTACATCGGTAGCGACTCGAGCAGCGCGGCGCGCTTGTCGACGACGAGATCCGTGGCCCTGTACATCTTCTTTCTGAGCTTCCCGGAGACGTCCGCCTCGTCCCATTGCTGATTGGCGAGGTTCTGGGCCCATTCGAAGTAGCTGACGACCACGCCGCCCGCGTTGGCGAGTATGTCCGGCAGGACGTGGATCCCACGCGAATACAAGATGTCGTCCGCCCCGGGCGTAGTGGGACCGTTGGCGGCCTCGGCCACCACCTTCGCATCGATGCGCTCGGCGTTCTCCGTGGTGATCATGTTCTCGACCGCGGCGGGAACCAGGATGTCGCAGGGCACCTCGAGGACGTCCTGCACTCCGAGCGCTTCGGCCCCGGCGAATCCCGCCAGGGTCCCGGTCTCGTCCTTGTGGCGTCCGACGCTTTCCAGCATCAGACCGTCCGGATCGTAAATCCCGCCCCGCGAATCCGAGAGTCCGACGATGGTGGCGCCGGCCTCGTGGAAGAGCCTGGCGGCGTGCCGTCCGGCATTGCCGAAGCCCTGAATGGAGACCCTCGCGCCCCTGATCTCCGACAGGCCCGGTACGCCACCCAGCTCCAGGAACCTCTCGGTCACGTGGAACAGGCCCTGCGCCGTGGCGGAGTCCCGACCGACCGAGCCTCCCAGCTCGAGGGGCTTGCCGGTCACGACGGGAAGGTTGCCCTGGCCCGGATGCAGCATCGTGTACGTGTCGAAGATCCAGGCCATCGTCTGCGCGTCGGTGTAGACGTCGGGAGCGGGCACATCGGTGAAGGGCCCGATCGTGTCACCCAGAGCGACGGTATAGCGTCGTGTGAGATGCTCCTTCTCACGCCTGGAGAGGGCTCTGGCATCGACGGCGATCCCACCCTTGGCGCCTCCGAACGGAATATCGAGGAGGGCGCACTTCCACGTCATCCAGGTAGCCAGCGCCATCACCTCTTCCTTGCCGGCGGTCGGATAGAAGCGGATCCCACCCTTGCCCGGACCGCGGATAGTCGAATGAAGCACCCGGTATCCGGTGAACATCTTGACGGAACGGTCGTCCATGAGGACCGGGAGCGCGACTTCGAGAATGTGCTCCGGCTCGAACAGGAACTCGGCGATTCCCTCCCACTGCGCCAGGTTTTCGACGAAGGGTGCGGAGCGGTCGAACTGCTGACGTGCGATCCGATGCGGGTTGAGATCTTCCTGCACATCTATCTTCACCATCGGATATCCTCCTCGGCCCATTCCAGTCGTTCGCGTCACAACGGGGTCCCCCCTACACGGACTCCAGCGCCTGCTGGAGATCCGCGATGAGATCCTGCGGGTTCTCGACGCCGATGGAAAGGCGTACCATTGCGGGCGTGATCCCCATGCGGCGCTGCTCCTCGGGCTCCACGTCGGCATGGGTCATGGTAGCCGGGTGCTCGGCCAGCGACTCGGTCCCTCCCAGGCTGACGGCCAGGCGCACCAGGCTGAGGGCGTTCAGGAATCGGAACGCCTCCCCCTCGCCGCCCTGGACCTCGAAGGAGATCATGCCCCCGGCGGCGAGGCACTGCCGGCCGTAGACGTCGAACTGCGCGTCGCCTTCCTCGAGGTGCCCCAGGTAGTGCACGCGCTCGACTTTCGGATGCTCCGCCAGGAAGTCCGCCACGTAGCGGGCGTTCTTCATCTGGGCGGTCATCCGGAGCTTCAGGGTCTCGAGGCTCCGCATCAGGAGCCAGCCGGTCCACGGACCCGCCATGCTGCCCAGGAAGGTCCGCGTGCCGCGGACCTGCCGCATCAGGTCGGCGGGTCCCAGGCACGCCCCGGCGATGAGGTCGCTGTGGCCGCCCACGTATTTGGTGAGAGAGTACAGGACCAGGTCGGCGCCGTGCTGGAGCGGGTGCTGGAAGAGCGGCCCGAGGAAGGTGTTGTCCACGAGGACGAGAGCACGCTCGTCCGCATCGGTGCCCGTCACCTCCCGCGCCAGCTCGCACACCCGGGTGATGTCGACCATACGGTTGGTGGGATTGGCGGGGGTCTCCAGGAAGACGACGCGCAGCCGTCCCATCGCGGCACCACGGCGCAGCGCCTCCTCCAGCTCAGCGGCGTTGCAGCCGGCCGGGAAGGACGTCCGCCCCACACCCAGGTCGGCCAGGACCTGGTGCAACAGGTAGTGGGTGCCGCCGTACAGCGGCTCGCTGTGGACGACCGCGTCCCCCGGCCTCAGGAAGGTGAGGAGCGTGGTGGCGATCGCCGCCATGCCGCTCTGGAAGACGGCGCACGCGGCGCAGTCCTCCCACAACGCGAGACGGTCCTCCAGGATCTCGAGGTCGGGATTGTTCAGTCGGCTGTAGATGAGCCCCAGGTTCTCGGCTGGTGCGGCCTCGCGCAGCCCGTAGGCGACCTCGAAGAACGCCTTTCCCTCCTCGGCCGTCTCGAACACGAAGGTCGAGGTCTGGAAGATCGGGCTCTTGAGGGCTCCCTGGGACCAGTCGGGCCGGTAGCCGTATCCCATCATCAGGCTCTCGGGACGGAGCTCTCGCCCGCCGATCGCCCGCATGCGCATGTCGTGTCCGTCGGATTTCTTCATCGTGGCATCGGGTCGTGGAATTTCAGGGTCCGCGGCCGGAGCTCCGGGTCCGGATCCTCAGCTCCAGCTCGTCGTGTCCGCCCCCGCCGCCCCGCGGCACGCAGGCCGCGGCCCCGCGCAGCGCGGCAGCCACCGAGATCTCCCTCAACCTAGTAACGCCAGCTGCGCGTGTCGGCGCCGGCGGGGGCGCGCCGGGTCATCTCCCGCGTCATCTGCGGCAGGAAGCGCTCGACGTACGTGAGGCGTGACAGCCAGTTCTTGTTGTCGTGGTCGCCGCTCCAGCAGTGCTCGTCACGGGCGCCGTACTCGAAGGTGGCGTCGGCGGGCGGATCGTCCAGCTTCCGGACCGTCTTCTCCAGCCGGTAGACCGCGTCGTTCAGGTAGTAGTTGTCCATCTCGCCCACGAACACGTGCAGCTTCCCCTGCAGCTTCGGGCCCAGCGTCTTCCAGTCGCGCTGGAGGATGTGGGTGAGGTCGTAGTGGTCTCGCCAGTAGGCGGCGACCTCGGGATCGATGACTCCGGTCTCCTTGTTCCAGATCGGCTTCGGGTAGCCGTCCTCTCCCTGCGGGCTGAACACGGCCTGCCAGATGTCCCACTGGCCGCCCGAGCGGCCGCGGGTGCCGATCACCATCTCCTCGTGGTTCTCGTCGCCCACCGTGTGCGTCACACGGCCC
>Ga0307419_10000256_pt1 | contig 25685 bp, 27 predicted proteins | sample SalMarWE160230MG_2_FD_202512 | JGI IMG/M metagenome (GOLD analysis project Ga0307419, IMG submission 202512) | Salt marsh sediment microbial communities from the Plum Island Ecosystem LTER, Massachusetts, United States - WE1602-30 | ecosystem: Environmental > Aquatic > Marine > Intertidal zone... | reverse complement strand
CCCTTGAGCATGAAGGTAACCCCGTCCCTAATGTGATCGGGTTCGCGGCAGAAAAGGAGCGCGGGGATCTTTTTGCAGACACGAACCCTTTTTTTTGCAGGGAAAAGGCGTATCACAAGAGGTTGGGTGTGCCGGCGGTATTGCAGAAGCCGTTCCATGTGCGGTGATTAAACGGATGAATTGAAGTGCCCCCGGCCGCCTTGCTGTGCAGCGCTTTTCGCCGCCAGGGTGAGGCGGCCTCGTGTTCGCAAAAAGATTGCTGCGACCCCTCACCACGTTGATTTAATGTATCCTTTTAAAAAGAAGTTTTGGGAAAGGAGGAATAAAGTATCTTTCCCAAACAATGCCTTGAAAGGATGTGTGAAAAGGCATATCTATGAAAAACCTTCCAATCATCAGACCACCAAGGCTTCAGAAAGGAGACATGGTGGGGATCATTTCTCCGGCAGGGCCGGTGGAAGAGGTCGAGCTTCGGCCGGGGTTGGAGTTTCTGGCTCAAGAGGGCTTCAAGGTGCAGATGGGTTCCCATGCCCTGGACAAACAGGGATATCTGGCCGGGGATGATGCGGCCCGTTTGGAAGATTTTCATGCCATGTTCGCCAATCCGGAGGTACGGGCCATATTCTGTACCAGGGGTGGGTATGGCACCATGAGGATCCTGGAAAGGATCGAATATGACCTGGTTCGGAAAAATCCGAAAATTATCGTCGGCTTCAGTGATATAACCGCCCTTTTATTGTCCCTTTCCGCAAAGGCCGGCCTGGTGACCTTCCACGGTCCCATGGTCAGGCAGATCAAGGATATCGGCATCCATGATTTCTCCGTTCTATTGGACCTCCTCGAAACCAAGGGTGAACGTACCCTGAAACTCCTCGGCGCGAGAACTCTTGTTCCTGGAAGGGGAGAAGGTGTCCTGATAGGCGGGAACCTCTGTCTTCTCTCCCACCTGCTGGGGACACCGTTTCTGCCCTCATTTGAGAGAAACATCCTCTTTCTGGAGGACAAAGGAGAGCCGCTTTACCGGATTGACCGGATGCTCACCCATCTCAAGTTGGCCGGTCATCTGGAGCGCATTTCAGGGCTTATCGCCGGTCAGTTCCAGGATTGCGGGGAATCTGGTGATATCGATGAACTGCTCCTTGATTTTGCAAAAGACCTCTCTGTTCCCGTGGTGAGCGGCGCTCCCATCGGGCATGGAAAGAGCAATATTCCTCTTCCCCTGGGAGTGATGGCAGAACTCCGCACTACCGGACCTTCACTCCGCCTGCCGGACCTTTGCGTCAGTTCATGAGCTTTGGTATTTCCCCGGGATGAGTCAAAAACCATTTGATATTTCAGCGCAAGAAGGGTAAGAAAAACGGTAAACGTAAACCGTGAACGGGCAAGAAAAAGGCCCTAGAGGAGTGTATGCGCCCGGTTTTGAAAATACCTCGGCACGAAAACGGATGAATTTCTGGAGGAGAAAGAGACCAATGGACAATCCTTTTTATGTTGATGAATCAAAGCCATGGTTTCGCGAGGAAGCAGGCTGGCCCAAAGAGGTACCTAAGAATTACGATTTTCCAAAGATAACCCTTTACGGGATGTTCGCGGAGAGCGTGCGGTCGTATGGTGATTCCCCGGTCATGTGGTTCCTGGACACGTTCATGACGTATCGCGAGATGGACCGTCATGTGAATGCCCTGGCCACGGGACTTCACAAGCTGGGATTGAGAAAAGGGGACGTGGTGGCGCTTGTGCTTCCCAATTCATTCCAGTACGTGATTTCCTATTATGCGTGTGCAAGGCTGGGTCTCGTTGTGACAGGAATCAACCCCACCTATAAACCTGCCGAGGTGGCGCACCAGTTCCAAGTAACCGGCGGAAAGGCCGTCATTGCCCTGGATGCCCTGTACGAAACGCTCATTCAACCTATCGCCGCGGAGCATCCCATCGAGAAGGTCATTGTGACCAGCGTGGTGGACTTGGTTAAGATGTCCGCACTGAAGAAATGGCTGGGGAAAGTGCTCAAAAAGATCCCCACCGGTCCGGTTCCGCGAGACGCCATCAGGCTGCTGGATCTCTTGAGAACGACTCCCGACCCCCCTGAAGTCAAGGTTTCCGCCGATGATCCGGCCACGTATATCATGACGGGAGGCACCACAGGAGTGCCCAAGGCGGCAGTCCTTTCCCATTTCAATTGTGTTTCTAATGCCATCCAGGGAAGTCTCTGGGTCTGGATGGGAGGACATGGCTTCTGCAATGTTGGTGTGCTCCCTCTCTTCCATTCATTTGCCATGACCGCGGTCATGAATATCTCCATCAAGTCAGGGATGTGGATGATGCTTTTTCCGAAACCTCCCCAGACAGATGAGCTCCTCAAAACAATATGCAACCTCGCCCCTGACAGGAAAACCTTTTACTGCGGCGCCGAGGTGCTTTTCCAGAGGATCGCGGAATTCCCTGACATAGATAAATATGACATCGCAAAGAAGATCACGGCCTGCATCTCGGGAGCAGGTCCACTGCACGCGCCGGTAAAGGAACGGTTTGAAAAGGTGAGCGGCGCAGTCCTGGTAGAGGGTTACGGGCTTACCGAGTCGACGCCCATTGTGTCGGCCGGACCGCTCACTGATTTTGATACCACCGGGACAATCGGGCTTCCCTTTCCGGGAACCGAATGGAAGATCGTGGATATGGAATCAGGTACAGAAGAATTGGCGCCCGGTGAAAATGGTGAACTGGTGGTGGCCGGACCCCAGGTCATGGTGGGATATCTCAATAAACCCCAGGAAACGGCTGAGACCATCCGGGAGTGGGACGGCAAGCAGTGGCTCTACACCGGGGATATCGGGTACACGGATGAGCATGGCAGGGTGATCATCAGTGACCGGAAGAAACAGCTTATCAAGGTACGTGGTTACTCGGTATTCCCCAAGGAAGTGGAAGAATTGGTAGGGAGGCACGAAGGTGTGCTGGAGGTTGCGGCTTCCGGGCTGCCTGATCGGGAAATGGGTGAAATTATCAAGGCCTGGGTGGTTCTCAATGACGATTGGAAAGGAAAAATAACCGAAGAGGAACTGCGGGTCTGGTGCAAGGGCAACATGACCCATTACAAGGTGCCGCGACTGATTGAATTCATGGATGAACTGCCCAAGACCCTGGTAGGAAAAGTTATGCGAAGACAGCTTATGGAGGCGGACCCGGTATACACCGCTTACCATGGAAACAATGAGGAGTAAAAAGATCGGTTATGAATACTCGAGAAGCCATCATGGGGTTTTCCCAGGGTGAAAAAATCAAGGCAGGTCTGATCTGGGCATCCCAGGTCATCCAGTTGTTGGACGGCCTTCCGGACGGGGAGAAAAGATTCGGGTCGAGGGCTGCGGGAGCACTCGTCGGCATGATAGGCCACGAGATCATGTTGGCACGGAACATGTGCAGTGATCCCGCCTGGGAAGAAATGAAAAAAGACCTGGACAGGGCCAAAGTGATGATTGATTCAGGTATACCGTCTGAGGCCGTTACGCACTTGACTCGTGCACTGAGCAGGAGCACGGATGTGGCAGGTCGGGCAATGACGTCCCTGAAAGATGAGGGACTCATCTGATTGGGGAGGATCACGCGTAGTGGAAGAACAGGCGGTAAAAAAATTGTTAAGCGAGGTCCGGGAAGGCAAGCTCCCCGTGGACGATGCACTGAGGGAGTTGAAGGCGCTTCCCTATGAAGATATAGGGTTTGCGTGTATCGATCATCACCGGGGAGTGAGAAAAGGACTTTCCGAGGTCATCTACGGGGAAGGGAAAAGGGCCGAAGACATCATTGCCATCATGGAAAAGATGAAGGCCCAGGGTGAGGATGTCCTGGTCACCAGGGTGAACCCGGCCAAGGCCGGAAAGATCCAGGAGAAATTCCCGGAAAGTGCTTACCATAGCGCTGCGAGGGCCCTTACCCTCGATCACCGCCCAAAGTCTCCAGGAGGAAAGGGGACAATCCTTGTTATTACCGCGGGAACGTCTGATATCCCGGTGGCGGAGGAGGCGGCCGTTACCGCCAGGTTCATGGGAAACGCGGTGGATACCCTCTATGACGTGGGGGTTTCCGGTATTCACAGGGTACTGGGCCACCGTGAGAAACTGGTGAATGCCTCTGTCATCATCGTGGTGGCGGGCATGGAGGGTGCCTTGCCCAGCGTGGTGGGCGGGCTGGTCGACTGCCCGGTCATTGCGGTGCCCACGAGCGTCGGGTATGGTGCTAGCTTCCAGGGGATCACGGCGCTTCTCGGGATGTTGAACAGCTGCGCGGCTGGTGTTACGGTGGTCAATATTGATAATGGGTTCGGCGCCGGGTATGCCGCCGGCGTCATCAACCGCCCATAGCGCAGAAATGTGCTGAGGGCTTAAGGCATAGGGCGCAGGGCGTAAGGAAACCCCTACAATTAACCTTTGAGCAGAAAGGCCTTACGCCTCATCTGCTGCGACCCTCCATTACGTCGTTCTAAAGCGCCATGTGAAAGTGAATGAGAGGGAGAAAGGGGTTGCTTTGTGGCGGCCCAGGATATGCCCTTTTTTTCTTCGATTCCGAGTCTCCCAGGCCGGTATTTTCAGTGACCTATCCACGGGGGAGTTTTGCCCCCTCCGCATTCCAGTCCTCAGGAAAAAAAGCCCTGAGGACCTGGCTGCGGCTTCCCCCATAGATAAGTCACGAAAATGCGAAGCCCTCCCGCCAGTCACGAATAAGAAAGGACATATCCTGAACGTGGTCGTCTTTGAGTATGAGCCGGAGATAGTTAGCTCACATTGTCCCTGTTTTGAGCATGAAAACAACCCCGTTTTTGATTTGACCGTGGTCCGCGGCAGGAGAAGGGGCACGGGGATTTTTTTGCAGACACGAAAATTTTTCTTTGCTGGGAAGGCGTGTATCTCCGGGGCTTGGGCGTGCCGGCGGTATTGCAAGACATTTATCCTTAAAAGCAGCGGGACGAGGGAATTGAGAAGGTCCCCGGCCGCCTTGCTGAGCAGCTCTTTTCGTCGTCAGGGTGAGGCATTCTCGTGTTCGCAAAGAGATTGCTGCGACCCTTCCCCACGTCCCTTCAAAGCGATCTGTGATAATGGAGGGGAGGGAGGAGCAGGGCGGAACCTTGGCCAGGAAAGGTGATCAGGAAGCGGCCTGAGTGCGGCGGATTTCAATGACGCGGTTCTTGAGATCGCGAAGCGCGGTTTTTTTGTCAGGCGCCCAGCAGGGGAGCAGGGTGTTGTTGTGGTAAAGGGGTTCAGCTTCCAGATCGTAATCAGATGATTTCATGGCAGCTTTCCAGAGATCCGAATGGGGTATCGGCGAGTACTCGGCCAGGTACGGGGTAGCGCCGATCCGTGCAACAATCTCAATAGTCTGCGCAACTGATGCTACATTCTGCCCCGGCAGGCCTGCGAGAATATAGGCGCCTATCTCCTTCCGGCGAAAACCCGCCTTGCGAAGGTTTGCCACTGCCCGCTCAAAATCCCCCGGGGATACCTTGTTGTCGAGGCGTTGGTGAAGGCCTGTATCGGATGTTTCATACCCGAGCCGGATGGTCCGAAAACCGCTCCGCTTGAGAAGCCGCGCCATATCCCCGGTGATCTCCCGGACGTGGAGTGCATTGGGAGTGTGAAACCTGACCGGGAGGTTATTTTTTATGACCTCCTCCAGGATGACCCTGATGTGCGTCTTTGCGGACAGAAGCAGGGCATCATCATAGAACGCAAAATCCCTGGTTCCGAATGTCCGGTGCCAGTGGACGATCTCTTCGAAGACCTCATGGGGATCCCGCCTGGTTAAGTCAGGGCTCAGAAAATGGCTGGCGCAATACCGGCAGCGGTAAGGGCACCCCGATGATGTCTTCAGGCAGATATAGTCGAACGGATCGTAAAGATCAAAGGCCGGGTAGGGGATCGATCTTGGAGCTTCGCGTAGGGGTGAAAGATCCTGTTGCGCGAGGATGGCGGTAATGGAGGCGGGATCGGTTTCGCTGATAACGGCCGTTGCTCCCGAGTGCTTCTGTGCATGTTGTCTGCAAAGTCTCGCATAGATGCCTCCCAGCAGGATGGGGACCTGCGGGTGGATCTCCCGCAGGATTCCAATGACCTCAAGAACCCCAGGATACCAGTACGTCATCAACGAGGTGACGAGAAAGCAGGCGGGGTCAGGGATGCCGGCGAGGGACTCCATGAAGAGTGGAAGGGGAATGCCGTAACGGCTGTATGGGCGATTGACATTTTTTAATTGCGGAGGGGTGGCGATCTGTTCCCGGAAGAACTTCCCCGTTCCAAATCTGCGTCGGACGGGAGGTTTAAGAGCGGGATTGCCCCCGATCGCCGGGTGATGGATATCCATGCAGTCAATGAGTCTGATATCAAAACCGCATTCCCGGAAGTATCCGGCAAGAGAGAGGAGCCCCAAGGGCTTTGACCAGAGGTCATATGCCGCGAAGTCATAAATCCAGGGGTTAATAAGGACCAGTGTTCGAGATTTGTTCATTTTCTTTTCTTTTGAGGAGCGTTGAAATGCGGGCCGCCATCCAGAGGGTAAAAGAGGCAAACGTTGAAGTCAAGGGAAGAACAGTCGGGGCCGTTGGGCCGGGACTGCTCGTTTTTCTGGGCGTTGGAAAGGAAGATACTGAAAAAGACTGCGAGTACCTTGCCGATAAAGTGATCAACTTGAGGATCTTTTCCGATGACAAAGGCCTCATGAACAGGTCTCTTTTGGAAACAGGAGGGGCGGTGCTCGTTGTGTCACAGTTCACTCTGTGGGGGGACTGCCGAAAGGGCCGGAGGCCCTCTTTTGTCCGGGCGGCTCAGCCTGTCCTGGCAAAAGCGCTCTATGAGCACTTTATTTCCTTGCTTCGGGGGAAGGGACTTTCCGTGTCCAAGGGGATTTTTCAGGAAATGATGGACGTCCACCTGATCAATGACGGCCCGGTGACTCTCATCATCGACAGCCGGAAGATTATTTAGTCCATCTTGAGCTCTTTTTCCAGCTCCTGAATCCTTTTTTCCACGCTTTTGTGCTCCTCCGGGTCAAAGATCCCTTGCTTCAGGCGCACCTTCAAGCCCAGAAGCTCCATTGATTTTCTATGTTCAGCGCAATCGATTTGCATTTTATTTCACCACACAGATTGTTGGGTTCACCGTGAACCTTGGCTGTTACCATTTCACTTTCCCAGGCAAAACTGGCTGAAGATGTTTTCAAGGACATCTTCAGGCGTTGTTTCACCGATAATTTGTCCGAGGGCGTCAATGCCGCTCTGCAGTTCGAGGGCCGGCAGTTCCATGGGCAGGGAATCCCTGAGTCCGTCGGCAGCCCTGGAAAAGCAGTCAAGTGCCTCTTCCAGGGCCTTTTGGTGCCGCAGGTTGGGTGCCGCATGGGAACCACCGAGATCGGGGCCATCTTTCAGAACAAAGTTGACGATTGCCTTCTTGAGTCGATCGATCCCTTCGCCCGTGAGTGCCGAGACAGCTACTGTGGGGAACCCCGAGGATAACAGCTCCTTTTCCTGCGGGGAAAGCTCCCCTGGAAGGTCTATCTTGTTGACAACAATGAGGGCTTCCCTGTGGCGGCACTGGTCAAGGATTTCCAGATCTTCCTGCTTGAGGGGTTCGCTTTGATCAATAACAAGAAGGACTAGGTCAGCCGACTGCATTCTCTGTCGCGTCAGGTGGATGCCGATCCGCTCAACCTGATCCTTGCCTTGCCTCAGCCCCGCGGTATCCACCAACCGGAGCGGAATCCCTTCAAAATTCAAGGTCGATTCGATGACATCTCTCGTGGTTCCGGGAACAGGTGTGACAATCGCCCGTTGCTCGTTCAAGAGACGATTGAGGAGGCTCGATTTTCCTACGTTGACGCGACCCACAATGACGGTATTGATGCCGTCCACCCAGATGTGTCTGCTCTTATGATCGACAATCAACGCTCGGAGCGGCTCAAGGAGTTTTTCCTTGATACGCTCCATTCCTTCTTCCTGGGAGAGAATCTCATGGTCCTCCTCCGGGAAATCAATGGCTACCTCCGCGTGGGCAAGGATCTTTACGGCCTCGTCCCTCAGTTCTTCGATTCTTCGCCTGAGGCCTCCTTTGATTTGCTCAGCCACCATCTGGAGACCTCGCTCAGATTGGGAGTTGACAATATCCACAATGGCCTCGGCCTGAGTCAGGTCGATTCTTCCGTTGATAAAGGCGCGGAATGTGAATTCCCCCGGCATGGCTGGACGGGCACCCTGGTCCATGACCAGTTGGAGAATCTTGGAGAGGAGCAGGTAGCCGCTGTGCGCATTAATTTCCACAACGTCTTCCCTGGTGTAGGTATGAGGAGCTTTCATGTAGGAAAGAAGTACTTCATCTATCGCGGTGCCGGAACCGGGATCCACGAGATGTCCGAGATAGAGGCGGTGGGTGTGAAAGGAACTTTCCGGCTGTTTGGGCCTAAATATCTCTTTCGCAATGGCGAGGGCCTTGGGGCCACTGATGCGAACGATACCTATCCCGGCTTGGCCCGGAGGTGTTGCAACGGCAGTGATGGTATCATCAGGCGATGAGTTCAACGCTTTCTTATCTCTTGGGGATGATAACTACCTTTTTCAGGATGCCGTCGCCTCTGCTCCTCGTGTCCACTTCTCTGTCGTCTTTCAACGTAAGGTGGACAATGCGGCGATCATGGGGGTTGAGAAGATTGGTGGCCACCGGCTTGCGCGTCTTTTTGGCTTTCTCGCCCATCTTCAGGGCCATCTGGGCAAGAGTTTCACTCCGTCTTTGCCGGTAATTCTCTGAATCAACCTGCACCTGCACCCGTTTGTCAAGGGCCTTGTTTACTATCTTATTCACGATATATTGCAACGCGTCCAGGGTCCGGCCCCTTCTCCCTATGAGGAGTCCCGAGCTATCACCTTCAATATTCAGTGCGATCCTTCCGTTATTCTTCTCCACCCGCACCGTGGTATCCATGGAAATCAAGGAGAGTATCTTTTCAAGAGATTCTTTCGCAACCAGGAGATCGCCCTCATCAGGTTCGTCCGGCTTGTTCGACTGATCCGATTTTTCCGCTTCGTCCAGTATGGGTTCCTCGTCTGAAAGCATTTCCTCAGCAGTTTCATCCTGAGGAGGGATGACCCTGATCTTTGCCTTTCGACTGCCGACCAGGCCGAAGATTCCCGCGGAGCCTGGTTCGAGGACCTCGATTGTTATCTGGTCCTGGGAAAGGTGCAGTTTTCGACACGCTGTCTGTATGGCTTCTTCGGTTGTTTTTCCTTCAAATTCGTATGCATCCATGGTTTTCCTCCGAATATTATGCGGATCCGCGGTGGATCCGGTACTGTTGGCCAATGGAAAGGATGTTGTTGACCAGCCAGTAGAGTACGAGACCTGACGGGAAATTAATGAACATGACCGTAAAAATGATGGGCAGGAACATCATGATCTTTGCCTGCGACGGATCTCCCGGCGTGGGAGTCATTTTTTGCTGGATGAACATGGAGGCTCCCATCAGCAGGGTGAGCACCGGGATCCCGTAAGGGGGAGACATAAACGGGACCTTGAACGCGAAATGGAAAAGGCGATCAGGGGCAGAGAGATCATTGATCCAGAGCATGAAAGGGGCATGCCGTAACTCGATGGAATCTCCGAGGATACGGTAAAGGGCGAAAAAGACCGGTATCTGGATGACCATGGGCAGACACCCTCCCATGGGATTCACCTTGTAGGTCTTGTAAAGAGCCATCATCTCCTTGTTCATCGCTTCCTTGTTCCCTTTATATTTCTCCCGGAGCTTGGCAAGTCTTGGCTGAAGTTTCTGCATTTCTTTCATAGACTTGTAGCTTTTATGGGTCAGGGGCCAAAAGAGAATTTTTATCAGGATGGTGAGGAGAATAATGGCGATGCCGTAGTTGTGCACGTACTTGTGACAAAAACGCAGGAGATAAAGCAGGGGCCGTGCTATGATGTCCGTCCACCCGAAATTGACCGCCTTGTCCAGGTTCTTTCCAAAGTGTTTCAGGGTTTCCAATTCATGGGGACCCAGATAAAGGAGATAGGAAGACGTGACTTTTTCAGAAGGCGCCACTTTGACCGGAGGTGTTTGAAACCTCCCGCTCAGGACTCCCGAAGTGAGCATATGCCCGGTGAAGCTGGCATTGACCGGCGTTTCCGGCACGACGGCCGACATAAAGTATCCGTTTTCGTATGCAAACCACCCTATGTTCCCGGTCACCAGTTGTTCTGTTGATTTCTTTTTGATTTTAAGTTTTTTCAGCTTGCCGTCCGAAAGGGCCATCAGGCCGATATAGGAATAATAGCTCTTCTTGCCTTCGGGCGGAAGAGCATTCAGGATGGTTTGGAATGATCTTTCAATGGATGCTTGGGAAAGGTTTTCCACCTGGACCTGGAGGTCAATCCTGTATTGATCCGGATAAAATCGATAGACTTGGGTAATCATGAGCTTGTCAGACGTCAGGCTGCGAAATCGGAGCAATGCCGGCGCTGAACCTGGTGTAACCTGTATGATTGATCGATCGGACTCGTAAGTGAGGGGTAGGTCGTTTTTGTCACCACCGTCGGCGAAGCCGAACCGGAGAAAATCTCCCATCCCCTTCTTCACGTTCACCAGTTCAATGGGAGGAGAGTCTTTGTCAACGGTTTCCCTGTATCTCTTGAGCTTGAAGCTTTTGATGGTAGCGCCCACGTTGGAAAAAACAGCGATATAGAGAGGTGTTTCAACCCGTATTTCTTTTTCGGGAATCGGTGCTGTTTTCTTTCCCGCCATTTCCTTGGCAAGGCTGAGAGGACGCGCGGGAGGGGCTGTTGCTTTTTCAGGGAGAGGGGCTGCTTTCTCCGTGCTTGTCACAACAGGAGATTTTTCCTGATGGGGTTTCTGGTCCTGTTCCGGCTTGAAAAAAAAGGACCAGCCAAACAATATCAGGAAAGAAAGCGCGAATGCCAATAACGTTTTTTTGTCCATAGATTCTTCTCTGTTTCAGCAGCAGTTTTGTGAGCCGTTTTCAAAACGCCCCTTCTGCCCGATCTCTGCGTCAGGCGCGAATTCTAATCCTCGAAATATCACCTAATATTCCTGTGGTTAATCCCGCCATGGCGGGATCGCCTTTCCCCACTCAAAGTCCGGGATCTTCGACTTGACCTCGAACAAAATTGAACCCTTTGAAACCGGCTCTAAAGTGGGAGAAACAACCGGCACCGAGAGTGTCCACAGTTGTTTTCCGTTACCGCAAGGGATCATAGCCACCAGGATGCAGCGGGTGACATTTCAGGACCCTGATGAGGGCCAGGAATCCGCCCTTGCAAACGCCGTATTTTTCAAAGGCCTGACGGGCGTACACCGAACAAGAGGGATAAAAACGACAGGAAGGAGGCAAAAGAGGTGAAATGAATTTCTGATATAATCCTATCAAGGCGATAGGAAGATATCTCCATTGAAAAAGGGCCCTCTCAGGAAAACATGACGTTGTTGAGTTCCCTTTGCAAATCCCTAAGATCCAGTTTGTTGGCATCCTTCTTCGCTGCGATAACGACATCGTATCCTTGGGGGAAGCGCGCTTTATTGAGCCTGAAGTATTCTCTTACGAGCCTCTTGATCCTGTTTCTTTTAGCGGCGCAACCTGTCTTTTTTGTTACGGTGACCCCCAGTCTTGTAATGCCCAGTCCGTTTTCTTTCAGTATGATGACAAAATGCGGCCCATGAACGCGTTTACCCGACCGATTTAGATTGACAAATTGACTCCGTTTCAATAACCTTTCATTTTTTGAGAACGAGTAATTTCCCATAATAATGAAGGCCATTGGGTCGAGCTTGAAAGGCATGAACTAAACGGCCAAGCGTTTTCGGCCCTTCGCTCTCCTTCTTCTCAAAACGTTCATGCCGCCTTTTGTTCGCATCCTGATGCGAAACCCATGGGTGCGTGCCCTTTTAATATTGCTCGGTTGGTACGTCCTCTTCATGGTTCTTCGAGTCCTTTTGGGGTTGAAATAAATGTAAATCGAAAATTAACCATGTTCTTAAACTATTGTCAAGATAAAACCACCTGCAATTTGCCCCTCTCACGGAGGCACAGCAGTGGTCTGGAAAGGAGAAAAAGATGCTCTTAGATCCCATCCTCGGTATTTTCTCCAATGATTTGGCCATCGACCTGGGGACAGCTAATACCCTTGTGTATGTGAAAGGGAAAGGAATCGTACTGAGTGAGCCTTCCGTTGTGGCGGTAAGGAAGGACGGCCGCGGGATGAGCAAAGTGTTAGCGGTGGGAAAAGAAGCAAAAATGATGCTGGGCAGGACCCCCGGAAACATCGTTGCTATTCGTCCCATGAAAGATGGCGTTATTGCTGATTTTGAAATCACCGAGGCTATGCTGAGACACTTTATCAGAAAGGTCCACAATAGACGAACCCTGGTCAGGCCGAGGATTATCATTTGTGTACCCAGTGGTATTACCCAGGTTGAAAAACGGGCAGTGCGGGAATCGGCAGAATCAGCCGGGGCAAGGGAGGTTTTCCTGATCGAGGAACCCATGGCGGCAGCCATCGGCGCGGGATTGCCTATTACGGAGCCCACCTGCAACATGGTCGTGGATATCGGAGGAGGAACCACCGAAGTGGCTGTCATTTCTCTTGCGGGAATTGTGTACAGCAAGTCTGTTCGAGTTGGCGGTGACAAGATGGATGAGGCGATCCTGCAGTACATCAAGCGGAAATACAATCTGTTGATTGGCATTCGGACGTCTGAGATTATCAAAACGACCATCGGGAATGCCTATCCGAGTGAGCAGATTGAAACGATCGAGGTAAAGGGGCGTGACTTGGTCACCGGGATTCCGAAAATATTGACCATAGATTCTGACGAGATCAGGAACTCTATCACTGAACAGGTGGAGACCATCGTTGAAACCGTCCGCATCGCTCTGGAACAGACTCCTCCGGAACTGGCGGCCGATATTGTTGATAAGGGAATCGTCCTGACCGGAGGAGGATCGCTGCTCAAGAATCTGGATGAACTCTTAAGGGAAGAAACAAAATTGCCTATTACCATCACTGAAGATCCGCTCTCAACAGTGGTGCTTGGGTCAGGGAAGGCCCTGGACAACATCGCTATTTTGAAAGAGGTTACCATTCGGTAGGGCCTGTTGACAAGACAGTGCAGGCATGAGTGCGTTTCCAATAGAGAGCATACCCTTTTTCTCTATCCTGGTCATAAAGGAGAAATTATTCGCCATTGAAAGGGTTGCCACAGAATTCCAGAACCCTCCTGTGGGTTTTTTTTATTGCCTTTTTTCTGCTCTTGCTTTCCATGAACTCTGGGCAAAAAGGGCAATGGAATCCTCTTGAGCAGATTGTGATTGAGGTGACCGTCCCTATTGAAAGGCTCTTCCAGCGGACTGTGGCGTGGACAGAAGATTTCTGGTCCAACTATTTTTTTCTGGTAAATGTCCGCAGAGAAAATACAGCCCTCAAGCGGGAAGTTGATGCGCTCAAGGTGGAAAACAGCCGGTACCGTGAGCAGCTTTTCACCTATGACCGGCTCAAGGCCCTTTTGCAATTCAAGCAGTCTCTTAATATCCCGGCAGTCGCCGCACAGGTTATTGGCCTCGATCCGACCGGTTGGTTCAAATCTGTTATCATAGACAAAGGAACCAGTGCGGAAATCAGTATGGATATGCCCGTGGTAAACGCCTCCGGTGTTGTGGGAAGGGTCGTTTCAGTGTCCCCCCACTATGCGAAGATCCTGTTGCTGATAGACCAGAACAGCGCTGTAGACTCCCTCATTCAGAGATCCAGGGATAGGGGAATGGTGCGCGGCCTCGGCAGAGAAACGTGCAGCCTTGACTATATGATCAAGACGAGCGACGTGCAGGAAGGAGACAAAGTTGTTACTTCGGGGCTCGGTGGGGTCTACCCAAAAGGAATCCCCATTGGACAAGTCATTCATGTGGAGGACTCTCCCGGCGATCTCTTCAAACACATCACGGTGAAGCCTGCAGTAGATTTTTCGAGACTGGAAGAAGTCCTTGTCATCCTGAGGAAAAAGGTATCGAGCGAGGAACAGAACAAAAAAAGATAGGTTTTTATCTGGGGGTCTGGCTTGCGGGGTTGATTTTTACCCTTTTGAAAGGGCGTTTGATGCAGGCCGCAGCAGCCGATTTGCTGGATTTTGACTTACTCACGATTATTATCGCGTATCTGCTTTTGAAGTACGGTAATGGCCCCGCCAGTGTCTACGCCTTCGGGCAAGGCCTTTTTATTGATGTGGTTTCAGGAGGTCCGCAGGGTTTTTCTACCCTCATCTACCTGTCCGTGTTTCTGTGCCTTCATTTCGGTTCCCGCTTTCTTGAATTTGATCATCCCAGGAGCCAGATAGTCCTGGTTGCTATTGCCATTCTTTTGAAAGAGATCCTGCTCGTTGGGCTGCTTTACCTTTTTGTCTCCCGGGTGATTATCATGAAATCGTTTCCATTGATGATCTTTGGTTCCATGGTGGTCACGGCCCTCAGTGTTCCGGTTTTGTTCGGTTTTTTTGATTACCTGCTTGCGCTTCCAGAGGAAGGCAGCACCAGCGGATAAGGGCTGAAAAGAGGAACATTGAACATCGAATCTCCAACATTGAACATTGAAATGGGAGGAAGGGAAATTGGAGAGCCATGAGACCTTCTAATTTCGATCCCATTTCAGTTGACATCCTGAACAGGCAGCTCAAAAAAGCCACCATCGTGGTCTTGATCTTTTTTGTCGGGCTGATATTTCGGCTCTGGTATCTTCAGGTTGTGAATGGCTGGAAATACAGGGCGAAATCCGAAAACAACAGGATTCACCTGCAGGATATTCCTCCCTTGCGGGGAATGATTTTTGATCGCACCGGCCGCTTGCTCGTGGACAACAGAGCCGGCTACGACCTCTGTGTTATCCCGGAAGATGTGCAGGATCCTGAGGGCCTTTTGAACCGCTTGAATGACCTTATCGGGATTGATCTTGATCAAGCGCGTGAGAGCTTTCGCAAAGGAATGAACAGCCTCCCGTTCAAGACCGTTCGGATCAAGAGAAATATTTCCAGGGATGAACTGGCCACAATAGAGACGCATCGTTTCAATCTGCCAGGAATTACCATCCAGGTCAGGCCCCAAAGACACTACATTTATAACCACCTCGCGGTGCATGTCCTGGGGTATCTCGGGGAAATCACTGAACAGCAATTGGGGAGCGGGAAATATCTCAACAACAGGGGTGGTGACTTGATCGGCAAGTCGGGAATGGAACTGGAATGGCAGCGGATCTTGAACGGAATACCTGGTGGGGAACAGGTGGAAGTGGATGCAGCCGGTCGAAAGCTGAATGTTATTTCCAGAAAAAAAGCCCTTCCCGGCGCCAATGTGTACCTGACTATCGATAGTCACCTCCAGAGCGTAGCGGAAAAGGCGCTGGAAGGAAAAGCAGGGGCTGTTGTTGCCATGGACCCGATGGATGGGGAAATCCTGGCCATGGCCAGCAGTCCATGGTTCGATCCAAATGTTTTCGTCAAGGGGATAGACCAGGAAACCTGGAAGGCAATGGTCAGGGGAACGGACCATCCGCTGCAGAACCGGGCCATATCCGGACAATACCCCCCCGGTTCCGTATTCAAGATCGTGGTTGCCCTGGGGGCACTGCAGGAAGGGGTGCTGGATTCCGAGGAGAAATTATTTTGCGGAGGAAGCTACCGGCTTGGGAAAAGCGTATACCGCTGCTGGAAAAAGGCAGGGCATGGATGGATAAATCTCCACACGGCCCTGGTACAATCCTGTGATGTATACTTCTACCAGGTAGGAAAAAGCCTGGGAATTGACAAGATCGGCCTGTACGCAAGGAGAATGGGGTTGGGCGCCAGAACCGGGTTGGACTTACCGAACGAAAAGCCTGGTCTGATTCCCACCAGGCAATGGAAGCTCAAACGTTGGAGGGTTCCCTGGCAGCAGGGGGAGACCCTTTCCACAGCCATAGGCCAGAGCTATGTACTGGTGACACCTTTGCAAATGGCCTGCCTGATTTCATCGGTATTCAATGGAGGGAAGCTTCTCAAACCACAGTTGACAAAAAAGATACACATCCCCAGTGGAGAGGATATCCGGAAATTCCATGCCCTGGAGCGTTGGGATCTCGGAATTGACAAAGCCTATCTCGAACTGGTGAAGAAGGCACTGGTCGGGGTAGTGAATGAACCTCATGGCACCGGCGGCAAGGCCCGCTTGGAACATGTCGTTGTGGCAGGGAAAACAGGCACGGCACAGGTGGTATCCCTTCCAAAAGCGGATCGCAGCGGGAAAGAAGAAGATATCCCGGAGACATTGCGTGACCATGCCTGGTTTGTGGCAATTGCACCGGCTTCTCAACCGAAGATAGCAGTCGCTGTGGTGGTTGAGCACGGAGGGCACGGAGGCAGCGCTGCCGGCCCTATCGCAAAAAAAGTTATTTCGGCCTATCTCGGTGTGAATTAGTGCTATTATTCATTAATAATGGTGGCCCCCGGCATGTGTGATTTGTCCACCATAGAGCCACAGAGAGCACAGAGAACGACTTTCCTTGTTCGTTCAGAAAACGAATATTCTGAACAAACAAGGAAACAGAACATTTTAGCTCGGAGTTCCATAGATACTGATCCGGAAGAATTTAAATATGAGAATGAGTTGACTTCAAACCCTAAGAAGCAGTTGTGTGTTGTCCGATCGGGTTCTCGCGATCGGACAAAAGAAAAAAAGCTGTGTCCTCTGTGACTCTGTGGTAAAGAATCTCGTTCGATATGTCAGATGAAACGCGAAGCATTAGGCCATTAAATTTAGGAATATATGTCTAAGCCAGAGAATTAGGAAGGGAGATCGTGATGTTTGATCGCAGGCTCGTGCAAAATTTTGACTGGGTGCTGCTCCTTATCCTGCTCTCCATAGCGGGTATCAGTATTTTGAACCTTTACAGCGCCACTTATCCTATCAGGGATATGGGAGGGCTGAGGATCTTTCATAAGCAGATTTATTGGTATCTCATGGGATTTGGTGTTTTTTTTCTCATGACGACCTTTAACTATTACGCCCTGGAACGCCTCGCGTATCCCGGATATATCGTGTGTATTCTACTCCTTCTCTTCGTGTTGGTCACGGGGAAAGTTTCATCAGGTTCCCAGCGGTGGCTGCATCTGGGACCCGTCTCTTTCCAACCTTCAGAGATAACGAAGATCGCCGTTATCCTGGCACTGGGTAAATTTTTCCGGGAAAAAGGCGAGGGGAGGTATTACCGCTTGCGGGATCTCTGGCGGCCCCTCCTGGTCGTAGCTGTTCCCGCCCTGCTCATTGTCAAGGAGCCGGACCTCGGGGGTGCTATATTACTCCTGGTGGTTTCGCTTTCAATGGTCCTTTTTGTGGGGATTTACTGGAAATCCTTTCTCATCCTGGTGGGCGGTTCCCTTTCGGTGATTCCTTTTATCTGGTATGGATTGAAAAACTATCAGCAGCAACGCATCCTCACCTTCTTGAGACCGGACATGGACCCTCTTGGGGCCGGTTATCACATCAACCAATCCAAGATCGCCATTGGCTCCGGGCTCATCTGGGGGAAAGGTTTTCTCCAGGGGACACAAACCCGTCTCCATTTTCTCCCTGAACAGCATACGGATTTCGCATTTTCAGTGCTTGCCGAAGAATGGGGGTTTGTCGGCTCCATTGTTCTTCTCTTGCTCTATCTCTTCCTGATCCTCTGGGCGATCAATATCGCCAAGAACTCTAAGGAACGCTTTGGTTGCGTCATAGCCATCGGCGCGGTAGCCATTGTGTTCTGGCAGGTTGTGATTAACGTGGGCATGGTTACCGGATTGCTGCCCGTGGTGGGGATTCCTCTGGTTCTGTTGAGCTACGGCGGTTCCTCACTGGTTACAACGATGGCGGCCATGGGTTTGCTGATGAATATCAGCATGCGCCGGTTTATGTTTCAGGAATAGGAGGGCGTCAGTTCAGCAGATAATTGAGAGGAGGTGTTACGTAATATGGAATTATAGTGGCTAATAATGTAACTAAATTTGTTTGACTGATTATCTTGTGATTTTTCTTGCAAAAGGAAAATGAATATGTTATCAGCATTTCGTTTCCAGGAGTTAACGAACCATGAAAAATGGAAAAGACCAGATAAACGCCTTCTTAGGCAAGGATACGGAATTTGAAGGGAAGCTTTCTTTTACCGGTGCCGTCCGGCTGGACGGGCAATTCAAGGGTGAGATCTTTACCGAGGGAACGCTTATCATCGGTGAAACCGCCACTATCGAGGCTGATATCCGTGTTGCCCACGTGATCATCAGCGGCCAGATGCGGGGGAATATCGTCGCTGATGAAAGAATCGAAATCAAGGCCCCGGGGAAGGTATATGGAAATATCCAGGCCCCCACGGTGATCATTGAAGAGGGGGTCCTCTTCGAGGGGAATTGCAAGATGCAGGTGGCAAAGGAGGATTCGGAAAAGAAGATTGCAGTGCTTCCCAAGGAATCTTCAAAAAATCTTTGACAAGGCGTTTGTTATTTTATAAAAGGCGTTACCTTTCTTCGTTGGATGAACGCTAGCCCACACTTTCGTCGGGCAATTTCACTGCAGTATTGGGATTGTTTTTGATTTAGTCGGAGCAATATAGAAAAAAAGAGGGACCGCTCACCATGTTACAGATCGATCAGTCTTTACTTATCCAGATTGGCAATTTTCTCCTCCTTGTTATTCTTCTCAATATCTTCCTCTATCGACCTATCCGCCGGATCATTGCGCAAAGAGGCGAAGAGGTGGGCTCCCTGGAACATGCCATTCGAGAGTACCAGGAGAAGGCTGAAGAAAATGAGAAGGGGATCCAGGAACACACGGTACAGGCCCGCAAGGAAGGGTTCCTGGTGAAAGAATCTCTGAAGACGGAGGGCCTTGAAAAAGAAAAGGGTATCCTCCAGGAATCCAGTTCTACGGTAGAAGGGAAAATTTCAAAGGCCAGGAGCGAGATTGATGAGCAGTTAGAGGATGTCCGAAAGATCCTGGACGAACAAGTGGCTGTATTCTCAAAGGAACTGGCGGAAAAAATTCTCGGGAGGAGCGTTCAATGAGGGATAAGAAAAGCAGCAAGAAGGTATGGGCTTTCCTCGGCGGGTGCGGTTTTTTCGTGTTCCTTTTCTCCCTTGGAATTGCCGTCGCTTCTGAAGGTGGGCACGGCGGTGCAGAAGAAAGTGGGCAGATGGCTGACTTGCTCTATCGGACCATCAATTTTGTATTGTTGATTGTGATTCTTTACTTCGCCATGCGAAAAGCCGCCGTCAAGGATTTTTTCAAGGACCGGAGAGAAGAGATTCGAAAAAAACTGGAGGAACTCCGGAACGGCAAAGAAGAGGCGGAACAGCAGTACCGTGAACTGGACGAAAAGCTAAAGGAATTTGAGGCCAAAAAGGCCGACATCATTGAGCAGTTCAAGGCGGAAGGACTGGTGGAGAAAGAGAAGATTATCTCGGAGGCGAAAGAACGGGCGGAACAGATGATTGCACAAGCTGAACTCACCGTCCAGCGGGAGATCCAGGGGGCTAAGAAGCGGCTTGAAGCGGAGCTTTTTGATATCGCCGCCCAGAAGGCGCAAGAGATCATTGTGCAGGAAATCAAGGAAGAAGACCAGGATCACCTTATCAATGAATTTATAGAAAGAGTGGAGAAACTGCATTGATAGGAGCAAAGATATCAAGGAGATACGCGAAGGCCCTTCTCAGCATCGGACAGGAGGAAGGGCGATACGAAGAGTACGGGAAAAACCTGAAAGAGTTTGCTGATTTTTGCCTGGCGAATGAAGAGTTTTACCGTATTATTTCCAGCCAGATTTTTTCCCAGGAGGACAGGCGAAAAGTGCTGGACGCAGTGCTGGGGAAGAGCGGATTCACGAATACGGTGCAAAATTTCCTCAGGCTCCTGCTGGATAAGGGCAGGATTGGCGCTACAAAGGAGATAACAGATTACTATGCCAGCCTGACCGATGAAATTTCCGGGATAGCACGGGCAGATATTATCACCGCGAAGCCACTGAAAAAGGAGACCCTGGGAAGAATCGAAGAGGTCCTGACGAACCTCACAGCCAAGAAAGTGAAGAGCTTTGTGAAAGAAGATGATTCCCTCATTGGAGGGGTTGTTGTAAAGATTGGGGATTTGGTATTGGACGGGAGTGTCAAGGCCCAGATTGAGGGTTTAAAAGAAACAATGAGAAGGGGTGAGCAGAGCTAATGGAAATAAGAGCAGAAGAAATCAGCCAGGTGATCAGGGACCAGATTAAGGACTATGAAAAGAAGGTGGAAGTGAGTGAGACAGGAACAGTGCTGTCCGTTGGTGACGGTATTGCCCGTGTCTACGGAGTCGAAAAGGCCATGGCTATGGAGATGCTGGAATTTCCGGGAGGCATTTTCGGCCTTTGTCTTAATCTGGAAGAAGATAACGTGGGAGTCGCCATCATGGGCGATGAATCCAAGATCAAGGAAGGGGACACGGTCAAGAGGACCGGGAGAATTGCCCAGGTACCGGTGGGTGAGGCCGTACTGGGCCGTGTTATAGATTCAGTGGGTTTGCCCCTGGACGGGAAGGGGCCTATCGATGCCGATGAATTTAGAAGGTTAGAAAAGGTGGCTCCCGGTGTTATTGCAAGACAGCCGGTGAACGAACCCATGTATACCGGCATCAAGGCCATAGATGCCATGACTCCCATTGGCAGGGGACAACGTGAGCTGATTATCGGCGACCGTCAGATCGGAAAAACAGCCATATGTGTGGATGCTATCATCAACCAGAAGGACACGGATATTTTCTGCATCTATGTAGCCATTGGGCAGAAGAAATCCACGGTAGCCCAGGTTGTTGATATCCTTGAACGGCATGGCGCAATGGAATATACCACCGTGGTTGCGGCCTGTGCCAGCGACCCCGCAACGGAGCAATTTATCGCTCCGTACGCCGGATGTGCTATCGGGGAGTTTTACCGGGATAAGGGACAGCATGCCCTTATCATCTATGATGACCTTTCAAAACAAGCCACTGCTTACCGACAGGTTTCTCTGCTCCTTCGCAGACCTCCCGGACGCGAGGCCTTCCCCGGCGATATCTTTTACAATCACTCTCGCCTCTTGGAACGTGCCGCCAAGCTGAATGACGAACTCGGTGCAGGATCCCTGACGGCCTTGCCCATTATTGAAACCCAGGCAGGTGATGTTTCCGCATACATTCCTACGAACGTTATTTCCATTACCGATGGCCAAGTCTACCTGGAACCAGGGCTTTTCTTTTCCGGTGTTCGACCGGCCATTAACGTGGGGCTCTCTGTTTCCAGGGTGGGTGGTGCGGCCCAGACCAAGGCCATGAAAAAGGTGGCCGGAACCCTCCGACTTGATATGGCACAGTTCAGAGAGCTGGAGGCGTTTGCCCAGTTTGGAAGTGATCTGGACAAGGCAACCCAGAGACAGTTGAACCGGGGCCAGAGACTCGTTGAAGTCCTGAAGCAACCCCAGTTTCAACCAATGTCCGCGGAAAAGGAAGTGGCCATTCTCTTCGCGGGCGCAAGCGGCTATCTGGACGAATGGCCGGCAGAGGCGGTTGATGACTATGAAAAACAGATGCTGGAATTCATGGGAAGTAAGCACCAGGATCTGCTGGACGAGATAAAGAATATCAATGACATCAGTGATGATCTGGCTGAGAAACTGAAAAAAGTGCTTGACGAGTTCAAGGGTATTTTTCAGCCTGCCGCATAATAAGAGAAGGCTGTCTCAAAATGTTTCCCGCTTCCAGCGGGATTCGAGGTCAAGTCGAAGATCCCGGACTTTGAGCGGGGAAAGGCAATCCCGCCATGGCGGGATTAACCACAGGAATATGGTTGGATATTTCGAGGATTAAAATTTTCGCCTGCCGCAGAGATCGGACAAAAGGGGGCGTTTTGAAACCGGCTCAACGGATGCACTCGTTGGAAAGAGATAGTTAAATGGCAACACTACGAGATATTCTGCGAAAAATAGGTGCTGTAAAGAAGACCAAACAGATTACCAAGGCGATGAATATGGTAGCGGCGTCGAAACTTCGCACTACCCAGGGGAGGATGGAAAGCTTTGAGCCGTATGCCTCCAAGTTCGCTGAGGTACTTGCTAACCTTGCGAGCAGACTTGAGCCGGATATCCATCCGCTCTTGCTCAAGAAGGAAAAGGTATCCAATATTGAACTCCTTCACTTTTCGGCCGACAGGGGACTGTGCGGGAGTTTTAATTCCCATTCTCTCAATGCAGCTGAAAAGTGGTTGAAACAAAAAGAGTCAGAAGGGGTACACAGTTCCATGACCCTGATAGGGAAAAAGGGAAAGGATTATTTCACCAAGCGTGGATATGACGTCCACGGATCCCATACCCATATCTATGGAAAGGTTGACATTGCTTTTATTAACCAGATGACCCGGGAATTTATTGACCGCTTTCTCTCTGACGGGATTGATGAACTCTACATGCAGTACAGCAGGTTTATTAGTATGGCAAAACAGACGCCTACTCTGGTGAAACTGCTTCCTATTGAGCCTCCTGGGGAGCGTGAGGCAGAGGGAGGGATTGGTGCTGCGGAATATCTCTATGAACCGAGCGCCGAGGGGCTTCTCATCGAGCTGCTCCCCAAGCACATCAGCGTGCAGATTTACAATGCGTTTTTGCAGAATGAGACCAGTGAACATGCCGCCCGGATGGCTGCAATGGATAATGCGTCGAAGAACTGTAATGAACTGGTGGAAAGCCTGACCCTGGTCTATAACAAGGCCCGTCAGGCAGCCATTACGGCAGAGCTGATGGATATCGTGGGCGGCGCTGAGGCTTTGAAAAGTGCATAATGGTTTTTCTATCGAGCCTGTTTCAAAATGTTTCCCGCTTACAGCGGGATTCGAGGTCAAGTCGAAGATCCCGGACTTTGAGCCCGACGCAGAGATCGGGCAAAAGGGGACGTTTTGAAACTGGCTCTATCATGAAGGAGGTCTGGATATAATTATGAACGAGGGCAAACTTATTCAGGTAATAGGTCCGGTCGTGGACGTGGAATTTGCTGACGGAGCGCTTCCCGAAATTTTGACCGCTCTGCTTATCACCAACCCGACGATCGATGACACCGAAGGCAATCTTGTTGTTGAGGTAGCGCAGCATCTGGGCGATAATGTGGTGCGCTGCATCGCCATGGATGTAACGGACGGTCTGGTCAGGGGAATGGCGGTCAAAGATACCGGAAAACAGATCCAGATGCCGGTGGGTGCGGCAGGTCTCGGTCGAGTTCTGAACGTGGTTGGAAGACCCGTTGACGGATTGGGTCCGGTGAATGCGGAAAAATTCTACCCGATTCATCGGCATGCACCGGCCTTTGAGGATCAGGATACGTCCGTAAAGGTCCTCGAAACAGGGGTAAAGGTGATCGACCTGCTGGTGCCTTTTCCCCGTGGTGGCAAGATGGGGATGTTCGGTGGCGCCGGTGTGGGAAAAACAGTGGTCATGATGGAGATGATCCACAATATCGCCATGCAGCATGGCGGGATCAGCGTTTTTGGAGGTGTTGGTGAAAGAACCCGTGAAGGAAATGATCTGTACCGGGAGATGAAGGAGTCCGGGGTTATCGATAAGGCCGCCTTGATTTACGGCCAGATGACGGAACCCCCCGGAGCTCGTGCGCGTGTGGCCCTTTCCGCTCTTACCGCGGCCGAGTACTATCGAGATGAAGAGGGCCAGGATGTGCTCCTTTTTATCGACAATATTTTCCGGTTCACCCAGGCAGGCTCAGAGGTTTCGGCCCTGCTTGGAAGGATTCCATCAGCCGTTGGTTATCAGCCGACGCTGGGCACGGACCTTGGGGAACTGCAAGAAAGGATTACTTCTACCAACAAGGGCTCCATTACGTCAGTCCAGTGCGTGTACGTGCCTGCAGATGACTTGACAGACCCTGCGCCGGCTACGACATTTGCGCATCTGGATGGAACCGTGGTGCTTTCCCGGCAAATCACTGAGCTGGGGATTTACCCTGCCGTGGACCCGCTGGATTCAACATCACGAATCCTTGATCCCAATTATCTTGGGGAAGATCACTACAACGTTTCCCGCCAGGTCCAGCAGATTCTCCAGAAATACAAAGACTTGCAGGATATCATTGCCATCCTCGGAATTGATGAGCTTTCCGATGAGGATAAGATTGTCGTAGCCAGGGCTCGAAGGATCCAGCGTTTCCTCTCTCAGCCCTTCCACGTGGCTGAGACATTTACGGGCACTCCGGGAAAATATGTGTCTGTAGAAGATACGGTCAGAGGGTTTAAGGAGATTATCGAAGGCAAACACGACGACCTTCCAGAGGCAGCATTCTACATGGTGGGAGGTGTTGAGGAGGCCCGGGAGAAAGCGGAAAGAATGGCAGCTGCCAATAAGTAGAGGTGACGAGTTCATGGGAACACTACATTTGGAAATAGTTACCCCCGAAAAAGTTGTTGTAAGCCAGGAGGTTAACAGCGTCGTCGCTCCGGGGTCTCTGGGCGAGTTTGGTGTCCTCGAAGGACACGTTCCTTTCCTTACCGGCATTGAACCGGGAGCGCTTCGCTATACCTCGGGGACGACAACCGAGTATCTGTCAGTGACAAACGGGTTTGCCGAGGTTTCCGAAAACAAGGTTTCTATCCTGGTTGATGCAGCTGAAAAGGCAGGCGAGGTAGACTTGGAACGTGCCAGGAAGGCTATGGAGAGGGCCAGGGAGCGGTTAGCAAAGGATCGGGCAAAAGCCACGGATATTGATTTTTCGAGAGCGGAGACGGCTCTGAAACGGGCCGTAGCCCGAATTAGGGTTGCAGAAAAAAGGAATTAACTGAGCCAGATTCAACTGGCTCAACTTATTAAATTGCCAATTATTTTCTGAAAAAGGCAAGCCTAGGGGCTTGCCTTTTTTGTTGACGTCTCTCTGCTTTGGAGCTAATATGTCGAATAAGTGTATCGGTCAGCTTAAGAGATCGAGTGAGGGGGTAATTTTCATATGGGTACCGAGATAGATCAATTTGATATCCTGGAGCAGAAGATTGATTCATTCGTTGGAGCTCTCACTGCCTTGAAAAAAGAGAAAGAGGCCCTTGTGGAGAAAACGCAGATTCAGAAAGAGAAACTGGCTGATCTCGGAGCACAGGTGGAAGAACTCAAGAGCGGAAGGGATAAAGCCAAGCAGCGGATCATTGTCCTGTTGGAAAAACTGGAACAGATTACCCTGTAAGGTTCGAGTTCTCGGGATTGGAAAATATCATAAAAATAAAAATTCTAGGTCACGAGTACCTGATTAAGAGCGATGAAAAAAGCGAGCAGGTACAGGAAGTGGCCGACTTCGTAAACAGTAAATTTGAGGAGATAACTGAAAGTACGGAAGGCCTATCTGAAAGGAAAACAGCTATCCTTGCGGCCTTCCATATCGCAAACGATTATTTTCAATTGCGGCGGGAGCAACGTGATTTCCTCGCGGAGCACAGGCGTCGAAGCGAAACGCTGATTAACCAGATTGACGCTGTGCTGGGGAGTGTAGTATCCCGGAACGAGTGAGCGCAGGATTCAGGTTAGAACCATGAGCGGGCTCAGAGAATAAAGCCAATACGTAGAGGAATATGACGTGGTGCCATGTTATTATCTGGCAGTCCTCT
>Ga0307419_10000254_pt1 | contig 25751 bp, 23 predicted proteins | sample SalMarWE160230MG_2_FD_202512 | JGI IMG/M metagenome (GOLD analysis project Ga0307419, IMG submission 202512) | Salt marsh sediment microbial communities from the Plum Island Ecosystem LTER, Massachusetts, United States - WE1602-30 | ecosystem: Environmental > Aquatic > Marine > Intertidal zone... | reverse complement strand
AAAAAAATATATACCTGATACTATTTCATTGGCAGACGTGTATGATTATATCATGCCAAAAGAATTTATTGATAAGATTTTTGGTTATTCTGTAAAAATGTGTTGGGGATGGGATGAACAAAAGATAGCACCTCCTCTTGGTTATGGAAACGGTCTAATGGTTTGGCCTTATCGAAATTCTCTTCACTTTATGCAAGATCAGTGCTTAAGGAAAAATGGCAATATGGTCCCAAATTTGACTAATAATTTTAAAGAATACCATCGCAACATTACCGAAAAATTATCTTGGTGGAAAAATCTAGTAGCACCTCATGCTGAATTAAGGGCAAGGATGTGGGCCGGATTTGAAATATATGTTGGTTTGAACAAAGACTTACGTACTATGCCTAATCACACAAACGGTATGATATTGATTGGAGATGCAGCAGGACTTGAAAGCACAGAATTATGTGATGGAGTCCCTGCAGCTTGGTTTTCTGCAGAAATAGCTGCTGACATAGCGATTGAAGCAATAAAAAGCAAAAATACTTCAGAATCATTTTTGGAGAAATATGATAGAAAGATAAAGGAACATCCAATAATTCAATGGTCAATTTCCGGAAGAAATAGGTATGATTTACGGATTGCCCAAAAAGAGCACGATTTAAAAAAGCTGGAAAAATATATTCATAATGGGTGGGGTTTGGGGGCATTGACCCATTTTATGACTCCCTTTTTTAAAACTCTTCTTTCTTATGTTTATAAAGACTCAACTATAATAACTAAATGGATAAAGATGTTTTTTAGGTATTTTCAAAATTGGCTCTTTGAGACGTATGATCACCCTGGGGGAAAAAAAATCAAAAAAGTACCTTCTAAAAAGCTCAGAAAAATGGAAAGGAGATTGATGCGAATTTTGAGATTAATGGATACCTTATTAAGAGCGCTTAAAAAAAAGAGAAAACTGTTTTCCTTTATTCTACTTCCATTTTCAAATTCTTTGAATAATTTTATGATAAAAACTCTACCGATTATTGAACCTGGTTATCTTTTTATTTTAAAGATATTTGACCCTATTTTAAATCGATTAAGTAAAAAAATATTAAAGTTTGTCGAAAATGCAAATCCTATCGTTTTTCAGAACAAAAAAGAGGTAACTTTTAAGTGGTAAGAACGTTTAAAGAATTCCCTGGTGTGGAATGGGTTGAAAAAACTGGAGATTTCATAAAAATTGATGAAAATAAATGCATAGGATGCATGAACTGTGTAAAAGTATGCCTTGCAGGTTGCTTTGAAATGGTTGAAAAAAAAGCAAAGATAAAAAGTTTAGAAAAATGCATGGAATGTGCATCGTGTTGGTATGTTTGTCAGGAGGAAGCAATTAATTTCACGTGGCCTTCAGGAGGTACTGGATATAAATGCGATTGGGGCTAATTTAATTAGATTTCTTTTAATTTATAATATACACTTTTTAAGCTTATTAGAAAAAATATCATTTCTCCATTCAAAAAGATAATAACCTCTACTTTTACTAATCAAACTATTAACTTATGATTGGAATCAATTTAGCGAAAGATATGGAAGTATTTCACACCTGTTTCTATTCCACAGACTGCTAATAAGGCAATCGAGAAAACAATTACACCTAACATGTGCTTTCGCAAGCGACCTCCACCCCAAACAAAGACAATGAACCCAACCACGACTCCTATAAATCCCAATATGGAGCCTAACGCAAGAAGAAATTCCATTCCAGATCCCAGATTATCAAGATAATCTAATATCACCATTATGAAATTACTTTTATGTGTTTCTTTTTAAAAAAAAAAATGGGTGGAGTCCCGATTTAGTAATTTTTCATTTTTTCTTTAAATAAAAATGTCAAGAAACTCTCTTAACTACCTCTTTATCTTTTAATTATGAGATAAGGTTTTGATGACATGAGACAATTAGACGAGATAGGAACTTGTCCTCAATGTGATGGTTCCTTGATGATTTTTAAAACGAAGAATTATAAACGATATGTGAAATGCGATAATTGCGGGTTGTCCTATGCATTACCAAAACGAGGGAATCTCAGCAATTCTGCTTTATTTTGTCCACAATCTGGATTTCCAATAATTATAGTAGATCGTCCGAACCAGAAAGCCTATTTTTGGAGCGATCAGCCTTGTTTTACCTGCATTCAATACGACAAATGTCCCGTTACCGCCGAACTCATCGTGGAATTTGAAGAATTAGAGGTGCATGGATATTAAGATTAACACAATTACCATCTTCATGTTAACCTTTTTATTGTTTTTTATCATAATCACGGCATCTAATTTTATTCCTCATGATTTTATTGGGAAAAATGTGGTGAGAATGGAGCCTTCCAGTTCAATTCATCTAAGTGCTGAAGAGGAAATCCTCGTGGATAAAGTTTTCACATTTGAGATTGGAGGAGCTCCATTAAATTTTTCAGATACTCCTCTTTTGGCGGATTTCACGTATTTCACTTGGGTTCGGTTGGTCACTCCCCATTCATGTAATATAACGGTTCGAATTTATGATCCTGACGAAAAACTTTTTATCGTGTATGATGGTACCTTACAGCAAGTTCCATATGATTTAAGTTATCAAGAAATACCCTTTGGAACAGCCATGAAAGGCAATCATACTTTTTCTTTCGAAGTGGAAAGCATATTTAACGTAAATATTCACATTAAGATTGAAAAAGAATATGAGTGCCTGAGAGAGAAAATTTCTGAATGGGACCCGATTAATTTTGCATTGTACGAGGTAACGCGATTTAATGCCAACCAGACCTATATCATCCACCAATTTTCGTTCCAATCAGATTATTCGTATAAATTCTATATCGGACGCGTATCTGCTGAAGGAAACTTAAGCACGGTGGATCGTGTTGATTTAACGGTGTTTGATCCAAATGACCTTCCTTATGCAGTTTTCTTGAATAATTCGTTAGCAGGGGTGTCAGAAATCAATTCATTTTTATTTGGTACATCTCAAGGAGGAACTTACTCAATACGGATTGAAATTTACGTTGATGTAGGTCATGAAAACATAAATGTTGCGTATGCAATGGTAAATAAGGGGGTTATTGCATCGGGTGAAGATCCTACTGACGTCAATGGAACGACCCCTTCCGATAACCCGAGAATTTCCCTCCCTCCAGAAACGTTGATGGTGGCAGGAATGGGCGTGGGGGGAGTCATGGTGATAATAGGGGTCATGATGATATATCGAAAGCGTAAAGAAGAAATGAATGATTAACTTTTTTTTCTGAATTCTTATTTAGATAATTGGTTTTTTTCTTTTCTAATATCTAAAATATTGATATAAAAAAAATAAGGATGATTAGATTTAATAAATATGAATAATACCTATCGAGTGAGAAAATCATGAATTCCTTAAATAAAGAAGAGATATTCAAGCTTCTAAAGCAACATAGAGAAGAATTAAAGATTTATAATGTCATAAAGATTGGATTATTTGGCTCCATGTTGAGAGGAGATAATACTATGGAGAGTGATATTGATTTTATTGTTGAGTTTGAGGAAGGAAAAAAAAATTATGATAATTTTATTGAAGTAGCATTTTTATTAGAAAGTCTTTTGCAGAAAAAAGTAGATTTACTGACAATGGAAGCAATCAGTCCTTATATGAAGCCTAAAATCTTGAAGGAGGCTTATTTTGAAAAATTCTGATGATTATATAGACAAAATCAACCATATTAATACTGAGTTAGATTATATTTCAACCAAATCAAAAGGGTTAACGCATGATCTGTTCATTTCAGATGAAACTCTAAAACGAGCATTTGTTAGAAGTTTAGAGATTATTGGAGAAGCTGTAAAAACTATTCCTAAACAAATATCTGACCAATATAGACAGATCGAATGGAATAAAATCGCAGGAATGAGAGATAAATTAATCCATCACTATTTTGGCGTTGATTATGATTTAGTATGGGATGTACTTGAAAACCTTATTCCTAAATTAAAAGAAATAATTAAGCTAATTCTCAATAAAGAATAATTGAAATTTACAACGAAAGAGATTAATAGTAAATACAAAAAGAAGTTCATGTTTCCATAAATCTTTTAACATAATTCTTATATACTAAATTGTACAAATACAAATGGGTGATGGAAATACCAATATTCACACATAATGATATTGAAATCAATTATGTAATGAGAGGTGAGGGGGAGCCTTTAGTTCTTGTACATGGATTTGGGACAAAATATCAAGGCTGGAATTTTCAAATCCCCTATTTTGAAAAAAAAATGAAAGTTATCGCATTAGATAATCGTGGAGTGGGGAAAAGCTCACGACCAAATTATCATTATACAATGGATATGTTTGTGGAAGATATTAAGGCTCTTTTAGATCATTTAAATATTCAAGATAAAATTCATTTATGCGGTATTAGTTTGGGAGGAATGATCGTTCAAAATTTTGCGTTGAAATATCCAGAGAAATTGAAGACTTTAATTCTTTGTGCCACATCTGCTTTTTATGATCCAGGACCTTTATTTCAGAGTTTTGAATTAATTAAAGATTTGAATTTAGAAGAACAAGTTGAAGCTTTATTACCTTTTACGCATTCAAGAACTTTTATTAGAAAATTAAAAGATGATCCAAAGTTATTTGATTCTCTTAAAGAAGATGCGCTTTTTATTACTCCGATGAAGGATCCTACTCACTTTCAAGATTACATGAATCAAGGTAATGCCATGAATACACATGATACACGTGAAGTTTTAAATAAAATTAGAATTCCTACTTTAATACTTGGGGCAAATAAAGATAGATTAATCCCGTATCTTCATCAAGAATTCTTGCATAAAAAAATTCTGAACTCAAAATTAGAAATTCTCAAGGGTTGTGGTCATGCTTTTACTATAGAAATGCCTGAAAAAGTAAATGAGCTGATGTGGAATTTTATAAAAGAGAATTCACTTGGAGCAAATTAGTTTAGAGTTAATTTCTCTAAAGAATTATTGCAGTGAATTCAACCATATCAATCTTTTGTAGCATGAATAACTTCGAAAGTAAAAATATAGAATAGAATAAAGATGTTAAAAAAAATAAAAATTTGATTTATGCTTGGATCATGCCCTTTGCATTACCCTGCCATTCTTGAACCTTTTTCAGGGAGGCACCACTCACTTTTGAGGCTAGTTCTTCTGGTTGAGCAGATATTAACTCGTCTACCGAATTGATTCCCGCTTTCTTGAGTTGAACAGCCATGCCGACTCCTATTCCCTTTACGCTGGTAAGATTTTCTTCATCGCTATCATTTTCAGGGATAGTTTCAGGCTCGTTAGGAGCTACGACTTCATCTTCATCAATTTCTTCGTATAATGAAGGAACCTCAAACCCACTTGTATCACCTTTGGGTATTTCAGCGTTTTCTGTATCGGCAATACCTACGCTAGTTATAAAGAATTCAGCTTCCTCTGGAGGTAAATCTGGTGCATCCACAATAACTGCCCTGCGCTTTAAGGAATTATTAGATGAAAATCCCTTGGTTCGGAACATTACTCTAAAATGGCAACCGTGGGCTATTATATTTCCACCGATTGCATCGTCGCTTGAGAACATGCCCATCATTTTGGTGGCAACTTGGTTTGTGAGCAAAACTGCACAATTATAGGTTTCTGCGATTCTTGAAAGTGCATGAATCATGTTATTAAGCACGGCTTGTCTCCTGGCGAGCATTCCGATACCCACGTACTCAGCACGCATGAGTGCCATGAGGGAGTCCATAATGATAAGTCGCACTCCTCTCGTCTTGCAAAGGCTTTCAGCTTTAGTTATCATTTGAGCTTGATGATCAGAACTAAAAATCCTAGCATGAAAGATGCCAGAAAGTACTTTATTTGGATCCATCCCGAATCTTTTGGCAATCCGTTTAATTTTCTCTTTAGAAAAAGTATTCTCCGTATCAATATATGCTACTTTAGCTCCTAACCCTCCTTTATTTTTCGGTAATTGGACGGAAACTGAAATCGTGTGAGCTAAATTAGTTTTACCCGATTTGAAGGGTCCATAAACTTCGGTAAGTTTTCCAGTTTGAAAACCTCCTCCAAGTATTCGGTTCAATTCGGCTGAACCGGTCGTGATGTATTGAGTATTCTCATCAATATCTTCAGCAGTGATAAATTCGCTCATTCCTAATGCATTTCGAGCATTCCAAATGAGCTTTTTTGCCGTCTTTTCCCCAAGTCCATCGATTTCGCTTATTATGATGTGTGGGGACATTGCCAACGCTTCTGCGCTGCTGATGCCGCTTTCTTGCAAGAGTTTGATCTGCCTGGCATTAATATTTTTTACTAAATCCAATTCTGCCATGATATTTCATTTTTATGCTATTTTTATAATAAATTTCAATTTTAAGGTGAAATTAATTTAAAAGCTTTTAAATAAAAAATTCTATAAAATATTGATTTCATATCAAAAAAGTTAGATCATTCACTAATAACCAGTATAAAGAGCCAGTTTTTTATTGAATTCAAATGGCCTGAGCCCATGAATTAACGCTTGATGCATTAACCTTTGATTCATCTCTTCAACTTCTTCCTTGCTAATGGGCATTTCTATGCTTGAAAGCACCTTTTCTAACGAGAAAGTTCTATTTTTTAATTTACCAAAATAGCCTCCATATAAAAAAAAGAGACCAATCATCATCTCGATGTCATTATGCGTAAACCGGGACAAACATTTTTTACACACGACTGCAAAATTTACTGGTGATTGATATACTCCGACTAGATCAATAATCTCGGAATGGCACACTGAACATATCACGACCGAATTGGTATCGTTGGTATCAGAATCATAATGGCTTGACATGTAACATAAATATCATCCAGCATATTTAAAGAAAAAGATAGATTCTTGAAATTTTTTTTTCCTTTAAGTGCAGTTATACAGGACTTAATAAGGGTTAATCAGAAAATTCATGTCTCTGAAGAGAAGAATTAAGTAGTTAGGACTAATCCTATATCATCCAATATATAAGATTTTGTAAATCCCTCCTCACCAAATTCGACTTGCATCTGAGATTTCAAGTTACCATAACCTGGTCGAGTTAAAGTGATTGATATGTCTTGAATTCTATCGAATAATTTATGATAAAATGATCTAGTTTTTCCGGTTTCAGGATCTTGTGATACTTCATGAATCAAAATGAGATGAATCTGAGTTCTCTTACAAAACATGATGAGAGGAAATAAGATCTCATCAAAAAATCTGTTTATAATCTTAGACCGACCTGCAAAATCATTTACTTCAGCTATTCGATATCTTAAATGATGAGAGATGTTATCAATAACTATAAATTTAATCTCAGGGGGTAAACATTGTAAAGGAATATCACGTAACGATTTGGATTGTTCATCAAAATCATGATAGACATTCCTTGATGGCACGATAAACGTGTTTTTCAACAAGAAATTCAGGGTTGAGGGTTCAGATCGTAACATTGATTCCAGTCGTTTTTTTGGGAAGCATTCACTTGCTTGTATCCACAAACATTGTTCTTCAAATGGAACCTTAACAGTCAATGCTTCCGCAACAAATTGAAGAGCAAGAGTCGTTTTCCCCGTTCCTGAGGAACCAGAAATGGAGATAATTTGACCTCTCTCATTCAAATTATTTTCGAGTAAGGATAATACATTCATCATTATTCATTTCACTCCAATAGGGACAGGATTTCTCGCTTCTTTTGTTCCAATTCCAATATTTCTTGATCCTTTTCTTGAGATTCTGAAGATGATAGCTTCTCACGATTTTTATCCAAAATCTGCTGGACTAAAAACATTGTCATGATTTCATTAATTGGAGAATTTTCTTGCATCGATCTCACTCCCTTCCCAAAAAATAACCCATTTCTCCTTGAACCACCTTTTTTTCTTGATTTAATATACGCATAACCAGCAAGTATCACTCCAGCAATAATGAGTGTTCCCATGGGATTCGTTTGGTATACCATGAAAAATGCCAATCCAACAACTATTAAACACATCCCTTTCATTTTACCAACTCCCCTCCTCATGTTTTGGTGGTTTTTTGGGTTTATGCCTCTTTCGCAGTACTTGCTGTGAAGAATAACTGTCGGTAGGAAATGCACGTCTAAAAGATGCTCTTATCATCCTAACTATAAGGATAATTAATAAGTAAATGATAATTGTAAGCGTAAAGTATGATATGTAATACAGCACTTCTAAAGGCAATATAATGCCCGATAAATCCACGATATAAATACTGATCATTAAGGATGCACCCGCATATAAAAATTGAAGGAACGATTGAAGAGGATCTCCAGCTGCAGCATCAAGAATATTCGAAATATCTACTCCAGAAGGAGCTGCTGTACAGATTATGGAAATCGCAAGAATAATTATGAACAGTTGAATTTCAAAAGTTGTTTCAAACGTGAAAATCAGATCTAAGCATCCCATGAACAAGAAAGTGGATACAAATAATGGTGCAATACCCACCATTAAAGCTTGCATCATTGACATCCGAGGGAATTCTGGTAAACCCACGGAACCTGCAGGATTTACCATTCCGATTCTTCTATCCCAGAATTGAAATTTCATTCCGTTGGTTGGGACGCGTAGTATGAAACAAAACATCAGATGGCTGAATTCATGAACAAACACTCCGAAAAAAAAGAGGATGTTAAAAATACCACGAATTAATCCCCTTGAACGACTCAGAACCGATTTTGTGGCTTGCGATACTACCCATATGCCGAGAAACCAGAGCCAAATACTTATCGATAAGTACATTTTTTTTTTGACTTTTTCTTATTTATATTCTGCAAGAAGATGCCAATCGTTATTTTTAAATAAAAAAAATTAGAATATTAAAAAAAAAATTACCAGGCGATATTACTGTCTTTTGATAGACTCAATTCTCCAGGAGGTAAGAATCGAGAATAATCAAAAAACGCAGCATAATCAAAAGGTTCTTCACTTCTCATTTCTTCAATTAATATTGCAACGTCAACTTCCATTTCATGTGTACCTCAAATTAATTCCTATTGAGGATTCTTATGCATTTCTATTTAAACAAAAAATTGGAACCCTTTAATTAAAAAATAACTAATTACTATATAAGAGTGAATATTGTTTGAACCAGTATCCAAACGGTAAATAATATGGAATAATTTCCGATTTTCTCTTTCTTTTCTAAGGTAATGCCCAATTCTTTATTAATTATGATGAAACTAGTTCCAAATATTGTACTAAAAATCACACTTGAAGTAAAAATTTCAAGAATAGATCCAAAATTAATAATATTTAGCAAATAGAGTTCTAATGCTAAAATAACTAAAAGTGGTAAGAATACTATTTGAATCCAAAATAATGTTGATTTTAATTTTTCTACCATTAACTGAAGTGTATTGATACTTTGAATATCCTCTTTTTCCTTGACTCTAAGTATAAGTTGCACACAAATTTCTCCGATTTCGTTTAATATGTATTTTCCACAATCATCTTTGTTAATCAATAAATCGTCCATTTCTCTTAAATGATAGTTTAAAATGCTGCTTTCATGAATCTCAAGGCTTTTCAAAATCATTGTATAAGATTGTGGACTATTAGATAAAAGTTTAAGAATCCCTCTCCGCAATGGATGTTTTACCACGTTAAAAATTTGTGAAAGTTCTTTTTCTGAAAGTTTCCTATTTTTTATTATTAATATAATCACCGTGTAATCAAAAGAAGCTAAATAGTTATAAACTTTTTAGGAAATTTTTTTTTTACAAAAAACACGCCATTAATTTGGGTCTTATAACTACTGAATTTTGCATCCACCTAATATTGTGAAAAATATTTTAGGATCCTTTTTTTAGGGCATTAAGATACTGCTCCATGATTTTTTTGAGTTTTGCAATTCTCCATCAACTTGATGGAAAATTCATATCTCCAATCTATATTACATTATAAAATAATATTAACTTCAAAAAGGAGTAACTCAAATTTTTAAAGTTTAGTTGAGTTTAAATAAGTTCTTAAAAATAAAGAGTAGCACGCGTGAAAAGGAACTTGAGGAAGCAAAATTAAAAAATGAACCCACGCGAGTCAATCAACCAAAATAAATTGTTTCCTCATCTAGATAGATAATGAAAAAGCTATTCTTTTTCATTACTGGAATCAAATTAAGAAATAACATCGATTCGCGTTTATTTATTCACGAATTATTTTTGAAAGTGATCCACGAAATGAAAGTGATGAAAAATATTTTCAAATTCCATTTTTTTATCTCTTCTCTCTTCTTCTTAATTATAAAAAATCTTAACCATTTGTAATATTTTGGCTTAGTATCTCTCTAATTTTTCATGAAAATTTATTATAATCCCCTTAGAATTAGTGATCGCAGTCACAAAAAGTGAAAATGAAAGCATTTTTTAATCAAACTCATGCAATATAAAATTGTGGCCGACTAGATCGGCTAAAAAATATTAATAAAGTGGTTATTAAATGGTAATAAAAAAATGGCAGCAAGAAGAGTATTCTGTAGAAAATGATATTTTCGCTTGTGATGCGTGCAATTCCACGGACATCAAGCAAACGCGGGAAGGGTACGTATGCGGGAATTGTGGTATAGTCCTCTCAAGTTTAGTCTTGGAATACCATCACCCTTATGATCAAAATAGAATTCAACATGCTCCTCGTGGAAGAACTCAAATAGGGACCTATAAAGAACGAGTGAATAGAGCTCAATCAGTTCAATTGCAAACATGGCAAAAACTCGATTCAGAACGAGATCGTGAGGAAGATGTTGAATTCAAAGCACAACGAGAGATTAAAAGGATATTATCAGGTCTGAATCTTCCTTTAACTGAATCATTTCCCATTTTCAAACAATTTAGTGCCATTAGAAAAGTCCTACAACCTGGAACTAAGTTCAGGAGCGTTGAAAAATTGGTACCGATCACTCTTTACCTTCATTTCAAGCTTAATTGTAAGGGGATAAATGAGCATGAGCTCCTTGGGATAAGCTTAATAACCAAAAAAGAATTTAACGCTTTCAAGCTTCAAGTCAAGAATTTCATCCCTTATTATTGCAAGCGGAATCGGAAGGATTATATCTTACAAAAAATCCTGCAAATTACCGAAGAATTCGGAATGGGGATGGAATTTTACGATACTGCAAAGAACATCATGTACAAGTTCTGGGAGGTCATAAAGAACACAAAGGATTCCGTGATTGCGGGGGTTGTTTGTAGTATTGTTGCATTATGTGACAAGCAGAACCGATTAAAAGTGAATACTATTTGCTCTCATCTTGGGATACAAATGAGTACCATTCAACATCAAGTGGAACAAAATGTGTTCAATCACTTGCGAGTGGAAGGGTTTAAAAGTTTGGTGAAATCATCTGAACTGCTCCGGAAAATCATGATCAAGTTCGGGTTAATCGAGCAAGAAGAAGAGATGCCCTTGGTTCAATCGCTAATGGAGGTTAAATTGGGGACCGCTCAGAAAATCTTTAATCCTCATGAAAGCTTTGAATATTACTTGCATGCTGTCAGAACCAATTTAGGATCATTTATTTTATTAAATAAATCACCAATAGATTATGAACACGAGTTTTCCAGTTCGAAAATGATCATTCCGTTAGGAACACCGGGCAGCGAGAAGATTACCATCAAGGTATGTAACTATTATTATCCAAAAGGTCCTCCCTTGCAGGTGGTAGGACCTTGATAGTTGGTCTCCAATTGGAGACTGACATTTTTTACTCTTTCTATTTTTACCTTATTTTTTATGTGCTAGTTTAGTTTTCCAATTTTTTGCTTTCTCTTATCACAATTAGGAGTTGACATAATTTGATTAGATAAAATTAATTTAAGTAATGTTGAGAGTTTTTTTCTTTTTTTGTTTAAATACTTATAGATTCAGTAGGGTTAAATGCAATATTTTTAGGTTACAAAATGAAATTATACATGAAGGTTAGCATTGGTCTATTGTTGATATGTACCATTTGGACGCTCTCATTTACAATGTTTTACAATGTAGTGGGGCAACAATCAATTGGGAGACCTGATTATCCCTCTTTTGACCACCAAGAGGTCTCACCTCTCACTTCTGATGCTAACATAGAATTTTTAGAGGAGATTTTGACCGAAAAGACGGCTGAATATAATGCTATTGGTTACTTCTCAAGTTATTACCAACCTACCCTTCAAGCTACATATCAAGCACTCTCTACATTACGGGCCCTTGGAAAGCTTTCGCAAGTGGATGAAGTTGCAGTTGGAGAATATATAATGAGTCATTACATACCTATGAATTCTTGCTTCATAGACGATACAGCTTATAGATACTTGGATGTCGATTTTGAAGAAAAATTTTACCCCTTGACCAGCCTGCTTGAAGTCACCTGCTATGGACTTCTTTCCCTGAAAATGTTAAATCAATTAGGATCGATTGACTCCCAAGAACTCATTGATTTTATCTGGAGCTGTTATAATCCCATCACTTCAGGATTCATTGGAAGACCCCATGACATGAATTTGGAACCGAAATATTTAATATCAACTGCCGATAATACCTACCATGCGCTCATCACTTTGGACATGCTATTGAGCGATTGGACGCCCTATCAAGATGAGATAGATGATCTGATAGTGTATTTAAATTCATTACAAGCAGGGAGTGGAGGGTTTTATAATGATCTGGACATGTCCTTTAATTCCATTGATGCCTTTGATCCTAACTTATATTCATCGTATTATGCAATAAAGTCATTAAAAGTGCTTGGAATGGAACAAACTATCGATATGCAAGACTTTTTTGGTTATTTGGATGCATTATACGATTCAGACAAGAATTTTTTCTCCATATCCCAATATCCATATCCACCCAATGAAAGTAATATGATAGCTAGTGCAATCGGATTAGAATTATCCAATGTAATGGGATTTACAGGAATTGACAAAACTCAATTAATCTCATTCATATTGAACGGAAGAACTCACTTGGGAGGATGGGTTTCATCCAGTACGGTTCCTTATCATGAGCTCATTGATACCTTTGAAATTGTTCGATCCTTGGAAGATTCGGGTGAACTTAATTCTCTTAGCTTATCAGAAAAAACTCAAGTGGCATCTTTCATTTCTTTTTGTAAATCAGAAGGAGGATATGCTCCTCTAACTAACGACTACCAATCACTAGCTCAATTACAATCATTAGTAGGTGCTTATAATGTCATGAACCGTCTAAGTGAACTTCCGATACAACAATTTTACGATTGGATTGGTGCTACTATAAAGTATTTCGATTCAGTGGATGGCTATGGATTCTTGGCAAGTACTGATATGGATATTACTAGAGGATGGTTTCGATCCCATCCTATAGAATTTATAACATTTAGCGATTATAATATCATTCCTGAAGTGAGAAATTATTTTTCACTAGAATGGATGCTCGATGCATTAAACGTGTTAGAGATACTATTTAAAATGGATGATCTAGAGGGTGATATAAACTTGAGTACCGTGATTCATGGGATCACTAACGCACAATACTTAAATCCCTCTAAATCTCAGTTATTCGGAGGCTTTTGCATGTCAGTGCAGGATATGATATTTTCTGACGAAAGGCAAGCAAAAACTATAGTATTCGAGAACTCCTATAATGCCATTCGGTCTTTAGAAATTCTCACCAAGGCGTTGAATGCAGGTCCATTGCGAGATCTTTTAATGGATGCCAATGCTCTAATTACCCATATTTCTCGAAACTTGGTAGAAACTGCTAATTTTATTTATTTATTCCCATTCCACGATAACACTATAGAAAAAGCCTTGGAAAACACCTATCAAGCATTATATATCCTAAATGCATTAGGAGAGCCGGATCTCAACCATGTAAAAGTTCAGCAATTTGTCGAAGCGAACCTCAATTATACTAATATTAAAAATATCTATTATTGCTATAAAATTGCGAGTTTATATGACCTTTCCGTTCAATTTGACATAACTCAAACGCAATCTCTAATCCAGTCGATTTATTCGAATGAATTTAACCAATTTTATCTCACTTCAGAGAGGGAACAAATAGAACCATATATCTTTGCATGGATATTTGAAATGGCAAGAAATGATGATGTGCGAATTGATGCGACTCAAGATGGACCCATAATACTTGGTGATTACTGTCATTTATCGATAGAATTAGGTAACTTGGTATTGGAAAAATTCGGACCTTATGCCACTGTAAAATTTGAATCCGAATTCGCAGGTTCAATTGTGTTAGATACACTCCCAGACGGAACTTATGAAAAATCAATTTACATTCCTACCGATCCTTCTTGTTATCCTTTAGCTTCAGGATACATCTCTGTATATGAAGGTTTGAAAAAGATAGCGACCCAAGAGATCTTTATTGGAACCTACTATGAATTAATAAAAAGTATATCATGGACAAATACTTCTAAGACCTTATTGATTACGATCAACGCGTCTCAAGAATTTGGCACCGGGCAGACTCCATTGCTTGAAGGTAATGCATATATCGAGATATATAGGGATCAGATGTTCTTTAAAACCATTGAATTTACTCAGAAGGATTTTTTGACATATACAATATTTTCTCTCCTTTACACGCCACTTAATACGGATTCATACCAAATATTAATTTACATGGATGATGGTTATGCATCTGAACCGATATTAATGGGAGAAACGCAACTTTCTTTAACTGGGAATCCAAGTCCATCTGAATTCAATCTATCTGAAGGTGAAATTTTATCGGCAGTAGGTCTCATCATCGGATTCATTTCAGTTCCGGGAACAATCATCTACACAGCCTCAAGAAGACAAGCAGATAAAAAAATATATAAATTTAAACAATAAGATTTTTTTCCCTCTTTTATAATTGTCATTGCCTTTTTCGAAGGGTTATTTAGCAAAGTTTTTTTTTAAATAATTTCGACGATGATATTCTTTAATGCAAAAGGGAACACAATTTTTGGCTACTCTTCAAGGATTGAAGAATCTTATCTTAAATCTTAAGAAATTTGATAAAGGTTCGAATAAATCGATTAATTTTAGCAAATTAGCAGCTCAATGGGACATTTCAAGTGAAGAAGCAGAATCTATCATGGATCTCATCTTACAGTTTCAAGATTTATTCTTAAATTCATTTGAAGGATATCAACTAGAGAAAAGATGGATGAATGGCAAAAATTATTTAACCATCTGGCCCAGAAGTGAACAAGTTCGGCGTGATGAGAGGAAAGAGGTATGGATCTCTCAAGAAGTAGTAAATGATTTAAGTGACATGGTTCTTTATTTTCAAGGAGTGAAGATTGGCAAGGGTTTTGATACCAAGATTGCTAACTCTCAGTTCACGAAGAAAATTCTGCGTTTATACAAGAACCATCCCTATTTTTTCAACTCGGAGGGAAATTTTCTGCTATACCCATCACCTTTAGCTGTAAAATTAGGAACTGAGATTGCCGTATTTAAAAAAACCAACCGTGATCCTTCCCACTTTAGCATTGATGACTACGAAATATACATTCGAGGGGGAAAATAAAATGTCACGTGCGACTGAATTGAGTAGTTCCTTGAAATTTCTCGAGACAAATAAAATCCAATTTCGAGAATACCAAGTAGAAATTGCGAAAAAGTGTGTAAATAGAAATTCATTAGTGGTCATCCCGACTGGTCTGGGAAAAACCATCATATCACTCTTAGTAGTAGCAGAAACACTCCAATCGTATCCCAGAAATTCAAAAATTATTGTTCTAGCACCTACACGTCCTTTAATTAATCAGCATTATGAATCATTTGCTCAATTCCTCGCAATTCCCGATGATTCCATGATTACGCTTACTGGGAAAAATCCATCAGAAGAAAGACCTAAATTATTTGAAGAACATCAGATCTTATTTTATACCCCTCAAACTCTAAGGAATGATTTAGTTGCTAAACATTATGACCTCAAAAACACTTGTCTTATCATCTTTGATGAAGCACACCACGCAAGTGGCGATTATCCCTATGGACTCATTGCAGACACCTTTCAAGACCAAAATCCCGACGGTACCATATTAGCACTTACCGCTTCACCGGGATCTTCCAAGGAACGCATTGATGAGCTGTGTCAATTATTACATATTGATAAAAACAATGTCCACGTGAGAACCCGAAAGGATGAAGATGTGAAAAACTACTTACAACCAATGAATATATTTAAAATCGGAGTGGACATGACGGAATTAATGGAAGATGCTCTAATTGTTATCAATCGCTTGGTGGAAGAACGACTTCAGTATCTCTCCCAAATGGGGCATATCGAAAAAAAAGGAGAAATGTTGGTAAAAAAGATAACAAGAAAAGACCTGTTAAGGCTCAATACAGAATTAATCAAGCAGATGTCCTCTGGAGATAAGAGTGTTTATGGTGTTATTTCAGTCAATGCCCAAGGTCTCATCCTATATCACATGTTAGAACTCATTGAACAACAAGGACTCGACACCTTACTCATGTACTTGGAAAAATTAATGAAAGAGGCACGCAAGCAAAACAGTAGCAAGGCAAATCAGATACTGGCAGGAGATACCCGAATTCGTCGAGTTTATCTTGAATTAAGAAGACATGAATCTGAATATCCAGAAGGTTTGATCCATCCTAAATATATTGTATTAAAAAAGTTGCTTATTGATCAATTAAATGAAAATCCAGATTCAAGAATCTTGGTATTCGTGAAATTGAGAGATTCTATCCAGCATATCACTTCACGTTTGGAAAAAGAATCCAAAATCAAACCCACTCGATTTGTGGGGCAAGCAACCAAGTCAAAAAAAGATAAGGGAATGAGTCAAAAAAGACAACTAGAAATTCTCAAATCCTTCAAGGAAGGCCTATATAATGTTCTCGTAGCTACAAATGTAGCGGAAGAAGGATTGGATATCGCTGAATGCGATATAGTAGTATTTTATGATATCGTGGCATCAGAAATCAGGTATATCCAAAGAAAGGGGCGAACTGCTCGTCAAAAAGAAGGTAAGGTCATCTTGTTATACACCAAGGAGACTAATGATGAAATTTACTTACGAATTGCACTTAACAAAATTCAAAAAATGAACGACAATCTAAAGCTATCTCCAGTGGAAACTGAAAAAACTAATAAAAAAGGATCGATCAATTATGAAAAAGATATGGGAAACAAGAAAGAAGTAAAATTCGAACAAAAAATCGAAAAGATGACAGACAACAATAAATTTTTACCTCCATCAAAACCTCGATCTCCAAATCAAGAAACATTGGTATCTTATTTTTCCTCTTCAAAACCTGAGCATCCTATATCCAACTCGTCATTGAAAACTCCAGATCCAGAAATATTGATTAGCAAGGATTTACCGGGAAAATTTGGATTGCGTAAAAAATTACAAAATGAAGGTATCAATCTTGGTTTTCAGGAAACTGGAAGGAGAATTGATCTCTTTTCAGAAATTGCGTTGTTTATCATCGATCCCCGCAAATTTATTAAAGAAAGCGTGTCCATGTCAGAGAAGGATTTGATAAGGCTTCGACAAGCAAGGAAACTCGTCTTATTCGTATTTGATTTTGAGGATTTCATGGAACAATTTGAGGGGGAAAAGCGACTGCTCAAGCAGAGGATTTCTGAATGGGGGGATCAAAACTGGTTTCGAACCATATCAATTGATGTTCCAGAAGAATTAGTATTTATTATTAAGAATTTGTATACGCCCCATAAAAATGAGGTGAAATGAATGGAAGAAGAATGGAAGCGAGACGAAACCCCATACCTGATATTTGCATGCCATAAATGTCACCAATTTAGTTATGTAAAAACCACGCAAAAGACAAAAAAATGCTTGCGTTGTGGACGTTCTCATCAAGTTGAGAGTCTTCTTAATAAAGCAGAGTTGGTAAACGGAATAACGAGGGCGGTAGATAGGGTAAAACATTTACAAAATGAATTTGGTCATGGAGAATTAAATGGAGTACCTGATTTTGCTACGGAAGGAGGGTTTAAGATTGCTGTGAGTAATGAAAGAGATGTACATATTTTACGACCTAAAAACGGAGACAAGGAGGAGCAACTATTTGATTCGTTTACCCTAGCGTTAAGAGAACTTTCTAAAATGTATAAATCTTTTCCAAGATATATCATTGAAATCATCGCGGAAAATAAAAACATTCCGCAATCAGAAATTTCTATTCTCATTAAACGAGCCTTGAAAGAAGGGCTTCTTAAGAGTTATAATGGAGATTATGTTGTATTAAGAACTTAATTGATACGAATTTTATATTTTTTATTTATATTGATCTGCGCGGATTTATATTCATGAGTTCTCACGGAATAAAATATCGCAAAAATTTATCGGACACGGAGTACGCAGAGGAAGTCCCGCTTGAAACAGAACTATCCAAAATCGTAATCCCCTTTTCTGATTTCCTCCACAGAACCAGTAATGGGACCGAAGATGCAAAATCTTTACCTCTGTCCAAGCGGGATCCTCTTTTCAAAGCATTGATGCGAATTGAGTTTGAAAATGCGTGTCGTGAATTCTTAATTAATTCGAGTAACAAAAATAAATAGAAATTTTTCTTGGAATTTTTAGGAAAAAAATTCACGTTCATATATTATATTTCTTCTTTTATATCTTTTTAAATTGTTTTTGACGAAATTCAAGTACTTTTGTAAAATTATCTGTACATACTCTATTTATGTTCAATTCAACTACCTTTTCGAGTGCTTTTTGATTATTAACATCCCAAGCATGAATTTGAATACCCTCACGCTGAATAGCAGATACGATTTCAGGTAATAATTGTGTTGGATGTAGATGAATAGATTTCGCCCTTGCTAATTTGGTACGATGGATTGCTAAATGAACAATTACATCTGATTTCATCCATTTTTCGGATAATGGGAATAACAAATCGGTTTTAATGCCTGGACAGAATTTTTGGACACGTCGTAGTAATATTGGTTCATAAGATGTTACTTCTAACATGTTAAATATGTGCTCGTATTTGTTTAGGATCTTGCCAATAATCTCTGCAGACTCAGGTTCTGGTCCTTTAATTTCAATTTCTAATCCAATTTTTCCACCAATGGTTTCTAATACCATTTCGAGATTAGGAATTTTGTGATTTACCAATGCTTTTCTTTTTTTAGAGATAAGACTTATATTCTGTACTTGATTAAAAGTGAAATTGAAAATTGGACCAGATGCATTAGTTATTTCATCAAGATAAAAATAATGATAAATAATAGGGATCTTGTCTGCTGTCAGACGTACATCAAATTCAACGGCATCAGCACCTAGGCTAATTGCGTGTTGAAATGCTTCTATCGTGTTTTCTGGCGCTTTGGTTGGAACACCTCGATGGGCAACTATTTCAAAATATTTCATGATTACTCTCATTTTTAGATTTTATCAAATTATAGATAATATACTCATAGGTTCTATAGATATTAAAAAATACCCCAAAAATTATCTATATAATATCGAAAAATTCCTTGATCTCCTATTTTTATGGATAAAGGTTTTGAAAAACTACAAATGATTATTTTTTTGATTTAATAACTTCAGATACAGTTTGATTAACATTCTTTGAGACTTGCAAAATTCGATTTTTTGTAATGGAGACAACTTGTTAAATGAATTAATTTCATCCTTGAGAAATGAAAGTGCTGTCAAGGCTTCTTCTTTAGAATAACCGAATGATTTTATTACATAATTAGTATTTACTCCTTCGTGTTTCTCCAAAACCAAGAAATCGCGTATTTTTATTTGTTTCTTTTTTGGAGCAAACAATGGGTCATCATCGGTATCGTAAGACATTTTCTCACCTTGGGTAATTGTTTCTAAGTTTTCGATAATTTTTTGCATAATTTAAGACCCAGTCCAGTCTTTCGATTGAGAATGGAAGGTATCTCTTTTTTAACTTGATTCGCGGTGTGATATCCTGCATTAAACAAAATGCGCGCCCTTACCCGCGCTACATTATCCAACCGCATGACAAGATCAAATAATTCTTCTCTCACACCATAATGGATCCTAATCTTTAAAGTTTCCGCCATCTCTGCTATTCTAATTAAATTATCTTGCAAGTCACTTCCCGTATCTGCCAAGTGTATGGAGATGATTCCCATGAAAGTGATTATTCTCTCCAAATTATCTCTCAAGTTGTACAGGTCGCCTGCCATGATATTGTGCTTTTGGATGATGCTATCTAAAGGCTCTTCATCAGTCCATTCCAGTAGGGGCTGCAATAATCGATAATCCCTAACGCGCGCTTCAGCTCGAAGAATATCAAAGGCGCTCTTTATCATATCTTGATAGGAAGATATCTCGAAATTTTCTAACTTGGATCGAATTAATACACCTGACACGGGATACAAGTATAAACGTATAATTAATTTTCCAAATTGCGAGCACTTTATGGTACCATCCTCATTTTTGATTATTAATCCCTTCTCAAAAAGGTAATTCAATATGTATTGGGTCTTTAAACACTGGGGTACAACATCTTCCACGTGTTTCTGAAAGTTGCGGTCGGGAATTTCAAAGATATAAAGTAAAAAGGCAATTACGTGGTCGCAAAACTCAAATGAGAACTTAGTAGTTGCATATCCATCCGATATTCCGTTCACAAATCCACAAGAACATCCAATTCCTCGATCAAGATCTAACTGAACGTTATGAACACCATAATCGGTCTTCACGTACCCCCCAATGCCTTCTTTGGTAAACCGAGATATTTTTATAGGATAACATCGCTTTCTGATAGATATCATTTTTTCAGGATGGGAATGGAGTTTCAAAATGTTTTTTGGTGATAATTCCTCGATCATTAATAACTGCTCAATTGGGATGATATCATTTCCCATTTTGTCTTGAATACAAAACCAAAAGAACGTTTTCTTAAAGAAATTCTTTAACTGCTCCATCGAGATGTTTTCTTCCTCGTAAACTCTCAGCAAAACTTGCTCCTTAAGGGTATGGATGGCATTTAACCCTGAACCTAAGTCATTATACTTAGGAACAATTTCTTTGGTTGGATCTCCATTGGTAAAATAATGATCTTCGATCCATTCTCTCTCATTTACATCAGCAGCAAGGATGATCCCATATCCTATTGAATCCAAACCTGGTCGACCGGCTCTTCCCAACATTTGAAATACCTCATTGGGAGAAAATGGCTTGAAATAGGAAAAACCGTCTCCATTTTCGTGGAGATCTTCGAAGTTCTTTACATTAAGTCCTGATGTGGTATATTTCTTGAAATCTCTTAAGACCACAACCCTTGCGGGGAGGTTAATACCTGCAGACAAGGTTGTAGTACAAATTATTAATTTAAGTAGATGCTTTCGAAATAACTCTTCTACTATTTTACGCTCCTTAAAAAGTAAGCCCGCATGATGAAATGCTATACCATACTTAATTGAATTTCTCAAGTCAGGAATGCCTCCTCGAAGTGATGATAAACTACTTTCCGCTTTTTTGCATTCATTTAGTTCTTCGGTGCTTAGATAATCTTTCACCAGCATTCTTAGATTGAGGGCAATGTTTTGAGTTAACTTTCTTTTATTGACAAATACCAATACTTGTCCATTTTGAGATAAAGTATCATTAACGATTCTTTTTAGTGTGGAATCCTTATTGCGGGTAATTTCAATCTGATAATGAAGTGGTACTGGTCGAACATCCGACTTGATTAAAATCATCTCGTTACCAAGTGAAGAAAGCCACTGGTTGAAAAATTCAGGGTTTGCAATAGTGGCGGAAAGACCTATGATTTGAGGTTGTTGCAAGAACTCGTTGAGCCTGACGATAAGGGATTCCAATCGCGGACCCCTGTCCGACTCGTCAATAACGTGAATCTCATCAATCACTATGGTCGTGATATCTGAAATCCATTGCTTGTCGTGAAAATTCCGTAGAATTGAATCCATTTTTTCATAAGTAGTAATGATTAGATCAGCATCTTCCAAAACTTTTTCTTCTGGTTCTTGGTCACCTATGGAAAGTTCCACGCGAATACCGAAGCGTTCATAATCGTGCTTGAATGAAATATATTTTTCGGATGCTAACGCCTTAAATGGTACTAAATATGCCGATTTACCAAAATTATTGAAAATGGAGTGTACTGCGCATAGCTCACCAATGAGAGTCTTCCCACTCCCGCTCGGGGCGGCGACTAAGAAAGATTTTCGAAAGAATAGTCCTTTCTCAATTGCTTCTTTCTGTATTGATCTCAAGTCAAATATTCGGTGTTCTAAAAGCACCCGTTGAAGGCGCTCATCTTTAATGAAATTAAGTATTTCAGGGGGATGGTCTAATGTAGGTTCTTGAAGATTGACATATTTTTTTAGAGACACATTAGGACTTAATATTTCCCTTATTTTATAAAGAAAAATTGTTGGATAAAAAGAGAGAAACGGTTGAAGACGTTGAGGTTTCTTCCTCTCTTTTTTCCCTCTCATTTTTTTTTTAAATAAGAAGGTACTATTTATCCTTGAAAATTATGGTTAGCGTGAATGGAACTCTTCAACTAGAAAAAAAATGGGATTTCGCATTTTTATTTAAAAATCTGCAAGAAATTGTCAATGAAAATCAGGTTGAGCAAGCGATAAAATTTGCTGAGAATGCATTATATGAAGCTCAAATTCAAAAAAATGCAGAGTGGACTGCGAAATTTCAAAATACCTTGGAGCGCCTTGCTCAAATCAGGAATTTAAATGACAATCAGCTTCAAGTATCCAAATCTAATATTCAAGTAATTCAAGAAAATATTGAAGATCTCACTTGTGTGAAAGGGATCGGACCGACTATTGCCTTGAAATTGAATTCAAACGGATTTAACACACTTCAAGAGATCGTAAATTCCACCCCGGAGCGAATAGCTCGCATACCAGGAATCGGGGTTGTTAATGCAAATAAGATGATAATAAATGCAAATGAATACCTAAATCGAAGTGAAGTATTCTCTAAAATGCAAGAGCATCCGACATCGGAACCAAAAAAGCTCATTCTTCAGGAAAGGACAAAATTATACTCTCAAAATAGTAAACCTATTATTAGTAACCTCAATGATTGGTTTAATGAATGTAAAAATCAAGAACGAAATGAAAAAGAGACGGTCTCAAGTTCTTTAGATGAAGAAAGTATTCATGATTTCAGTTCCCCCATACCAGATGTAGAAACAGAAATAAGAGCTCCCGAAATTAATGAAAAAGAATTTGAAGAAGAGAATCCTTTCTTTAGTGAAGAAGATGAGGCAAAACCCTTACGAAATCAAGTATCTACATCTCGCTCTACTTTAAGAGTGAATTCTGATATGAACAGAACTGATAGGAACGAACTGCGTATGGGATCTCGCGTAGGTGTACCTGAAATGGAAAACCCATTGATTAAATTGCAAGAAACTGGTGATGGATCAATGTCTAAAATAAATCGCGATTCGATACCAGAAACACCACCCGAAATTGAAAGGAATCAATTTTATCAACAAATTTCAAGTATAATAAAAGTAAACCAATTCCACGAGATACCCTTAAATAGACAAGATATGAAGGAATTTCAACGGGGAATTGATTTCTTGGGATGTAAGATCATTACAGTTTCCAATAACTCTCGTTTGATAATGCTCATACCGATAAAATATTATTTCTCTCGAAATTATCTTATAGTATCTGAAAAAAGAATCCTGAAGCATCTTAGCACAAATGAAGCTTCATCATTAAAGTACGTCCCAGATTCCATTACGGAAGCCCACGCAAGACAGCTCAAGAAGGTTTCTGATACCATATTTGAAAGCTTTACAAGTAAAGGAACTCTTTTCACCTTATTATCAAAATATCTTGGATTGGAGATTCTTGTTCAGAGAGGTATTAAGCAAAAACCACTTTTTGTAACATCAGGAGACGTTGAATATAAGATCATCATTGATCCGATACTCATAACCAATCAATCTTTTTCATCCATTGAGAAAACCATCCCATTTCCCTATCAATATTCTTCTAATATACATTTTATCGAACTGGAGGAACTACAAGAGTTAATAGAATATTTGGAGCAAAAGTACACGTTGTTAATGACTCAAGGTTCCTCTTCAAACGCGCTCATTAAACAACTTGAGATGAAAAATTCGTTCTATAGAAACGCGAAGAATTATTCCCTACCCTTTTTAGGATTTGGAGCCTTGTTTTCACTTTTCTTGGTAATGCAAATGGGAGATTTAGTGCGTTTGTTTACATCATTAGGATTTGCGTTGATTTTTATATATTTAGGGGCCATTACACTTGTCTTTTATCGTTATTTTCAGGCAACTAACAACATGACAATTCAATTTAAGACCCCCCATTACGAAAAACGCTATGTTCTTCCTAAGGAAGACCTCATCCTCATACGTGAGGATTTTTCCGAGGAATGGATGACTCAACTTGAGTACGAAGTAACTTATAGGAGTGTTGAAAAGCCTGTTAAATTAGAGAAAAACAATTTCACGGCCTTCTTGAGTAAGAAATCAATTTATGAACCTAAAAAGGAAAAGGTAACCATGATAAATGACCAAGGGAATCATAAACCATTCGAAACTGAAGCGTTGACCATAGAAACTGAATTTGAGAGAGAAGAAGATTTGAATCAAAATGATCCCGTTCTTTCTAAATACCAGTCCTTTTTAGATGACTAAAATATTTACTATTAGCTAATTATTTTAGAATGATATGCTCAAGCATAATTTTGACAGTACTTTTGAAAGGTGATACTTCCATCTGCCTGCGAAAAGTATTTTCGCTGAAGAATTAAAGGGGGATTCCCCAGGTCCGGGTATATCACGGATCTTGGAGGGCGAAATTAAAGTGCAGTAATTGCACTACCAAAAGACAAAAATCCAGGGTGGCAGATGGTCGTATCATGGTTAATAATTTTTGCATTTAGGTATTTCAAGATCAATACATTACAGCTATATATTTAAATCTATAGTTGTTAATTTATAAAGAAAAAACTAGTATATTAACTCGAACCTATTTAGCATAAATTTTGTATCCAATCGTTTTTTGTTTTTTATATACTTCCATTAGTTTCTTCTTATATGAAAATTCATGAAAAATCGGCTGACATACTCAAGCTGTTTTTTATCATTGGACTCTTGTGTACGTTCGTTTCATTGTTTTTAGAATGGTTTTCTGTAGAAGTTCGGAATGATACCGGGCAAAAGCTCATGGAAAGCACTTATGAAATCTTAAATGGTTGGACTACTATCAAATATCTTGAAAGTAGCTTGTTAAATCAATACATTCCTCAAAATTACATGATATCACCAATGATGAGTTTTATCCAGGTTTTTTTATTAGTTGGTTCGATAGGAATCGCTTTATTTAGAAACCCAGAAACTGCGTCCAACTTGGAAACAACTAAAACCAATTCTTATTTCTTCCTCTCAACTACCTTAATGACAATAATTATGATTATATCCTTTCCTTTTATGATCCTCTTCCCTAATGGGTTATTTTTTCCAGGAATGGTTGTTGAAAACGGTGATCTTTCCATTTATGTATATCAAGGAATCGGAATTGGCTACCATTTTCAATGTATGGGGTTAATCTTGACTTTTCCATACGCTTTTTTTTGTTATAAAGTAGCCACCACCTTTGAACAACACTCAAGAATTCCCAATAAGAGGATTCAAATGCAAGCAGTTAAAGAATCTGTTAACTTGGACCAACTCATTGCAGAGGAAGATGCATTTT
>Ga0307419_10000252_pt1 | contig 25801 bp, 23 predicted proteins | sample SalMarWE160230MG_2_FD_202512 | JGI IMG/M metagenome (GOLD analysis project Ga0307419, IMG submission 202512) | Salt marsh sediment microbial communities from the Plum Island Ecosystem LTER, Massachusetts, United States - WE1602-30 | ecosystem: Environmental > Aquatic > Marine > Intertidal zone... | reverse complement strand
TATATTCCCCCTTTCTGCAAGTTCATTCAATTGGGTGAACCACCAACTCTATCTCACCTGAACTAACTCTTATTCCATTTCCTTGACTTTTCCGAAGCTGCATCGTTTCAGCTTTTGTTACTAGTCTAGTATAAAGCATTTTTCCGAAAAGTCCACACCGAAAGCTCACATTTCGGACGCCGGATCCAAGGGACAATGGCACGCCTGCTCTAGGAAAATTTCCGCTTGCCCGGTCCCGGCGGGCTTGGTTCTCACTCACCTGCGATCTACCGTGCGAAACCCTGAAGTGTGAATTCATTAAAGTCCCAAACGCCCGCATCCGATTCTCTATTCATAAGGTCAAACAGGAGGGTTCAACATGGCATTCCATCGGAATCGAATCCACCTTTTACCTACCAGGATGGAACCATTTATCAGGGGAACACCGCATTGAAAACCGGTCGTAAAAACGCAGTGACGAGGAGACCCGGCAGGTGGAATAGCCTGGCTTTCTGCTTGATTTTTTGCCTGTTTTCAACGGTGACCGGCTGTGCCACTGGGCCTTGGAGAGTCAACCCGGAATGGACGACGCGGGCCAAAGACATCCGGGCCCTTCTGGTTGTTCCGGCAGAGGTCAGGATCTATCAGGTGCCACCAGGAGGAATGATCCAACTCAGTAGAGACTGGAGCGAACGCGGCCGTCGGAATCTTAACAATGCGATCCTACAAGGCTTCGGGAACAGGAATTACCGGGTGAAACTCCTGGAGGCCAAAGGGGAAATTCACCGGGAGATGATGCATATTCTGCCCCTTTTCAGGGCTGTGGACAAATCCATCCGGTTACACACCTATGGGCCGCAGGTCTTTCCCGACAAGATTGCCCATTTTGACTATTCCGTGGGGTCCTTGAAAGGGCTTCTGGAGAAGCTCCATTGCGACGCCATGGTTTTCGCCCGGGGTTTCGGCCAGGTATCCGAAGGACCCAGAAAGGCTTACCTGAGCCTTGCCCTCGCGGATTCATCGGGAACCATCCTCTGGTATGGCATAAAAGGTTCTCGGGGAGATCATGATCTCAGGGATCCCAGGAGTGTGGAAAATCTCGTGGACGCCCTGCTCTCGGATTTTCCGGAGGCAGGACGATGAGGCACACACTCATGATCCTGATCTTCTGTTGCATCGTCGCAGCTGGGGCCAGGTCAGGCCCGCTGTATGCGGCAGAGGGATCTGCATTTCCAGAAGATGCAAAATGGCTGCTGTTGCAGGCATCCAAGGAGGAGCAAGCGTTGAACAACAGCGGTCTCATCTTTGAGGATCCGGATCTGGAGCGCTATCTAAACTGCATTGTCCGAAACCTCCGACCCTCAGAATTCGGCAGCGATCTTTCGTTGAAGGTAAAAGTCATAAGGGACCCGCACCTGAACGCCTTTGTCTTTCCCGACGGGGCCATCTATGTCAACACAGGCATGCTTGCCCGCATAAAGAACGAGGCCCAAATGGCAACGATTCTCGCCCATGAAATGGCGCACGCCCTGAGAAGGCACGCGCTGAAGATCTTTCGGGCTCTCAAGGACAGGTCCGCTGCTCACGTGGCCATTCAAGAGGGATTCACGCAATCCGCAGGTCCATATTCCCGCTCGCTGGAGCAGGAAGCGGACAGGGTAGGCTTTGAGCTGGTGATCAAGGCGGGTTACAATCCTCAGGAGGGGGTCGACCTTTTCGGGCATCTGGAAAAAGAGAGCGTCAAAGAAAAGATCCATGAACCCTTTGTTTCCGAAACCCGTCCCAGTCTCCGGGACCGCATGCGGAATTTTGAGCAAATTCTTCACGCCCATGAAGACACTGGGATGTCCGGCATCAGACACGAGGAGATTTTTTTACTGAAAACCAAAGGAGCCCTCCTTGAAAACGCTTGGCTCGATCTGAAGCTCGGACGCTTCACGGCAGCCCGCAGGGAGGCTGAAAAATATCTCGGAATCGCTCCCCGCGACGCTAAGGCCTTCTACCTCCTGGGGGAAGTTTCAAGACAGAGGGGACGGGATGGAGATATCCACCGGGCCAGGGCCTTCTACGAAAAAGCCATATCCTTGGATCCTTCCTACGCGGAACCCTACCGGGCCCTTGGACTCATACAGTATAAGGCAGGTGAGATGATGCTTGCCAGGAAGTCCTTTCAATGGTGCCTCCTGCTCTCACCACACAGGCCGGACAAGAACTATATCCAGGGCTACTTGAGAAAATGCGACGAAGCAGGAACAAGGAAAGGAACGGGTTCATGAAAAGGTGGCTTTTCATCCTGCTGATTCCGCTCACAGCCTGTGCCCCCTGGAACCGGGTGACTGGCCCCTGCGATGGTCCTGGCCATCACTTTTCCGTGGATATCCCGGACGGATGGATGAAGTTCGACACCGACAACCATCTGTTCATAAGCCGAGACGGGCCGTTTCTCCAGTATATCCTCGTCGAGAGCCGGAACCTGGAGGCACCCTTTGCACACACGAGGAGAAGAATGAACGGGGCCATGCTGCCACAGGAGGCCGCGGAGGTGATTGTAGATGATTTGAGCCTGGACCGGGCGGTGAGGAATCTGCATGTGCTCGAAAACGCTCCTGTTAGAAACGCACATCAGGATGGATTCAAAATCCTCTTCACATACAAGAACGGAGATGAACTGACCTTGAAAACCCTCTACCACGGGTTCATCAAAGGCCGGATGTTCTACAGCATCCGTTATACCGCGGCCGAAAGATACTATTTTGCAAAGGATGTGGGGACCTTCAAGAAAATCCTGGCGGGATTCAGACTTCTTGAGTAACGACCCCCGTGCCTTATTGTCCTTCGAAACGGACACCAAAGCGAACTGAATATTGAGTACATAACAGGTCCTAAGTGATGAGGACGATCTTGCCGAAGGTGCCCGGTTCCATGACGAGCCGGTGGGCCTCCGGGGCCTCGGCGAGGGGCAACTCTTTCCCTACCACGGGATGCAAGGTGTGGTTTTTTATTCCTTCGTGGATAGCGGCGTGGATTTTCAATCGCTCCTCCTCGGACGCGTTCATCACCAGCATGCCCAGGATAGCCGCGTTTCGCACCAGGGCGTCCCTGGGGTTTATTTCAACCGGCCCTCGGCTGCCGATAATGACTACCCGCCCGTCCCTTGCAAGTAATTGGAGATCGGCCCCGAGATTGACATTGGCGAGCATCTCCAGGATCACGTCGACTCCTTTTCCGCCGGTTAGCTCCAATATCTTGTGGTGATAATCCTTGTCGTGGTGATCAAGCACCTGCTGCGCACCCTGCTCTCGGACGAGAGCCCTCCCCTTCGCAGTTCCACCTGTTCCAATCACGAACATGCCGGAGGCCACCGCAAACTGGACCGCGGCAAGACCCACTCCCCCGGTCGCGCCATGGACGAGGACCGTTTCTCCCGGTAGCGCCCCTGCGCGGTGAAAAAGGGCATAACACGCAGCGGTATAAGGAACGTTGACACCGGCACCCTGTGCGAAAGAGATAGGATCAGGAAGAGAGTGCACCTGGTTCGCCCCGCACAGGGTCTGCTCCCCGTAGGTACCGGTGAGTGATCCGCCTACATAGACACGATCACCCACGGTAACACTAACCACCTGCTCGCCCACGGATTCAACGGTACCGGCCCCGTCCATTCCCGGCGTGTAAGGCAGTGGCGGCTTGATGTGGTAGGTGCCTGATCGAATGTAGGTGTCCACCGGGTTGACGCCGGCGGCCCCCACACGGACCACTACTTCACCCGGCCCCGGCCTGAGATCGGGAGTCTCTTCCAGTTTCATTGCGTCCGGGTCGCCGAACGCGTGTACACGAATCGCCTTCATCGCATGTTCCCTCCTCTTCCCTGCTCGATTAAATGCCTGGTTTTTCGCCTCATTTTTTTATTCTATCTTATGCAGATCCAACTGTCCATTGTTCCCGATGCTGCAGAAAGCGTTTGCTTTGTTTTGTCCCTATTTGATACTTTATTTCCATAAACGGAAAAGCAATAACCAATTTTCTATGAGAGGAGAAACCGTGATGAACGATAAAGCCAAGGGAATGGTGCTGGGATCATTGGCGGGCGACGCCTTGGCCATGGGTGTCCACTGGATTTACAACACCCGGGTTATCGACAAAAAATGGGGGCGAGTGGAGGCATACTTGAAACCCGAGAGACCCACGTATCATCCCACCAAGGATCTGGGAGAGTTTACCCATTACGGGGATCAAACCCTGGTCCTCTTGAAATCCATTGCCGCAGCGGGGGGCTTTGATCTTGATCATTTTGCCAGGGACTGGCAGGACTTCTTCGCGTCCTATGACGGCTACGTTGATGAAGCCACTAAAGGGACCCTCGCAAATATTTCCGCGGGAAAAGAGTGGGCATCTGCAGGCTCGCCGTCACTTGAACTGGCCGGTGCCTCGCGCATCGCGCCGATTGTCTATTGCTACCGCAACAATCTCGATAAACTCATCGCCGCGGCGCGCGCCCAGACTTCCTTTACGCATAATACCCAGCCGGTTGTTGCAAGCACCGAATTTTTTGGAGGACTTGCTTTCAAGGTCCTGGGGGGAGAGACGCCTCTCTCAGCCATTCAAGCTATCATGGACGAAGGATTCCAGGAAGAACCGTTTTCCCAGTGGATTCAAAGGGGTCTTGAAAGCATCGAAAACGAGACAAGGGAAGCTATCCTGAATTTCGGGCAGATGTGCGAGGTGGAGGCCGCGTTCCCCTCGGTGATCCACCTCATCGCAAAGTACGAAAACAACCTGAAAGAAGCGCTCATTGAAAATGTCATGGCAGGGGGAGATTCCGCGGGCAGGGGCCTGCTCGTCGGGATGATCCTGGGCGCCCACCTGGGCATGGACGCGATCCCCGAGGCGTGGCTGACCGACCTGAAGGCCTATCAAGAAGTCATGGAACTCCTGGCCACTTTCCCCTCTTCCCGATAAGCGCTACCAGTGGGGCTGGTTCCCAATACCTTGCCCCATCACTTCGAGGGTGTCCGTCACTACCACGAATGCATCCGGGTCTGATTCCCTGACTATCCGCTTGAGACGCGGTAACTCACGGAAAGTGATGACAGTATAGAGGACCTTCATTTCCCTGCCCGAAAACCCTCCCTTTGCCTTGCTGATGGTGACACCCCTCCTGATTCTGTATATAATATCCTTGGATATCTGCTCCCACTGGGAGGATATGATCAGGGCAGCTTTTCTCTGACTCAGCCCCGTTACCACAAGATTCAAAACGTGGGTGCTGACATAGATATAAATCAGTGTATAAAGCGTTTTTTCGAGAGGGAAAAGCAGGACTGCTGTACTCAGGATAATGATATTGAATCCCAGGGAGGTATTGCCTAAGCGGAAGGAAAAGAATTTCAGGAGGATGACGGAAAGGATATCGGTCCCGCCTGCGGAACCCCTTGACCGCAGGATGATGCCCGATCCGACCCCGGAAATGATGCCAGCCAGCAGGGCGCTCAAAAGCTTATCCTGAAGCGGAAAAGAAACCTTAATGAATTGCACGGCAACCGAATAAATGAGCATACCGGCAATGCTGTAGAGGAAAAACCGCAGGCTGATAAATTTCCATCCAAGCAGAAAAAGGGGTACATTTGTGAGGAAATAAAGTACCCCGAGAGTCAGGGAAGGAACGAGGTAGTGAATGATAAGCGCCACCCCGGTAAATCCACCGCTGAGGAAGTGAAGGGGCACCAAGATACCGTTGACAGCCACCGCGCAAATGACGCTCCCGAGGGATATGAGGAACAGATTCCAAACGACATCTTTGACGGGCGTGAGAACAGATTTTAGAGTATGCTTGGCAGGCTGGCCTTCATCCATGATGCTCTTTTCCCCCGCTCAATATGCTTTTTTCTCGACATCACTTTTGATGGCCTGCATTCCACAGATCCACACAATCGTCGCGCCACAGGCACGACTCCTCCATGCAACTAGCCACCCGTTCTGTTCCGTAGCAGTCGATGTTCTGTTCGGCCCTCTGAATAGCCTGTATTATATCTTTTTTATTCATGCGATACGTGTTGATACTCATCTGCTTTGCCATTTTTCTTATGTGATTGAAATTCATCATATACCCCCTTTCTCCAAGAATCTTTTAGGCATATATAAAAACCAACCAATAAACCGGCGTGTTTTCCGCAAACAAACGCTTGGATATAATGGTCCAGATTCCATTATGAATAACCATTCTATTTGGTCAAGAAAATGAAAGGCTTTTTGCTGGCTGCCCATATGCCCATACTGATGTCGATATTATCTATGCCTTAAATGGCGGGGCTTGATCACCGAACTGACCCTGAGGACGAAAAAGGTATTGAACATATCCTGACAGCAGTGAATAACTAGGTCATAGGGAAACGGATGTACGATCCACTTCGTAATTCACCGTTACCATCCACTCCTGGTAACTTGTGTCAAGCGCTTTGAGAGCGGACATCAACTCCTGCTTGAATACCGTCTCGATCGGGCTGCCACGACCAGGCCAAAGAGGAAACTTGACCCGCAGAAATTCCTTTCCCGACTCTGTCTTGATCCGTCCCTCTATGGAAGGAGGCGATACGAGAATTCCGGAAAACTGTTGGGCCGTAGAGTTCACGATGGCCGTCACGCTCTCTTCCACCTGCCCGGCCACTTCAGGATCGCCCGGGAGTATTACGTCTGCCAAACCTCTTATATACCCTCGTGGGTAAAGCACCACATTCGTAATGGTTCGATTCGGGATATAGACTCTCGCACCGAGAGCGTTTTCGATTATAGTAAAACGCATACCAAAATTTCGGACGATCCCTGTCTGGCCTGATATCTCAACCATGTCCCCAACGTTGAAAAGCCCGGAAAAGACGATAGTCAGGCCATTTACAACGTCCTGCACCAGCCCTTGAGATCCAAACCCTATGGCCAGTCCGAGTATGGATGCGCTTGCAAGGTAGGCTTTCAACGAGATACCTAAAGCCCTTAAAATCAACCCGATGGCCGTAAAATAGAGTGAGAAAACAATGATGCTCGTTGCAAGGCTGGCGATTGTCTTTGACTTGGAAAGCCTTATGCCTATCCTCATGGTCATCACTTTACGGCTAAGTCGGCGCACCACGACAACCACCAAATGCAGCCCTACGACGATTGCCAGCATGACAGTGATTCCGGTAAAAGTGCTGATCTCCGAAGTGTATTTGGCCAAGCCAGAAATCATCTCGCCTCCCCGGTCATAACCACCTCTTTCTTCTGAAATACACCAGCATGACCACCCCGATGGCAATCATGACAAGCCACACCATCGGATATCCCCAGGTTGTCTCGAGTTCGGGCATGTGTTTGAAGTTCATCCCGTAAACGCCTGCAATAAAGGTAATGGGAATGAATATGGTGGCAATAATGGTCAAGACCTTCATGACTTCGTTCATCCTGTTGCTCACGCTTGACAGATAGATATCCATCATGCTGGAAACCATATCTCGAAGCGTCTCTACCGTATCAATAACTTGAATTGTGTGGTCATAAACATCCCTGAGAAAAAGAGTTGTCTTTTCTTCAATGAGACTGGACTCTCCTCTTTCAAGGCCACCCAACAACTCCCTGAGAGGCCAAATCGATTTCCGGAAAGAAATGAACTCCCTCTTCAAAACGTAAATCATGTGTAATATCTCCGGACTCGGGTTCGTAACAATATCTTCCTCTATGGATTCAACTTTCTCCCCAAGTTTTTCCAGCACAACGAAATAGTTATCCACGATGGCATCCATGAGAGCATAGGCCAGATAGTCACTGCTCCTCTTTCTGATCCGACCTTTCCCCTTCCTGAGTCGATCTCGAACCGGCTCAAAAACATCTCCCACTCTTTCCTGAAATGTGATGACATAATTCCGGCCGAGAATCAGACTGAACTGCTCTGATTCAAGTTGGGCTTCCTTCTCATCATAAGAGAGCATCCTGGCTACAATGAAGATGTAATCATCGAATTCCTCCATCTTTGGGCGCTGCACCGTGTGTACGATATCTTCCAGGACCAATGGGTGCACACCGACATTTTCTCCGATCTTTTCTATCATGTCAACTTCATGGAGGCCGTCTATGTTGATCCATGTAACGGTCGGCTTGTTTTCGTAAGGGATACAGTCATTCACATTTTCCAATTCCCGCTCTTCCAAATTTGCCTCATCGTAATCAATCAGGCGTATTCTAACCTTTTCAACCTTCTTCTCGCCCACATGAACAAGCGTCCCTGGCTGTAGCCCTGGCTTTTTAGAAACTCTTTTCATAAATCTGCGCATCGTATCTCACCTCCAATTGGACTCTGATACTTCAGTTTTTGATAGCGGTGAACCTCTTTGAGCCTGTCTTTCCCAATGTTTCAGCTCACTCTTGTCTTTCTTCTGACATATGACTTGCCAAATTTTCAAAGACTCGGAAACGCTGCCGCACATGCCCACAAAACAAAAACCAAAATTTCAATGGCAGGGCAGATGCTTGGAGCCCTGCGTCAATCGGCATCGACCGCGCCATCCTGTTTTGTTTTCTTCCCCTTCTTCCGGTTTTCAGCCAAAAAACGAAAGGAAGGAAAGTCCGTCAGCTTGCGGGCATCGTACAAGCCCAGCAAGAGCAAGAGGGCCAGGGTGGAGAAATGCAACTCCGGATACATCAACAACAGCCGCCCGAAGGATTGCCACTTGAAGACCACGACACAGCTGATGGCCACAAAAATTGTCCAGAAAAGCCGCAAAAGAGCAATGCGCTTCCCGTCTTCATCAGCAATGGTGTATACGCGATCAATGATGTTCGTCAGCACGACCAGCGGCAACAGGACCACATACCCAGCAGGAGTGAAATTGAAATGTTCCATAGCGGATAAGGTGAATGCCATGATGAAAGCCACCAGGGTAAAGACAAAGCTGAGCCTTGGCACCCGCATCAATTTCAGGCCCGGCAGCAGCGAACGTCCACTGATGCCGATGACGACCACAACGGCAAAGAGAACAACGGCCGTTCGCCAGTCAGCATACAGGATCGCCAGCCCCAGCAGGGTCGGGCTGAAGGTTCCAAACGTCGTCAGTCCCAGCACATTACGGAAGAAGGCAGTCAACAGAGCGCCTATTGGGAGTACGAGCAGAGTGATCAGCGCGTTCTGGGTGGAGAGCGGCAGTCGGGTCAGATCGATAATTTCAAGGAGGTTTCGCTGTCTGCCGCTCAGCATCCACTTTGGCGTGGCGATATGGGTGATGGAATAGCGCTTCAAGAGGACGGAAGTCTCCTTGACCTGTAGAATTTGGTCTCCCCCCTTCCGCACGGGCACGAAATGGCCCGGGAGTTCACCGCGGTAGCCGTTTTCGGGATCGAACGGCACCCATTTGCCGTTGATGAATACCTCCACCCAGCAATGGGGGTGTGCCTCCGGGGCTTCGCGCAGGATAAAGCCGGTGATCAGCCGGGAGGGAATTTTTCCGGCACGGCACAGGGCAATCATCAGCCTGGCCCGGCCGAGTGTCGTTCCCTTTCTTTTCGCCAATACACCTGCGGCATCATGCGGTCTCCCCGTCGAATGAGTGGCAATCTTCCTTTCACAAAAAGCCGCTATGGCCTCAAGCAGTTTGTCTTTGTCAGTATGTTGCGCGGACAATTGGCGGACCATCCTCTGGATGCCCTCGTTGTTGATCTGGATATCAGGTTCGTCGCCCAAATAAAGGTCGCGGAGCTCAGGCGACAACGTTATTTTTCCCGGCGCACGCTGCCGGTGTATACCGGGCGTAAAATGCAACTGAAAATCGGCACGGAAATGAAACCGGCCACTCTGGGGAGCAATAAAAACCGCTACACGCGGTTTTTCAGTCTTTCCTGCCGGCCGCACTTGGCGCAGCTCCGGGTAAAAATAGTTCTGCCCGACAGCCCTGACATGGAGTGTGTCAATCGGCAGGGCCAGATAAAGCGAGGCACCCTTCTGTTGCGCCACGAAATCAAGATAGACCGTTAGGTTCCAGACTCTGTCGTCCGTGGGCACCCCGCCCTGCTTGGGCCACAATGTCCGGAGCGCAACGCAGGCCACGCTGACCAGGATGAGGACCATAATGGCCCAGATTGCTCCCGGGCGATGTTTGATAAAAGGCATAACGTTTCTCGACCCTCCTTGCAAAGCATGCAAACACTACTTCGAGATACCCCCGACCGCGTGAATTATGGTCGAAAAGAGCAATCCTGCCTGTCAGGGCCTAAAATGAACCTTACTCTAGGACCAAAATAGTTTTCAGTCAAGGATTTCAGCCGTTTTCACCGGTGGCTCCCCAATACTTAAACACAAACGGTAATGATTGCCATCTGAACTGTTGTATGATAGAGTTTTTAGGGTTTATCTGAAATGGAGCGACCATGATGACCTTGGAGAACGGCAAAATCACGATTGGCTGGCGTGAATGGGTCAGCTTACCGGGTCTTGACATTCCTGCCGTCAAGGCCAAGATAGACACGGGCGCCAAGACATCGGCATTGCACGCCTTTCGTGTAGAAGAATTCGAAGTGGAAGGCCGCAAAATGATCCGCTTTGCAATACGGCCGCTCCAGCGCAAGAAAAAGCTGATCCTTCACTGTACGGCCCTCCTGCTGGAACAACGCATAGTCACTGATTCCGGCGGGCACCGTGAGCTGCGCCATGTGATTCGTACACCGGTTATGCTCGGCAGTGAATCATGGCCTATCGAAATAACATTAACCCACCGGGACACCTTGAGATTTCGAATGCTTCTCGGGCGAACGGCGCTACGGGGGCGCTGTCTGGTTGATCCGGAAAAATCTTATCTGACCGGACGTTCCCTGGCAAAAACATACCGCTCGGAGGAGAGCAGAAAGGAGGCAACATGAAGATCGGTATCCTATCCAGAAAGGCCGAGCTCTACTCGACCAGCCGCCTCGTTGATGCGGCCAAACAACGGGGCCATGAAGTGGCTGTGGTCAATCCGCTATTCTGCTATATGAACATCACTTCCCACAAGCCCTCGATTCACTACATGGGTGAAAGCCTCGAAGGTTTCGATGCCATTATTCCGCGAATCGGCGCATCGATTGCTTTCTATGGAACCGCGGTGGTCCGCCAATTCGAAATGATGAATGTTTACTGTGTGAATGAATCCGTTGCCATAAGCCGTTCCAGGGACAAGTTGCGCAGCCTGCAGCTCCTTGCCAGAAAGGGCATCGGCCTGCCGGTGACCGCCTTCGCCCGTTCGACAAAATATACCTCGCACCTGATCGATGTTGTCGGAGGGGCCCCGTTGATTATTAAACTGCTTGAGGGAACCCAGGGGATCGGCGTGGTGCTGGCGGAAACCAACAAGGCCGCCGAAAGTGTCATCGAAGCCTTTCGGGGATTGAAGGCCAATATTCTGGTGCAGGAATTTATCAAGGAAGCCGGTGCCATGGACATTCGATGTTTCGTTGTCGGCGAAAAAGTGGTCGCCGCCATGATGCGGCAGGGCAAAACCGGCGAGTTTCGTTCCAACCTTCACCGGGGCGGAAAGAGCGCCGTGATCAAGATAACCCCCGAAGAGCGTTCCACCGCGGTTCGTGCGGCCAAAATCATGGGTCTGAATGTGGCCGGCGTGGACCTCTTGCGATCGAATCATGGACCGGTTATCATGGAAGTCAATTCATCGCCCGGACTGGAAGGGATTGAAAAAACAACCAAGAAGGATATCGCCACGATCGTCATTGAATTCATTGAAAGAAATGCCGCACCCGGAAAAACTCATACCCGCGGCACCGGCTGACAAAGAGGCTTCATGCCAGAGACTTTCCAGATTAATGGCTGCACGGTAAAACCCGGCCGGCAGGTCACCGTCAATATTCCGGTTGCTCGGTTGCATACCCATACCGAGATGACGATGCCGGTCCATGTGGTCCGGGGCAAAAAAGAGGGGCCGGTCCTCTTTGTCTGCGCCGCCATTCATGGCGACGAGATTCTTGGCGTAGAAATTATCCGCCGCCTGATCGATTCCAAGCGACTGGACCGCGTGCGGGGCACGCTGATCGCGGTGCCTGTTGTCAACATTTTTGGCTTTATCGCCCACAACCGTTACTTGCCCGACCGGCGGGATTTGAATCGATTCTTCCCTGGAAGCGAAACCGGATCCCTGGCCTCCCGCCTCGCCAGTATTTTTATGCAGGAGGTGGCTGAAAGAAGCACTCACGGCATCGACCTCCATACCGGCTCCCATCACCGCGGCAACCTGCCGCAAATTCGAGCCCGGCTGGATGATCCCCATACCCTGGCACTGGCCGAGGCTTTCGGGGCGCCTGTCATTATCGACGCCAACGTTCGCGATGGTTCTTTGCGACAGGCGGTCATGGAAAAGGGAATCCCCATGCTGCTGTATGAAGCCGGTGAAGGCCTCCGGTTTGACGAAGTGGCCATCCGAATGGGGATCAAGGGGATCTTGTCCGTCATGCGTCACATCGGCATGTTGCCGAAAGCGCACGTCGCCAAGGCGAAGAACGGGCCGCTGATTGCTCGCTCGACGACCTGGGTCCGGGCCCCCAAGAGCGGAATTTTGCGCGCCGGGGTTGCTTTGGGAAGTGTCGTGAGCGCAAATGAACGCCTAGGCGTCATTGCCGACCCGTTTGGTCAAAATGAAGAAAAAGTCCATGCGCCTGTTCCCGGTATTGTCATCGGTAATTTGAATCTTCCGCTGGTTCACGAGGGGGACGCAATTTTTCATATTGCCCGCTTCGATCAGGAGGATATTGACGAGTCCCTATATCAGGAGCTTCAGGAGGCGGTCAACGGCCAGGGTGACAGCCTTCTCTAGAGGCGGTTTCATCGAACTCCTCCGGAATCAGTTCCCGCAGGGTTCCCTGCATCTTGGCTGGGTGGTGAAATTGAGCGACGGATCGACGATGAAAACGCCTTCGATAAAACTGCGGCCGACCAGCATCCGGTAATTAAATCCGGTCCGGTCTTCCAGGTTGACTTCAACTTCCCGATAATACTCCCCCAGGCAGACGCCCAGCTTGATCACGTAACGGCGGACCGACTCGGTTTTATGCCGCTTAATCCTGACCCGTTTGATAATTTTTCTTTCAATCGTTCTCTTCTCGCCCTTCAAATTCGCCGCGTCAAAGCGAATCCACTCTTCGCCGTTGCGCTCAAATTCGACGGTTTGAGAGACACCCAGAGAAGAGTTTCTTGCGCCCGTATCGAGCTTTGCCTTGAATTCAAGACCGCTAGGGCAGATTTTAACTTTTTCAATCAACCCCACAATCTTTTTTTCCGATGAAGACGCCATCATCGGATGCCACAGCAAAACAACGACGAAAATAGCGACAAACCATATGGAGTTCATTTTGTTGATTCTTTTCATGCAATCCTCCTTGTCAGGTCCCGATACCGCACCCACCCGGAGCAGGCGCGGGTGTACTTGCAAGCTCAGTGTTCAACAAATGGCCGTAACCATCACTCAAAATGCCATGCCCACGCTAAAGTGAAACACAAAGAGGTCTTCACCCCTTTCGGCATTTCGATCCGGGTTGAAAGCAAGGTCAGCACGAACCGGTCCGACGGGCAAGAGATACTGCAGGCCGAGACCGACCGCAGGGCGGATACCTTTAAAATACTGAGAAAAGGTATCCGACAGGATTTCTGATCGGCTCTCGTATGGCGGCAAACCAAGTTCGAATCGTGTGCGGTTCGGGGAGATATTACCAAGGTCAAGAAAAACAGTCCCCACCAGATTTCCCTTCAATCGTTGCCGTAATTCAATGTTGAACACATTGAATGCCAGCCCTCCCGCCGGATCACCCGACTCGTTCCTGGGGCCGAGTTCCGATTGCCTGAAACTCCGCACCGTATTTTCGCCACCGTTAAAAAACCTTTCTCCAATGGGTACGGTAATATCATTTGAACCGGGGATGATCAATCCCGTGCTGTATCGTAACGCCAGTATGGTGTGCCCGGCCAAAGGGAAGAAAAAACGAGCTCCTCCGGCAAATCGGAAAAACGAGATTTCCCCGCCCAGAAATGTGCCTGCATGTTCAGCGGAAACAAAACATCTTTGCCCTCTGGAGGGGAAAAACGGGTCATCCCGCGTGTCATACGTGGACTGAAACTTCACGCTGGCCAGGTTATAGTTATCCTGTGTACCTGTCTCCACAACGCCCACATTAGTCAGATCCGTTACACGGAAGCCGTATTGGCCTGCCACACTCAGATTAGCCGAGACCTCCTTCGAGAATTGTATGGAAGCCTCTTTGTCTTCCCGCGTAAACGAAGGCTCCTCCCGTCTGCTGTAACGAATAGGCAGCGACGCAGTGATCGAGGTGTTGAGAAACCAGGGGTCCAATATGCTGGCCCCTATGCTTCTCGCCTTGAAAGAGCCGGTGCCGTTCAGATCCAAGACTCGGCCTGTGCCGAAGAGATTCTTATCTCGAAACCCGGCCTTCATCCGCAGTCTTTCGTAAGAACCCCAGCCTGATTCAAAATAGACTTCTTTGGCCGGAACTTCCCTGACCTTTACGATGAGGGGCCATGTGTTGTTTCCTTTCCTTTCTTGAAGATCAAGGGACACCCTGGAAAACAGCCCCGTTTTATAGAGCTGTCCAAAACTCTCCTTTTGTTTTTTGAGATCAAAACGGTCGCCCGGTTTTAAAAGCACTCGACTGCGGATGAATCTCTCCCGGGTCCTCTCATTTCCCTGGATAACAATATTGGAAATCGTGACCAGGGGCCCTTTCCTGATATCAGCTACGAGCACCACCCGGCCCGGTGCCTCTCCCTGCCGTTCCTTTACTTCGACGCTTGCCTTCGGGTAGCCAAGATCTCCGTAGAGATCCGCCAGCCTATTCTGCAAGGCTATTTTTCTCCTGCTGAAATACGGCTTGCCAACCAGCTCCCCTCGGAGTTTTTTAAGGACACTCTCCGAACCTTCAACAACATCCCCCTCTAAAAAAACACCATGAACAACATAGCGGATGCCTTCCTCTATGTTAAACGCGACCGTTGCCCGGGTCCGGTCCCGGTTAAAGGTAAAATGAGGATCTCCCACAACTACATGGAGATACCCATTGGAAATATAGAAATCCCGGATTCGGGATAGTGCCGAATTCACCTCCGACTTGACCAGGGGTGCTTCCCCATGACCGAACAGACCCGGCTTTTTCCCTTCGAAAAAGTTCAGCAGTGTCTGCCTGTCAAATGTCGCGTTTCCCGTAATCAAAATCTTTTCCAGAATAACAAGGGGGCCTTCCTTGATACTAAATATGACTGCCGATTTTCCCCCGACATCTTTCATGGAATAGTTTACAGTTGCAAACGCGTAACCCGCCTTTCGGTAGGCAAGTTCCATCTGAAACGCCGCATCGTCTATGTCCGAACGATGCCTTCCCTGTTTCTCAAAAGCCGCCAATTCCTCCGCCGCCGCCTTTCGCAAAGCTGTCTCGCTTAAGGCCTTATTTCCCTGGAAAAGGATGTTAAAGGAACCTACCTGATCCCTCGCCTTCATACCTTCCTGGGCAGACGCCCATACTGGAGATAATACCGCGACCTCTACGATGGCAAATACCAGGCAAATGTATGGCGCCAACCTGTGTGTCCTCATGCACCCCTGCCTTTCTTCTATTTGAACCGGAAGACAATCCTGAGACCCGCGTTGTAATAATCAAACGCGTCTTTTTCTCCGGTAAGGTAGAGGACGTCTCCCTTCCGAAAAATTCCATTGGCCAACCGGAAATCGGCCTCTATGGTCTCATCACCGGTGCGGGTTACTTCTCTGCCAATAACAACATTGAGTCTGTCAAGAACGGGCTCGTCTGTTCCACCCCTGTCGCTGGCGAACCACCGGGAAATAAAATCTCTGCCCACATACACCGCGATGTTCTTCCCTTGTCGCTCCGATATGCCAAGGTTGTTTGCTGCTTTTGGTTTTCGGCCCGTCAGAACCATGAGGAGCAATTCTTCGTTTGAAAGAGGAGGAACAGAGGATAAGGTGACGGCAGGTTCATCATAAGGCCCCTGCACTACCATGGTGATATCATATCCGAACATACGCGATTTCCCGGTTAAATCGAGAACCGGCCGATCCGGATCGTTCTTATTGAAACGAATAACCCCGGTCTCAAGGGATAGATTGCCCGAGGGAAGAATAAGCCGCCCGGAGTCTACATACACATTCCCGGTAAGAATCGGCACTTCACCTGTGCCGCCGAGCTTCAAATCAGGACGGAGAAAAGCGGTGACCACGTTGCTTCTTATTTTGAAGGGGTTCTTGGAGGTAATGTGCACGTCGAAAGTCATGCTGTCAAACGGTGGCCTGCGAATGGAAAAAAGCTGGAGACCTGATCCAACACGGGAAGGCCCCGCTCCTTTCAGGGAACTTAACAAATCGAAATATCTGGAAAAATAGCCATCTGTGATGGCCAGTTTTCCCGCAACTTCCAGGTGTGAGAGAGGGCCTTTGACAGTCAAATCCGTATCAGAGCGCACTTTTACCCCTTCACCCCGGTAGTAGAGAAGATTTTTTCCCTGGAGCCGCAGGTCGGCAAAGGGAGTGGATTCGCCTTTTCGCATCACGGATCCCGTAACCGTAAACGCGGACCCGCCCAATCGGCCCATGAGTTTTTGCAGATGAAGGGCTTCGGGTGTCACCGTTGCCGTGAGATTGACTGCATCCAGTAAAGGGACATCTATGTTCGGCCTTAATTCACCTTCTGACAAACTTACACTGGCGTTTATGGCTGGATTCGAAGCCGGTCCCGCGATTTCAATCTTTGCCTTCAGTCGACCGGAAACACGACGGAGACTGGAGACCCCCGCAGCCACCCAGCCCAACTCCCCCATGGTAACTTCTCCCCGGACATTCACTTTTCCCTCCAGTTTCCGGGTACCTCCTTGGAGCAGAGCAGGCAGTACCCGAACCCCGTTCCAGGATCCATCGCAGGAGAAGGACAGGGAGGGGGAATGCCCTTGAATAGACTCAATCACCAATTTCGTCCTGTCGAAAGAGAGCTTGCCTTTGATATGAAGAGGGCCAGGAGGCAGGGGCTTAAAATGAGGGGGCGGATGGAAATTATCGCAATCAAAGGAGAGCCTTCCATCCGGATCATTCCATGTGCCCGCCACATGGAGTTCACCTTGAAAGGAGCCCCCGCGAGGCAGGTACTTCGGGAAATTCAAATTGAGCGCTCCCAGGTCAGAAAAATCCACCTTGGCGTCAAGCGACAGGGGTCCGGGCATCAGGGACGGTTTTCTGAGAAGGTTCACGGGAAGGGTCCCCTGAATGGCCAGCACTTGCTCATTCCCTCTGCGCCATTCGAACTTTCGGACGGATATCCCTTGGTTTCCATAGAAAAGATCGAAACGACCTGCCAGAGAAAGCCCGGCATCACTGCTCTCCAGGTGTGGCAATTCGCCCATAAGAGTGACTACAGGTGCGTCTTTTGTTCCGGAAAGGCGCACCCGTGCATTCAGCCCTTCGAAACGCAGACGGTCTGTGACAAGGGACGGAAACCATTTTCCGCTTTTCACGTTTGAAAGGAATATATGGATATCCGTCTTGCCAACCCATGAAAAAGTTCCGTCGAGGCGTACAGTGCCAGCCGAGCCGTTCAGGTTTACCTGTCTCAAGGATATCTCCCCCTTTCGCCAGAAACGAACATATCCCGGAGGCACGAGGGAAAGCGAATCGGTCTTTCCCGAGAGCGTCAATTGGGTGATCTCCACATCAAAAAAGGCGTCTGCCGGTCCCCGAACAAAATTTCCCTTTAATACGGTTTCGGCTCTCAGAGTATTGATCCTGGCCTCGTCTATATCGATCCTGCGGCCTGAACTGCGCGCCTTGAACACCACCTTCGGAATGGTGAAACGGCCGATATGGAGTTGTCCCAGAACAAAATCAGCCCGGGCATTTGCCGCACGTAACGTACCGGAAAAATCCAAATTTCCGTGGATGGTTCCCCCTATGGATGGGGTTTCAGAAAGCAAATTTTTTGTGTAACGCGCCGAATCTGCAACATCGATCTGCAGATGCACGTTTTCAAAGGACCTTGACTCGATCACAAACGATCCGCTCAATGCGATCCGATCCGCCTGGTGACGGGCCACAAGGGTCTCGACCGATATTTTCCGGCCATCGGACCTCAACCGCAGGGTTGCATCGCCGAACGGGGTTCCCTCAAATTTGATCTGCCCTGCATTTACGGAAAGGGTTCCATGGGGCATCTTCATGGGACCCGCAAAAAAGGCTTCCCCTTCCATGCTCCCGGAAATCCCGGGGCTTCCGTGATGGTTACTTCCCTTTTTCGGCCACAGTCTCCCCACATAGGGCCCAAGGTCGGAAACGCGGAATTTCAATCGGGTGTCTTCAAACTCCTGTTTTGAAAATCGGAACGTTCCCTCTCCTTCAATGCGATCCTGCCCCCTGCGTAATGTCATTGATTTGATAACTGCCCGGCGGGAATCGGCAGTTGCCAGGACCGACAGGTCATCAAAGGTCAAGCCGCCGAAAGCAATCTTTCGGCCGGTGAGTTTTATCTTCCCCTTTGGAGCCCTGATGACCCCTCCAATGGTTACATCGCCCAAAATGGACCCGCCCATTGCCGGAAGGGCGAAAATCCGGCTCACTAGCCCCAGGTTCGGAAAATCCATCTTCAGTGAAGCCCGCACCGTCGAAGTCATGAGGGAACGATTCTTTGCAGGGATCTCAATTCGACACGATCCCATGCGAAGGTACCCACCGTCTGTGGTGAGGCTCCCTTTCGACAATACGAGAGTACCCTCCTGGACACGCCCCTGGATCAAGAGCCTGTGTGGTGGCAGGGTAGCCACTTTCGCGGCGTGGTCCGGCCCCAGAAGGGAAAGAAGGGAAGGAACGTTATGGGAATCGAGCGAAAATTCGCCCGTTGCGGTCCTTAACAAGCCTGAAAAATCACCCTGGAATATGGTCTCCGCCGGTGCCGTCACCCCCCGCAGGGCGATAGTATTTGCGCCTGATCGAACATCCAGCGTCTCTATCAGAAGCTTCTCATTTTTTGCCTTTGCCCGTATAGCCACCCTATCCGTTTCAAACCCGTTAATGGAGCCCCCTTCCAGGGTGAGATCCAGGTCGCCCTCCAGATTGCTCGGGTGATCTTGAGGCAAAAGCACATGGGCTTTCATGGAAAGAGTCCCCGCGAGTGTCAATCCAGGCAGCCTGAAAAAGGAAGAGACACGTTCCAGGTCAAGGTTATCTGCAAGAACCCCGGCACGGAGGCCTGAATGATCCATCACACCATCAATCTCCAATTGCCCGTCAACCGGATGAAGCCTTGTCTCGAATGGGATGGCCTCGGGAAGCTTTTTCAGATCGATCTTCACAAACTCTGCAAACTCCTTTCGTCCCACCATTATCTGTCTGACGGATATCTGCTCCTTTGAATAGTAGATCTCCGCCGTGACCTCCACTTTTCCGTCCCGGAGAACCGGATGGTGCCAGGTCCACTGCGCGATACGCAGGTCTGCAGTGCTGCTCATTTCCTCGGAACGTCTGGTCTGCAGATCAATTCCCTTCAAAGATGTCTCGTATCCTGATCCTCGAAGAAATATGGCCATGTTTTGAAGACGAACCCGGGGGAGGACTTCCGGCAGAAAGAATGATGGCGATGAGATTGCACCACTCTGATTTGATGGGTTTTCCTGGTGCCGGGACAGATCAAAATCCAGCCGGGCATCCTCCAGATTCAGAGTTGTATCGGCCAAAAACCCATTAACCCCTTTGAAAATAGACAGCACGTTGTAGGTAACCTTGAGCCGCCCCACGCTGAGGCCAACGAGGGGTCCTGAAGGAGCAGGAGGCACGGTGACGACATCATGTATCTCAAGATCCCTGAAATAGGAGCCGTCAATACTTCCTATAGTCACCCGTATCCCCCCCAGCCGGGACTCGGCAAGATCTTGCACAATTTTCTGGATATAAGGCGCCACAAGAATGCCCCGAAACACATACAGCCCCATGATCATTACCAAACCTATTACCACGATCACCGCAATCCATTTGCGCGTCCGGGGAAAATGCTGTTTGAAGGCCTTAGAGTCCATTACAGTCCTACTCACGTTTCACATCACATTTATTCATGGACGGGGGGGAAGACTGGGCCGCAGAAAACGCCGCCCTGCAGTCTCCCCATCATTATTAAAAAAAAGTCCTATGCATATGATGACTTTTTTCGTAATATACTATTGTACAATAGCTTGGATGGAGCATAGAATCAATGGATATTGCAAAATCGGGGTTCTGGATCGGTGCCCTTCTGGCGGTTTTTTGCGGGGCCGTTATCGGGCTTGAACGACAACTCAAAGGCAAGCCGGCCGGCATCCGCACAAGCATATTTATCTGTCTCGGTACCAATCTTTTTATAAGCCTCGGACTTACCCACTCAGGCGCAAATGTGGATATCACAAGAGTTCTCGGACAAGTTATCACCGGTATTGGATTTCTCGGAGCCGGAGTCATTATTTCCCGGGAAGGACATATTCTGGGTATCACTTCAGCATCGGTCATCTGGATACTGGCAGGCATCGGAGCAATGATCGGGTTCGCCCATTACATGGCAGCCATCATCGTTATGCTTTTCACAACTGGCATTCTCATCGGCATCGGCCTTCTCGAAAATAGGGTCGCGTTTCTCCGAAAAGGCGTCCATTCCCAAAAAGAGTCGTAATTCAAGAGCTATTCCCAACTTGGATTAAGGTCTGTGCTTTCGGGTTGGAGACTATCCTGCTGTTCAGTCCAGATATGGTAGGGATTTGCAAGCCTGGCATACCATGGTTTTTTTAACCCACTATGCTAAAAGAGTGGCTTAGCGGTTATCACCCCTTGACAAGAAACCTATTCTTTAGTTGCATGGCCCATAAAGCGCAAAACAGGTGTCCGGTGGCGCGCCCGGTGTGAACTTCAATGGAAGGGCATTTCCAGAAACTGCTCAAATTCCTTTGCTATGGCTGGATGGCCGTGTAGAATCTATCCGATTTCGGGGATTCATCAACCTGTTTCATCTCCAATGTCCGGGAGAGAACCCAAAGCTTGCACAAACCCGCCACGTCTTTTCCGGTGCCGTGTGCATGGATTTTCGGATGGAGTAGAAGCCGATGAAAAAAATCAATACTTTTATCAAAACATCCATTATCGGAGGGGTGGCCGTAATCCTGCCGGCGGCCATATTATTCTCTGTTTTCAAATGGATATTTGGTCTGGTTACGGAGATCATCCGGCCGCTGACCCATCTGGTAATGGCCAATTCGCAAATCCAAGGGCTTGTGGCGGACGTTTTGGTCATATGCGTCATCTTGGCGATTTGTTTTCTGGTGGGTATTGTTGTGAAAACCAAGGTGGGGCTGTTTGTCCAGGAAAACCTTGAAAATCATATCTTGAAGATCTTTCCGGGCTATACCATGGTCAAGGAGATTGTGATTTCCTTTTTCAATAAGAAGAAATCTCCCTTTTCTTCGGTGGCGCTGGTCCAGATTTTTGATAATGACACACTAATGACGGCTTTTGTCACAGATTCTCACCCGGACGGCAGCTATACGGTCTTCGTTCCCACCGGACCCAATCCTACATCCGGTGGTGTCTTCCATCTGAAGGCCCAGTATGTCCATCCTGTGGATGTTCCGGTTGAAAAGGCCATGAGGTCCGTCATCAGTTGTGGTGCGGGGTCCACATTTCTGATCGATGCCTATTTCAACCGGACCTCCAAAACGGGGATGCTTTCTTCAACCCTGGAGTCAAGGTAAATCATTAGGAGAAAGGAGCGGATCATGTTTAAGAAGATATTGTATCCAACAGATTTTTCAGACGTTTCAAAGAAGGCCATAGGTTATATTAAACAACTGGGGGAAGGCGGGGCCGAGACCGTCATCGTGTTGCATGTCATCGATGAACGGGCCATGCAATCTGTCGCGCGGTATGCATCAGGGAAGTCGATGGAAATAGAGCAGACTATAATTTATGATGCAGAACAGGAAATAAAGATCATAGAAGATGAATTGAAGAAAAGTGGTTTTAAAGTAAAATCAATGATTCAAACGGGAATTCCACTGCGAGAGATACTAAAGGTTGAAGAAGAAGAAAATGTCTCCGTTATTATAATAGGATCTCATGGGAAAAGCAACTTAGAGGAGATCTTTCTCGGTTCTGTTTCCGAAAAAGTCTCCAGGAAATGCAAGAGTCCCGTTCTAATCATCAAGAGATAGGGAGATCAAATCTTCTTTTTCCTAAGGGTCGTGTGAATAATGCCCAAAAACTCCTGGAACGATTCAGACCCCCCCTGATACTTGCATTTCGTTTCTTCTGCGGACTCCGTACCGTTATTCCGTTTATGATTGGCATGAGTTTACTCCCGAAAGCCGAGTTCATCTTCCTTAATGCGGTTGGGGCTCTGGTTTGGGCCGCCGCCGTGGGGACCGGGGGCTATCTGTTTGGCAGTGCATTGGAGATTCTGATCGGGAACATCAAGCACTATGAGATACAAATACTTGGAGCAATAGCCGCATTCGGTGCGCTGACATGGGTGATCTATTTTTATCGCCGCAGGAAACACAGGCGTAATAGCGCAATAAATAAGGGAAACCTCGAGAAAGGGTAAGGCTTCATGTGCATGCGGAGCAATTTCCAGATAGAGGATATAAGAAGAGATTATAAGGCGTTAAAATCTTGAAGTTAATCAACAGTCCCCGATTTTGAAGACACCTATGCTTCGGCCCTCTGGGAGCTTCTAGAGGTTTTTCAATGAGTCTCTCACAGAAAAAGGTCTTGACATGGGGTCTACCGTATATCTATAATTTTTCTATAGAAGTACTCTTGGATGACTATCCAGTGATTTCACGCTCTGGAAGGATCGACAAAGGGCCTTTTGCTCGATGAGGCTATTACTCTCAGGCTACTGGACATGCTCTATGCAGATGCCAGCAATTGCCATAAGGTTTTAGAAAACCAGAACCAGCCCTTACTGTAACTTTCCAAAAGTAACATTGTAACTTCTTAATAAACTCAATACATTAACGCATTGACAAAAACATTGCATAACTGTTTCGACCAAATTATTGGAGCACTGCAATGGACCTTTGAGTACGTAGTGCTCAAAGGTTAAGCCCCTTCAAAACAAACATAGGAGGTAAAAGAGATGCAGATTACAACCGTTATCAGGGGAGCGTGGGATGCCTTTGCCACAAAGATTACGGCCTTTTTGCCTCAACTGATTGGCGCAATTATTATCTTCATCCTGGGATTGATTTTCGCTCGACTCATAAAATATGCAGCCGTTAAGCTACTCAAACTTGTGCGTTTTGACAGCGCAACCGGAAAAACGGGTGTTAATGAATTTCTCAAGAAGGGCAGCATTGTCAAAACCCCCTCCGAGATCATCGGATCTTTGATCTATTGGTTCGTCATGGTTCTGGTGCTTATTGCGACCTTGGATGCGTTGGGACTGCCGATTGTCTCGGATATCCTCAATGATGTTTTTCTATATATCCCGAATGTTGTTGCTGCCATCGTTGTTCTGGTACTGGGGATCCTGTTTGCGAATCTGATTTCTGCTGTTGTGCGGACAGCGGCGTCCAATGCCGGCATGGTGAGTGCAGAGGGGCTCGGGAAGGTGGCTTTTTATTCCATTATCTTCTTTTCTGCCTCTATTTCTCTTTTTCAGCTTGGAATCGGAGAGGAGATTGTAGCGGCTGCATTTATCATTGCATTTGGAGCTACGGCATTAGCACTGGCATTGGCTTTTGGACTGGGCGGAAGAGATACGGCTGCTGAATACTTAAGGAAATGGTTTGAAGGGGCAAAACCCCCGGCCAGGAAGTCAAAATAGTCAAGAACTGTATGAATTGCTTGAAGACGAAGATCGGTGAGAAACCCCCGGGTTAATAAGATGGCTTGCCAGGTCTTAAGAGGAGTCATCTAAATGACGAAACAAGAAACAAAAACAAATATCGGGAAACGAAAGGTAGCATTCTCATTAAATGCTCCTGAGGCGAAACGCGTTGCAGTTTCGGGAGATTTCAATAAGTGGAGTGCTGACACACATGCAATGAAAAAAGATGAGAATGGTGTCTGGTATAAGATTGCCATGCTTTCTGCGGGAACATACGAGTACAGGTTTTTGGTGGATGGACAATGGTGGAATGACCCGAAAAACGATCGCGTATGCTGGAACTCCTTTGGAACGCAAAATAACATCCTTGTTGTGCATGCCCATGGACGGGCACGCAAATCAATAGGGCGCGATGCAACCCATTGATTTGTAAGGGGTCGGATGAGGAACTTAATCTTTCCAACATCAGTTACCTGCTTCATAGGATCCAAATAGCCTGAAGATTCGTACCTGAAAGGAGGAATTGCTATGGCCGACTTTCACCAGGAAGGAATCATCACGACGCTCCATTCTCTGCATGAGGCATTTGATCGCGAGACCTATATAGCAAGCCTTGAACGTAAGCTGGAGAAATACTCCCACCATCAAAAAATCACCCTTTTACTTCCGTCCCTCTTTTCGGAAATCCAGAATCCTCAAGTACTGGATCGGATACTCGACGGTATCGAGAAAGTGAAATACCTGCATAGAATTGTTGTTGCCCTGGGGGGGGCGCAGGAGGAAAGGCAGTTCAAGGAGGCTAAAGAATATTTCGGAAGGCTTCGCATCTCTGATCGGGAGGTGAAGATCGTTTGGGTAGAGGGACCTCAAATCCAAAAAATATTCCAAGAAATCCAGAGTCGTGAGATCCCCACGGGTGTACAGGGAAAAGGGCAATCCGTATGGATGGCACTGGGCTATATTCTCGCCAAGGAAGACTGTGACGTGATTGCCCTCCATGATTGCGACATCGTCACCTATGATCCCATCCTTCTGGGTAGGCTCATCGAGCCCACCGCCAACCCCAACAACGATTTCCAATTCTGCAAAGGCTACTACGCCCGAATTTCCTTGACAGAAAAGGCCATGAAAGGAAGAGTTACCAGACTTTTTGTAACGCCCTTTGTAGATTCCATGATGGACCTAATGTATACACGAAGGCATCTTGAACTGGGACGCTTCTTCAGTTATCACCGAAGCTTTAAATATCCGTTAGCAGGTGAATTTAGCTTCACAGCGCAGTTGGCGCGCGGCATCAATATCGCCTACGACTGGGGACTGGAAGTAGCCACCTTATCCCAAGTTTACGACCAGCTCATTCCTCGAAAAATTGCCCAAATCGACCTGATTCGCAACTATGAACACAAGCATCAGGAGCTTTCATCGGAAGACAAAAATAAGGGACTGCATCGCATGGTGGTGGACATCGCCAAGTTCTATCTGACCTATATGCGATCGCACGGCGTTCCTTTGGACGATGCCTTCGTGGATATGATGCTGCATACGTACTATCAGAATGCTCTCAAATTCATCAGAAAATACAGCGATGATGCAGAGGTAAATGACCTCAACTATGACCGCTATCAGGAAGAGGCCACGGTTCGACACTTTCGGGGTTTCTTATGGACGGCTTGGGAACAAAGTAAGGGACCGCACGAGGCGACGCTGATTCCATGTTGGAACCGGGTCTGCTACAGCCTGCCTGATATCTATACCCGCATTTTGGAAGCCGTGGAAGCTGATAACGAGTGAGTACGGCTTGACTCTGCATGCTAAGTGCAGCTCATTGATTTGGAGATCAGATGGTTAAAGACGCTTTAAATGTATTGTTCTTGTCACCTGAGGTCGTGCCATTCGCCAAAACTGGGGGACTGGCAGATGTAGCGGGTAGCCTACCCATCGCTCTGAAGCGCCTCGGGCTCGATGTGCGACTCGTCCT
>Ga0307419_10000251_pt1 | contig 25810 bp, 13 predicted proteins | sample SalMarWE160230MG_2_FD_202512 | JGI IMG/M metagenome (GOLD analysis project Ga0307419, IMG submission 202512) | Salt marsh sediment microbial communities from the Plum Island Ecosystem LTER, Massachusetts, United States - WE1602-30 | ecosystem: Environmental > Aquatic > Marine > Intertidal zone... | reverse complement strand
TGGTAGTCTTCAACAGTAATTCGTTCACGACTTCTTACACATTCACCTCTTGCAGGAATGGCATAAATGCCCCAGTGAATAAACATCCCAAATCTAGCTTCCCGGAACCATTCAGTTCTCTTTTGCCGCATCTCATATGCATCCTCCTTTACAATAATGAAAGACATTGTGAAAAGCGTTAGCATGATCAAAAATGTAATAAAGAGCTTTTTCATTATGATTAAAATTTTAAAACTAAAGAGTTAAAACAATATTTATAGTTTTATTTTACCACGATTTCATCAGAAAAAATCCAGGCAGGATCTCCCGTACGCACATGCCATAAAGGACAACGCAATACGCTTTGAGCATGTACTTTAATATAACGAGCTTTGCAATTTTTCATATCCGCTTGAAAAGACTGTATATAAATCTTATTTTCTCTAATATTTTCATAGAGTTTATTGGGATCGTTAGGATTGATAACTTTTACATCAATACTGTAATTATTATTATCGACAGAAGTTGCATAGGTTACGTATTCGGGCAGAGTCACTTTGTACCAAGTGTCTTTTGCATTATAAAAATCCATATTTATAGACTTGATAGGCATGACTTCCCCCAGATCGAGAATAAAATCCATATGTTCTCCTTCATACCCGAGCCAGTTATCATATCTGACATCACGCCATACATCATAAGATCCAAAAATGCCATCAGTTAACATCTGAATTCCTCCTTTGTTATAAGACAATACTTCAGGTGGAATCATCCTTGTAATCTTCCTGCTACTGGGATTTGTAATCGGGATGATTTTTTTATTGACTGAAATGGCGTCCTCCATTTCATCCAATTTTTTGAATATTCTGTTATGTGAAGCCATATATTCATCAGGTGAAATAGTTCGCTCTCTTAATCGACTAACAGAAAGTTTTTTTGTACGTTCGACGAATTCATTCAGCATCGTTTTTATTTCGGGTCTTACAACTACTTTCCCTTTCTCATCATGCATGAACATGCTTCGTGGAGTGTCAATCTCTGTACGGCTGATTTGAATCTGTGCATACATAATTGGTAATCTAGCTATTTGCACACGCTTGAGTAATTCCGGATCATTTTCTACTGCTTTTTCTGCTTCATCAAATAATCGATTATACTCTTTCATCATTTCAGCTGACAAATAAGTATCCCGAGCTTCTTCCGGGCTGCCAAAAATTTCTAATTGGTGCTCACTTTCTAATAAAGCCTTTTTCATACTATCAATATATTGCTTTATAAATAGCCCAGCCTTCCCATAATAACCATTCACAAAATCATCAATAATTGCCTTATCATCAGCATCCGGATCCCAGAGAAGCTTTGCAATGAGATAGCCTCTTAATGGAGCCATTTCTGCTGTTTCGGAACCTGTTGCCTGCATAAAAAAAGCTCTAACATTGTTATCTGTAAAAAATTTGAGGTTGGGCTTTATTGTATGAAGATTGGGGAAAGGACTGTACATATTAGCAAATTGAATATTATAATCCCATATCAAAATGTCATTAGCAATCTTCCCCCAATTGATTAAATCACTGGCAAATGCTGTATCGGTTTCATAAACAGGCCTATGACGAAGACTTTCTATATTGCAGAGCATGATATTTACATTGGGTTCTGGTTTAATACTATCAGGAGCCTCTCGAGTGTACCAATACGCCAAAGTTGAAATCATCTTTTCCGGGAAAGCTTTGGCCACCTTATTTACAAAATAGATCATTGAACCACTATGCTTGTATTTTCCTTCTTGAGTAAGCTGGTTACTAATACCTCCATATTGTTTATCAAGAGCGGTACATTTTTCGCATTGACAATACATATCATTATCTGCCTGACTTACTGACCAATATTTCATGTCAGGTCTTGCATTTATTAATTTTCTTAAGTTATTGATAAGAGTATCGACAACCTCCGGATTTGACAGACAAAGTTGAGTCGGTACGCGTTCCCCATTCCGAAGAGCATAATATTCAGGGTGTGTTTTATAATACTTGTCCGGTGGCATTAGGTTAAAGAAAGTATGAACAAATGATCCCCATGTTTCTCCTCGCGAAGAGATTTTATGCCAATCAGAAAATTCTTGATTTCTGCTACTTATAGTCATGCTACTACTAGTTCTGCTACTTATAGTTCTTCTACTTCCAGTTCCGCTACTTATATATGATGTTGTACGATACTTTATTTTAGGAACAAAAACTATGTGGTTTTTGGGAAGAGTAATAGAATTCCCCTTTGGAATAATTGTACAGTCTGAAGTATATTTTCTGAATCCCAAAGATTCAAGCAGATCGTATACTCCATAGAGTACCCCCTTCCTAGACCCTCCAGCAATAACAAAATTTTCACCTTTGGATTTATAGGCATACCCGTCTTCTTCCAGCTGATCGAAATTAATTTTGAGACCTTGTGCATAATCAGTTTGTCCTATGAATATGGCATTATTCCCATTATAATTAGCTTCATCAACAATAGGAAGATCAGCCTTTGTCATTACAGACAAATAAGATTGTAATTGCTTTGCTGCATATTTTTCTATTGTATCTGCCTGGGAAGGAATGACAATCTGATGCTCAGAGTTTGTGTCTATTGTTACATATTGTTTACAACCAAACAGTAAAACAGCCATTACTAATAAAAAGGAATGAAATTTTTTCATGGTTAATAGTTTTAAGATTGCATTATGAATTTCCTGATATCCTTTAGTTTATGGTTACTCAATCCATTCATTATTTTAAAAGGGTAATTAATACTACCTAATAAGCATCTTGTATCAAATTAATATGATAAAGCAGAAAATCGAAGTGACCGTTTTCATACCATACATGATTCTTTTTTATAATTATTTTCGCCCATTTATTTAATCCTCCACCAACTATATTGTTAATAACTAGTGAATCAGAAATAAGACTCTCCAACCATAATGCTTTTAAAGAACTCATTCCCGGGACTCAGAAAAGAACATCAACCATGTTTGGACTCATAACAGAATTATAGCGAAAAAATAATTTCGAAGGCTTTAGTATTTATTTGTTCATATTGAAATTCATAGCGGACATTATATAATTTAACCTGTCACCTACTGCATCCAACATCAATGTGAGTTTAAAGATTGTTGGAGGATAACCTCCAACAATCTTTGTTTAATCACGTTGATTTTCAAAGGGTAATTTTGACGAAAGGAGCATAATTGTGCCTTACGGTTCCTACCCCTGATTGACTTGCCAATGCACCTACTCTGAAATAATAATTTCTATGTACACTAAACCTATTGGAATTCGCTTCCAGATCTATTGACAGCGTATAGGAAGTTTCCGGATCTATTTCTACAGTTGGACTAAACGATTGAGTATACTTACCAGTTCCCGCAGATAGTGAAAACTTAATATAATTTCCAACATAGATATCAGTGAAAGCATACAATGTTATGCTCGAAAGTTTTACAGTTGATTGCCCAGCTTCTAAGTTAAAAGTTGCAACAATTCTATTGCCTGCCGCATCATAAGTGATCGAGCAATTTTTTATGCGGATGTATGGCGTGACAGTGAAATCATGTTCATTATCACCCGATTTGATGACAACATCGTTCACTTCAAACGGGAAAAAATTACAATTTTCAAATACTATATCATATGTATTTGCAAACACAAGATCATTACGAAATTCTCCATTTTGTTTTATAACCCAAGTTTGTAAGACTGGATTTTCAAAACCTTGTTCGTATACGTGTAAAGTAGAGCCGTTTATAAGATCTGTTTCAACTAATGCACCTCCAACTTCATCATTGATTCCGCCGAAAAATTTTGCATCTGGTTCTGGGAAGTTATCTTTCTGAAAGATCTCGCAAGCATTAACTACCATTGTTAGGCAGATAAATAATAATAATATTTTTTTCTTCATAACTGTTCTTATTAAAATATTAATATTCCGGATTTTGTGTCAAATTGCTTGTGGAAACGCCAGGAATCTCTAAATAATAGTATCTAGGCAAGTAAGTTCTTCCACCTGCAAGTTGATCATAATAGTTATGTGTTCGTAGAAATATGTATTGCGGGGGATCCTGGCGCAAATCCATAATAGGTACTAGTGCTTTTCTACTGTATACATTATATAATTCATGCATCTCCCGTCGCCTCATGAGATCCCAGTAACGGTGGCCCTCAAAAACAAATTCAACCCGACGTTCTTTCATGATATTTTCTATCGTTGCCGGAATTTCATCGGTATGAGCAGCCCTTTTACGGATTGCATTGAGATAGGTTTGTGCCAGTCCTGCATCACCCTGTCCACTTTCAATAGCTGCTTCAGCATAATTAAGATATATTTCAGCCAATCGGAAATCGATCCAAGGCGTTGTTGATGCAAAATCAAGAGTTGATATACTCTTATGCTCCTGCAAGAATTTTCTTAAACTAAATCCTGTGTAAGTATAACATGCTTCCTGGGGTCCACCACCCTGATTTCTAAATCCTGAATAATCATCTAAACTTTGTGCACCGTATGAATAATAGGTTATCCCATCTTTCCCTACACCGGAACCTTCTGACAATATTACTTTTGTTCCATCTTGTTGTATCAATCCCCCCTGAATAATTATTGTAGTTCCTTTCCAATCAGAAAATGGTAACATTATTGAAGCAAAAAGTCGAGCATCTTTATTCGCGTAGATATCTAACGGATTTGTGTACGTTTTATAAGGAGTGGAAATGTCCATATTTGAAGCAAGATTTAAATATTCATTTTCAATCCCATCCGTACGGGTAATCAAAGGTGCGCTCTGACCTGTTCCATCATCAGTATAGTCTTCAAAGGCATCTACTATATCCAAAGTAGGATTAAATCTTGAGTGGTTAACATTATGAATATGAGTTTGGAAAGTGGTAAACCAATGATCTGTTCCATGCCCTTGACCTGAAGTTGCAGGGGTAGAACCATCAATATATCCTTTTTTGAAAATAACTTCAATATCTGCAGCAGCAGGGTCTTCGAATATTGTCTGGTAATTTTGGATAGCTTCAGCTACATTGGCGGGATTAGGTTTATAGAGCTGTTTGCCGGAGTTATCTATAATTTCTTTTGATGCATTTATACATTGTAAGTAATAGTTATTGGCATCTGTCATACTCATGCCGCCTACCAAATTTGCACTAACAGCTTCACCTACAAGTGGGGCATTGTTCCAATACTTGGCAATGGATGCAGCAAATAAAGCTACTCTGGATTTAAGTGCATAAGCTGCCCATTTGGTTGCTCTGAAATTTCCCTCATCTGAACCAAGTACCGTAGGCAGATTACTAATAGCCAGATCAATTTCCTCTAATATAAAATCCCATGTTTCTTTTTCGGTTGAACGAGGAATGAATAAGTTATCATTTAAATCCTGAGGCTCTAATATTATAGGCACGCCTCCATATCTTTTAACAATACCAAAATAGATATAAGCCCTTACGAAATGTGCTTCACTGATCATACGATCTCGTGTGGTCTGATCAACATCCACTACTTCAATGTCTTTCATAAACTGGTTGACCTGTCTTAATCCTTCATAATCCCAATACTCGGCTAATGGTCCGGGACCATCAATGCCAGACACATTAATATGAGCTTCGTCTGAAAAACCGGCAGTCCATGCACCAGGAGATTGTCCAGCAAGCTGACTTTGAGTGGTGTTAAATCCCCTTCCCGGATTATAGTTGAAGTCTTCTATTGGCATTTTATTATATAAGTTCGCCAAAAGAGTATTTATCCCCCTGATATCAGATAGTAACTGATCTGCAGTTACCTTGTCAAGAGGCTCTATCTCTAAAAAATCACTGCACGCAATAAAAAAGATAGGGGCTATAATTATTATATAAAATATTTTTTTCATCTCTATACTTTTTAAAAATCAATGTTAATACCTAGATTAAATGCTGCCATTAATGGATAATCCAAGAAAGCTGTATAAGTTCCTTCGTTGCGTTCAGGGTCAAACCCTCTTGCTTTCTTTGTACAGAAAGTATACAAGTTGTAAGCGTTTACATAGACTCTAACATTGTCCATACGAATTTTCTGGAGTATGTTGCTAGGAATAGTATAACCAATCTCAAGAGATTTGATTTTCAAATAAGTACCAGGCAAACGCCAGTATGGAGTATCAAATCCATCTGTAGTTCCAGAGTAATCTTTCTTGAGAGCTGGCCATTCGCCCGATATCCATTCGGTAACAGGATCATATGGATTGGCCGTTGGATCTTCGGTATGCCATCTATCGAAATATTTTGTCCAGAAGGTTGGGAACGAACGCCAGCCATATATATCACCAGGATTATAACGGATATGAAACAAGGCGCCTCCCTGGGCCACAACGTTGATATCAAAACCTTTCCATGAAGCAAACAATGTTGATCCATATTGGAGTGGGGGATTTGTTCCAGAACCTGCCCACAATTCACTTGGTAATCGGTCAGTTGTATTTATGATTCCATCTCCGTTTACATCTACTACCCTCTGACTTCCCGGCAAATTCTTTGAATTACCACTGGTTCCTCCAATTAAAGGAGCTGTTTCATACTCGGTAATATCGGTATAGAAGCCATCCTGTACATATCCCCGATACCAGCCCTCGATACGATTATTTCCAAAGTTTCTAGAATCAGTCCATTCCTCCATAGTACTTCGATAAGGTTCTCTTTCAGTATACACTCTATATGACCTTGCATACGTAACGTTGGCACTAACTCCATATTCAATATCGTTTATTTTACCTCGATGTGAAATCATTACCTCAAATCCCTTTACCATATCTTCGTTCAAGTTCTCCTGAGGAAAAGTCGCTCCAAAAGTATTAGGAACAGATACAATCCTTGTCGCCAATAATCCTTCCCTTTTTCTTTGGAAAACATCAGCTTCAATGGATAATTTCCCTTTCCATAATCCTACGTCAATTCCTATATTTGAAGTGATGTTTTTCACCCATGACAAATTGCTATTAACAATACCTGGTGCTATCATCGCTAAGGTTAATTCTCCATCTGAAAAAACATATCCTCCGGATACATCACTAAATGAATATCCCCCGATATACTGGAACGGTGAGCCAGCATCAGATCCCACCATACCATAGGAACCTCTAAGTTTCAGATTGGATATGATTGGAATGTTATTCTTGATAAATGGTTCTTCACTCATCCTCCATCCAGCCGAAACAGCTGGGAAGAAAGCCCATTTCTGGGAAGGAGCGTAACGATATGATCCGTCTTCTCTAAAAATAAATTCAAGAAGATATTTATTCCTGAAGGAGTAATTAAACCTTCCAAGTATAGACATAAATGCTTGTTGTGTACGGTTGCCATTATTTGAAAGATTTCCCAGACTTCCCTGGTCAATAATATCATGAGTATAAACTTGATCATAGTATCTTGAACTACCTATCGTGTGCAGTATATTGCTTTTAGCTTCATAGATCAAAGCTCCAGTTATTTCATGGTCCTGACCAATGTTGGTATTATAATTAACCTGAGCCTGGAAGACTTTACGATTAAAATTACCTACATTATTTGAATAGCTCGATTTTGCTACTGGAACCGGTGTATCTGTTAAATAACCGTACATCAAATAATTTAGGGTTAATCTGGATTCATTATCCAAGTATCCGTCGTAAGCACCCAGAACTTTAAATGATAATCCTTCTAAAAAAGGAGCTTCATAAGTTAAATCAATAGAAGATTGATATTGAAAGTTCTCAAATTTTCTGTATCCTGAATCTTCTTCTCTGGTTTGTGCCAGAGGATTGTAGTTTTCGGCCGGAACAACAGAATAATGGTTTGGATTAGCCACAGCATATGGTCCTACTCCATGATCTGCAACAACAATATGTTTATATAAATTCCAGTAATCTCTTGGGGTAGTTTTTCGAATATCAAATTTTCCGGAAAAAGATATCTTCGCGGTTAAGTCATTCGTTATTTTAGTTGTGAAATTACTTCGAAAATTATATTTCTTATACCATTGGAGAGTTTCTGATTTTAACAGACCATTATCTTCCAAATAACCTAGACTTGCATAAAAAGTGGTTCGATCACTACCACCTGATAATGAAAGATTATGTTGCTGTTGCCATGTATGGTCCTTTAGACACATATCTATCCAATCATAATTCTGATATCCAGGTTCTGTACCAAGTCTCCATTTTTCAAGTTCCGAATCACTGTAGGTTGGCGTCACACCTATATTCCTGTCCATTTCATTTCTCATTACTCGGTAGGTATATGCATCTTCCTGGCTATCAAATGCAGTTGAGTACCATGTGGGGCGCTTAACGCCCACAAATGTGGAATATGAGAATTTTGTTTTCCCGGCAAGTCCATGTTTTGTTGTCACTATAATAACTCCATTGTTTGCATTCATACCGAAAATTGCCGAAGATGCATCTTTTAATGTCGAGATACTCTCAATATCGTTTGGATTCAGGCGCTCAAGTTCTGACATGCCGTCACGGGCTACTCCGTCAATTACCAACAGTGGCTCACCAAAACCCCTTATACTCACCTGTGTATCGTAAACGCCTGGTTCGTTTGTGTGGGAGCGAATTAATATACCTGAGAATTTGCCCTGCAAACTATTTACTACACTTGTGGTTTTTGTAGTTACTAGATTTTCTGTAGATATTTGAGAGATAGCTCCTGTCAAAGTTTCCTTCTTCTGTGTTCCATATCCAACAACAATTACTTCTTTAAGTCCCAGAACCTCACTTGCAAGCTGAACATCAACAACCTGCCTGCCAGCAACAGGGACTTCCTGCTCCGCATAACCAATAAATGAGAATACGAGAATTGCATCACTGGCTACCGTGGCAAGCAAAGTATAATCTCCACTAAGATCAGTTATGGCACCTATTGTAGTACCCTTTACCTGTACATTGACTCCAACCATCGGTTCTCCTGTTTCAGCATCCGTAACTGTACCTCTGATCGCCTCCTGTAACATATTCGAAGCCATCGAAAAAGCTTTCATCTCATCCTCCAGAGATTCTTTTGTCAATAATATTTTCCTGTCTATGACTACATGATTAATGTCGGTACCATCAAAAATATTATCAAGAACCTCATCAATAAGAATTTCCTTCTTTTGAATAGTAACTAATTTGTCAACATCAATCTGTTTCTGATTGAATAAGAAGTAAAATTCACTCTGGCGTTCAATTTCATCCATTACCTGTTCAAGTGTTTTATTCTCCATATCGAGAGTGACTTTTGCCACCTGTGAATATGTGGGTGTTGCAAAGAGATTTGTAACACTTACCAGGACAATAAATACTGCAATTTTAAGTTCCATGAGTAATTTTTTTGGTAAAGAGTACTGTAGTACTCTTAATTCTGACTTTTTTTTCATAATTTTGGTAAGTTTTTAGGTTAGGTTATTATTAATTAATAGTAACTTAGCTTTCCGGCAGGAAAGTGGCTCAAACACTTTCCTGCTTCTGTTTTAGTCTTTTTTTATTCATAGGCAATTAAAGGTTTTGGATTAAAATATTATTTTACAGTTATTTCCACTTTCTTTTTTGAATAATTATCATCGGAGATAATCCCGCCCTCAATGATTTTATAATCTATAGGCAGGCTTAACTTCAAGAAATAAAGAACTTCTTCAAGATTTTCATCAACAAAAGTCGCTCGCAACCTCAACTTATCAAAATTATCGCCTTCTATATCAACATCAATGTTGTACCATCTGCCCAGCCTTCGTGCAATAACATCTATAGGATCATTTCTGAAAACCAGTTTGCCTTCTGTCCATGAGACATATGCCCGGGTTTGAACATTTTCAGAAGTGATATTATCCTTTTCTTTATTATATGTTACAAGTTCATCCGGAACCATCTGCACTGATATATTCAATTTCCTGTCATTTATCAATAATTCTCCCTCTTCAAGGACCACTTCCAGATTTTTTTCATCATTGTATGAAGCAACATTGAATTTTGTACCTAAAGCTTTTATTATAAGATCATCTGTATTTACTGTAAAAGGTCTTGACTTATTAGTACGGACATTGAAGTATGCCTCGCCATCAAGAATTATTGTCCTTTCAGATATATAATCCCCCCGGTATTTTATACTTGATTTACTATTTAGCCAAACTACTGTGCTATCAGGAAGAGTGAATTTCGCTCTTGTCCATGCTGGTGCTTTGATTTCAGTCCAGGTAAGATTTATATTTGTTGATGTTTTATAAAAATGAATACCTACATAAACTGCCAGAGGCAGAAGGAATATTGCCGCAATCCTGGTAGCCCACTTAAATACAGCTGAGAAAAGTTTGTCCGATTTTAATCTGACTGTATTTATTTCATAATGAATCCTGTAAAGAATATGATCAAGGTTCTTATCCGAAACAGGTTCCTCTGAAATTGATTCATACCATTGTTTTCTAAGAATAGTAGCCAGCTCTTCACTTAAGGCATCATTACAAAATATTTTCCTTATATATTTCTCATCTTCACCAGTCCTTTCTCCTTTGAAAAAACGGCAAATTCTATCTTTATCCAATCTATCTTCTGTCATTTAACTCACAGTTTTTATACCCAGATTAACCTTAAACATTAAAGTAAGAAATAAGAAAAGCAGCTCTAAAATAACATAGAAGCTGCTTTCAACCCTAACTACCTAACCGAGGCCTATTGTAAAAATTCTGCATATTGAATTTTCTCATAGTTATTAGTAATATCCACAACTTGCTTAATACACCCATGCACCTTTAAAAAAAAAATACAATTATCAATAAAAACGACAAACAACTTAGTGATTGTTATACAGTTCGGGAAGAACCATAAAGATCATATCTCCATGGTGCATGCACAATTGAATTGATCCTTGTTTTTCACAGAAAGTATAAGAAAAAAAACAAGGCTGCCTGCAAATTCTCTTTCTTCAGACAATTTTTGATATATTTTAATGCGGTACTTATTTGATTCTCAACTGTTTTGTGAGATATTTTCATCGAATCAGCAATTTCATCAATACTCAAGCCCTCTATTCTGCTTTTAATAAAGACCTCTTTGCGCCGTGCAGGCATTGCCTCAATAAGCTCCGATATATACTCCTGAAGTGATGAGGAATCAACTTCCCGGGAAGTTCCCATATCAAGGTCATCTTCAATTTTTGCGGTGTTGAAATACTCATTCAGATAACTGCGTGTCCTGAAATGTCTTTTTATGATATTGAATGCGATTGTAAACAGATATGACTTAAATGAAAGGTCCGCTTTAAGAGTGTGACGTTTCTCCCATACTTTTGTAAAAACCTCCTGTACCACTTCCTCTGCTTCAACATCTGACTTTAAATAACCATTTGCAAAATTATATAATCGGCTGCTATACCCTCTGAATAATGTATTGAAAGCCAGCACATTCCCTTTTGATAAACTCTTAACTAATGCGACATCATCTTCTATTTTTTCCCTCATCTGTGCTAATTGCTGATTTATACATTCCTATATATAAAATTGCGTGGTAAAGTTAACCTAAATTATCAGACAGAGGATTAGAAACTCTTTATGCTATTTGACAAATTAATGACTTTTAACAAATAATTATACTTTTATATTCTTTATATAAGTCTCATTATCTATTAGTTATCTTCTCTCCTTTATTATTTTAATGGAGTAATACAACCCATAACAAAAGGTTATTTTACGGAAAATCTATAGATTGTTTTCGAAATGAATATTTCTCCCGGATTCACGGTTGTTGACGGAAATTCCGGGTGATTCGGACTATCCGGGTAGTGCTGTGTTTCAAGACAAAGACCTGAACGGTAATTATATGGTTTGCCGCTATGTCCGGTAAGGGAACCGTCAAGGAAGTTACCGCAATAAAACTGTATCCCCGGCTGATTTGTGATCACTTCCAGAAGACGTCCAGTAACAGGATCATATACAGATGCATCCACATCCAGCTTATTATCAATAACAAAATTATGATCATACCCCCCTCCGAGCTGAAGCTGTTCGTACTCTTCCCCCATTCTTTCTCCCACAGCATGAGGCGTCGTGAAATCAAATGGAGTTCCTGCAACAGGACGAAGCTCTCCGGTCGGAATTAGAGTAGAATCGACGGGAGTAAAGTATGCGGCATTTACTGTAAGCATATGGTCAAGGATATCGCCGTTGCCTGCCCCGTGAAGATTGAAATATGCATGGTTCGTTATGTTCAGCACACTCTTTTTATCAGTTGTGCATTTGTAATCTATCACTATTTCATTGTTGTCGGTCCAGGTATAAACAACTTCCACATTCATATTTCCCGGATAACCTTCCTCCATGTCGGGACTTATATAAGTAAATTTTACGGAAGGATATTCCGTGCTTTCCTGTATCCCTGCATCCCATACCACACTATGCCAGCCTCCCGGACCTCCATGAAGAGAGTTTGGTCCGTTATTAAGAGCCAGGGTATACTCTTTGCCGTCAAGAGTGAATTTACCTTTTGCAATCCTGTTGGCATAGCGGCCCACAACAGAACCGAAATAGGGATCTCCGTTTATCATCTCGTCAAAAGTGTCAAATCCGAAAGTGACATTCTCTTTATTCCCCTCTCTATCGGGAACTTCAACCCATGTGATTCTTGCACCATAGTTTGTCAGCTTAAGTACATTGTCATTCTTGTTGGTAAGGGTAAAAAGAAATACGTCTTTACCCAAATGCTTGCCATAATGTTCTTTTTTTACCATTTCCTTATTTTTTGATGACCGGTTGCATGAGATTCCTGTAAATGCAAATACAACCAGTGCGAGTGACAGAATAAATATTTTGTTCATTTGTTAATAATTTATATTTCCATTGGTTTTCAATAATTTCATGGCCGCCTATTTCGTGCTGAATTGCCATGCAGGCAGCCCTGCGCTGTTAAAGAGTGATGCCTCTGTTCCGTTACGCCAGCAATACCTTACTGCCACCGGCTCAGGTACAAGAGGAGAATAGACAACAACTTCATTATTTACAATTCCTGCGCTGGCAATAACATATTTACCATCTTTACCTGCTATCTCAAATTCTTTCAGCCTTCCATTCCTGGCAACCAGTCCCTGTTCAATATTATCAAACTGAACCTTTATCGTACTGCCGTCGATTGTCATTGATTTATATACGGGTCCGACACAAGGCACGTTTATTCCATAGTCATTATTAAGTGCAAGAAACGCCAATCTTTCTCCAACCTCTTTTTTATAGGGCGGATGAATATTCATCACTGTTGTTATGTCGAGTGTTACTGCCATTCCTGTGCCTGTCAGCTCAAGCGCTTTTTTCTGGGCCTCACGTAAAAGGGCTGATTCGGTGGAGTCAACATGTGAATATACATAAGGTGCGATCTGAACATAATAGAAAGGAAAATCCTTTATCCTCCATGCCTCTCTCCAGTTTTGAATCATAAGAGGGAATATCTTCTTATATTGTTCAGCCCGTCCTACGTTCGCTTCTCCCTGGTACCATATAGCTCCTTTGATCCTGTAATTGACAACAGGATTAACCATTCCGTTGTAAAGTGTTGTTGGAGTATAAGGACCAAGGGAAATGGGTCTTTTATGTGAGGCATATTCATTTTTGGTAATATCAAATATATAGAACCTGTTCCCGGCAAGTTCAGCCACCGGTTGATATTTCCATTCTCCACCAATATCCAAAGGTTTTTGTCTGGCTCCTTTTACTGAAAGTTCCATTGAACCCGGAGCACCATATATTCCACCGCCACCCTGGGTATCAAGCACCCTTACAGAAATAGTATTTACTCCTTCTTTTACAATGTTATCCAGAATTTCATAATCTCTGTTGACCTGCCACATACCTGACTCTTCGGTGGCGCCTACCAGCATTCCATTGAAATAGGTACGGTCCATATCATCAATGGGACCTAAAGAAAGTACAAGGTCTTTACCCCTGAATCCTGACGGTATTTCTACATTCTTTCTGAACCAGACAGCCCCGTCAAATTCTCCGGTAACTCTTTCAAATTGCCCGGGGAGATTCATTACAGGCCAGTTAGTGTCATCATAATCGACGGAAGGGACATTTTCATCGTTAAAATCAAGATTCTTCCATTGATCTATTCCTGATGGGCCGGTTACAAGCTGTTCATGGGATTCAAGCCACTCCTGATATTCGTGCTGCAAAGGAGCCGATTCCTTAATTGATTGTATTACATCTGTAAATTCACCGGCAGATTCAAGTGCTGATGAGGATATCCACGATTCAGCCGGTGTCCCGCCCCATGCCGATTCAATCAGCCCTATGGGAACATGTAATTCTTGATATAGTTTCCTGCCAAAGAAATATGCAGTGGCACTGAATTGTCTCACAGAAGAAGGTTCACAGCTTTCCCACCTTCCGATACAATCCTCAAGGGGTTCATCTGACATTTTCCGCTGAACATTGAATAAACGTATTTCCGGTATAAATGAAGATTGAATTGTCACTGCTGAATTCTGTATTGTATCAACAGGCGGCCAGCCTTCCAAAGGCATTTCCATATTCGACTGGCCCGAGCAGAACCATACCTCACCGGAAAGTATCTCATAAATAACGATGCTCGTATCCTTGCCTGATATTGTCATTGTATAAGGGCCTCCAGCCGCCGGAGTGGGCAGTATAACAACCCATTTGCCGTCTTTACCTGATTTTGAACTGGCTTTTTCATCCCAGCTTGCCACGACGCTTATCTTATGACCCGGAGTTGCAGTACCCCATATATTTACCTCGCTGCTCTGCTGCATTACCATATTGTCGCTGATAAGTGCCGGGAGTTCCAGGTTTGAAGGTGATTTCTGACAACTCATTAAAGTCATCAGAAGTACCAAAAGAAAAATTGTCTGTTTCATTATTTTTAATTGTTAAATTAATTTTTTTTAAGTAACAGTTATCAATAACCAGAAATAAAAAATGTCTGAAAATCAGTTATTTGATCTCATGAACTCACCCCAACCCCTCTCTGCTACGCAAAGAGGGGCTATTCTGCTGTACTCCCCCTTCTTTTGCTTGCAAGAGAAGGGGGTCAGGGGGATGAGTACATGTTTTCTAAAGGATATTCGTTGTTTTTATTAAACATACCACTACTCAATTAATATTTAAATGTCGGGTTTGTTACTTCTTTTCAACGACTAGCTCCTTGCCTTCATACGTCAATACAGCATCAGGCCGGGAATCCGGATCAAAAGGAACCGGTTTGTCCCTGCTGATCCATTTTATTTTAAAGGTCCTGGATTTCAGCATACCTTCATATTCTCCAATCCTGTCACCTATTGTGAGCTGTTCTGTTTCATTATCAAAACTGAATTTTATCGTACTCCATGCCCCCTTCTCATAATTGTAATTTGTTCCCTCATCTTCATAAAGAGTAAATGCACAATCCCTTCCTCCGTATATATATAAGGTAAGAGGATCGGCAGGTTTTTCATCAGTGTATTGTATTTGAGGACCGACAGGAATTATTGATCCTTCCTTAATAAACAAAGGCATTCGTTCATACGGAGCATCAGCATTTATCTCCCGGCCTCCCCCGAAATATTTTCCTGAATAGAGATCATACCAGCCGCAGGATGAAGGAAGATATACCGGACGTGACCGTGCCTTATACTTATATACCGGTGCTACGAGTATCGACGGACCGAACATGTACTGGTCGCCAATACTTTCCACCTGTTTATCATTTGCAAAATCCATCACCATTGCCCTCATGATTGTATAATCATTGAAATAGGTCAATCCTGCAAGAGAATAAATATATGGCATAAGGTAGTACCTGAGCCTGTCATAATATACCATACTCTTATATGCCGGCTCTCCTTCTGGAGAAATGTTATATACTTCGCGGTAAGGATACTGTCCATGACTTCTGAACAGTGGGCAGAATGAGCCGAACTGATACCAGCGTGTATTTAGTTCTCTCCATTCCTCAATGTCTTCAGAGCCCTCCCTTGCCCTTGTATATCTGCCTTCAACACAAAAACCTCCAATATCAAAAGTCCAGTATGGTATACCCGACATAGCATAATTCAGTCCCGCAGGGATCTGTGCCTTCATTTCCTCCCATCGTGTACCTATATCTCCGCTCCATGTAGCTGTAGAATATCTTTGTAATCCTGCAAAACCTGAACGGGTGAGAAGAAAAACCCTCTTATCGGGATCTTCGGAGCGTTGGCCGTTATAGATTGCCATAGCATTTACCAGAGCATACGTATTGAAATATTTTGTCGAGGGGCCAAGAGCCGTGGGTGTTGAGAGTTTCTTCCGGTATTCGATACTGGCATTTGAAAGAATATCAGGTTCGGAGGCATCCATCCACCATGCATCAAATCCTTTGGTATACAGATTTTTTTTTATCTGGTTCCAGAAAAGTTCCCGTGCACCGGGGCTGTAGGCATCGTAGAAAGAACCAATATAACCTTTTCCTATCCAGTCTCTTATACTGTCGTTCACTGCCTGGCGGTACATCCACCCTTTTTCATCAAATTCTTTGAAATGCTCCGTTGTATAATAGAATTTAGGCCATACCGAGATCATTATTTTAGCGTTAAGCTTATGAACCTCATCGACCATTCCTTCAGGATCGGGGAAGAATTTCGGGTCAAATTCATGTGATCCCCAGGCATCTACAGGCCAGTATGACCAGTCGAGAACTATATTATCAATTGGTATATTACGTTTACGGTACTCCTTAACTACATCAAGCAACTCAGCCTGTGACCTGTATCGTTCACGGCTTTGCCAGTATCCCATCGCCCACTTAGGCATTATAGGAGCTGTTCCTGTGATAGTTCTGTACCCGCTGATCACTTCATCAATATTATCTCCTTTAATAAAGTAATAATCAATCTGATCACCCATCTCTGAATATAGCGAGAGAGCTCTTTGCTCTTCAGGCGGCCGGGGACTAAGTGCTTTTAACCCTAAATATGAAACACCGCCATCAGGTTTCCATTCGATCCTGAGGTGGTATCTCTTCCCTTTTTCGAGCATTTTCCTGAATTTATATGTGTTCGGATTCCAGGCTGTTCTCCATCTTTCCTCCACAACCGGCACACCATCCAGGAACACTTTTGTATAACCGGCATAATAGAGCTTGAAATGAAATAATCCGGTCTCTTCCGGTTCTATTTCTCCTGTCCATGTTATTATTGACCTGTACAATGGTAAACCTGGTGGAAAATTCCTGACAGTTGTCAGGTTTTCATAATCGATTTCAGACTCTTTGCGTTTAAGAAGTATGCTGTCCGGATCAGAATTTATGTAGTATGTCGCTGTAAGGCCACCTTCCGTACCATCCTCATCATACAGCCTGAAGAGGTTAATCTGCGAATAATCACGCGGATCACCAAATTTTGTAAGTGAATAGTTATCCCATAGTATCCCGTAATTCCTGTTCGAGATGACAAAGGGAATTGAAACTTTTGTATTATACTGGTACAGGCTCTCATTCAATCCTTTATAGTTAAACTCATCGGACTGATGTTGACCAAGTCCGTAAAATGCCTCATCGCCGGGTGACTCAAAGACCTGGTATAAAGAGTAAGCATCTTTCCCTTCAATTGAATATGGTTTAAATGATTTCCCTCCACCCTCCGGTTCATTAAGGATCACATTGGAATTCCTGTCATAAAAAGTTATTTGTCCTGACTTAAGTGATACACTTGCATTTATTTCGGATGTCGACAGGTTTACTATCATTCTATCAGATGTAACTTCAAACTGTGATTCCGGAACCATTGGATTCTCTATAACAGACAGGCTATTTGCAATTGAAAACTTCTTAACAGGGGAGGCTGCTACATGAATTATGTTGTTGCTTACAACCTCAAGTTTTATCTTCCGTGCATCTTGTTCGCTTTTCCCTTTCAGATTCACAATAACACCCTCGGGTGTTTTCTCCCAGCTATTGACAGAGCATCCCGTTAAGAGAAGTCCGATTATGAAAAGCAATACTGTTTTTTTCATAACACAGGTAATAAATTTATTCCAGGGCACTTAATAATCTATAATAAATTCTGCTTCAATTTCAGTCAGTAAATTGTTACGGCATACATCAGCCTGGATAAATACTTTTGGTACTGCAGGAAATAGTTCCTGGCATATTTTCTCCACTGTATTGAAATCTTTCCTTAGTTTTATATAAACCCTCAATAATGAACATCTCAATGTACTTGCTTCCCTTCTGTTTAATATCTCGTTTATCCTCTGCAAATCAGCAAGTTTCATTATATTTTCAATTGTAACACGCGTTTGTGTTTCAATATCTCCTATTCCAATTGTCTCCTGACCCTTTATTGATGCTGTGCCTGATACAAAAAGTACCGGACTCTTATAAGGAGCAACAATGAGAGCACGTTCAAACTGGGGCGGTTGCTTTATTGGCTTACCTGCCTCTTTCATCCCTTTCAGAACCTTCTGGCCATATTCATAGGCATTTATCTGGTTTGGATTGCTCAATCCCTTGACAAGGATTGACTCATCAGCACCAATAGCGCAGAAGTCAATTATCACACCATCCAGTCCCATCCCTATCCCGGTAGCTGCAGGATACCCGGGTACACTTCGATAACGGCGGTAATACTCACTGCGAACTTCATTAAACACCTGGTAATTCTGAAAACCATTCCTTACTGATAAAATATAGCCAATGTAGTTCCATTGCCTGACAATGTTATCCATTGTCATCTTCTCTTTTTCAAGGATACCGGCTGCCTGGTAAAAAGCAGTTTCAGCAGCTCTCCTTGCATCTTCAGGGGAAGAACCACTTCCAAGGCCGGCAGCCCATACTTCCTTTCCCCATTTCGTTTTGATCACAACGTAAGGTATGGAATCAAAAAATCTTGTTGTTATATCAATAAAGCCGGATTGGATAAAAAGCGCCTCAACAGCTATCTTCCATGGTTTTTCAGGAGGATGAGCAGTAAAGCTTATTGCAGGCGTATGATCACCTAATGAATCACAGGCAGACTCAACGATTTTCTTTCTCAGGGTTAAAAAAGCATCAAAATCGGCCAGGTCAGCAAAAATATTAATCTTAACCGGCTGGTTTATATTGGAAATGGCATCCCTGATCTGCTTCAGACATTGTTCCCATTCTTCTTCAACCTTCCCCTCCTCCAGCGGATGATAAATAAAATATTCCTTCTGCATAGAAAATCAATCTTTCAGTTCAAATGTAACATTTTTTGCCTCTGAACTGATTGTATTTAACATTTTCCTTCCGGTTATCGTGATCTTCCCATTAACAAGTTCAGGTACATTGAATGAACGCAGGCTGTTATCATAATGATCAGGATCTTTCTGAGGAAGGAGAAAAGGTTTGGTGGCTTCTCCGTTTTCATCGAGCCAGGCAATATAGGGCATTGTATAGAGGCTGTTTATTCTCCTGCTGCTGAAAACAAACCATTGTGAACCCGATGACCATGAGTGATAACTTTCTGTATCATCGCTGTTTACGGCTGTCATATTTTTATAGGTGCCTGTTGAAAGATCCAGTAAATAAAGGTCGGCTTCTTTGTGCCAGATAGAGAAATTGCCATAATCCGACATGGTAAACATTATGAATTTCCCGTCGTGTGATGGCCTGGGAAAGGATATGCTTTTCCCTGTCGAATAAGAACTTACAAGAGTATCAACTTTTGTTCCGAAGGTGCCATCAGATGGATCAAAAGAAATTTTACAGAGGCTGTATTTAATGCTGTCGTAATCATCGGGCAACACTCCTTTTCCGGCAGAACAGAATATCAGGGTTTTTCCGTCGGGGGTGAATGATGGAAATGTTTCAAAGTTCTCCTCCGATGATATCAGTTTTGTTGTTATTAATTTATTTGCATTGATATCATATACAACCACATCTGATTTTGAATCCATCACTTCAATTCTCTTCGTGTTTACCGTATGAAAGACCTGGGATATAAGGTTAACCGAATATGCTATGTAATTTCCGGAAGGATGCCAGTATGGATAAACGCAATTTGAAATTGTCTCATCTGTTTTTGTATTCAGCCTGGTGATCGTGCCATTTTTCACAAGCATGGTGCCGCCAATATTTCCGCGGAGGTGAAACATCATCTGTTCCGGATCATTATTATTAAATGAGTGGCAGTTCATGCAATTTCCTGGCAGCAGCCTGTTATCAATAACGGGTGTTTCCCTGAAGCTGGTCAGATCTCTCTGGTAAATCCCCATTTCACTCCATGATTCATATCCCGGAGCAATGAGACGATACACAAGACTCTGGTCGATCGGGGTCTCCTTTACGTGGATATTAAAGGGTTTGTACCTTACCCACTCCCCCTTAGCTTTAGCAAAAAGAGTTACCAGTATTTTTCCGCCGCTGTTTTCCTCCAGGAGTTTATGCCATTTACGGGCTGGCATCAGTATCTTATCCTTGCCTCGTATAGTCAGATTATCACTGCTACCCTCAAAAGCTGCAACAAGTCTGCTTACAGGCTCTGTTAACCTGAAGTTCATGGGAGCTATATTCACCGGTATTGTCACCTCTGCAATATCCGGGAACAGGGGCGGTAGTGTATCCCTGCCGGTGCTGGTGCCGGGAACTCCCGAACAGGAGACCAGTAGAAACAGGCCGGTGATGTATATGCAGGTCTTTATATAATTCATAACTAAAAATACTTCATAGTTTCATTTTCCCTAATATATCGCAAATTATTTAAAATGCAGATAAAACCAGTATGTACCGTCAAATCTGGCCCGGAGTATCGCCTCTGCATTACGGTTGGTAGTATAAATACCTGCATAGGCTTTCATTCTCGCTTTTGTTTCCTCGCTTATTTTAAACGGAATATCTTCCATCGGATTAGTAGTGGTAAGTCCAATGACATACATAATTGCCTCCTGGTATGATACCGGAATCTCTTTGTAACCAAGTGGTTCCATCATTGGAATAGAATTCATAAAATTCCTGAGATCCTTATTAATCAGGTAAAATGCCATAAGATACTGAAATGCAATGTTGTTACCCGGATTTTCACGCATCAGCATATTAAGAGCACTCTCCATGTTCTCTACTTTAAAGAAAAAATCCTCCTTTATCATCATTCTTCTTTTTTCGCCCCACGCGGGATGATTATTTATCATCTCCTCGTTGTAAAGATATCGTTCTGTGTCAGAGGCCCACTTCCGGTAGAAGAGAGTCTTTTTAAGAAATCCCAGGTATTTTCCGGCAACCTCATAATGGCCGTTAATGAGGTTGGTCTCAGCCAGTCTCTTGATTAACCTCACACCTTTATTAAGATTCGGGATTGTCTCCATGCTTTCAAAAGAGTATTCCTGGGAGGCGTTAATAAGGCCCAGATGAAAGAATATCTCACTGCCCATCATTGGTGCAACATATTCTCTCTCAAAAGGCAGGAAAAGGCCTGCCGTCCCGTTCTGCTCAAAATGGAACATCAGGTCGCCCATTTTTTCTGTCTTTGCAAGCGAAAGGTTAAGCATTGTCAGTGAAAGGTTGTTCCTCGGAGGATTTTTCGCAGCAAATTTTATTACATCATCCCATTTTTCATTTCTAGCAAGATAATCATACTTCATAATATCTTCGGCGCTGAAATTTGCCCATTGCCTGAAACCGAAATATCCTGCTGCCAGCAAAAGAATAATCTGAATATATAAAGCCGTATAATATGGCTTCCCCTTTAATGGAAGAAGGAAATAAATAAGCATTACAATTGCAGGCAGTGAAAAGAGCACAGGTATCGCAACCGGGACTGTTGTCCTGAGATCATAATAAAACTCACTGAGATAAGTCAGCCCCAGCGGCTGCATGATCAAAAACCGCCTTACGAGGAGAGGAATGACAGCTCCCAAAAAGATATATACAGCCATTTGCCATATTTTCAATCTTCCATCATAAGGACTCTCCTTTGTATCCTGCTTTACTTTTCTTCTTCCTGATCTTATTCCCATTATAATCTCAAAAAGAATAATTATTGAAACCAGCATAAGGAATGATCCGCCTGCCAGCCAATAAGTGAGTGGTATCAGAACCAATCCTGCATAAAATCTTTTACTTCTTCTTTTGACAGAGATATACAACCAGGAAAGGAACAGGGCTATCAGGAACCCTGTTACAGCGGATAAGGGGTAGAATTCATCACAAAGGATCATTGCACAATTCAGGGGGGGGAGAAAGCTCAAAGGGAAAAATGAATCATTGGTATTTATAACCCTCAGGATCAACCGGAATATTTGCTGGATGCCAAGCAGCAATACCGCTATGATCAAAGGTCCTGCAAATGACAGGTAATAGAACTGCGTAAGGAATCCCCCAATATATCCGGAAAAACCACCCGGGAAAGCCATTTTGGACATAAAATATTCTCCGGTAAGCAGAAAAAGCTGTGTTTGTTCCTCAAAATGGAGATGACTGTTATAGAAGAAAGCAAAGAAGATAAATATACCCGTGAAGAAGAGTCCGGTAATGATATACTCTGAATATTTTAACAACTTATTATTCCCCATCAAAAATGGTTTTAACCAAAGACAAATCTACGTTTTTTATCTCAATTTTAATATCCAGATTTTAACTCCTTCCGTGGCCATTCATATTTGATAATCAGCCCATTCATTACCAGGAAATGAATTTCATCGGTTCCGCGACAAGCTTCCTGAAGGCTTTTTCAACGTCTTCAGGTGAGTATGGCACAGGGCCATCTGCCATTTCAGGAATATTATATGATTTAAGATAAAAATCATAAAAATCAGGGTCTTTTTGAGGAAGCAGAAAAGGTTTACCGCATATTCCCTCTTCACTGACATGTGTAAAGTACAGCTTGCCATACATCCCGTTATCGCGTTTGCTTGCAAATACAAACCATCTGCTGTAAGACGACCAGCTATGGTAAGAATCGGCATGAGCTGAATTGACCGCGGGCAAAGAATCGACACTCATATCTGAAAGTCTCAGCAAATAAAGGTCGGCCTCCCTGTGCCATACAGGAAAATTACCATAATCAAATGATGTATAAAGGATATACCTTCCATCAGGTGAAGGCTTGGGGTGGGTGACCGTTTTGCCTGTAATGCGGGAAGAGACCAGGGTATCAACTGAACTTCCGAATGATATTTTATCAGGATTAAAATCTATACTGCAAAGACTGTATTTCACAGATTTGAAATTGGCGGGCATCTCTGTCTCCTTTGCTGAACAGAAATAGAGCTTCCTGCCGTCAGCGGAGAATACCGGGAATGTCTCAAAAGAGCTCCTGAGTGATAAAAGAGGAGGTTTCAGTATCTCATTTTTTTCAATATCGGCAATAATAATATCCGAAATTGTATCATATACTTCCAGACGGAGATTATTTATTGAATGAAACTCCGGGATTATAACATTTGTAGAAAAAGCTATAAATCTTCCTCCCGGATGCCAGTTGCCGTAAATCCCAGCAGAGATGGTGCTGTCAGCAGCAGTATTGAGCTTCCTGAATATCCCGTTCTTCTGCACCATTGTGCCTCCCTCTTTATGACGAAGATGAAAAAATGATACAGAAGGATCCTGTTTCGAATAGATATGACAATTGACACACCCTCCGTCAAGAAGATTGTTATCAACAATTATTCTCTCTTTAAAGTTCTCAATATTCCTCTGGGCGATCTGAAGCTTGTTCCATACCTCATATCCGGGCTCTATAAGCCTGTAAGACAAGTACGGATCAATCCTGTCTCCCGACACATAAAAAACAAACGGCCTGTAAGTATGCCACTTCCCGTCTTTCAGTACAAATACATTAACTGAAACAGAATCATTCTTCTGTTCTTCCAGCAATTTATTCCATTTTCGCAAGGGTATGCCGATCTTGTATTTTCCGGCCGTCGATATCATACTGTTCCTACCCTTAAATGTAACCTCAACCCTGTCGCATGTATCTGTTATCTTAAAGTTAAGGGGAGCAATGTTATAAGGTACCGTAACATTTATATAATCAGGAGAAATGGGAGGATAATTACCTGTTTGAATTAGTCTTTCATGATCAGTGCTGCAGGCTGATATCATGAATAAAAGGGGCAATATTAATTTAATAATCTTCATTCAGTTTCCATTGTTGCAAAATGATAATAAAACCAATATGTGTTCCCGTATTTTTCCTGAAGTACAACTCCCTTGCCTCCGCTTTGTTCATACAGTTGCATATAATCAGCTATACCCTTAACAAGAGCCGGATCAAATCTGAAATTACTGTATGTTTCATAACTCTCTGCTCCTGAAGCTATTCGTATTAACAGCCCTTCCTGGTAGACTTTAGGAAGGAGAAAACTTCTTTCTGGTGAATAGTATTTCTTAAAGTCATATGCAAAGGTTTCAACATCCTTACTAAGAAGGTGAAAACAAAGAAGATAATCTTCAGCCATGCGGTTATCAGGATTATTATCAAGAAGCATCCTGAGTGTCTTAACATATTCATTGCCTTTTTTCAGGAGGTCGCGTGAAGGAATTATTGCTCTTTTATCCACGATCCATTTTGATCCGGAACACTCCTGTTCATTGAACAGATATTTCCTTTTGTCTGATGCCCAGCCTCTGTGAAAAAGTGTTTTCTCAAGTATAGTGATGAATTTCTCTGCTGCAGCATACTCACCGTTAACAATATTTATCTCCACCATACGCTTCATCAGACTGCTGTTCCGGGCCCGGGGTGAAAATATCATTCCCAGTAATGCAGAGTGCTGTGATGCGTTTACATCGCCCAGATGCCAGTAAACCTCGTTGCTTAAGGTTATTGTGAAGTAATTTTCATTTGCATTTACCGGGATAAAAAGTCCTGTTGCCGCAGGCTGATAGTGTTCCATAAGCTCCTCAGGCATAAGGCCGAGCTTTGATAGTGCCATATTTGTATAATATGCCGACAGGTTGTTGCGCATTTTATATCTCTCAGAGAGGTTAAGCACTTTCTCCCACCTGTCATTCAGGGCTTCATAATCGAGCCTCAGTATCTTTTCCAGATCAAATGAAGTCAATGTTAGAACTCCCGGTAATAATATTACCAGTATAATAAGTATCTGAAGACCAATATGTGCATGGATTTTTTTTATACCTTTTAACGGTAGTATAACAGCTGATATCACTATTGCTGATGAAATCAGCGGCAGGTAATGTAGAAACAGCGGCGTTTTTGTCATTTCCGACAGATAACCATAAGCTTGTCCGGCGGTTAGTAGAAAATGCCCCTTCAAAAGGTATGGTATTATTAAAGTGATAACAATCAGTATGAATGAATTCAGCAGCCTTTTTTTGCTTCCTGAACGGAATAATTCAAATAATATTCCGGCTAAAGTCAGCATGTAGAATCCATTGCCTGCGGCGCAATATAAAAACGGGATCAGGAATATACCTGAGAGGAGCCTTACTCTTCCTGACTTTATTGAAATGTAAATAAGTATAACCAAAACACTTATTATCAGGGATATTACGCCTGAAAGAGGAAACTCAGGATCACAGAGAGCTATCCATCCGAATATGACAGGTATAAGAGGAAGAAGCTGGAATATCATCGCAGGATGGAATCTCTTTATTAAATCTTCAATTGTTATGAACAGTATCAGTAAAGAACCTGTAATAATGATTGCGCCAATACCTTTAAGGTAATAGAACTGGGTCAGAAGATCACCAATCCATGATGACAGGGAAGCCGGTTTGACAAGGTAGCTTTGAACATAACTGAGATCAGGGATAAATATCTGGAGTTGTTCGATGAAGTAAATATGATATTGAAAGAAAAATGCAAAAAAGACCAGGCATCCAGCAAAAACAAGTGCTGTAAAAATCCTTCCGGTAATATGAATA
>Ga0307419_10000247_pt1 | contig 25975 bp, 21 predicted proteins | sample SalMarWE160230MG_2_FD_202512 | JGI IMG/M metagenome (GOLD analysis project Ga0307419, IMG submission 202512) | Salt marsh sediment microbial communities from the Plum Island Ecosystem LTER, Massachusetts, United States - WE1602-30 | ecosystem: Environmental > Aquatic > Marine > Intertidal zone... | reverse complement strand
TCCGGACGGCCATGGCGGGATCGACGAGGTACACGTCGTAAGTAGTTCCTCGATCGGCGCCAAGCAGATCGTACGGAACATCGAGTCTGCGCTGCTGGCCGAGTTCGGCCTTCAGATCGATCATCGGAAGATCTCGGTCGCGCAGCTCAGCCGGCCGGACATAGGGCGTTCCGGCCCCCAGGCTGCCCAGGGTTCCGCTGCTTCCGGTGTGGCCCCGGTAGCCCAATCCGAGCCCGCGCCCGAGCGACACGTCGAACGCCGCCTCCTGCTCGACAGCCTCGAACTCGAAAGAACCGCCGGACACCAGGTCTCCTGTAATGTGACGCTCAAGGGCGGAGAGGAGTCGTACCGGGGTACCGCCGACGGACCTGACTTCTCACAGTCGCGTCTCGAGGTTGCCGCCCGAGCCGTGCTCGCAGCACTGAATCAGGCGACCATGGACGAAGTGAAGCTCCGCCTGGAAGGCATTACTCGCTTCGAAGCGTTCGGCCGCCCTCTCCTGGTCGTCCTCATCAAGGGCCAGGAGCGCCGCCAGAGCGTCAGCCTGTCCGGAGTGACTCTGATAACTGATTCCCCAGAGGAGGCCGCCGTTCTCGCGTGCCTCCAGGCTACGAATCGGTGGGCGGCTACGTAGAGATCCAAGGTCCCAAGCGGGTTACCCACCCGGGGCAGTAAGAACTGCTTGTCGACTATATCACATACGGCAGGAAAGCAGTAAGCAGGGCGAGGACGCTTTTTCTCAATGTGATCTTTGGCCTCCCAGTCTTCGTGCTTCCCGAAGACGAGTCGAGCGAAACCTCCGAGCGAAGCTGAAGCGTAGCCGCTAGCGAAAGGCTACGACTTCTCAAAAAAGGAGGTGAGCTCTCATGGCATGGGCGATTGCTCTGCTGACCGGTAAGATTCTCTGGACCGGCAAGATTCTCTGGTAAGTAACTGAAGGCTGGGGGGCCTTCTCTACCTCGTCTAGGACAATGTCTTCCGAAAGAAGAGTAAGCGTATTCATCGGAGCGATCATTCTTGCGGCATTCCTTATGGCTGCCGCAATACTGGTCGTTTTTCAGCCTTCAGCGACTGCAGACTGGTCGCTGGCGTTGTCTCTCTTTGTCCTTCTTTCTATTCTTGCTTCACATCTCTCTTTCCGGGTCACTACTACCGGCTCCGTTGCTTCTCTAGAGTTCCTTCCAGAACTCGGCAGTCTGATTCTCTTGGGGCCCGCGGGCGCTCTTGTCGAGAGCGTAATTTCCGGCCTCATCACTCAGCACTACATCTTCCGCAATCAGCCGAAGAAGGTCGCTTTCAATGTCGGGCAGTCCGTACTCTCCATTGGGGCCGCAGGGTTTGTATACGTATCTCTTGGTGGCCGCCCAAGCCTGCACGTCCTGACTTTCAGCCAAGCGTTTCTTCCATTTGTTGTGGCGGCGGTCACATACTTCGCAGCCAACTCTGTGGCCGTAAGCTCCATCATGACCATTTCGGATGAGGAGGGGTCATTCGCCGACATTTGGATCAGACTATACGGCAAGACTGTCCTATTCGATGTGATCATCAGCCCCTTCGCGTACGCCGTGGCGTATCTGTACGTACGATGGGGAGTGCTCGCGTTGATTCTTGCAGTTGTTCCGATAATTGGGCTGCGCTACAGCTATGGCGTGAACATCCAACTGCAGCAGTTGAACCGCGACTTGCTGCGCGTGCTGGTGAAGACCCTCGAAGCGCAAGACCCCTACACATCTGGTCACTCAATCCGAGTTGCGGAGCGAGCCAAACTGGTGGCGGAGCAGTTAGGACTTCGTGCCCGAAACGTTAGAATCATTGAGACGGCAGCGCTGCTTCACGATATCGGAAAGATCGGGAGTGAATTTAGTCGTATCCTGCGACAGAAGGGCCCACTGACTTCGGAGCAACGGGAACTGATTCGCTCCCATCCGGATCGAGGCGTTGAGATCATTCAGTCCGTGCGGGCTCTCGACGAGCAGGTGCTGGCTTGCGTTCGACATCACCATGAACGCTTCGACGGTACCGGCTATCCTGCCGGCCTGGCGGGAGAGGAAATTCCACTGGGTGCTCGCGTCATCATGGTTTCGGATACCATCGACGCCATGCTCACTGCACGTCCATATCGCGGTGCCTTGCCAGTTGCCGTGGTTCGGGCAGAGCTCCTGAAATGCGCAGGCTCACAGTTCGATCCCCAGATCGTTCGCGCCTTTCTCTCGACTGGTCTATTTGGAGAGGCTATTAGTGACGAGCTCCCAACGGTCGTCGAAGAGGCCGAAGTTGACGAGCCACCTAGCCGAAGAACGGTCGCGCTCTGATTAGTCCCCCTCCCGCCCCAGCCGACGGTGGGCGACCACCGCTCTGTCTTTTGGAACCGTCAGAGTAGGCACACGCTAAGCGCGACAGATGCTTGACTGGGTCTGGATGACCCAGCGCCGGGAGAAGTACGCAAACCACCGTAGTCCTACCCGTGACAGCCTTCTGCCAATCTCATCCTTCGCGGGATCAAGACGCGAAGGCATCTCGCTAGCGAAGAGTCGCTGTAGCCAAAGCATCTTGAGGTGACCCGCCCTATCCGCGTTCGATTCGAGCTCGCTGACTTCCTCCCAATCGAACCAGGGGTCGTCTCCTGTGAGGGATGCCATGTACGCACCGAACCAGTAGACCTTGAAGCGGTCCTGAACGCTTCCGAGATCAGCAATGGCTATAGAGGCAATGTGTTTGTAGCATGAGGCCACACGGTCTTCTCGTCCCAGCTGGGCATAAATGAGCCCCAGCGTTGCCTCAGTCTCGATCATTACGGAGCGAGAGTCGAGCTTTTGCAGATTGTTTAGAACTCGTAGTAGAATGTCCTCCGCTGCTCGCGGCTGGCCGCGATACAGGTGACTATTCGCGAGGTTTAGGTCAATGTCGGTTCGGGAGCTAAGTGTCTCGGACAGACCCATCGCATACTGGTCAAACATGGAATGCGACGATTCCACCTTCTCCCAACTGCCTTGTTCCAGATAGCAGCAGGAGAGATTGTTCAGTACCGTCAATATCCGTCGAATATCGTTGACCTTCCGAGCTTCAGCTAGAGTCGTCTTCATGACTGCTTCAGCTTCGGCCCACCTCATCGCGCGAGTAAGAATTGCTCCCTGCAGAGTTAAGAATCTGAGCCGCAATTCAGGATCGCTCTCTTGAAGCAGGTGCAGGGCCTCCTGGCATAGCCTGGATGCGACGTCTACCGAGGCCGTGAACAACGCATGCCCAGCAAGGCTATAGAGTCCTAGCGCTCGGGCTCGATCACAGTGAGCGCCCTCCAAGATTGGTAGCATCTCCTCAATGGCGCGCACGGATTGCTGCATCTCGGTAGTTGCACCCCTCATCATGGCAGAGCGAACGCGCCAGTGGAGAGCCTCCGATTCAAGACTCTCTCGCGCTGGACTATCAATTTGTGGGAGTGAGGAACGGATTTCGCTCAGCATTGCCTCTGCACTGCGTGACTGCGACAACTCCACCCTCGCCTGAGCGATCTTGAGCTTGATCGCTATCGTCTCACCGGGCTCGAGGACCTCGAGATCGACCAGCTCCCTGAGGTGACCTTCGGCGGCCGCCAGGCTTCCGGAGGCGGACTCCGCCTCAGCCAGGATGCGTAGACCGGCCGCGCGTTCCCCGTCCGACGCAGCCTGGGACATGGCGAGCCTGGCCAGGACGATGGCCTCGTCGTGGGCGTATCCGGTCGCCGACTGCTCGGCGGCCCGGAGAGCATACTCGTAGGCGCGGGGGCGATCCCCGCCCACCTCGAAATGTCGCGCCAGCGTGCTGGGACTCACGGACTCCGCGCTTCCAGCGAGCACTTCGCCCGCCACCAGGTGAAGGGCGGCCCGCTGGAGGTCTCCCATGTTTCCGTACACGTACTCCCGGGTGAGGTCGTGCGGGAATTCGAGGCGGTCATCCACATCGTGAAGGAGTCCGCGACTGTAGAGAGTCCGGGCGATCTCGGCCACGGCCACGTGGGACAGGCTGCTCGTCCTCGCCACCAAGTACGGCGTCGCATGTCGCTCGAGGACTGCCACGGTCTCGAGCAGGCGCACGGATTCGAGATCGAGGCCCTTCAGCCGCACGCCCAGGAGGCTCTCGAGGCTCTCGGTCAGCAGGCTTCGGGAGGTGGTGGCGGTTGGGCACCAGTCCTTCAGATCCGCAGCCGCCGATACCATCTCCAGGGCGAAGAATGGGTTACCGCTTGCCAGCCGGCGGATGAAGTCCAGCTGCTTCTGGCCCACGGCTTCGGTCCGAACGGACTCTATGAGTTCGGAGATCTCGTCATCACTCAGCCCTTGGAGCTCGAGGCAACTCGCCTCGTGCTGACCGCACCAGCCGGTCAGCAGAGCGGTGCAGCTGTCCTCCGCTTTCTCTCCCGAGCGCGCGGACGCCAGCATGAGGAGGGGCTCGTTCCGCAGGCGTCGCGTGAGGTAGTGGAGCAGGGTTGCGGAGGACGCGTCGACCCAGTGGAGATCCTCGATGATCCACAGTCGAGGTCTCGCTCCACAGGCCCGGCGCAGGAGTACCGCCGTCTCTTCGAACAGACGCCGGCGCCCCGCGTCGGCTTCGAGCTCCCCCTCGTCCGCTCCGGGTCTGGCGAACTGCTCGGGGAACAGCAGTCCGAGCTGAAAGAAGACCGGAGGGCCACCCGCGGACTGCCGGGCGTCCTCCCTCGCGATGGGAAGGAGACCCTCGACGAGGGGCCCGTAGGAGATATCCGTCTCCGCGGCGAAGCACCGGCTCTCGAGGGTGTCGATGCCCCGGAGTCGGGCCAGCTCGCGGAGCTCTTCCAGGAGGCGAGTCTTACCGATCCCGGCCTCCCCGCGCAGCACGACCACGCCGCCGTGGCCGCCCTCCAGCCGCCGCAACGCGTTCTTCAGGAAAGCGAACTCCTTCCGGCGGCCGACCATGCGGGGCCGATCGGGACGGCCGGGCTCGGGTCGCCGGAGGTCCGGACGCGAGCTCCGGATCCGCTCTACCAGCCGAAGTGTTTCAGCCGATAGTCCCTCGGGGAGTTCGGCGTCCAGGACCGGCTCGACCTTCCGAAAGTGCTCCAGCGCAGCCTGCTGGTCTCCCTGGAGCCACATGCCACGCATGAAGGCCCGATGGGCTTCCTCGTGGATCGGATTCATGTTCAGAAGGCGAAGGGCCACCGTGCACATGTCTCCCCACCGTGCCCGGTCGTCGCATTCGCTCACGTAGCGGCAGAACACCAGCTCGGCCAGCCGCTGCAGGCGCTGGCGCTCGTCCTCCACCCAGCGCTCGAACGTGGGGGTGGCCACTGACTCGAGGTCTGGAACGAAGCTCCCCCGATACAGCTCGACGCCGCGGGCCGCGTCACTGCAGCGCACGGCTTCCTCGAACGCTTCCAGCTCCGATTCGATCGAGCCGCGCTCCAACGCCACGTGATTCACGGACGCGCGAATTCGAAGCTCGGGGAGATTGGAGCGGATGTCGTAGAGGGCCTGGCTCAACGAGTGCCGGGCCTGGGCGCGGTCCGTCTCCCAGAACATGGGGGCCAGGCGGTCACGGGGATGCTCGCGATCGGGGTTGGCGGCGAGGTAGACGAGGAGCGCCAGGTGCTTGCCGGACCTCAGGTGCACGGTCTCTCCGGTTCCGTCCTCGACGGCCACCCGATCGAAGCAGCGCAAGGTGTGCATCGTGGGACCCTCCCGTGGCAGGCGGCACGCTTCGCTTCCCGAACCCGTCCCGATTCGCCGCGCGGAAATTCATGCTACGCGCCGTGGTCAACCTAGTATCAACGACATGGGGCACACTACCTGGAGAATGTTGATACTTCGGAAGAAAGCCCTCCGCGCGCGACCCGCCCGTCGGCCCGTGGACGACTTGCCCGGCCCTTCGAACTCTGCGAGCTTGATTCAAACAGGTGTATGAAGCGCACCCCGACCGGCACTCTCGAGGACGGAGAGAACGGAGGCCATGCCACCTGCCGACACGCGCCGACTGCTGCTCGAGACAGCCCGGCCGCTGTTCGCCCGGGAGGGCTTCACCGCGACTTCGGTCCGCGAGATCACGCGGACCGCCGGCGTGAACCTCGGAGCGGTCACCTATCACTTCGGATCCAAGCGGGGCCTCTACGAGGCGGTGCTCGCCGAGGCCACGCGGCCCCTGATCGAGGCGTTCGAGGCGAGCGCGTCGGGGCCGTCGGGACGAGAACCGGCCGGCGACCGCATCGAGTCGGCGCTACGCGCCCTGCTGACGGTCCTCCGTCGCGAACCCGACCTGCCCGGTCTCCTCTTCCAGGAGGCGGCCGCCGGGCGGGAACCGCCCCAGGCGGTCTCCAGCCTTCTGCACGGGATCCTCGAGCAGCTCTCGCGGCTCGTTCGGGAGGGCAAGACCTACGGCAGCGTGGAGGCGGGCGATCCGGTGCTCACCGCGGCGAGTCTGCTGGCGCAAACGCTATCGTTCGGGCTGCTGTGGCGAACGTTGGGACAGGGCAGCGACCACGGAGTCATGGGACGGACCGCGGCCGGGCTGGAGGCACACGTGGCCGACTTCACCCGGCGGGCCCTCAGGCCACCCGGAGGTCACCCCAGGCGCTGAGCCCCGTGGGGGTCGGCCGCTCCGGCCCGGCTCCTCTCGTCTCCTCCCGTTCGCCGAGCCCGACGGCGCGCTCTACAGTCCGCGCTCTCCCAGCAGGGTGTAGAAGTGGGCCAGCGCGCCGATCCCCTGGTGGAAGACCTCCAGGTCCAGCCACTCGTTCGGGGCGTGGAGGTTGCAGCCCGGGAGGGCGAAGCCGATCGGCGCCACCGGCACCCCGAGCGTGTCGCAGAACAGGCCGACGATCGGGATCGATCCGCCCTCGCGGACGAATACCGGTTCCCGGCCGAACGCGGCCGCGAGCGCCTCCGCGGCGGCCGTGAACAGGGGGCCCTCCGGATCGGCCGCCCAGGCCGCGCCCGAGTTCAGCCGATCGATCTCGACCGTCACGCCGTCGGGCGCCAGCTCGCGGATCGTCGATTCGAACGCCGCGCAGATCGCCGCGGGATCCTGATCCGGCACCAGCCGCATGGAGATCTTGGCCATGGCCTTCGCGGGGAGCACCGTCTTGGCGCCTTCTCCCGTGAAGCCCGACAGGAGACCGTTGACGTCGAGGGTGGGCCGGAACCACACGCGCTCGAGCGTGCCGAACCCGTCCTCCCCGGCCAGCGCCGGCGCCCCGAGGGAGTCCAGGTAGTCGGCGTCGTCGAAGGGGAGCGCGGCCAGGTTCTCCCTCTCCTTCTCGGTGATCGGACGCACGTCGTCGTAGAAGCCGGGGATGGTGATGTGATGGGCCCCGTCCTTCAGTCGTCCGATCACGGTGGCCAGTGCGTTGGCCGGGTTCTCGACGGTCCCGCCGTACGCCCCCGAGTGGAGGTCCGAGGCCGCGCCCTGGAATCGCACCTCGAAGTAGACCAGGCCCCGCAAGCCCACGGTGATGGCTGGGAGCCCCTTCGCGAACATGGCCGTGTCGCTCAGGACCACCGCGTCGCAGGCGAGGCGGTCCCGGTGCCGGACGATGAAGTCTTCGACGTTGGTGCTGCCGATCTCCTCCTCGCCCTCGATCACGAGCTTCACGTTCACCGGAAGCTCGCCCGCCGCGTTTCGGCACGCTTCCAGCGCCTTGAGGTGCATGAACACCTGCCCCTTGTCGTCCGAGGCGCCCCGGGCGTAGACCCGTCCCTCCCGCACGGTGGGCTCGAAGGGTGGCGCATCCCAGAGGTCCTCGGGGTCGACCGGCTGGACATCGTAGTGGCCGTAGACCACCAGGGTCGGCGCGGCGTGGCTCACCTGGTACTCGGCGAGCACGATTGGATGCCCGGAGGTCTCCACCAGCTCGACGTCGGCGGGGCCGACCTCCCGGCAGCGCTCCGCCACCCATTCGGCGCAGCGGCGAACGTCCGCCCGGTGCCGGCTCTCGGTGCTGATGCTCGGGATCCGGAGGAAGTCGAACAGTTCCTCCTCGTAGCGTTCCGCCTGGCTCTGGATGTAGTCGTCGAGAGGGTTCATCACGGTCCCGTCCTCGCAGTCGTGCTTCATTGATGTCGGGGTGGCGAAACTACGCCCGCGCATCTCGCTCCGCACGGGAATCGGCGCCGTCCGACTCGAGGTCCAGGTAGCGGTAGCCGTTTCGCTCGCCCCGGCCCGTCTCCCGCACGGGCACCGGGCGCAGGAAGGCGGGCCCATCGACGGTGAACGAGTGGAACTCGCCGCGCTCTCCGCACGGGTCGACGCCCTGGCGCGCCTCGATCCGTGCCAGGAGCTCGGCGTCGAAGTCCCGTCCCAGCCAGTCGGGATCGGCAGTCTCGAGCAGCACGCTCACCACGCGGCTCCGGTAGCCGAGCGCCACGAACTCGCGTGCGATCCGACCGGGATCGCCGCCCCACAGCGGCTCGATGTGATCGAATCCGGCCGCCCGCACTCTCTCCTCGTACCAGGCGCGCACATCGGCCAGGTGGATGTTGCCGAACACGACCGCCTCCACGCCCGTCTCGTGCAGACGCCCGAACACGCGGCCGAGGGCGATCTCGAACGCACCCTCGGCGCAGGGCTCGAGCACCGCCTCCAGGCCCAGCGCCCTGGCCTGTGCTTCGATGAGATCGCGGCCGACTCCGTGGTAGGGGACGCGGCCGCTCTCCCGGTCGTAGATGGTGAACAGGTGGGTGATTCTCCGCCCCTCCCTGAGCGAGCGGTGGAGCGCCAGAGTCGAGTCCTTGCCACCCGACCAGGCCAGGGCGCACACGGGAGAATCGGGTCCCACATCCTCCCCCTTCACGGGCGGCTCACGCCGGGTCCCGCGCGCCGGCCGCCGTCCGCTCGAGGAGCGCGCCCAGGGTGGCCGCCAGGAGGCCACGCGTCGCGCTTCCCGCGCGGTCGACCGCTCGGTCCAGGGCCTCCTCGATCACGGCCCGCACGGACTCGAACACTTCCGCCGCGCCGCCCTCCGGCTCGGTCCTCATGAGATGGTAGAAGGACCGGGCGGCGCCGCAGTTGGCGATGACGTCCGGAATCACCGCGAATCGGCGATCGGCTTCCTGCTCCAGTCGCGTGTCGCCCGGCGCCTCGGAAGTGAAGGGTCGATTGGCCCCGCAGGCCAGGATCCCCACTTCCCTCGACTCGAGAGAGTCGAGCACCCCGGCGTCCAGCGTGCCCGAAGCCGCCGCGGCCACGTAGAGCGCGGCGTGCGCCCGGCCGAAGCGATCCCTGGCGGCCGGGTCCCCCGAGGGAAGGGTGTTGCCGGTCCGACGCGCGAGGAGATCCGCCACCTCGGATGCCCCCAGCGGCCGGTTCGGAACCAGGGCGCCCCGGGCATCCACGATGCCCGCGATCGGCACCCCGGCTTCCGCCAGGTACCAGGCCGCCCCGCCGCCCACGTTCCCGAAGCCCTCCACGAGGGCGGGTGTCGCGGCGGGATCGCGCCCCTGGTGCTCGAGGAGCCGAAGGGCCGCCCGCGCCACGCCGTACCCGGTCACCAGGTCGATGACCCGGAGATCTGCGCCGGCCACGCCGTGCCCGGCATCCGGCGGTCCGTGCAGGACCTCCTGCATGGCCTCGAGCCGGCGCTCGAGCTCCGCGCCCTCGAGGCCGAAATGTCCGCGTGCCACCCCTTGCTGCGGATGGCGGATGCCGAGCGCGTGGCACTGCGGTACCACGTCCCGCGCCTCGTCCACGTTGAGGTCCCCCGCCGTGCCGTAACAGGCACGCAGGAACGGCTCGATGGCCCTGAACCAGCGGGCGAGGACCTCACCCCGGCGCGGATCGTTGGGATCGAAGTCGATGCCCGACTTGGCGCCCCCGATGGCCGGACCCGACAGGGCGAACTTGAGCTCCATGACCTTGGCCAGGTACATGACCTCCTCACGCCCCAGGCCCCGACGCATCCTCGTTCCACCGCCGGCCGCCCCTCCCCGTCGGCTGTTCAGGACCAGCCAGCCCCGTGCCTCCGAGTCGGGATCGCTCCACTCCAGCACCGTCTCGGGAGGACGCCGGAGGAACGCGGCATAGCCCTCCCACACGGCACCGCCGTCAGTCATCTGTGCACCTTCCATATGAAATCGAACAGTCGCCGAATCTCGTCGTCCGACCCACTCGCCGGCCCCGTACATCCAACACCTCCACCGCGGGCCCGCGCGCGACCCGGCGGCCCCGAAGCGGCCGCAAGGTAGCGGCGGATCGGCCCCCGAGACAGTCCGCCGGGCACCGCGCGTCACGCCCGGCCGCCTCCGGCCGATCGGGCCCGATGTTGCGCGTTCCGCACTCATTACGCATAGTGCATAAACATGAATCCATTCATGTCCTATCGGCCCGTGTCCGGTGAGTCGTTCTGCGGCCGGGAGGCTCAGCTCGAGGCACTGGTCCAGGCGGCTCGCGCCGGTCGCCCCGCGGCCGTGGCCGGTCGCATCGGCCGCGGCGTGAGCTCCATGGCCCTCCAGACGGTGTCGCGGCTTCGCGCGGCCGGGCTCGAGCCCGTGCTCGTCGACCTCTCGGACCTGGCCGACGAGGGCGATCTCGACGGCCGGCTCCCATCCGCTCCAGGGCCCGGCGCCACCGGCCTTCACCTGGTGGTCGACGATGCGGACCGGCTCACGGCGGGCGGCCCCGCCCCGGCGGCGCGCGCTGCGCTGGAAGAGGTGGCCGGCGGGCCCGGGCTCCTGCTGTTCGGCCACGACCGGGAGGCGCTCGGACGGCTGGCCGGCGGGCCGGACCTCCTCGAGCTCGAGCTCGCTCCCCTCACGCTGGCGGCGTGGCTACCGCACGCGCTCGAGCGCTTCCTGGAGACCGAGGTGTGGGTGGCGAACGAGCACGTCGAGCGGGTCTACGAGCTCGTCGGCGGGCATCCGCGCTATCTGCAGGAGGCGAGCCGCGAGCTCTGGGACCTCGCCGCCGCCGGCCGGCGGGTCGAGGCCCCGATGGTTCAGGAAGCCGTGGACCGGGTGGCCGCACGGGAGGCGCGCGCGTGGAGAGAGCTCTGGGGCTCGCTCACTCCGAACCAGCGGCGCTTCCTCCGGGGCGTGGCGCGCGCCGGCTGGGAACCTCACCCCTTCGGGGCGGAATTCCTCGAGGCCTCGGGTCTCGGAACCGCCTCGAGTGCCCAGCGCGCGGCCGCCTCGCTCCTTCGCCAGGGACTCCTGGAGGAGACGTCGGCCGGCCTTTGGGTGGGTGACCCGCTGCTCCGACAATGGGCCGCGGGGGACTGACCCGTCACTCGCGCTCGGTCCAGGCGAGGAGGGGGAGGAGCTGCGGACGCCCGTCGTGGAGCCAATCCGGGGGTGGCCACGCCAGCGTGCCGACCGGGGCGACGCGGCATGCCCCGAGACGCGCGGCCATGTCCGCCAGGTCATCGAGACCCGTGGACCCGGCGTAGCCCACGCTCTGTATCCGGCCCTCGAGCGGCTCCAGCGTCCGTTCCAGCTCCCTCACGCCCTCGACCTGGTGCACGCGCACGAAGCGCGGCAGGCCCTCCGTGATGAGGGGGTCTCCGCCCACGACGACGGTCCAGGTCGGAAGCTCGCCGCTGGCCAGGAGCCGCACCGGCCGGCCGCCGAGCGACGCGAACTCGGCCTCCGCCCGGGCGCTCCGCACGGACACGGCCGTGTCGGCATCGGGCTCGGGCGGCGGGCGCTCGGAGGTCTTCCGCTCGAGGGCTTCCGCGAGCGCCTCTCCGACCGCGTCGCCATCCCGTCCCACGGCGTAGACGAGCCGGGGTGAGACACACCCCTGCTGGTCGTAGGCGCACACGTCCCGCGCCAGGGCGCGAGCCGCCGCCGGCAGCGAGGCATCCGCCAGGATGGCGGCGATCCCGATGCGGGGCCCATAGGCCACGAGGTCGACGTGCGCCGGGAGGCGGGCCCGGACGCCGTCGACGGCCCTGGACCCTCCATACACAACCACTTTACGTGAGCGCTTTACCCAGGAGTCCCAGGGTTCCGTCTCGTCCTCCGGCCACCAGGTGGTGGCCAGGCAATGGCCGAGGAGCGAGTCCTCCTCGGAGAGGGCGCGGGCGAAGCGCGCCAGGAGCGCCGGCTCGCTCCGCGGCGCCCGGCACAGGACGCCCGAGCGCACGAGGAGTCCGCGCACGGCCGCCGTGACCGCCACCCCGGGCACGTTCCCAGCGTGCACGACCAGGAGCAGAGGGGGGCCCGACGCTCGCCGCCGGCGCGGTGCGGCCAGCACGCCTCCCGTCGTCCAGCCGTCCAGCGGTTCCGGGCCGCCCAGCTCGCGGCGCACGACGCCAGCCAGCGCCTCGGCCGTCCACGAGGCCCTCATGCCGGCCAGCGTCTCCGCGGTCAGGCTCCCGGGCCATCCCATCTCCTCGGACAGCTCCCGGGCCGCGGCGGCGCCGTCCGGCTGCCCCGGGTCCGCCAGCCGGAGCGCCGCGCGAGAGACGGCGGCGATCACCCGCTCGGTGGACCGCTCCCGCCGCGCGCGGAGGGCGGAGCGGCGCACCTCGTCGGCTACGAGACGGGCGGTCTCCCGGTCCAGGGCCGGCACGCGGAACCCGCGCCCGCCCGGGCTCGTCCCCGTGAAGTGCCGGAGCGGCGCCGCCGCCGGGAGCCCCGGAAGGTGCCAGGGATCCCGAGACGCGGGCGGACCTCCCTCAGCCCTCACCGGCCCGCAGGAGCTCGGCGGTGGCAAGGGAGCACCCGCGTGGCGGGGCTCCGGGTGCGCGTCCGATCCACTCCAGGACGCCGTCACGGACCCGGCCCAGGTCCTCCGTGAGGACGCTGACCGCGCTGCCGGCGTTGGCCAGGTCCGTATGGCAGAGGATGCCTGCCTCCCCCTCGGGCATCGGTTCCAGCGTCACGGGGTCCAGGGCCCGCGTCCGCAGCCAGGGCGGCGCGACGAGCGGGGGCGAGGCCCCGGCGTCCGCCGATCCCCGGCCGTAGCGCTGCGAGAGGAGCTCGGTCATGCCGAACTCGTTGACGATGGCCTCCGCTCCGAGTCCGAGGGTGGCCGAGACGCGGGCCAGGACCTCTTCCCGCTGGAGTCCCGGACGGCCCTTGGCGCCACCCGTGTCCATGAGGACCGAGCCGGGCGGAAGCTCGAGGGCGTCCGCCTTCGCCTCGAGGGCACGGGTCCACGCATCGACGGCCAGGGTCGTGCCCAGGATGCACACCGGAATCCTGCCCTCGGCACAGGCGAGGATCGAGGACCGCGCCTCGGCCGCATCCGGTTCGCCCCGCGGGGCGACACTGCGCGATCCCGGGCGCCCCAGGTGGGCGGCGACATCGTCGCTCATCCAGGCCAGCGAGGAGTCGGATCCCCGGGCGAAGGGAGGGATGAGCGACAGAACGAGCGGCCCGTTCGGGCCGCACTCGCGCGCGGGCCGCCCGAGCACCAGGCGGGCGAACGTGGCCTCCAGGGACGCCCGGTAGAGCTCCGGATCCACGACCCGATGCGTCCCGCGCTCCCCGTCGCCGCGGGTCGTCCCGCTGGTCCGAAAGCGGAGATCTCCCCCGGCGCGCGGCGCCACCGCCAGGTCCACGTGCCGGAAAGCCGCGGTCGGCACGGGGGGAATGTCCGGCCAGTCGGCCACCGTGTCGGGGCTCGCGCCGCGCGCCTCGCAGTACGCCCGGTACGGGGCCACCGTGTGCCACTGGAGCTCGAAGGAGCGGAGCGCGAGGTCGGCGAATCGGGCCTCCGGCCAGGGACGGGGCTCGCGGTCCCAGCGGGCGAACGCCTCTCTCAGCTCGGCCGCCAGCTCGCGAAACGCGGGGGGGAGCCGCGAGGGCGGCGTCACTTGCTCGAGAACAGCACGCGGCCCAGCCACACCAGGACCATGGCGATCAGTATCCCGGCGAAGATCGGGAGCCCCGTTCGAACCGCCTCGTACAGGATCGCGAGGCTGGGGATGTCTCCGTGTCCGAAGACGCTCATGGTGAGCAGTCGACTGTTGGAGAGGAGGCTGCGGGCCACGAGCACCGGCACCAGCGGCAGCATGACCCCGAGCCACACGGCGAAGGCGCTGGACCAGGGCTCCCGGCCGCGGATGAGGCCCACCAGGAGCGACAGGCCGAACAGGACCCCTTCGGTGACACGAAGGCCGAGGGGCGAGTCGACGAGCCAGGGCTCGACGACGCCGCGACGCACGAGCTCCGACAGGCTCGGCCAGCTCGAGCCGACGTACAGCACCTGCCACGATGCGACGAAATAGCCGTTCAGGAAGGCGAACGTGAGCGCTCCGAGGAGCAGCGCCACGATGAGGGTGGACCAGTCCTTGTTCGCCATCGTCACCTCGGAGCGGCGCCGTCCTCCGGCGCCCGCTGATAGGCCTCGGCTCTCCGCATCCACGTCACGGAGCGCACCTTCACGTTATGATCGGCGTGGCGCAGCGCGCCAACCGGCCGGCCCCGACGAACGAAGCCACGGGAGACTGCAGCATGATCCAGCGCATCCCATCCGAGTCCCCTCCGAACCCGACATCGCCGGACCTGGGCGGATTTCCCGTGACCGTGCGGCTCCCGGTCCAGTGGGGCGACATGGATCTGTACGGTCACGTCAACAACACGGTCTTCTTCCGCTACTTCGAGTCCGCGCGGATCGACTACCTGGTCCGCTGCGGCTTCACAGCCTCGTACGAGCGGGCCGGCATCGGCGCCATCCTCCATTCCACCGACTGTCGCTTCCGCCGTGCCCTCCTGTACCCCGATGAGGTCGTGGCGGCCACGCGGACGCTGAGGGTCGAGGAGGACCGCTGCGTGATGGAGTACCGGCTCGTGTCGCTCGGGCAGGAGGCGGTGGCCGCGACCGGTGGCGGCGTGGTGGTGTCGTACGACTACGGGAAGTCGGTGAAGGCGCCGATCCCGGACGTCGTGCGGCGCGGGATCGAGGCCCTGGAGGCGGAGGTCGGGAGGAGGCCCGAGGGCCTCTGAGCGAACTCCGGGGGTCAAGGCCCCCGGAGCACTCCACGCATCGACTTGCCCTTCCGGATCCAAACAACGTCGACCGAATCGTCCGGCGCCACCTTCGCGAGTGCCGAGCGGAGGTCCAGCGCGTCGCGCACCGGGTCACCGGCGGCCCGGACGACCACGTCTCCGGCTCGAAGCCCCAGCATCCCGGCCGGCGTGCCGGGCAGGACGCGCAGCACCAGGAGCCCGGCGTCGGCTCCCTGGAAATACGAGGCGAGGTCCGGATCCAGGGGGCGGAACTCGGCCCCCGCCAGGCGGACCGTCCCGCTCGTGGACTGGAAGGCCTCCGACCGCTGGAGCGCGGACCTGAGCTGGCTGCGGTACACCGTCCGAAGCGAATCGAGGCGCGCGCGCGCCTCTCGCAGGACCGAGTCCCGGATAGCGAGGAGACGGGGCGACAGGGTATCCATCGGCGTTCCCCCGCGCCGGGTCCACGTCGTCGGCGTGCCGTGTATGTCGAAGCGGAGCACGGTCGCCGACTCGCCGCGAACCGCCGGTGGCGCAAGGGGCACCACGTATTCGGACCCCCCTTCGCGGCCCGGTCCGATCGGAGTCACGGTAGGCCGCGCCATGGCCCGCGCCGGGTCGGCCGGGCCGAAGCGGGGCGCGAGCTGGACGCGGACGACCCCGGACCCATCCGGTCCGGCCCCGGCCACCCGCAGTCGGACCGCCATCGTCTGCCCGGGACGCTCGCGCGGGACGACCTGCAGCGTGCGGCGGCCGCCCGCCCGTCCGACCAGGACACCGACGCGCTGCCCGGCGCGGAGGTGGGCCAGGGCCTCCTCACCCGCGGGAGTGCCCAGGGCGTGACCCTGGACGGAGATCAGGGTGTCGCCCGGGACGAGTCCGGCGCTGTCGGCCGGGCCCCCGACGATCACCGTCTCGGCCACGTACGCCGTGCGGCACCCGGACGCGACCACCGCCGACGGAGCCGCCCCGGCTGCCGTGCCGGACACTCCATCGCAGGCGGGACGCGCCGAGAGTCCGACTCCGATCCAGGCCGGCGGCTCCGTCGACTGCTGCGCCCTCAAGGCGGCTGGACGAGCCAGTAGCCCCGCGCTCGTCAGAACCAGCCCCGCGAGGACCGCCAGCCGACAGGCGCCGCGCGCGCTCCCACCGCTACCGCGACTCATCGGCTCAGCGATAATCCAGCGAGACGACGTGGAGGACCCGGTCGAGGGCGTTCCGCTCGGCCACGACCTGGAAGAGGAAGTCGTTCACGGCCGGGTCGGCCGGCATCGCGCGGAGCGCCTCGCTGGAGGCGCGGATGAGCGCGTCGAGCCGCGCCAGGTGCTGCGCGGCCGCCTGCGGGTCCTGCAGCGCCTGGGCCGGACTCGGCCCCTGCGCCCGAAGAGCCTCCAGCCTGGAGAAGACCGCTCGGTACGGCCGCGGCAGGTCGTCGGGGAGGCTCACGTCGTTCCCCGCACTGGAGGCCAACACGGACGGGGAAGCACCGCGGGAGCTCGTGCTCCCTTCGCCTGACGCGCCCCCGGGCAGGTCGGCGTCGCCGCGCCGGCTCGCCGGACCGCCGGCCCCGAGCGCGAGGGAGGCCGGGTCGGCGCCCGCGCCCCCGGCGGCCTTCGAGGCCTCGCGCATCACGCCCGAGCGTCCGGCGACCGCCGCCGCGTCGCCAGCCAAAGCCGGGGCGGCCGCGGACCCTTCGGAACCATGCGCCGCCGGCCCCGAGGCGAGCAGCGCCGGCTCGCCGGGGAGGCCGCCGGCTCGCAGACCCAGCGCCACGCCCCCCGCGAACAGGATGACGGCCGCGGCGGCCCGCAGGGACGCCGACACCCAGCCGTCCCCCGCCACCGCGCGCAGCCACCGGCGACCGCGACCCACCTCGGGCAGGCGCGCCTCGATCCGGTCCCACGCCGCGGCCGGCGGCTCGAGCTGCCCCAGCGCCGAAAGCGCCATGCGCATCCGGCGCATCGTCTCGTACTCGCGCCGGCAGTCCGGGCACGTCTCCAGGTGCCCGGTGGCCCCCGGATCCGTCTCCGGCTCGTCGATCAGCGCCGACAGCGTCTCTCGTTCCAGATGTTCCGACATGGCTTCCAGCTCAGGCCTCTCCGTTCGCTTCGCGCTCCGCCGATCCGGGCTCCAGCAGCTCTCGCATGCGGGCGCGAGCCTTGTGGAGCTGCGACTTGGACGTCCCGGGCGCCACGTCGAGCAACTCCGCGATCTCTTCGTGCGTGCGGCCCTCGACATCGTGCAGGACCAGCACGCGCCTGTATCCGGGGGGTAGACGATCGAGCGCCTCGGCCAGGAGGCGCTGGTTGATCACCGCATCGTCCAGGGAAGCCGCCGGACGGAGGATCTCCGCTTCGCGCTCCACCTCGTCGCGGCGTCCGCGCCGGCGGAGGCGATTGAGCGCCATGTTCGTCGCCAGGCGGTACATCCACGTTCCGAAGGAGGCCTCCCCGCGGAACAGGTCGAGCTTTCTGAAGGCGCGAATCCAGGCGTCCTGCGCCAGGTCCTCGGCCAGGGCATCGTCTCCGGCCAGCCGGCGCACCACGGTGTAGACGCGGGACGAATGGGCCCGGTACAGATCGGCCATCGCCTCGCGATCCCCCAACCTGGCGCGTTCTACGAGCTCGGCGTCTCCCAACCTCTCTCCCCCTCACGGACGATGGTTGGATACACGGCAGGGCAGGAGGGTTGCCCGGCGCGAGGGGGCCGGCCCCGTGGCCGCGCCGCGGGAGGGAGTCGCCGGGAGCCGATGCGGGGCACCGGCGCGATCGACGACTACGGCCTCCGGCCCAACCGCCGCACGAGCCACGGTGTGGCCGCGAAGGCCGCCAGCGCCACCCCGAGGCCGGCCAGCGCGTCCACGCCATAGTGGAAGCGTCCGTAGACCGTGCCCAGGACGAGCGCCGTGACCGGGAGGAGGAGCCACCAGAACGCCCGCCGTCCGTCCCGCCACGCGGCCAGGAGTGCCGACACCGACGCCGCCACGTGCGAGCTCGGGAAAGCCGTTCCCTTCGAGGAGCCGCTGTCGAGCAGCGAGTGCACCACCGGGAAGACCGGGCTCCGGGCCGGTGGTCCCGACAGGGGCGGGAAGAGGTATCGCGGTCCGGCCACGGGGAAGACCGCGAAGAAGAGATAGCAGATGAAGAAGCCCAGCGAGATGGTGACGGTCGCTCGCTCGAGGCCCCGGGGTCCGTCCGACAGATAGGAGGCCACCGCCGCCACGGGGACTACGAGATAGTAGGAGACGTAGCCCAGGTGGAGCACCGTGGAGAGCCACTCGTAGGGCAGCGCCCGCGCCGCCGCGACACTGAGTTCCGTGCCGAACAGCGCCCGCTCCCAACCCTGGACGGTAGGATCGAAGAAGCCGTGGAAGACCATCTGGTCCAACAGGCGCAGCTCCCCATACAGCAAGGGGAGAAGGACCAGGGGATACGCCACCCGGAAGAAGCGAAGGAGGCCGTTCCTGGGCACACGGGTCCGGGACATCACGGAGATCCCGCCCGCGACGACGGTGTGGACGAGTGCGAGGAGGGCACCGGTCCGGCCGCCGGCGGCCAGGGCCAGCGCGGCCGTGACCAGGAGATAGGCCACGAGCACCACGTCGGAAGCCAGAGCGCCCCGACGGTCCGCGGGGATCTCCCCTGCAGCGGGGTTCACAGCCATCCGACGCCCCGGTACCACTCCGCCGAGCGCCGCAGGCCCTCGGGGAGCCCGACGGCCGCCGTCCAGCCCAGCGCCCGCTCGGAAAGGGCGACGTCGCAGGTCCACCGGTGGAGTGCCACGTCCCGGGCCCGGCGGCGGTCTAGCGGGGGCGCGCGGCCCACCAGCCGAGCCGTGCCTTCGACGAGCCCTCCCGCGGCCACGAACAGGGCCGCCGGTAGCCGCACGAGGCGCACGCGGTGCCCCAGAGCCGCCGCCATGGCCTCGGCCACTTCGGGCCACCGGTACGTCGCCCGCTCGGCGAGCGGGAAGGGGCCGAAGCCCGGCTCGCCCTCCAGGGCCCGCAGCACCGCATCGGCCACGTCGTCCACGTAGATGGGCTGGAGGGGAGGCCCACCGGAGGGAGCCAGCAGCCACCCATGGGCCGCGGCCCGGAACAGCGGGAGAAGGTCCCGGTCCCGCGGGCCGTACACGCCCCCGGGCCGGAGGACCACGACTTCGAGCCGGTCCTCGAGCTGGCGGAGCCGGTCCTCCCCTTCGCGCTTGCTCGCACCGTAGGCGCTGACGGGACCACCGGCCTGGTCCGGACCGCGGGCGGCCAGGCTGCTCACGTAGACGAATCGCCGCGCTCCGGCCCCGGCGGCCGCCTCGGCCAGAAGGGCCGTCCCCCGGGCGTTCACCTCCCGGAAGAGCATGGGGTGGGGGGCGCGGGTCACCCCCGCCAGGTGGACGACCGCAGCGGCGTTCCGTACGGCTGCGCGCATACCCTCGGGTCGGCGCAGGTCGGCCTCGACCCGTTCGATCTCGAGGCCCTCCAGCCACCGGGGGTCGCTCGTCGCTCGCAGCGTGCATCGCACCGGCCGGCCTGCGGACACGAGAGCCGAGACCACGTGGCTACCGATGAAGCCGGTGGCGCCAGTCACGAGGACCGGAGCGCTCACCGCCGGCACCGGGGGTCGGAGTCGGCTCGGGCCGGATTCGCGTGAACCTGGAGGCTGACGCTCGTGGTCGTCAGAGGGGCCGATCGTACAGGGCGTAACGCTTGTAGACCTCCGCACCGATCCGGTCCATGGGCCGCCGCATGAGCTCGTTGTCCTCGAGAATCCAGGAGAACTCGGCCTCGGTGATGCCGCGCGCCGCGCCCCGGCGGAAAATCTCGAGGTACATGAGCGCGTCGACGCCCTTGCCGCGCCATTCCTCGACGAGGCCCAGAGTGAGGACCCGCATGCGATGGATGCCGCGCGAGTGCCACAGGATCTTGATGAGCCCGAACGGGAAGAGCCGCCCGTTCGCGTGCTTGATGGCCATGTTGAAGTCGGGCAGGCAGAGCGCGAACCCGATGGGCCGGCCCTCGGAGTCCTCCGCGACCAGCACCAAATTCGGATCGACGGCGGGCTTGAGCTCCCTGGCCAGGAACCGGAACTCCTCGTCCGTCATCGGGACGAAGCCCCAGTTGGCTTCCCAGGCCGCGTTGTACAGCTCCTGGATCCGCTCCAGCTCCCGGTCGAACTCCTTCATGCGGAGCGAGCGGACGGAGACACCGTAGCGCCGCTTCACCAGCTCGGCGCCGCGTACCAGGTAGTCGGGCGGATCCTGTTCCCGGTGCACGTAGGCCACGAGTCCCTTGGCCTCGTGAAAGCCCGCCCCCACGACCAGCTCCCGGTAGTAGTCCGGGTTGTAGGGCATCATGATCATGGCCGGGGCGTCGAACCCCTCCACCAGGAGCCCGCTCACGTCGTTGGTGGATGGGCTCGTGGGTCCCCGTATGGTCCGAAGGCCCCGCCCCCTCAGCCAGGAGGCGGCGGTGTCGAGCAACGCCGAGGCCACCTCGGGCTCGTCCACGCTCTCGAAGAAGCCGAAGAAGCCCACCGGCTCCTGGTGGAACTCGGCGTGCCTCCGGTTGTGGATCGCGGCCACCCGGCCCACCGGCACGCCGTCCCGCCAGGCCAGGTAGAGCTCCATCTCCGAGTGGAGATGGAAGGGGTGCTTCTCCGGGTCGAGCATGGTCCGCATGTCGCGGATGAGGGGAGGGACCCAGCGCGAGTCGCCCCGGTAGATCCGCCACGGCAGGCGTATGAAGGCGTCGCGCTCACCCCGCGTCCGAACGGGGCGGATGTCGACGTTCACCCGGGAATGGCCTTCATACGACGCCGAGCTTCCGTCCGATCGCCCCGATCTTCTCGAGCACGAAGTCGAGGTGCTCATCGGTGTGCGTCGCCATGTAGCTCGTGCGCAGACGACAGCTTCCCTCCGGCACGGCCGGCGGCACCACCGGGTTGGTGAACACGCCCTCGTCGAAGAGCGTCTTCCAGAACAGGAAGGTCTTGTCCATAGGGCCGACGAGGATCGGGACGATCGGGGTCTCGGTCGGGCCGATATCGAAGCCCAGGCTCTTGAGGCCCTCCATCATCTTCCGGGTGTTCCGCCACAACCGCTCGCGCCGCTCGGGCTCCTCGCGAATGATCTCGAGCGCCTTGAGCACGGTGGCCACCGCCGCCGGCGGCATGCTGGCGCTGAAGATCAGTGCGCGGGCGTGGTTGCGAAGGTAGTCGATCACCGTCCCTTCGGCGGCGACGAAGCCGCCGATCGACGCGAACGACTTGCTGAAGGTTCCGGTGATCAGATCCACCTGGTCGGTGAGCCCGAAATGGGCGGCCGTCCCGTTGCCCATCGGACCGATCACGCCGAGCGAGTGGGCGTCATCGACCATGAGAGGCGCGTCGAACTCCTCGCGCAGCTGGACCAGGCGGGGCAGGTCCGCCAGGTCGCCCTCCATGCTGTAGACGCCGTCCACCGCGACGAGCTTCCCGCGCGACTCGCGCTCGGAGGCCATCATCCGGCGCAGCCCCTCGTAGTCGCCATGCGTGAACCGCTGCACGTCGCCGAAGCCCAGCCTCGCCCCGTCCTGGATGCAGGCGTGGTCGAGCTTGTCGACGAAGACGGTGTCGTTGCGGCCGATGAGCGCGCCCAGGGTGCCCAGGTTGGTCTGGTACCCGGTGCTGAAGACGAGCGCGGCCTCCTTCCCGACGAAGTCGGCCAGCTCGACCTCGAGGCGGTCGTGGAGATCGAGGTTGCCGTTCAGGAAGCGGCTCCCCGTGTTTCCGCTGCCGTACCGGTCCAGCGCAGCCTTCGAGGCCTCGAGGATCCGCGGATCGTGCGTCAGGCCGAGGTAGTTGTTGGACCCGACCATCACCTTCTCCCGGCCCTCGATCACGACCGTGGTGTCGCACGAGCGCTCGATGCGCTGGAAGTACGGGTAGAGTCCGGCCTCACGAAGCTCGCGAGCCGTGGTGAAGTTCTCGCATTTCGCGAAAACGTGCATTCGGTCAGGACCTCTCGCGTTTACTCGCGCGAGCGCGCGCGGCCCCGGGCCGGCGCACTCCCACACCGTCTTGGCGGTAGCCGGGAAAGCTACCGGCGCCGCGAGGGACCGGCAAGCAAGTCCGACGCTCGGTGAAAGGACGGGAGGGCGATGGGTTGACTCGGCGGTTGCGTCGGTCGATTGTGTCCTGTCCCGCCCATCCGGCCGCCGCGAGGTGGTCTCCGGGCCGCGTTCGGAACTCTCCCTCGGGCCGTTCCCGCTTGCCCCTCTGACCGCGCCTCTTCAACCTGTTGCCCCGATGGCCATACGGACGATCAGACCGTGCGCGCTCCGCACCTGCATCCTCGCGATCCTCGCGGCCGCCTGCGGGGGAACCACGCCCCCGCCCCAGCCGGTCGCGGTCCCGGTCGCCCCACGCGTCGCGCGCGTCGACACCGCCTCGCCGGAGCCGTCCGTGGAGCTCGCCCCGGTGCGGGTCACGCCGCCCCCACTGCCGTGGCTCCCGCTCGGGGTGCAGTGGGACCCCGCCGCCCCGCGGGAGGGACAGGCCATCGGCATCCACCTCCTGCAGCCGGCGGCGGGACGCCATCCGTTCTCGGTCCAGGGCCGGCTCGGGTCCTACCCGATCCACTTCACGCCCGTGGAGGGCGGATGGTTCGGGGTGGCCCCGGCGCCGATCGGCTCCGCGGGGGAGCGGGAGCTGGTCCTCCGCTACCGGCTGGACCGGGACTCGGTGGCGGTGGACAGCCTGCCGCTCCGCATCGCCTCGCACGTGTTCCCGTTCACGCGCCTTCGGGTGGCACCCCGCTACGCGAGTCCCTCCGCCGGAGAGCTGGCCAAGATCGCGGAGGACCGCAAGGTGCTCCGGGCGGTGCTCGACAGCGCCAGCTCCGCGTGGCTCCCGAGGCGGCCGTTCGAATGGCCGCGTCGCGGCCGGATCACGAGCCCCTTCGGGCAGCGACGGATCTTCAACGGCGAGCTCAAGAGCCGCCACACCGGCGTCGACATCTCGGGTCGCAAGGGCGAGCCCGTGCGGGCCGCCGCGCGCGGGCGCGTGGCGCTCATCGGGCACTTCTACTATACCGGGAACGCCGTGTACCTGGATCACGGCCTGGGCGTGTACACGAGCTACGACCACCTCTCGCACGTGGACGTGCGCGAGGGCGAGATGGTGGAGCGCGGTCAGCTCATCGGTAAGGTCGGGGCCACCGGCCGGGTGACGGGACCGCACCTGCACTGGGGGCTTCACGTGGACGGCGTGCCCCTCGAGGCCACGAGCCTCTTCCTGCTCAGGCTCCCGGCGGAGAGCGCCGCGTCCGCGGGCGAGAGTCCATCGGACACCGCCGCGGGACGGGATGCCCGCGGCACCACCCCCATGCGTGAGGATTCCAGTCAGTGAGGAAAGAGTGAAGAAGATCGCGCTCGTCCTGGGCGGAGGTCCGGGCGGAGGAGCCTACGCGGCGGGAGCCACGACCGAGCTGCTCGCTCGCCTCGAGGCGTGCCGGGACCCCGACGCGCCCACGCTGGACGTGATCGTGGGCGCCTCGGCCGCTGCGCTCCCGGCGGCGATGGCGGCCCGCGCCCTGGTCGTGAACCCGACCCTCGTCCCGTGGATCGAGCGGGCCTGGATCGAAGCGATGGATGCCCGAGTGCTGTTCGACCCCGGGCGGCAGGATCCCTCCGGGCTGCTGGCCGCCGGTCCGCTCCGCGAGCTGGCCCGCGCGCTCATCGCCGGCGATCCGGCGGCGGACGACCGTCCCTCGGACCGCTTCGCCGGTGCGCTCCACCTGGGATTTCCGCTCACGCCGGTGCGGCCCACCGGGACGCCGGTCCGCTCCGCGGTCTTCGAGGTCCGCGCGGACCGGCGGGCGGGCGATCCGGTCTGGGACCGCGTGGCCTCGGCCGCCCTGGCCGCCGCCTCGACGCCGGGGCTCCTCCCGCCGGTCCGGCTGGAGGGTGACGACGGCCCGCTCCTGGCCTGCGATGGCGAAAGCGGGGGCGAGCCGGTCGACACACTGGCCCGCGTCCTCACCGGACGGGTCGAGGACGCCACGGCGGCGGCCTGGCACACGCTGGTCGTGGAGCCGCGCCTGTTCGCGTCGGACCCGTACGGCGCCCGGGACGGGAGCCGGACCGCCGCGGCCGGACCGCTCGAGCCGCTGGCCGCCGCGCTGCGCGGCTCGGATCCCACCGCCGCCTGGCACGAGGAGGCGCTCGAGCGGGACCGTCTGATGGCCCTCGACGAGCTGGCCGAGCAGCTCGGAGAGCTGAGCGGCGACCTGGACGACCCGTGGGCGCTGGACACCGGCCGCCGCATCGGCCTCCTGGCCGAGCGGGTCGCCGACCGCCGCGCGGCCCGGGGCGAGGCTCCGGCCGGTGGAGGCGCCGACCCGGGGCTCGCCGTGCTGGACCGCGCCATGGACCGAATTCCGGTCGACCCGCGCTACTCGGCCGCCTTCCGGGGCATCGAGACGCGGGCCGGACGCACGCGGCTGGCCAAGCTCATCTTCATCCTGGAGGAGGCGGCCGGGGCGGCCGAGGACCCGGGGGGCCGCCTCCACGCCGTCGCCCCCGGGGACGGGAGCCCCCTGGCCGGGCCGGCCCTGGCCGGCCTGGCCGGCCCGCTCTGCCGCGCGTGGCGTGCGCACGACTTCGGCGCCGGACGAAGGGACATGGGCAGGGTGCTGTCGAAGGACCTCCCCGTCCTTCCCCGGGCCGGGGAGGCGGCGGACGAGCCGGAGCCGGTGCGCGCCGCCCTCGACACGCTCCCCGCCGCGGATCGGCGGCGGCTGGACGCGTTCCTCGAGGCCGAGGCCGATCGGTGGCTGGACTCGGTCCGGCCGGGGGGGCTGGCGGGGGCTCTGTTCGGCATGGCACGGGCCGGGGCCGGACGCCGGGTGGCTGAGCGTCTGCGCGCCGCGCTGGCCGACCTGAGGGTCTGACCGGAGTCCGCCGGTCGGTGCGCCTATCGCGCCGCCGCTCCGGATCGCGACCGGGGCGGATGGCGGGAGGGCGACGAGCTCCCCGCGGCGTCGCTCAGTCCCGCGGAGCGAGAATCTCGCGGACCATGATCCCGCGCCTAACGAGCTCCTCCTGGACCCTCTGCACCACGTCCGTCCGGAAGCGTACCTCGTCCCGGTGGTCCAGGACGTAGGCCTTCACGCGAAGCTGGATGAGGAAGGTGTGGCGGAAGACCGCCTCGGCGGCGATCTCGACCGGACGGGACAGGTCCACGAAGCGCGAGGACGACGCCGCCTCGAAGGCCAGGCGGCGTATCTCGGCCACCGGCGCGTCGCCCGGGAGCCAGATCTCGCTCACGACCTGGCACCCCAGGTGTCCGCCGCTCGCGTTGCCGACCGAGCTCCGGACCACCACCGAGTTCGGCACCGTAATCTGGCTGTCGTCCGGCGTGCGGAGTCGGATCGACCGCATGCCCATCGCGGTCACCTCGCCGTAGAACTCCCCTATGCGGACCCGGTCTCCGACCCCGAACGGGCGGTCGAGGAGCAGCGTGAGCCCGCCGACGAGGTCGCGGAGCAGGTCCTGCGCGGCGAGCCCCAGGCCGATCGCCGCGCCCGCCACCATCCCGGCCAGCGTCGCGGCCTGCTCGGGGCGGAAGACCCCGAACACGATCACGTACAGCACCCCGAGCCACACGAACACGCGGACGAGCGGCGCACTTTGCTTGAGGCGCAGCCTGGCTCGCGGCGACCGCTCGGCCAGCCGGTCCAGGAGCTGCTCCGCGGCCCAGGTGGCCACCCAGGCTCCGACCAGGATCACGGCGGTGGCGAACACGCGGCCGAGGGTGAGGGCGTCCAGGGCTCGCTGCAGGGCGCGGGTCGGGTCGACGGCCTGCGTCACCGGTCACCTCCGGACAGGGGCAGGACGTTGGCTTCTCGCAACCGGTGCATGATCATCCGGTGCAGGAAGGAGCGGACGCGCAGCGTCCGGGGCGCGGAGCCGATCGTGGGCTCGAGGACGCGAGAGGACTCCAGGAGGTGGACGGCGCCAGCGCCCGCGCTCCCCGCCGCGGCGGCGATCTCCTCGCGCTCCAGGTCCCCGTGCACGGCCAGCGCCGCTAGCGCGAACAGGACCGAGC
>Ga0307419_10000246_pt1 | contig 25993 bp, 40 predicted proteins | sample SalMarWE160230MG_2_FD_202512 | JGI IMG/M metagenome (GOLD analysis project Ga0307419, IMG submission 202512) | Salt marsh sediment microbial communities from the Plum Island Ecosystem LTER, Massachusetts, United States - WE1602-30 | ecosystem: Environmental > Aquatic > Marine > Intertidal zone... | reverse complement strand
TGGAAAATTAAGTATACCTGATGTTAGCAACTGGGTGGCGTGTGATGAGCGATTGCCTGAAAATTTACAAACAGTATGGTTAGCAAATAAAGAAAAACAATGGGTATGCCTCGGATGCTTAGTAGATACGAATGAGGGTTGGCATTGGGCAGAAAGCAATGGTGTTATTTACGTGGATGAAGGTAAAATAGTTAGTGAATGTGAAAGCGATGATTTAAACGTTACACATTGGTGTGCGCTGCCAGATCCACCTTGTTGTTAACATAAAAATAAAAATTATGAAATTAGAATTAAAACATCTTGCCCCTTATTTACCTCATAAACTCCAAGTCTCAATTAATAAAAATGGGTGGGAATATATGATAAGCGGGAATTCTAACATTGCTGAACTAAGAGGCCTATATGGCGATGATATGTGCTTGTTATACCAAGAAAATGAGGGGTTTGATTTAGATTTTGAATCATTTGAATTGATATTAAGGCCTAAAACAGATTTAGTAAAAGAAATAGAAATTAACGGTAAAAAGTTTGTTCCGGCATTTGTTTTATGGCCTGTTTCAATAGAAGAAGAAGAATATTTTGAAGTTTATGGAAAAATACCTGATTTTTGGAAAAATAATTTAAATCTTGAGTTTGAAAATGATTTATCATATAGAGAAATGAAATATTTGTTTAAATGGCATTTTGATGTATTTGGGCTTATAGAAAAAGGGCTTGCAATTAATATTAATACTCTATAAATATAATAAAATGATGAATATAGAACAAACATTAAATGACGTTGAGAACTATTTTAAGCAAAAAATAATTGACGGATACTTTGAATTTAAAAAGTGTGGGGAGCATACAGCAACAGTATTGATAGATGAAAAATATGAGTTCCAACTATGGATAGCCAACGAACCTAAAAATAGCTTTGATTTTTACGATAGTAGTTTTATTGTAAAAAAAAGTACCGACTTTATGAGTTTTAGAACGCAAAAAGAACGACTTGATGGGTGGCGACAAATAAAACCACACGTACAAGCTTACAAAAACAAAGTGCTAAAAAGAGAGAAGCAAAAGGAATTTAATAGGCTAAAAAAAGAGTTAGAAGCACTTGAGTAGCCTTGCATATAAATTTCAATAATAATAATATGAAAAAATTAAAAAAATTAACCCTTGAACAAGTTGCAAATGTTATGGGAGGTAAATTCTTAAATGAACCCAAGAACAAAAAAGTACTTGAAAAAATAATAAAAGAATTTGATTTTAATTTTAAATATAATTATTGGTTTGATGAAAATGGGAAACAGATTTTATCAACTATTGGAATTTTAATTGATATGTATAATTATGCATCATGGATTTATTTTGATAGAAATAACAAGAAAAAAAATAAATTTATGCGTAGATATATGTTTGATATTATACATTTTGCTGAAAACACAATTAATTGTGGATGGGATTATAAAAATTATGAAGAAATATCTATCAGAATGGCTAATATAATATACCAAGACATTTGTAAAAAACAACGTAAATGGTGGATAACAAGTTGGCTATTTTTAGTAAAATTAAAGAACAGACATAAATTATGAAATAATTATAAATAATAAAATAAAATGAGCGTAAACAAATGCATATTTATAGGGAATGTTGGAAATGATCCTGATGTCCATATTTTCGAATCAGGAAGTAAATCAATCCAATTTTCAATTGCTTGTAATGAAAAATATACAAATAAGCAAGGAGAAAAAGTTGAGAACACGGAATGGATTAATCTTGTAGCGTATGGAAATGTGGCAGATATAATTGAGAAATATGTTAAAAAAGGAGATCCATTGTACATTGAGGGAAAGTTAAGGACACGATCATATGATGCTAAAGATGGTACAAAAAGATATATTACAGAGGTCATAATTAATAGGGTTGAGTTAATATCAAGTAAAATAGAAAATTCGGTACCTCATCATCAGGAAAATAATTATAACCAGCGATCAAACAGAAACAATGAAGTGAAACCTGAAACTTATCAAGTTCCACCAGGAGAAGAAAATGATCTCCCATTTTGATATGACAAACGATAAACTAAAAAAAACAAATGACAAGAGAGGAAAAAATTAATTACTTAAGAATAGCACTAGGATTACAAAAAATTGTAGTTAACGATCAGACTTCAGACAGAATCATTGAAACATATGAAAAGATTTTAAAGCTAGAAGGTGAATTTAATATAAAAGATGCTATTGAAATTGAAATGGCTTTTGATAAAAAATATGCTGAAGTTAAAACTAATAATCAATAATATGAGATATTTAATAATTTGTAAGGACAAAACTTTATTTTACTCAGAATGGTATGATTATGAAAATAATTATAATCCAGATACAATTGAAATGATAATTGATCTTGCTGAAGACACATACTCAATAAATGGAAAAGATTTTAATAATATAGATTTTGATCATTTATAAAAGTTAAAACTAATGAAACAATATCCATCATTGTTTATGGATATAGCTGAAAGAACAGCTATGGAAAGTAACTGCATAAAATATAAAGTAGGTGCTGTTGTTGTAAAAGATAATAGGATAATACTTCAAGGATATAATGGGACTATATCAGGTTTTATAAATTGTTCAGAAAAATTTAAAGATTTAAATATTTTAGATAAAAAAAATAGAGAATTGCACAGAGAATGGTCAAATTCTTTTGAAATACATGCTGAAATGAATATAATTTCATATGCAGCAAAAAAAGGTATTTCACTTGAAAATACTATTATATATTGTACCCATACACCTTGTAATAACTGCTTAAAACATTTAATACAATCAGGAGTTAAAAAAATAATATTTAAATATGATTATTTAGATAATTCAAAATTATCTGATAGGGATGAATTATTAAAATTAATTAAGGTAGAAAAATATAAAAAATGATTGATTTTGATTTAGAATACAAATTAGAAATGTTTAGAAAAGAACAACATGAATTGTTCGATGAAAACGGTAACCGCTATACAGGTGTCCAATTAAGTAATAGGACGGCTGAAATGATGCTAGAACTTATAAATGAGTTAGAAAACTCTTTGATAAATGAAGAAATTATAGATATGGCATTTTCTTTTATTAAGCGTTTTTCGGAGTGGGACAATAAATATCCTAAAGGTAGAATTTATAGTATAAACTCTAAAGAAGGTATGGAAATGGTCAGGGAACTTGACAAATTAGCAGACGAATCTAAGGAAATAAATAAACATTTAATTTAACTAATATTTATTATTATGATAAAATATCACAAAATTCAAACAGTATATTTACGAGATCCAAAAAACAATAACAAAACTTTACTTGAAGGAAATTGGGCAAAACCAGAATTTAAACTTTTAAAGGACATAAATTGGGTTTGCACCGAAAAAATTGATGGTACTAATATTCGTGTTATATGGAATGGTAAAAATGTAAGGTTTAAAGGTAAAACTGATAATGCACAAATACCATCAATTTTAATTGAATCATTACAAGACACTTTTACAATTGAAAAAATGAAAAAATGTTTTCCTGATGCCGAAAATATTTGTTTATATGGTGAAGGTTATGGAAAAAAAATACAAAAAGGTGGAAATTATTTACCAGATAAAGTAAGTTTTATTCTATTTGACGTAAAACGTTTTGTGGTACCATCAATTTGGTGGCTAAATAGAAAATCAAATGAAGATATTGCTAAAAAGTTAGATATTGATATTGTTCCAATTATAGGTATTTGGACACTTGAACAGGCCATTGAATATGTTAAAAATGGATTTAAATCTACAATTGCACATAATAAAGATTATCTTGCAGAAGGATTGGTCATGAAACCAGAAATAGATCTGTTTAATATATATGGTGAACGTATAATTACTAAAATCAAACATAAAGATTTTCTTAAATAATTTAAAAATATAAATTGTGGCTAAAAAGAACCGAAATAATATTGATTATCCTAAATGGTTCATAAAAAATATGAAAAAGAAAAAACGTAAAAAAATACGTAATATCCCAATAAATAAAAATATTATCGAACAAAAATATAATGATGCTGGACGTATATTGTAATAATTTCATTTGGAATATTTAATAATTTAACGTTACTTTGACGTTAAATATATTTTATATATTAAATAATGAAGGAGACAAAAATATTTCTTACTGAAGAAGAAAACAAAAAACTTATTGAACTGGCAAAAAATAATGGCCAAAGTAAAGTTAAGTTTTGTACAATGCAAATTAGAAAGCTTTTAAAAAAAAATAACAATGATTATTAAACTATAAATAATGGATAAAATACTATTAATAAAAAAATCATATAATTGGATAGCTGAACAAGATGAAAATGGAGCAATAATTAACGATGGTGATATTGATATTGCAAGTGAATTTATTGCAGAATTTGTACAAAACTTAATTGATAACTGTGTGTTGGCAGAACCTTCAAACGATAACGAAATTATACCACCGTATATTGAAATTGATTTAAAAAAAATGAGAAAAGATAAAAATCTTACGCTTAGGGAGGTAGCAAAAAAAATAGGAATTTCATATTCTCATATAAATAAAATAGAAACAGGAAAAATTGAAAAACCAGGATATGATATAGTTGTTTCATTATATAATTTTTATAAAAATATATAAATAATTATGGTAGCACATAAATATAGGGACATGTCCCCAGAAGAACAAGAAGAATTATTTTCTAATTATTTGATAGATAGTTGGTCATATTCCAAAGTATCAACTTTTGCAAGGAATGAAAAAGCTTTTGAAATGTTATATATTTATAATATAAAATCAAAACTATCCCCTGTAACAGTTGCAGGACAAGCTTATCATTCATCACTTGACATATATTTTTCCTGTTTGATCAATAAAATTGACAGGGACATAGTAGATCTTGAAAAAAATGCCTTTGAATATATAGAAGATATACCTGCCGATCTTTGGAAAATACAAAAAACAACACCAAGTATTGAAGAATGTAAACTTTCTGCTACAAAAATAGTTTCTGTCCTATTAAGAAATTTTATGTCAGAAATTACTAAGTATAAATCTGAAATAAAAAAAGTAATATGTTCAGAATATAAATTTTCTACCTGGTTAAAAATAAATGGGGTAGATATCCCCCTTCCATGCCATATTATAATAGACCGTGTAGTTGAAACAAATGATGGTAAAACAGTAATAATAGACGATAAATCAAAACGTTTGTTTTCTGATGAACAGGACATAAAATTTTCAGCTTCAAAACAGGCAATTATTTATACATTGGGATATGAATCAGAAACAGGTAAAAAGATAGATGAGGTTTGGTTCATAGAAAACAAATATGCAAAAAACAGGCATGGAACATCACAATTAGAAATTTTTAAGGTAATAATGGACGATGGTACAAGAAGGCTTTATGAAGCAATGTTATATGAACCATTACGTAGGATGATTGAGGCAATAAGCAACCCTGATTATGTTTATCTTATAAATGAGAACGATAATTTTATAGATAAAGCAGAAATACATATTTTTTGGGCAAAAACAATGATTTCAGAAATAGAAGATTTTGATGTCCCAGATTCAAAAAAGGAAATGATAAAAGAACGTTTAAGAAAAATAAGGGATTCTTCCTTGGCCACAATAAGCCCAACTATATTAAAGAACTTTAAAAAATATACAGAACAATTTATACCATATGATTTGAGCAATAAAGATATGAAAAATGAAGAAAAAATAGAACATGTATTAAGATCTTTTGGGATAATATCAAAAGTACAACATATATTTGAAGGATATTCAAGTTATTCTTATTTATTGGAAGTAAATGCCGGTGTCCCAATTTCTATAATAAACAGGCATAAACTTGATATTGCCAATGCACTTAATGTTTCAAATGTACGGATATATAAAGATTTGTTCGTACATAATGGAAAATCATATTTAGCAATTGAATCTGTAAAAATAAACTCATCTAATCTATATTGGGACAGTTCAAAGCTTGAAGGTTCAAGGATACCTTTAGGCATGGACAATTTTCAGCAGATAGTAGCCTGGGACCATGAAAACCATTCTACTCCACATATGCTTGTGTGTGGTGCAACCGGATCCGGAAAGACTATTTTTCTGAAATCAACAGTTGAATATGCATTATTAGGGGGCATAGAAGATATATATATATTTGATCCAAAATATGAATTTACAGATTATTCTTCTATAAACAATGTCAAGGTATTTTATGATATTGAAGATATTGAAATGCAAATGATGTTATTAGTTGAAGAAATGGAATTACGTGTAAAATCTGGGTCAAAAAAAACAACACTAATATTTTTTGATGAATTTGCAGATGCCGTTGCAAATTCAAAGAAAGGAAAAGAACTGGATATAATAGAGGAAGTACAGGATGGATATTATGCCCCTAAAAAAATTAAAGGCATATTTGGTGATAGTATATCTGATCCTATTCCTAAAATGAAAATGAAAGTTGTTGGACGTAAAAAAACACTTGAGGAAAATTTAAAGATTTTATTACAAAAAGGGCGATCATCAGGTTTTAGGATAATAGCTGCTACCCAACGTGCATCCACAAAAGTTATAACAGGAGATGCCAAGGTAAACTTTCCTGTACAGGTATGTTTTAGGGTACCTAAAGATATAGATTCAATGGTAGTAATAGATGAACCAGGTGCCGAGGCATTAAATGGGCGGGGAGATGGTTTAATAAAATCACCAGAATATTTAAATATAATAAGGTTTCAAGGATTTTATAAAAAATAAATTATAACCATGAAAAAAAGTGTAAAAAAAGAAATTGTTTCTTTAATAAAAGATTTGGAGCTTAATTGCTCTGTTGAAGAATTTAAAGACAAAGTTGATTGGTATCATATCTCTGTATACCAAATTCTTTCTGAAGAATTTATGCGGGAATTTCAAGATAGAGTTAATTGGAGATGGATATCTATACACCAAAAACTTTCTGAAAGTTTTATCCGAGAATTTAAAAATAAAGTTGATTGGTTTTGGATATCTCAATCACAAAAACTTTCAGAAAACTTTATCCGGGAGTTCAAAGACAAAGTTGATTGGATGAATATATCTGCATATCAAAAGCTTTCCGAAAACTTTATCCGGGAATTTCAAAACAAAGTTGATTGGGAATGGATATCTCAATCAAAAAAGCTTTCTGAAGATTTTATCCGAGAATTAAAAGATAGAGTTGATTGGGAATATATATCTAAATTTCAAAAGCTTTCCGAAGGCTTTATCAGGGAGTTCAAAGAAAAAGTTAATTGGGGATGTATATCTAAATTTCAAAAGCTATCTGAAGGATTTATCAGGGAATTCAAAGACAAAGTTGATTGGGGATGTATATTTTCATACCAAAAGCTTTCAGAAGGATTTATCCTGGAATTCAATTTAAAAATAGATCCAGGTAATTGGATTTATAAAGACAAAGAATTTAAGCTTAAAAAGATAAAAGAAACCGGGATCTATGAATTTCTTGATGCTGACCATATATTGGCCTACAAGGGAATAAGATCTGACCGGTATTCAAAATTTAATTTCCAGTACCAGTATCTAAAAGGGGGAACATATGAGTGCCACTGCGATTGTACAAGTTCAGAAAATTCTTTTGGCCTTTCTGCCTGGACAGAGGAAAAGGCAAGAAAACACTGCAATGAACTAGTAATAAAAGTCAAAATAAATATTTCCGATATAGGCAGGATTGTCCACAATGGCGGGAAATTACGATGCTCTAAATTTACTGTAATCGATTAATAATTAAATTATAACCATGAAAAAAGTATCAATGAATTTTAGTGAACGAACACTAAACAATGTTGACATTTTAAGCAAAATGATTGGAGAATCAAATCGTACAAGAGTTATTGCTTCGGCTATCGAGATAGCTAAAACAATTTTAGAACAAAAAAATAACGGGAAACAAATTATTATTAGATCTGATGAAGGGTACGAACAGACAATTAATTTTATTTTTACTTAAAAATATAATCAAATAAATTAATATGATAAATTATAAAATATGTAAAAAAGGCATTGGTAAAGCAAAAAATTATAAAGGGTGTAACAAATCTATACCTAAAATTAAATATAATAAGCCTAATTTCAAATATGGATTAGGAATATCATGTGGATGTTATACAAAATGGTTATTGGAAACATCTGAAGGTAAAATAATTTTAGAAAAATCTAAATTATTAGGAAAAAAAAGAGCTGATAAGAATAAAAAACTTGAAAATAAAAACAAAAAACTTGAAAATAAAAACAAAAAACTTGAAAATAAAACAATTGCATCATGTATACAAGAAGCCAGGAAACCATTTCAAAAATTAATTAGGATACGTGATCATGGTAAAAAATGTATTTGTTGCAATAAACAATTGCCATTCAATATTTCAGATTATGATGCAGGACATTTTTTTAAAGCTGAATTATATATTGGATTGATATTTCATCCTGACAATGTTTTTGGGCAATTAAAATATTGTAATAAATATGGCCATGGCAATGAAAACGGGTTTAGGGACGGATTAATTGAAAGGATAGGGGTTGAAAGATATAATAACCTAAATGAAAGAAAAAATGAATTAAAGAGCTATAAATTTAGCAAAGAACAATTAATTGCAATGAAGGATTATTATAATAAACAATTAAAATTAGTTGAAAAAGGATTAAAAAATATAAATGATGTTGATTTTAGTATAGGTATTTTTTAAAAAAAATTAATAATATTTTATCATGAAATTTAATTCACCAATTTTGAGCCTTAAATTAGAACTAAAATGTTTGGAAGAAGAAATTAAAAATTATGTTCCTCCTATATCAAATTATGAAAAAGAACTTTCCTTAAAAAATAAAATGATAAAAGAATATAAATTGGCCATAAATATATTAGAATTCTGGCAAGATATAAACAATAAATGAAAAATTCAATATCCATATTAAAAATTGCTATTGAATCAACTAAAAAAGAACTTGATAGTTGGGAAAAAATTATAGATAAAAATCATATGGTAAAATCTGTAATTAAAAATGAAAAAGAAAAAATAAAAGAATATCAATTAGCAATTAATATTTTACAAAAAGAAATTTCTTGTAGAAATTGTATAAATTACAATAATGGATATTGTAGCCTATTTAAAATTAATGTTAGTATAAATGCAAAATGGTGTAAATCATATGAATTATGAAACAAGATAAAAAAAACAATGAAATATTTACTTCAATATTGGTGGTACAAGAAGTAAGCCAAAGATTATTATCAGAACTAATTGGGAATAATTCTATTACAAAAGAAGTAAAACAAACATTTAACAGATATCTAAAATTTGGGGAAAAATTTAGGAATAAATGGTTAGAGGCTATAAGATATAGTTATGGGGAAAAAGCAGAAGAACTTCACGAAACAGATGCAGATGAAATATATGAAATATTTTCTATCATAAGAAATTTAAGAACAGAAGAACAGTTTACCAAAGCAAAAGAATTACTAAATAATTTAACAAATTAAAAATATATAAAATGATTGGTATTTATCACAACAAAGATTTAGACGGCTTCACAAGTGGGGCAATTATTAAATTAAAATATCCAGAAGCAAAAATGATTGGATATGATTACGGACAGCCATTTAAACAAGAAGTAACTGGTGAAGCTATTATTATGGCAGATGTTTCACTTCCGATGAAAACTATGGTTAAAATAGCACAATTGAGCAATTGGAAACTTACATGGATAGATCATCATATTTCAGCCATAAATGACTACAAAGAATTTGTTGGAAATGGTGAAAGTTTTTTCCATGCTGTTTTAGAAAATGGAATTGCAGCATGTGAAGGTACTTGGAAGCATTTATTCCCGGAAAAACAAATGCCATATGCTGTTAAATTACTTGGTGAATATGATACTTGGCGAAATTCTGATAAACAAAGGTGGGAAAACGAAATACTTCCTTTCCAGTTCGGAATGCGAATTTATTGTAATAGTGTTGATTCATTCCCTGTGGAAGTTTTTGAAAACGAAGCTTTGGTTAAGCAAATAATTAATGAAGGGTTGACAATATTGAAATACCAATCCCAAGTAAACGAATTACAATGTAAAAAAGCATCTTTTGAAACAGAATTTAATGGATTGCGTGCAATTTGCTTAAATGGGGGTGGGTTTAATTCGGATGTTTTTAAAAGCGTTTACGATGAAAGCAAACATGATATTATGATGCCGTTTCAATTTGATGGGAAGAAATGGAATATTTCTCTTTATACTACAAAAGATGAAATTGATTGCTCTGTAATTGCCAAATCAAATGGCGGTGGTGGGCATAAAAAAGCTGCTGGGTTTCAGGTAGAAGATATTTCAAAAATATTTTTACAAAACTAGTATATTATTAGCCCACCTTCTGAGAACGCAGGATCAACCAATAGCCCATTCAAATATCTGTAATAGAGGCGGTCGTTCGAAATAGATCATTTTTAGGTGGGCTATTTTTCAGGTTACATTTATAAAAATACCTATGGGCGTTAAAAACAAATTATATCAAGAAATAAGGTACTGCGAAAAGTGTGGTAAAAAATTTTATAACAAATTTATGGATTATGATCTTTGTTATGATTGTTTAAAACCTATACATGAAGAAATACACAAAAAATTGGGGAGTAAAATAATTTATGAGACTAAAATTGATTATAAAAAATACGATCCATATATTAATCAAAATAAGACGAAATAAGACGTTTTAATATAAAAGTTAACCATGACTATAAAAACACAATAAAGTCTTTAATATGATACATTAAAATAACAAATAGGCATATTTTAAATATAAAGTTTAAAAACAAAATACAATTAAGAAAAAAAATGTTAAATATTTAAAATTAAAATAATGAATTATTTCATAAACATAAATCAAATTGCAAGTGAAACTTATTTTCCTAAACTAGATATAATTGATTTGGCAATATTTGATTATATCTGTAACTTTTATCCTTCTTCAGATAAATATACTGATAACGATGGGATATGGTTTTGGATATCGCATACAAAAGTTATTAATGATATGCCTATTCTAAAAATAAAAACAAAAACCGGGATTATCAATAGGATCAATAATCTTATAAATTATAAAATATTAGAAAGGCACCCGAAATCAAAAGAATTGGGGAAGAGTTATTATAAAACTGGGATCAATTGGAATATGCTAATAAAAATTGATAATTACCTCTCAACGAAAATTGACACCTCTCAACGAAAATTGAGAGCCCCTCTCAACGAAAATTGTGAGGGCCCTCTCAACGAAAATTGTGAGTATTATAATACTAATATAGATCCTAATACTAATGATCAAATAAAAGACATTGAAATTTATGAAAATTTTGATTTTTTTAAAGATGAATTTAAAAACATTTGGATAAATGAATTTTTGCCTTTAAAACAAAAAAAGAAAGCTTCATTAACTTCCCGTGCAAAAAAATCACAATTAAACAAAATAAAAGAATATTCAAATAATGATTATTCAATAGCACTTAAAATACTTGTAAAAACAGTAGATTCTGGATGGACTGATTTTTATCCGCTAAAAAAAGAAGATTATATCCAAAATAAATTGCCTACTAAAGTACCTACATTAAGATATCCAGGGCAGCAATGATTTTAAATAAATTAATAAAAATATATATCTTATAATTTGGATTATATTTTAATTATCCATAAATTTGATGATTAATAAAAAAAATAAATAAAATGCTTGATTGGTTAAAAAAAAATAAAAAGTTTGTGAAAATTCGTGCTATTGAACAAGAATTAAACATGCCTGACAGTACGTTGATAAAAGCAGTAAACGGGGTTCAAAAATTATCAAAAAAATGGGAAGAACCGTTAAATAAATTTATAAAAGAAAATTTTGAAATTTAAATGTTGTATGCCCGGTATTTTTTTTAATTTAAATAAATAAATTTTTTTTTAAATACATGAACAAAAACATAGAAATTGGATTTGGTAAAATACCCCCACAGGCTATTGATTTAGAAGAAGCTGTATTAGGTGGCATAATGTTAGAAAAAGATTCTTTGATAGAAATAATAGATATTATAAGGCCAGAAAGTTTTTATCATGACCAACATCAAAAAATATATTCTTCAATACTTGATTTATTTAAGAAAAATGAAGCAATTGATATACTTACAGTTATAGAACAATTAAGGAAAAATGGATATTTAGGATTAGTAGGTGGGCCAGCTTATCTTACTAAATTGACAGATAGGATTGCATCTGCCGCACATATTGAATTCCATGCCCGTATAATACAACAAAAATATATACAAAGGGAATTGATAAGGGTATCTACAGAAATACAAAATAGGGCATTTGATGAAAGTATTGATTTATCTGATACATTGGATTATGCAGGGAACTGTATTTTTAATATTACCAATAAAAATATAATAAACGAACCTGTATTAATTGGAAATATTGGTATAGATACAATAAGAAATTTAGAAGAGCTATCAATTAATGACAATTATGTACCTGGAATACAAACAGGTATATCAAATCTTGATAAACATACAAATGGGTGGCAAAATACAAATTTAATAATAATAGCAGCACGTCCATCAATGGGAAAAACTACTTTAGCTTTTCAAATGGCCATAAATATATCTTTAATATTTAAAGAACCTGTAGCCTATTTTTCATATGAAATGAGCAAAGTAGAACTATATAAAAAAGGAAACAGTTCATTGACTGGTATAGAATCAGAAAAATATATGAATGGTAAGTTTACTTCTGATGAATGGTTAAAAGTAGAAGAGGCACAAGCTAAATTAGAAAAGGCTTCCCTTTTTATAGATGATACAAGTAATATGACAATTTTAGAATTAAGGGCAAAAGCAAGAAGGTTAAAAATTAAACATAATATAAAAATAATATTTATTGATTATCTTCAATTAATATATTCAAATAATAAGGGAAATAGGGAACAAGAAGTAAGCGATATAAGTAGAAATTTAAAAATTTTGGCAAAAGAACTTGATATACCTATTATTGCTTTGTCACAATTAAACCGTTCTTGTGAATCAAGAATTGATAAAAAGCCTCAATTATCTGATATACGTGAAAGTGGTGCAATAGAACAAGATGCTGATATAGTATCTTTTTTATATAGGCCAAGTTATTATGGTTTTACCGAGTTTGAAGATGGTATGAGCACAAAAGGTATTTTAGAAATATTATTTAGAAAATATAGAAACGGAAAACTTGGTGATATAAAGTTAAAACACGATCATAATTTTACAAAAATATCTGATTTTGATGAATTTAATGATAAATATAATAAAGTGGAGTTTTAACGTGATACGTATATGACCCGTTTGGGATTTGAAACACTAACATATTAAAATATTGTAAACGATGAAAAAAAAAAACAAAACAACACCGAAACTAAAATGGTTAAGGTTTAATGATTATTAACTTTTAATAAATAAAATATTTTAATCTTAAAAATATATAATATGGAAAATCTTTATTTATTTATGGAAAAATTACATAAAATGATATGTAAAGAATTAGATATAAATTATGAAAAATCTTTTAAAACAAAAAAAACGGAATATGTACAAGCTAGGCAATGGACAATGTGGATAACATATTTATTATATAAAAAAAAGGTATCCCTTAGAGAAGTAGCTATATTTTTTGATAAAGATCATGCAACTATTTTACATGCAAAAAAAAATATATTAAAATTCTGTGAAATAGAATTTGAATATAAAGAAAAATATAATTTTATTTATAAAAAAGCATTAAATATTTTTTTATTAAAAAATTATAATATTATTGATAATAAAAAAATAATAAATAATATAAAAAAAACAATATATAAAAATTGTAATATTAATTTGTCAATTAATATAAATAATATGTTATCTCAATTAACTTAAATGAAAAAACCATGAAAAAAAGTGTAAAAGAAGAAATCGAATTTTTAATCCAAGAATTGGATCTTGATTGCTCTGTTAAAGAATTTAAAGACATAGTTGATTGTAGATCTATATCTGTATACCAAATTCTTTCTGAAGAATTTATGCGGGAATTAAAACATGAAGTTAGTTGGTATGATATATCAAAAAACCAAAATCTCTCTGAAGATTTTATCCGTGAATTTCAAGATAGAGTTAATTGGAGATGGATATCTATACACCAAAAGCTATCTGAAAGTTTTATCCGAGAATTTAAAAATAAAGTTGATTGGTTTTGGATATCTCAATCACAAAAACTTTCAGAAAACTTTATCCGGGAGTTCAAAGATAGAGTTGATTGGTATTATATATCAGAATATCAAAATATTTATGAAGGATTTATCAGGGAATTTCAAGACAAAGTTAGTTGGTATTGTATATCAAAATATCAAAATCTTTCTGAAGGATTTATCAGGAAGTTCAAAAACAAAGTTAATTGGATATGTATATCTATATACCAAAAACTTTCCGAAAACTTTATTAGGGAATTTCAATATAAAGTTGATTGGGGAAATATATCTGCATTTCAAAATCTTTCTGAAGAATTTATCCGAGAGTTCAAAGATAAAGTTAATTGGTTTGATATATCAAAATATCAAAAGCTCTCCGAAAACTTTATCAGGGAATTCCAAGACAAAGTTAATTGGTATTGTATATCAAAATATCAAAAGCTCTATGAAGAATTTATCCGAGAATTTCAAGACAAAGTTGATTGGGATGATATATCAAAATATCAAAAGCTTTCAATAAGTTGTATCCGGGAATTCAATTTAAAAATAGATCCAGACAATTGGCTCTATAAAGATAAAAACTTCAAACTTGAAAAGATAAAAAATACCGGGCTCTATGAATTTTTAGATGCTGACCACATATTGGCCTACAAGGGGATAAGATCGGACAGATATTCTTATTATAACTTCCAGTACCAATATTTAAAAGGGGAAACATATGAGTGCCACTGCGATTGCACAAATGATGAAAACTCCTTTGGCCTTTCTGCCTGGACGGAGGAAAAGGCAAGGGGACACTGCGGGGAACTGGTAATAAAAGTAAAAATAAATGTTGCCGATATCGGAAGGATTGTCCATGATGGAGGGAAACTTAGGTGCTCTAAATTTACTGTAATCGATTAATAATTTTAAATTTAAAATAATGTATAATAATAGAAAAATTAAGCCTTATAAAGGAAAATTAATAGAACTTACTTATTTATCAAAAAATAAAATAAATAAAAATATAATAACCGGTGAAATAACAGCAAGCGATAGGGATGGTATCTTATTTAATGTAAACAAATCATCAAAAAAAGAAGGAATAAGAAATTTACATCTTGATTATGAAAGTATAATTAAAATAGGAAAACCTGAAAAAGCATATTAATAATTTTAATTTTAATAAAAATATGAATTTTATAATAGCTATAAATTATCAAGAAAAAACTTATATTGCTGCACCAACACATGAAAATGGTGTTCAATATGGATATTCATTTATTATAGTCCCTAAATCTAGTTCATATATTATGTGTATTATTGCAAAGCCTAATATTATTTCTAAACTTTTAAAATCACCTATTATAATAAATGAAGATATTTCAATAGAAAATTTATCTTTAATTATATTTGAACAATTAAAATATTTTTTTCCATGTCAAGCAATAATTTCAAAATCTGGAAATATATTGACAATAGATAATGAAAATGTTAATTTTTCACAAAGATTTTCATGCATAGGAGATAGATCTATATATGGATCATTATATTCTACAGATAAATTATCAATGGTTCCTGAAGAACGTATAAAACTTGCTTTAGAAACTATTGGAGAAAAAAACTTTGAACTAAAAATATATAATTTTTAATTAATGAACAAAGTATATATTCCATTATTAGATATTTATCTTGAAGATATAGCTATATTTGATGATGGGAATATTATTATTTCTTATGATTCTTTATATTATCAAATAAAAAATACTACAATATTTATAGATGATATTGTTTATAATAATATATTACAAAAATGGTTGATAATAGATAAAGGATATACATATGAAGCTTTGGTTCCAATAAATGAAAGTGGTGATTGGATATATATAGAAAATGATTATATTGAAATAATACCAAAAATTATTAATTAATTATTTTTTTTTATATTTATTTTTTTTATTAATTTTTGTGCGTAATTTTCTTTGTATCACTGTAAAACAATCCATAAATGCTCTTATTAATGCTTCATCATAAGTATCAAAAGGGCCCTCTAGTTCAGTAGCATATAAAACTTTTTTTTCCATCCAATTTATTAAATAAAATCTTTTTACTTCACTTTCCCTTAAATCTGACATAATATTTATATATATATTCCATATTTCGCTTAAATAATCCATAATATGGTTATCCGGGACAAAGAAATTTATTGATCCTGTATATACTGAAATTTCCCTATTACGATCATATATATAAACAAAACAATTTTTATGGACACCATATTTTTTAGAATACTTTGAAGAAAGATAATTACATAAATCTTCTATAGCTAGCCTATTTATAGTCCTTATCTTTCCCCAATTCATATTAATTTTATATAATTTAATTATTAATCGATTACAGTAAATTTAAAGCACCTAAGTTTCCCTCCATCATGTACGATCCTACCTATATCGGCAACATTTATTTTGACTTTTATTACTAGTTCCCCGCAGTGTTTTCTTGCCTTTTCTTCTGTCCAGGCGGAAAGGCCAAAAGAATTTTCCTCATCTGTGCAATCGCAGTGGCATTCATATGTTTCTCCTGTTAAATACTGGTACTGGAAGTTAAATTTTGAATACCGGTCAGATCTTATCCCCTTATAGGCCAAAATATGGTCAGCATCAAGAAATTCATATAGCCCTGTATTTTTTATTTTTTCAAGTTTAAACTTTTTATTCTTGTAGAGCCAATTGTCTGGATCTATTTTTAAATTGAATTCTCGGATACAACTTATTGAAAGCTTTTGATATTTTGATATATCATCCCAATCAACTTTGTCTTGAAATTCTCGGATAAAATCTTCTGATAGCTTTTGGTATTTTGATATCCATTCCCAATAAACTTCATTTTTAAATTCCCGGATAAAGCCTTCAGAAATCTTTTGGTATTCAGATATATCCCACCAATCAACTCTATCTTTGAACTCACGGATAAAATCTTCAGAGAGATTTTGGTATTTAGATATATAATACCAATAAACTTTGTATTTAAATTCCATAATAAAGTTTTCGGAAAGTTTTTGGTATGCAGAGATATAATACCAATTAACTTTGTTTTTGAACTCCCTGATAAAACTTTCAGATAGCTTTTGGTATATAGATATATCAAACCAATTAACTTTGTCTTGAAATTCCCGGATAAAGTTTTCAGAGAGCTTTTGGAATTCTGATATACATCCCCAATAAACTTCATCTTGGAATTCTCTGATAAACCCTTCAGAAAGTTTTTGATATTCTAATATATAATCCCAATTAACTTTGTCTTTAAATTCTTCAACAGAGCAATTAAGATCCAATTTTTTAATTAAAAATTCGATTTCTATTTTTACACTTTTTTTCATGGTTATAATTTAATTGTTATTATATGATCTTTATAATCATATTATCTGTTTGTCCAGTATTTTTTATATGAAGAGGTATAATTTTTCCATCATATTCAATTGTATCATCAGTATTTTTTCCAATAAGATCCCAATTTACCATTTGGCCTTTTGAATTCCATCCTATAAATGGGATTCTTCCTTCTACAAAATCATTAATTGGATTAAGAAAATATTTTAAATGTTTATGAAAAATTTTTGTACTTGTGGAAACTGGCAATAAAAATATACTTTTTCTATTAAAATTATTAAATTCAAACAAAGCTTTTTTTATAAATTCAACTTTTAATTTTAAAGAATAAGGTGGGTTTACAAAATTCATTTTTCCCCATGCAATTTTAAGGCCATCCCACTCTTCAACATTATGCATAAATGGACATGGATCAAAATCGAAATTATATATCTTATTAAGCTTATTATAATAAGATGGTGGGGTCATCCAATCGTCCCTATAATGTATAATTTTATTTTTCATTTTTAATAATAATTTTATTATTATAATTAATCTTTGATTTATTAATAACTATAGGTTTAAATTTATTTGACATATCTATATCAAGATTATCAAAATAATTTTTATATTTTAATTTATTCATCTAAATTTTATATTTAATAATTAATCCAATACAGTAAATTTAAAGCACCTAAGTTTCCCGCCATCATGGACTATCCTTCCGATATCGGCAACATTTATTTTTACTTTTATTACTAGTTCATTGCAATGTTTTCTTGCCTTTTCCTCTGTCCAAGCAGAAAGGCCAAAGGAGTTTTCATCATCTGTGCAATCGCAGTGGCATTCATATGTTTCCCCTTTTAGATACCGGTATTGGAAGTTAAAATTAGAATATCTATCAGATCTTATCCCCTTGTAGGCCAAAATATGGTCAGCATCTAAAAATTCATAAAGCCCTGTTTCTTTTATCTTTTTAAGCTTAAATCCTTTGTCTTTATAAATCCAATTACCTGGATCTATTTTTAAATTGAATTCCCGTATAAACCCTTCTGAAAGATTTTGGTATGCAGATATATCATCCCAATTAACTTTGTTTTGGAATTCTCGGATAAAATCTTCTGATAGCTTTTGGTATGCAGATATATATACCCAAATAACTTTGTCTTTAAATTCCCTAATAAAGTTTTCCGAAAGTTTTTGATATGCAGATATATTTAGCCAAATAACTTTATCTTGTAATTCCTGGATAAAATCTTCAGATAGTTTTTGATGTTGAGATATACATCTCCAATCAACTTTATCTTTAAATTCCCGGATAAAAATTTCAGAAAGCTTTTTGGATGAAGATATATATTCCCAATCAACTTTGTCTTGGAATTCTCTGATAAACCCTTCAGAAAGCTTTTGATATATTGATATATAATCCCAATTAACTTTGTTTTTAAATTCCCTGATAAATCCTTCAGAAAGTTTTTGGTATATAGATATCCATCTCCAATTAACTTTATCTTTGAATTCCCGGATAAATTCTTCAGAAAGTTTTTGGTATTTAGATATACATACCCAATTAACTTTATCTTTGAATTCCCGGATAAATTCTTCAGAAAGCTTTTGGTATTCTGATATTAATATCCAATTAACTTTATCTTTGAACTCCAGGATAAAATCTTCAGAGAGATTTTGGGATAAAGATATAAGCATCCAACTAACTTTGTCTTCAAATTCTTCAACAGAGCAATTAAGATCCAATTCTTGGATTAAAAATTCGATTTCTTTTTTTACACTTTTTTTCATTTTTTATTTAATATTTTATTAAAAATATCATTAAATATTTTACTCCTTTTTTTCTTAATAAAATTTTTTATTTTTTCTTGTGTTTCTTTTTCTAAATTACTTCCATGATCTACTCCTTTAAGATAAAAATATTTACTAAATTCATATAATCTTTTATCTATTTCTTCGAGTGTAAGATTATTGTTATATAAATAATTTCTTAAAGAATCTATTTTTTCTTTATTTTTAAATAAAAAATTATAAGTTTCCATTCTTAAATATTTAAATATTTTTTTGCCATAATTTCAATCATATTTGAAAAACTTCTTGATTCTACTTTAGCTTGTTTTTTTGTTTTTTCAAAAATTTCAATATCAAGAGTTATACTTTTTTGTTTTTTATTTTTTGTTTTCATTTTGTTCTTTTTTTCTTAATCTTAATTTATATTTTGATAAATCGTAAAAATTAACAGGTGTTTTTCTAACTATTCTTTCATAATATGATTTTCTTGTAGAATATTCTGTATGTATAGAATTTTTTCTTGCCCTTTCAAATTTAAATTCATTTAATTCTTTAGCAATAATAGAAAACATATTTTCATTTTGTGATCCTGTATTTGTATATTTTAAATATCCTTGTTCCCCTAATTCTTTTACACGTTTTTCAATATAATTTAAAGTAAGTTGATATTTTTCATTATTTTGAAAATTTTGTCTTTTTGTTTGACTAATTTTTATACTAATATATTTTTTTTTATGTTCAGAAAATTCTTTTGCCCCTGCTCTTCCTCTTGGTTTATCCGACATAGATAATCCCCTTTTTGTCCTTATTGAAATAAGTTCCCTTTCCCTTTCTGCAAAATTTATTTTTTGTACCCATTCGTATTTGTCCATTTTACTGCCTTTATTTGTAGGTATATCACAGGCATATAATTTACCATTAAGTTCATTTAAAAGCCAAATACCATCTTCTACATTTCTACTGAGCCTATCACTTATGGCAACTACTAGTGTTTTGTTATTATTTTTACAATATTCTATCGCCATCTTTAGTTCTGGCCTATCTTTAATGTTTTTTGCACTTTGTACTTCTACAAATTCATAATCATCAAGTTCATCATTTTTGAAAAAATGTTCTATTAAATCTTTTTGTCCCCTCATACCTAAACCAGATCTTCCTTGTTTTTCTGTTGATACCCGATAATAGGGTACAAATTGTTTTATTAATTCTTTATGAGTCTCCATTTTTTTAGTTTAATGTTCAAAACAAAAATACATATATTATTTAATATTATATCATATTATTAAATATTTTTTTTAATATATTTTTTATATATTTGTAACGTTATATATTATTAATAATAAAACAATAATAATATGGACAAAAAAACTATTAATAATAGGAAAATTATTTATAATAAGCTTTCAAAAGAAGATCTTATTAATAATTTAATCGAATGTGAAGATTTGTTTATTGAATATGTTGAATCATTATATTTAAGGATGCATTGGAAAAATAATCTTTAATTATTTTTGATTAAATAACTTATTATTATTTGTATAATTTTTTTTGGTTCAAAATCATTATATTTGTTATGTAAACTATGGACAATGGATTTAGATAAAAATTTACTTGTTTCGGCTAAATATAATGTTTTAAAATTAAAGCCAGAAAGCAAAGTTTTAAGAAGTTTTCCAGAATTAAAAAAATGGCCTGAATTTAATGAAGATTATGGTAAACTTATACTTTTACCAAATGAAAATATTTTAAGGCTATGCCTATTATTTTATCAAGATTCAGATTTTCATAATATCGACAGTGATATAATGAAAAGAAAAAGGATAGCTGCTGAATGGTCTGGTTTTAAACTTGAAAAAGGAGAAATATTCCCTAATAAATTAGAAGAAATACTGTTAGGCAACAATACATATGTAAATAAATTAATAGTAAGGATATTAAGGCTTACATCTGATCATTTGTTCCAAAAATATATAGTTTTTGAAGAAACAAGGGCAAGGTTATATATGAAGTTATATGAAGACAGTATTAGCAAAAATGAAAAAACAAAAGAAATAATAGAAAATATACAGAACCTTTCAAAAATATTAGAAGATATTGAGAGGCAAATGTTACGTGAAGATAGAAATACCCTTATAAGAGAAGCCCTTTATTCTGAAGCTACAAAAGAATCTATGCCTACCCCTGAAAATATAGCAGAAGCCAAAAGAAAAGGTACATTTGATAATCTTATAGATCCTCCTTATGAAATAGAGCATATAAAATTTGGTGGTATAAAAAAATTTAAATAATAGTTCACATAATGGATTTAAAAGGGGCCGCGGTAAAATATTCTCATATCCTACCTATTGAAATTTTATCAATGTACAAAGATTATGATAAATATATCTATATAAATGAAAACGATGATAATTTACAAAAATTTAGGATAGAAGTTCCGGAACCTCCTGATTGGAAAGAAATAGAAGGGTTTGGGCTACATTATAAAAAACAAAAATTTGAATATGAAGAATATCCAAATGATCTAAAGGCGTTAGAAAAAAAAATAAGGGCAAAAATTTTAAGGGACAAAAAGAAAACAGATTCTCAATTTTCTATTGAAAAAGAGATACAATTTTCTATTTGGGACGAACTAGAGACCCATTCAATGAAATATAATTCAATTATTTCATGGATAAGAAAACAATGGGCATATAGAATTTATGGTAAATGGATATTTATTAAAGGAAAACCATATTATATAACCCCTTGGCATTGGTTTTATTTGAATTATTATAAAATGAACGGTGTATCTAAAAATGATGGTAGGCCAGATTTTAGATATAGGGACTTTAAATGGTTTTATGCACAACATTATGCAGCAACAACAACAGAAACAGTTAAATATGATGAAGAAGGTAAAATAATATTATTAGAAGATGGTACGCCTAGTATGATAGATATAGGTGTAAGGACCATATTGGGGACAAATAACCTTAAAGGTAGGAGGGTTGGGGATTCCAGTAAAACAAAAAGCATCGATATTGAAATAGCCACAGCATTAATAGAGGCGTTAAATGGTATGCAGGCAGATACAGAAGAAAATGCAAAGAATTTATATGAAAAGCTGACAAAATATTCATTTTTAAGGTTACCATTTTTCTTTAAGCCCATATTGCCAAATTTTAATATGGCAGGACAAATACAGATGATGGACACAAATATGATAGATGGCCTTAATTCTGTTATTGATTATAGGGCATCTACAGAAACAAAATATGATGGGAGCAGGCTTACTTTTTATCACGGAGATGAAATAGGTAAAACTATAGAGGCACAAATAATAAAAAGGCATGATATTGTAAAAAGGACATTTTGTCCTGGTGTAGAAATAAACGGTTTTATGATTTATACGTCTACTGCGGAAGAAATGGATGCTGATGTAGGTAAAAACTTTGAAGATTTTACTTTAAAATCAATGTTTGAAAAACGTGGTATTGATGGACAGACATCAACAGGTTTGATAAATATTTATTTTAGTATCGAAGAATCATATGCTGGTTTTATTGATCCATGGGGATTTCCAATTATAGAAGATACAGACGATCCAGAATTAATAGAATGCATGGAGGCCGTTATATTAAATAAAAATGGAAAAGCAATGGGGGTAAGAAATTTTCTTATTGCAAAAAAAGAAGAATTTATTAAAAATGATGATATGGTAGGCCTTTCTTCTTTTCAAAGAAAGAACCCATCAAGTTTCAAAGAATGTTTTGCCAATGCATCACATAATTTATTTTTTAATAGGACAATATTAGTTAAAAGGCTATCAGAACTTAAGTTTAAAAATAATTTACGTATAGGTAATTTTATAAATATAGGTGATGACAATGTACATTTTATAGATGATGACAATGGCCCTTTTAAAATATCAATGGTAATGCCGGATCATAATAGGAGCAAAATAGTATCTATAAATGGGATTAAAAGGCCAAAATATACAGATTTATTTGTTGCAAGTGCAGATACATATAGGATAAGCCAGACAGATTCAAGAAGGGAATCTAAAGGATCAGGTGCCATAAGGTGGAAATTTGATTCTACAATTGATACACCTGATAAAGATATATCTGAATATGTAACAGGGAAATTTGTATGTACTTATACACATAGGCCAAATACATTAGATGATTATTGCCAAGATATGTTAAATATGTGCATATATTATGGGGCACTTATGTATCCCGAAATGAATATATCAACAATACAAGAATATTTTATAAGGCATGGTTATTCAGGATATTTATTACATGATATAGATATAAGGACAGGAAAATTAAAAATAAATGCAGGATGGAATACCGGGGGTAAAAGTGGCATAAAAGAAGAATTGTTCAATATTGGTGCAGATTGGGTAAATATATATGCACAAAATTGTAACCACCCTGAAATACTTGAAGAATTTTTACAAATAAGATCATTACAAAATATGAAAGACAGGGATCTTTTTGTTTCTGTTGTTGGTTGTTTAAAAGCAGAAAAAAGTTTACATATAGATTATAAAAGAAAAATGGATACTAGTAAAATTAGTTTAGATGGTTGGTATTAAAAACAATAATTTGAAAATTGCTACATTTGTATTACAAAATATTTATTGATGAGCATAATTTATAAATTATCTGAACATAAAGAGATAAGGGAAAAATATAAACAATGGAATAGCCATGTCCCTATGCATGAAAAAGTTGACCCTATAGAAAAAATAAAATCATTATATTGTAAAAATGTTGCTGAAAATGCTTTTTATGCACTTTTACAAAATAAACATTATTTTCCTATTGGACATTATGGGTATATGCAACTTTTGCGTGATTATCTCACAGGGAACCAAGATGAAGGATATTATTTAAATATCCTACGTACAACAGAACCTTCTGGGGTTACCACAACAGATAATTCAACTTATGAATATAAATATAAAGGATATGATCACCTTGATACAAAAATAGTTTCTTCAATGCCAAATATACGATCTGCCATACAAGGTATGATGGCAGATTATGATGAATTTATTTTTGTAAACACAATTGATGAGCAATCAGGAAATGAAGAAATAGAAAAACTTAATGAAGCTTATATAGATTCAAAAATACAAGATTACGCAAAATCATTACAGCAACAATATAATATACCCCTTGAACGGCCAACTAATTTCCCAAAATCAGTTACATGGGAAGAACTTAATATATATAGGGAAATGGGGGGTTTTAAAGCAAAATGGGCAGAAGGTATTGAACAAATAGGTTTTTATACACAAAAAAGATCAAACTGGAACAAGACAATAAAAAGGAAATTTATTGATGACATACTTTGTTTTAATTTTATTGTAGGAAGAACAATATTTGATACTGAAAACAATGAAAGCCGTATTGAATATATGAACCCTGAAAATACGACAATACAATATTCAACGGAAAATGATTTTAACGATGCAGAATATGCTGGTTATTTTACACTTGAAAAAATAAGCAAACTTATACAAAAAGGGTTTAGTTCTGATGAACTTAAAAAATCTGCAATAACTTATCAAGGATATTTTAGCAACCCTAAACTTGATAGATCATATACAATAAACCCTGCCCGGATAAACGGTGATAAAATAATGGATTTTAGAATACCTGTGTTCCATTATTATTGGATAGATACAGATGTAAAACGTATTTTAAAAATAGATAATAAATTTGGGGACATAAACCATGATCTAAATTATGAAGAAGATGTAAAACCTACATCTGATTATAATAAAAAAAGGGGCGTATCACAAAAAATAAATGAATTTAGGATAAGAAGGGCATATCAATGCTCATTGATAGTAAATACAGATCTGGTATATGATTATGGGCTTGTCCCAAATCAATATAGGGAAAATAAAAAAGAACCAAAATTACCAATATCTGCTTATAGGATAATAGCAACCAATGAAAATGAAATATTTGGATCTATGGTTGAAAAAAATATCCCCTTTTTAAATAGGCAACAAATTTTATGGCTTAAATATCAGGATGCATTGTCAAAATCACATCCTGGAGGATATTTAATAAATATGAGGTTATTGCAAAATATGGAAATCGGGGGCAAAAATATTTCACCATTAGAAGCTTTCGATATGTTTTGGAGATATGGAAGGGGGGTATATATGGACACACCTATCGGGGAAGGATACACAGGTGGGGCTGTATTGCCAATTACCCAAATTGGTGGTAATTATGGTGAACTTTTATCTGTATTGGCCAATGAAATGAAATTTATAAAAAATGAAATAAGGGAAAATACAGGTATAGATCCTTCTTCATTGGGCGTATTATCAGAAGGCAGTTCTGCTACAGATATATCTTTGGCCAATAGGGGGACAGGAAATATATTAAAACCATTACAAGAAGCTATTTTTGATGTAAAATCAGGCCTTATAAATATAGCTGTTAATATGGTCCAGATTATTTCAAAAAAAAATAAAGATGTTTATGAAAATTATATTAAGATTGTCGGTGAAGATGTAATGGATGTTTTGGTAAACCTTAATAAACTTGGAAGGGAATATG
>Ga0307419_10000245_pt1 | contig 25997 bp, 23 predicted proteins | sample SalMarWE160230MG_2_FD_202512 | JGI IMG/M metagenome (GOLD analysis project Ga0307419, IMG submission 202512) | Salt marsh sediment microbial communities from the Plum Island Ecosystem LTER, Massachusetts, United States - WE1602-30 | ecosystem: Environmental > Aquatic > Marine > Intertidal zone... | reverse complement strand
ACGAATTGGCCCACAGATACATTTATGCTTGAAAGATGTGCATACCAGGTAGCAAAACCTCCTCCATGATAAAGCATAACCGAATAACCATACCCGCCGAAATAGCCGGCCTGGACCACCTGGCCCCCATCAGCAGCTTTTACAAGTGTGCCGTAAGAAGCTACTATATCTATGCCTGAATGAAATCTTCTTGTACCGAATATAGGATGTATCCTATAGCCAAAACCAGATTGTACCCGCCCCGCTACGGGCCACATAAATTTCCCCGACGGTGCGCTGCCGTACTTATAACTTTCAAGAATTCTGGTAACTTCAGCTTCCTTGATTTCAAGCTGCTTTTTCATCTCCATAAGAGCCTTTTTATTGGCGGTGGTCTGGGAAAGCAGATTCTTTTTATTACCATATAAATCCCCGACTTCACTTGCTTTCTGTTCAGCCTGGGTTACCAGCTCCTCAACCTTGCTTTCATGATCTTTTTGTTCTTCCCTTAAATCAATAATAGATTTTTTGATTCCTATGGTTGCCTTTCTCTTTTCTTTTATCAGCTGAATATTCTGGGTATCCTGTTCCGCAAAAAGGTTCATAAGCTTGAGTTTTGATATAAAATCCAGGAAATCTTCCGCTTTCAGCAAAATTTCCAGGATGTTCTCATTTCCATTCTTATAGATTGCGGCAACTCTTTCATTTAATATTCCTGTTTTTTCTTCAAGCTCCTCTTCTATTTTATTCAGTTCTTCCTCTTTTAAAACCAGCTCTATGGTCACCTTATCAACTTCGCTCCTTGCTTTATCCATCTTACTATAAAGATCATTTAATTCAGATAAGGCTCCCAGCAGTTGTTCTTCCACTTCATTTACTTCATTTATGTACTGTTTCTCTGTTTTTGTTACTTCCTCGATCTTCTCCTGGGTTTCTTTTCCTTCCTGCTGTATCTGTTCAAGTTGTTCTTCAAGAGACTGGGCATAAACACATTTTGCCGAAGAAGCATAAGAAAGACTGAAGCCGGAGATTGCTATAATAATTACTATAATTATTACTATGATGTTTTTACTTTTAATTATCATATTATTACATTTTTTTATTGTGACTATTTTAATACTAATCTATAAATATTTAAAATCTAAAAACTTTAAGTCCCTCAAATCTTAATATACCTTCTTAAGGCTATACCGCTGCTCATAATCCCTATAAAGCCTCCTAATACCACTATTGCTATATACACATATAATACAATATTGCCGCTTCCCAATATAGCCAGCTCCTTGATCCGCATGGTATCTGCAATTACTCTTTCTCCCCTGATAAGTAAGAAATTCCCCAGGAAATATAATAAAATAACAGAAACCACACTTCCTATAAATCCCTCAAAAAATCCCTCAAACAGGAAAGGGGTTCTTACGAACCAGTTAGTGGCCCCCACCAGCTTCATAACTTCAATTTCTTTCCGGCGGGCATAAATGGAGAGCCTTATGGTATTGAATATTAATACCACCGTTGCCAGAAGCAGTACTATGATTATAAGGAAGGCTATACTTCCTACAATTGCAGTTATTGAAAATAAGGTATTGACATAGCTCCTCCCGTATATTACATCATTGACACCTTCTATATAATTACCATCCTTATCCAAAAAGCGGAGCGCCACCTGGTCAATTTTCTCGGGATCTTTTAAAGTTATCTCAAAAGAAGCCGGGAGCGGATTCCCCTGGATCTCTTTTAATATATCGCTCCCTTCATTTTTCTCCTTAAATCTTTCAAGGGCCTGATCCTTGGATACGTATTCTGCCTTCTCGGTTTCTTCCCAGTTTGTTATTTCATTCTCAATATATGCCTTCAATTCATCCGAAATATTGTCATCGAGGTACACCGCCAGCTCAACCTGGCTTTTTACCGAGTTTATTATTCCCTGTATATCATAGACAATTATAGTGAAGAACCCTACGATGAATAAAGTAATGGCTACGGTTGTAATAGCCGTGAATCCCATAATGAAATTTCTCCTCAGGCTGATGAAAGTTTCGCTAAAGAAATACCTGGTTCTAGCCATTAGTCTCCGTATACCCCTCTCTTTTGATCTCTTATTATTTCTCCTTCTTCCAGCTCTACAACTCTTCTTCTCATTGAATTTACAATATTACGGTCATGAGTGGCCATAAGTACGGTAGTTCCAATAAGGTTTATTCTGGATAATATCTTCATAATTCCCTCCGATGTTCCGGGGTCCAGATTACCGGTGGGCTCATCTGCAAGAAGTATGGGCGGTCTGTTTACAAAAGCTCTGGCAATAGAAACTCTTTGCTGTTCGCCCCCCGATAATTGATGGGGATATGAATTTAATTTACCATGCAGGCCGACTAATTTCAGAACCTGGGGTACCTGGACTTTTATCTCGTAACTCGGTCTGCCTATAACTTCAAGGGCAAATGCCACATTCTCAAATATAGTTTTCTGGGGCAGGAGCTTATAATCCTGAAACACACACCCTACATTTCTCCTGAGCTGGGGTATTCTATTTATTTTGAGGTTGCAGATATTTCTTCCGGCTATATATATATTCCCGTCACTTTCATCAATTTCTTTTATAACCAGCTTTATAAAAGTAGATTTGCCCGAGCCGCTTGGCCCTACCAGAAAAAGAAATTCACCTTTTCTGACCATCAGATTGATATTCTTTAATGCAACTGTATCATTATCATATACTTTACTAACATTTCTGAATTCAATCATATTCATCTCGAACTGTCCCTTTTTCTCCCTAGAATTTTAATAATCAAGAGTTTACTCTCTGGATAGTTTTTTTTCAAGAAAACCCCTTATCAGTAAATCTATGTCGCCGTCAAGTACCGACTGTACGTCTCCGATCTCGATTCCTGTTCTGTGATCCTTAATCAATTGATAGGGCTGCAGGACATAACTTCTTATCTGGTTCCCCCATCCTATTTCTTTTTTTTCTCCTCTTAGTTTATTGATTTTTTCAAGATTTTTTCTCTGTTCCAGCTCAAAAAGTTTTGATTTTAAAATCTGCACAGCAGTCTGCCTGTTTAGTATCTGGGACCTTTCATTCTGGCACTGTACAACAATTCCGGTAGAAAGATGCGTGATCCTTACAGCAGAATCCGTTACATTTACGTGTTGTCCGCCGGCACTGCTGGACTTAAAAGTCTCAATTTTCAAATCCTCTTTATTTAGTTTTATATCAATATCTTTATCTATAAGCGGTATTACATCAACAGAAGTAAAAGATGTATGCCTTCGCCTGGAAGAATCAAAAGGTGAAATTCTAACCAGCCTGTGGATTCCTTTCTCTGATTTCAGCAGTCCATATGCACTTTTCCCTCTCGCTGTAAAAGTTATGTTTTTTATCCCTGCTTCTTCGCCTGTCTGGTAATCATTAATGCTGTAAGAAAAATTTCTCCTATCCATCCAGCGGGTATACATCCTGAACAACATCTCGGCCCAATCCTGGGATTCAGTTCCTCCTGCTCCCGGATGGATGGTTACCACTGCAGGATAAGAATCATACCTGCCGCTTAAAAGGATTTTCTCTTCCAGGTCACTTAATTTATGCTCAATGCTATCCAGGTTTTCTATCAGTTCGTTTTTCAGGCTTCTATCTTCCTCATCCTGGAGTATTTCCAGGGCCAGCCTGCAATTTTCTACCTTCTCTTCCAGATTTTTGATGCTGCTAATGGTTTCCTTAAGCTCATTAATCTCTTGGGTAATGTTCTGGGCATTGGTTCGGTCTTCCCAGAACTTTTTAGAAAGGGTTTTTACACGAAGTTCCTCAAGCCTTTTCATTTTGCTATTTATTTCAAAGACAGTCCCGCAGATAAATAAGTTTCTTTACCAGTTTATCCAGCCTTAGCTTATAATCTTCTATCATCAAATCCTCCGGTTATTATATTTATATTATCTACCGCAGCATTTTTTATATTTCTTGCCGCTTCCGCATGGGCAGGGATCATTCCTTCCGATTTTCTTTGCAGCTGCAGTTTTTGTTTTAAGGGATCTTGTTCCCGCCTCCACGGGGCCGCTGGTGACCACGTTACTTACCCGGTGCTCCGGGGCTGTTGTTTCCTGTTCATCTCTGGCAACTATTCTGGCATTATATAACAATCTTACCGTATCGAACTTTATCTCCTCTATTAGCTCTTTAAATAAATTAAACGCCTCTCTTTTATACTCAACCAGCGGGTCCCTCTGGCCGATAGCTCTAAGGCCTATGCCTTCTTTTAGATAATCCATTTCCAGAAGATGGCCCCTCCACATATTATCAATAACATTTAGCATCACTATTTTCTCCAGTCTCCTTATGACCGGAGAAGAATAAGTATTTTCTCTCTCCTGGTATATCCGGGACGCTCTCTCCACCAGTTTCTCCTTTAAAAGACCTATGGTCCATTTACTACTTGTAATTTTTTCTCTGTCTATAATATCGGCTACGATATTTCCCGGAATCAGAGGGCCCATATAATTGGACAGCGCATCCAGATTCCAGCTTTCCGGATAATCGCCGGGATTTATATGAATATTAACACTGTCCTCTATTACATCTTTAATCATATCACGGGCTGTCTGCATTAAATTTTCCTCTTCCAGGATTTTCTTCCTTCTGGAATAAATAACTTCTCTTTGCTTGTTCATCACATCATCATATTCAAGAACATGTTTTCTTATTTCAAAATTCCTGCCTTCCACCTGTCTCTGTGCATTCTCAATAGCTCTGCTGATCATAGAGTGCTGTATGGGCAAATCATCCGGAAAATTAAAAGTCTCCATTACCTTATAAATTCTTTCCGAGCCAAAAAGCCTGAGCAGTTCATCTTCCGTACTCAAATAAAACTGGCTTGATCCTATATCTCCCTGCCGCCCGCTTCTTCCTCTCAATTGATTATCGATCCTCCTGCTCTCATGTCTTTCAGTTCCAAGAACATGAAGACCTCCAAGCCCTACCACTCCTTCACCCAGTACTATATCCGTACCTCTTCCTGCCATATTGGTAGCGATAGTGACCGCATTTCTCTGTCCTGCCCTGGCAATTATCTCAGCTTCCTTTTCATGATATTTTGCATTTAAAACCTGGTGCAGTATACCTCTCCTTTTCAGCATTCCGCTCAGCTTTTCAGACTTTTCAATGGATATGGTGCCCACCAGTACCGGTTGCCCCCTGTCATGCCTTGAAACTATATCTTCTACCACATTATTGAACTTAACCTGTTCCGTTTTATAAATCCGGTCAGGAAGATCTTCCCTTATCATCGGTTCATTGGTTGGTATTACCACAGTCTCAAGCCCGTAAATGTGTCTGAATTCAGATGCTTCAGTAATTGCGGTACCGGTCATTCCTGCCAGCTTATCGTACATCCTGAAATAATTCTGGATGGTGACCGTTGCCAGTGTTTGATTTTCATCTCTCACTTCAACTCTTTCCTTGGCTTCTATGGCCTGGTGAAGGCCCTCACTGTATCTCCTACCCGGCATCAGCCTTCCTGTGAATTCATCCACAATGATTATCTGGCCGTCTTTGAGCATATAATCGACATCCCTCTTAAACAGATGATATGCCTTAAGAGATTGATTTAAGGCATGTATATACAAAAAGTTGGAAGGACTGTATAAATTATCTATCCCCAGGATTTCTTCAATTCTTGAGACGCCCTCTTCGGTAACTGCCGCTGTCTTTGCCTTTTCATCTATTTCAAAATCCTTATTTATTTCCAGCTGCGGGACTATTCTTGCAAATTTTCCGTAGATTTCAGTGGTCCTGTAAGCAATTCCTGAGATAATAAGAGGTGTTCTGGCTTCATCTACAAGGATACTGTCAACCTCATCTATAATGGCATAATTGTGGCCATCCTGAACCATATTTCCCTTATCCATTACCATATTATCTCTAAGATAATCAAACCCAAATTCATTATTTGTACCATGTATTACATCTGATTTGTATTGTTCCTTTTTTTCCGAAGTAGCCATCCCGTGCTGGATAAGACCAACATCCAGGCCCAGAAACTTATAAATCTTTCCCATCCATTCACTGTCTCTCTTTGCCAGATAATCGTTAACCGTAATCAAGTGAGTACTTTTACCTGTTAATGAATTCAGGTATACGGGAAGTGTGGCAACCAGAGTTTTACCTTCACCGGTCTTCATTTCAGCGATTTTCCCTTCAAAAAGAACAACGCCTCCCATTATCTGGACATCAAAATGCTTCATATTAAGTGTCCTTTTTGCCGCTTCTCTTACCACTGCAAAAGCTTCCGGCATTAAATCCTCGAGTTTTTGTCCGTTCTCATATCTCTGTTTAAAGTCCGAAGTTTTTTCATATAGCTGGCTGTCGGTAAGCGAACCCATATCCCGGTCAAAACTGTTCACAATACCTACTATTTCTTCATATTTCTTTAATCTCTTGCCTTCACCAAACTTTAATATATTCCCAATTTTTTCAAACATTTATATATACCCTGCCCTATTCATTATATAGTTGGTTCTATTAATCCATAATTTTTATCTTTCCTGCGGTATACTACTGCAGTTCTCCCGGTTTCTGAATTAACAAAAACAAAAAAATCATGGCCCAGCAGTTCCATCTGCAGTACTGCCTCCTCCGGAGTTACCGGCTTTAAAGTAAAAGTTTTAATCTTTACTATCATCTCACCTGTGCCGCCATTAAATCTCTCCGGTCCGGCTTTATCAGTTTCAAATTTTTTAATTTCTTTTAAATTACTGTTCTTTCTCCCTCTGCTTATTAATTTTTCCTTATATTTTTTCACCTGTCTTTCCAGTTTACCACTGACTTTATCCACAGCTTCGAAAACATCGGCTCCGGAATCAGTTGCCCTGATAACCGTGCCTGCTGTAAATACAGTTACTTCTACCAGGTTATTTAAATTGATCCTTGGATTTTTTTCAAATATGAATTTAACTTCCAGCTTTATTATCTTATCCAGAATCTTTACAATTTTATCTTTAATTTTTCTACCTGTGTAGTTTCGTATCTTCTCATCCAGCTCAATATTTCTGCTTTTTATAATAAACTCCACTCTATCTCCTCCTTGATGCTAATTTATTAAAAAACTTATGCTAAAGCATCTGTTTGCAGGATAAATTATTAATTTATTATCCTTACTTTTTTTGCTATTTTCCCTCTCTCATCTTTTTCAAACTCAAATTCCACTCTCTGTCCCTTCTTTAACGTTTTAAATCCGTCAGACTGTATGGAGGAAAAATTTACAAAAATATCTCCAATTTCTTTCAATTCCGCTTCTATAAAACCAAATCCGTTCTCCGGACTAAACCATTTTACTGTTCCTTTAAATCCCGCCATATTAATTATATTCCCCTGGCCAAAGTTAATAAATAAATTTTCTCCGCACCGGCACTCTTTAGAACACCGGCAATCTCGTTTAATGTGCTCCCGGTGGTCCAGACGTCATCTACCAGCATCAGATTTTTCCCCTTGGCCTGCAGACAGTTTTTAACTTTGAATGCTCCCTTTATATTACCTCTCCTCTGAACGGAATTAAGACCCTGCTGCTTCAGAATCTTTCTTATTTTCAATATATTGCCTGCAAAAGGGATTCCAATAAGCTTTGATAGTGATCCGCACAAGTCTTCCATATGTTCGCCCGGTACAGTATCCATGTAGTCAATTTTTTCAAGCATGTAATTTCTAATATAAGTTTGCTTTAAAAAAGCGGCCATTACTTCCTTTAAAGCACATATCCTGTTATATTTATATTTCCTTATTATTTTTCTTATCTCTCCTTTATACACGGCAAAGCTCCTGTGTCTGTAAAAACCAAAATCTCCATCCCTGCAATAATTGCACCTACTGCTGCCGTTATCAGCTCCTGACAGCGGCCTGCCGCAGTATTTACATATTTTTTCACCTATTTCTTCAATCTCAGATCTGCACTGCCGGCATAATAATTCGGGATTAAGTTTCCCGCAAACGGCACATATGGGTGGAATGATAATATCTCTAAAAATATTTATCAAATTATTATTAATTTTCTCTGGTATTTTTGGTATCAATATCAATTATTTCATTGGACATTATTTTTACGCTGGGATGGATTTTTATTCCATCCTTTATAACGCTTTTAGAACCTATCACCGCTTTTTCTAAAATCGAAGCCTTATCTTTTATTTTGGTATCATATCCTATAATTGCTCCTATAAGAGAGGCATCTTTACCTATATAGCCGCTGCCCCACTTTATTCCCCTGTACAGGACCGCTCTTTCATCAACTATGGTATTGCTGCCCAGGATTATGGGGCCAAAAAGTTTTGCATCTTTCTTGATGGTACAATTATCTCCGATACATACCGGGGGGGTTATTATAACTCCCTCCTGGATCTTGCAGTTTTTTCCTACCCAGACACCTTCTTTGATCTTTTCCCCGGGAATGCTGACTTTAACCTTACCTTCAAGCGCATCAAAATTGCCTTGTTGGTATTCATCCAGACTTCCAACATCGTTCCAGTATTGATTATGGCTATAGCCATAATACGGAACATCTCTATTTAACAGATCAGGAAAAAGATTCTCACCAAAATCATAAAAAGTTCCTTTGGGAGGCAAATAATCAAATACGCCGGATTCAAAAATATATATCCCGCTGTTTGCAAGATTTGATTCTGCAACTCCGCTTAAGGGTTTTTCTTGAAATCCTTTTACCCTTTTATTGTTATCCAGCAGTACTGCTCCATAACGTGAAGTATCTTCAACTTCAGTTAAAATAATCGTGGCTATGCCTGTTTTTTGTTTGTGAGATTCAACCGCTCTGGTTAAATCAATATCTGTCAGAGCATCACCGCTTATAACCAGAAAGGTGCTGTCTCCAAAAAAATCTTCTACATTTTTCACACCCCCTGCGGTACCCAGCAGTTCTTTCTCGTATGAATAAACTATATCTACTCCCCATTTTGACCCATCGCCAAAATAATTTTTTATCTCATCCGGATACCAGTGCAGATTACAGACAATACTGGTAAATTTATGCTTGGCCAGAAGTCTTATAATATGCTCCATAACCGGTCTGTTTACTATAGGCGCCATTGGTTTGGAGATCAAGTCTGTCAGTGGCCTCAGCCTGGTTCCCAGACCTGCAGCCAGCACCATGGCCTTATTTTTTTCCATCGGAGTTGTTTACCTCTTTTATCGTATGACCACCAGTTTTAAAAAATTTGCCGATACTCTTTTTGTAAGGAGGATAGATCACTCCTTCTTCAGTTATTATTGCAGTTATATTGTCCGTAGGAGTAACATCAAAAGCCGGATTTTTTACTGCCATAAACTGGGGAATAATAGTTTTTCCCAGAATTTCTCTCATTTCATTCCCATCCCTGTACTCAATAGGAATATTATCTCCGCTTTTCATTTTTATATCAACAGTTGAGATAGGAGCGGCGACATAAAACGGTATTTTGTAATACCCGGCAAGGATAGACAGACTCAATGTTCCTATTTTATTTGCGGTATCCCCGTTTGAAGCTATTCTGTCTGCGCCTACCAGTACCGCATCAACATCTCCTCTTGACATAAAATATCCTGCCATATTATCAGATATAATGAAAAAAGGAATTTTTTCCTTATGAAGTTCCCATGCAGTAAGTCTTGCCCCCTGGAGAAACGGCCTGGTTTCATCTACTATTACATTTGCCACTCTTCCTTCTGCATTTAAGCTTCTTATCACGGCAAGTGCGGTTCCATAACCGGAAGTTGCAAGTGCTCCTGCATTACAGTGGGTAAGGATTTTAATTTCAGATTTACTTTCCCTGAAGATTTCTTTCCCGTTTTGGCCAATTTTGAGGTTAACCTCCAGATCCTGCTTTTCAATTTCCTCAGCTTCCGCTATTAATTTACTTTTAATCCTGCTGACTTCCAGATTTCCGGCATTATCCAAAGTTCTTTTCATTCTGTCCAGTGCCCAGAATAAATTTATAGCCGTTGGCCTGGTTTCGGAAAGCAATTTTATACTTTCATTTATATGATTGGTAAATTTTTGCCTGTCTTTCCCGTTAAATCTTAAAGCAGCCAGTGCAGTGCCGTAACCTGCGGTAACACCGATTGCAGGTGCTCCTCTCACCACCATAGTTTTAATAGCCTCCGCTACGCTGCCGACTGTCCTGCAATTTATATATACCTCCTTGAAGGGAAGTTTCCTCTGATCCAGTAATCTTAGAAACGATCCTTCCCATATAAGGGGGCTTACTCTTTTTTCCTTTGTATAAGGATTTAAGTTCCTATTTCCCATGAACTAAGATATTTCTCCTGCTCATCGGTTAATTTATCTATTTTTACTCCCATGCTTTTCAGTTTAAGTTCCGCTATTTTACTGTCAATCTTTTCAGGTACCGTGTAAACCTTTTTTAAAAGATCCCCGCTGTTTTCAAGAATATACTTGGCACTCAAAGCCTGGTTTGCAAAACTCATGTCCATAACACTGGCAGGATGGCCCTCGGCGGCACTTAGATTTACCAGTCTTCCCTCGGCAATGACATACAATTTCCTTCCGTCTTTCATAAGATATTCTTCAACAAAGGGCCTCACTTTCCTTTTTTTCGTGCTGTTTGCCTTCAGGTAATCCAGATCAATCTCAACATTAAAATGGCCGGAATTGGCCAGGATCACATTATCCCTGCAGCTGGCTAGAATTTCCTTACTTATTACATTTTTATTACCGCTGACAGATAAAAAAATGTCTCCCACTTTTGCCGCTTTTTCGGAATCCATCACATCAAATCCATCCAGCTTGGCTTCCAGTGCCTTTAAGGGGTCCACTTCCATTATTATCACCGAAGACCCCATTCCCTTTGCTCTCATGGCTACTCCTCTTCCGCACCATCCATAACCCGCCACCACAAATTTTTTACCTGCAAGCAGGATATTAGTGGCTCTTAAGATTCCATCAATGGTACTCTGACCTGTTCCGTAACGGTTATCAAAAAAATGTTTGGTTTTGGCATCATTTACGGCAATAATAGGGTAATAAAGTACACCCTTTTTTTCCATACTTTTAAGCCTGATTACTCCTGTAGTGGTCTCTTCTGTGCCGCCATATACACTTTTCAGCAGTTCCCTCCTGCTGCTATGAATGGTAGAAATCAAATCCGCTCCATCATCCATTGTAATACGGGGCCCTCTGTCAAGAACACTGTTTATATGCCTGTAGTATGTTTTGTTATCTTCACCCTTTATGGCAAATACCTCAATTTTAAAATCTTTGACCAGTGAAGCCGCCACATCATCCTGGGTGCTTAAGGGATTGGAGGCACATAAAGCTACGCTGGCTCCACCTTCTTTTAAGGTAATCATAAGATTTGCAGTTTCTGATGTAACATGCAGGCACGCTCCTATTGCAAGGTTTTTAAGAGGTTTGTGTTTCGAAAAATCTTTCCTTATGCCTTTAAGAACCGGCATTTCCCTGGCGGCCCATTCTATTTTATTTTTACCCTCTTTGGCTAAATTGATATCTTTTAGATCAAAATCCATTAAAATTTCCCTTTCTGTACTTATTTTATTTTTAATTTAATTTTTCAAGCTCTTCTTTTAGTATCTTTATTTTTTCTACCGGGGTAGGATCCACGCCTGCCAGCAGCGCCAGATATACACTGGCCATATCTCCCAGATATATCGTCGATAATGCTCTTGCCAGTTTCGATTTCCCCTCCACCTGTATTTCTATAATCTCTCCTATATTTTCCTTAATAATATTTATAGTCACATCGATACGTTTTTTTACTCTTGCTGTCTCATCTTTCTCCCTGAAAATCAGGAGTATGAATTTTTTAGTTATATCTTTCAACCTTTCCCAGCCGACAATTTCGTTATGGTTTAATTCCGGAAAATTATTGCACCAGCAGGGAGTTTTTGAATTCTCATTAATCTCACACTTTAATCTATAGCTGACTGCAGTTAAAAGTCCTTCCGTCCCGTATATTATAGGCAGACGGTCTGAAATTTTTAAAGCCAGCTTCTTTGCAGGATTCCTGTCACTGCTGTTTTTCCTGCTGTAAAGTACGGCTTTCAGCTTTATTAAATTCGTAGCCTCTTCTATATCTGCAGAATTCACTTTTATAAGACCAAGTTTGTCCAGAGCCAGATATGCAGGTAAAAACAAATAGCCAATGGCACCCCTGGGCTGCAGTTTCGGGGGTATTTTTATTACGACTTTACTTTCTCTCCTGCCGATACCCTCAAGCTTCCCTCCGGAGCAGATAATAAGAGTCTCGCATTTCCGCTCCAGTGCCTGGTTGGCTGCGGAAATTGTTTCTTCGGTATCACCGGAATAACTTACAGCAACTACCAGCCAGTTACTTTTTATAAAAGCGGGCAGCTTATATCCTTTTACGATTTCAACCGGTATATTTATATCATCTTTTATAAGAGCTTTAATGATATCTCCGGCAAACCCTGATCCTCCCATCCCTAAAAAAGCAATCCCGTTATTTTTCTTTCTTACTTCACTAAGATCAGCATTCTGTATGATTTCCCTTGCATCAAGCAGCTGCTGGTAAAAATCCTCTTCGACTTTCAGTATACCATTCTTATCAATTTCTTTTATTCTGTTCATATCATCTAAAATATTCATAGTCCGTATCCTCCCAAAATTACCTTAAACGCTGTTTTTCAGCCATATGCTTGCATTTTAAAAAACGCTGTCTATAACTTCCTTTCCCAGTTTCTGAAGAAAGCTTACTTTTTTACTGCTCTCACCTTCTGCATATAATCTTACCACTGCCTCTGTTCCTGACGGCCTTATCATAACCCAGCTTCCATCTTCCATAATATATTTATAACCATCTATATTAACGGTCCTTCCGACGCCGGCTTTCTTTAAAATTCCCGGAATACCTTTTTCCAGCAGAGACTTTAGGTTTTCTTTCTGCTTCAAATCAATCTTATAATCAATCCTGTTAAAAACAAAATATCCAAACTGGCTATAAATTCTTTCCAATATCTGGTTTACGGTCATACCGGTGCTGCATATTATCTCTATAAGCTTCAGGCCCATCATCATCCCATCTCTCTCGGGAAAATCTCCTCCCGCCCAGAGGCCTCCGCTTTCTTCACCGCCCATAATAACTCCGCCTTTTAAAATTTCTTCGGCTATGTACTTGAAACCTACCGGAGTAGTAACCAGTTCAAGATTATATTTTAAGCATATCCTGTCCACTATAGAGGAAAGATTTACCGATTTTACCACCCTTCCCTTCATTTTCTTCCTGCAGGCCAGATACCACAATACTATGGCAAACATATGATGCGAGCTGATATAATTACCATTTTCCCCCAGAGCGGCAATTCTGTCCCCATCACCATCCAGGCAGATGGCTAGTTTACATTTATTCTTCTTTAGGGCACTTACCGCCTGGTTAAGATTATTTCCGATGGGTTCGGGATTTATGCCACCAAAGCCGGGATTCAAATCCGAATGTATTTCCATAACATTTTCAGAGCCGAATTTCTGGATAATCTTCTTATATATTCCCTGGGCCGCCCCATACATAGGCTCAAGCAGCAAATTGAATTTAAAACCTTTTATAATGTCTGTATCAACTTTACTAAGGAGATTCTTTTCATAAGCTGACAAAAAATCAACCCTTTCCATATCGGGATTTCCTGCGGCTTTAGAATGCAAATATTTTTCATAATTTTTCGTATTGCCAAGAACTTCACTGATTTCTTTCTCGACCTCGGTTATTATATCCATGGTGGCCGATCCGCCAAATGGGCCTTTAATTTTATAACCATTATAATAATAAGGATTGTGGCTTGCGGTAATCATTATTCCAAGATCAGCTTTCTTCTCAACCACAGCATAGGAAAGAACAGGTGTGGGTATGATCCTATCAGAAAAATAAACCCTGATATTATTTAGAATGAAGATTTCTGCAGCTTCCAGGGCAAACCTTTCAGATATGAACCTGGAGTCATATCCTATCACTACTTCCGGTTTTCTACTGCTTCCCAGCTTTTTTATAATATAATTACTGACACCCTGAGAGACAATTCTTACTCCTTCAACAGTAAAATCATCGGCTATGATGCCTCTCCATCCGTCAGTCCCAAACTTTATCGATTTTCCTTCCATTAAATTCGACTCCATTAATAATTTATTGTTAAATTTATTTTTTTAAAAAATTATAATCATATTCAACCATAATCTTAACCAGCTGGTCAAAATTAACCTTGTTCTTCCAGCCCAGCTTTTTTTGGGCTTTGGCAGAATCGCCCACCAGAAGATCTACATCGGCCGGACGGATAAAGTCCTTATCAGTTTTTACATATTTCTTCCAGTCAAGATCTAGACACTTAAAAGAAGCTTCAACCCATTCTCTTACTGAGTGTGACTCTCCCGTACCTATGACATAATCCTCGGGTTTATCCTGCTGCAACATCAGCCACATTGCCTCAATATAATCCCTGGCATATCCCCAATCCCTTTTAGCATCTAAATTACCCATATACAAACTATCAGCCATCCCCAGCTTTATCCTGGCCGCACCATAAGTTACTTTCTTGGTAACAAACTCCAGTCCGCGTCTGGGAGATTCGTGGTTAAAAAGTATACCGCTGCAGGCAAACATATTATAACTCTCCCTGTAATTTACTGTCATATAATGCCCGTAAACTTTTGCCACTCCGTAAGGACTGCGCGGATAAAATGGGGTACTCTCGTTCTGGGGAATTTCTCTTACTTTCCCGAACATTTCAGAACTGGATGCCTGGTAAAATTTTACATTTCTATCCATATGCCTCACAGCTTCCAGCATCCGGGTTACTCCCAGTGCCGTAAATTCTCCGGTAAGCACCGGCTGTTTCCATGAAGTGGGTACAAATGACATGGCGCCAAGATTGTATATTTCATCGGGCCTTGATTCTTTTATTGCATCTATTATGGACAGCTGGTCCAGCAGATCAGCCTGAACAAATTTTAATTTATCTTTTATATGCTCTATCCTATCCAGATTTTCCACTGATGAACGCCTGACCATTCCATAAACCTGGTATCCCTTATCCAGTAAAAATTCAGCCAGGTACGACCCGTCCTGACCTGTAATTCCCGTAATAAGCGCTCTCACTATTTTCTCACCCCTCTTGATTAAATTATTCCCTAAAACCTAATTTAAAAAGTAATCTGTCCTTCTCTTATATTAGAATTTATATTAATTTTAATACCATTCTTGAGCACATTGTCTTTTTCTACCCTGCTGTTATCCCCGATAACCGAAAGATCTTCAATAATTACATTACTGCCGATTTTTACATTATTTGAGATTATTGATTTTTTTATAATACAATTTTTACCAATCCTGCAATTATTGAATATTATACTCTCGGATATTTCAGTTCCTCCGGAGATAAAACAATCATCTCCGATTACCGTAAGCGGCATTATTCTGGCACCTTTTTCTATCTTCGCTTTCCTGCCGATAACCACAGGACCGGAAACAAAATTACTTTTTAAATACCTGGAGCCCTTTCCAATATAGATATTTTTCGTTATCTCTTTATATGGAAACCTGAAATTTACTTTTTTATTTAAAATGTCATAATGAGCCGTCAAATATTTTTCCGGGGTCCCAATATCCAGCCAATATGAGTTCGAAACATAACCGTAAATCTTATACCCTTCATTTAAGGCCATAGGGAAAAGCCCTCTTTCAAAAGAATATTTCTTGCCTGCCGGTACCATATCCATTATATTTGGTTCGATAATATAAACACCGGCATTAATTAGATTGGTGGTAATTTCTTCCTGGTTCGGCTTCTCCAGGAACTGTTTCACCTTTCCTTCACAATTGACAGGAACCAATCCATAATATGAGGGATCCTCAACAGGAGTCAGGGCTATTGTTATGTCTGCCTTTTTCTTCTTGTGAAAAGCTATCATATCTGTTAAATTCAGCGAGGAAAGAATATCGCCGTTAAATACCATGAAACGACGGCCTTTCAGATAACTCTCTAAATTCTTCACTCCTCCGCATGTTCCCAGCGGTTTTTCTTCCTTAATATAGGTAAGATTTAATCCAAAGTCGCCGCCTTCGCCAAAATAATCTTTAAAGATTTCCGGAAGATAACCGGTGGAAAAGATTATATCTTTAATCCTGTGGGACCTGAGCCATAGGATAAAATTTTCCATGAAAGGCTTATTTACCAGCGGCAGCATTGGTTTAGGATTCATGTTTGTAATGGGGCGCAGCCTTGTTCCTTCTCCACCGGCTAATATTACTGCTTTCAATTTAACTCCTTTTCCCGATCTGTGTAAGTCTGTAATCTAACATTTTCCCTCCAGTAATCAAGTGTTTCCTTAAGTGAGGTCCTAATAGAATATCCGGGGCTCCAGCCGGTATGAGCTTTTAATTTGCTGTTGTCCCCATAGAAAATCCTGACATCAATTGCTCTGAACCTGCTCCTGTCAATTTTTACTTTAATATCCGATCTTTTGGCCATTGATAAAAGTATTTCAAGCAAATCCGAAATTTTTCGCTTTCTGCCGGAGCAGACATTATAAATCTGGCCCTCATTTCCGTTATTTATTATATAGTAATATGCCCTGACCGCATCCCTTACATCCATAAAATCTCTTTGAGACTCCAGATTACCGGCCCTTATCACAGGGTCCTGCCTGCCGCTTTCTATCAGGGCTATCTGTCTTGCAAAATCCGAACATGCAAATTTTTCTGATTGTCCCGGCCCAATATGATTGAATGACCTGCTGATAAAAACCGGGATCTTGTATGCACTATAATAAACAGAAGAGAAAAAATCCAGGGCCGCCTTGCTTACAGCATAAGGATTCTGCGGATAGATTTTAAAATTTTCATCAATGGATTTATGTTCATTATCGATCTCGCCGTATTCTTCAGCAGTACACGCCATAAGAATCCTGCAGCCGGGACAGAAAAGCTTAAGGCCCTCCAGGATATTTATTCCTCCAAAAACATTGATCCTGAAGGTTTCTATAGGATTTTCCCATGAATAACTAACAGAACTTTGTGCCGCCAGATGATAGATCTGCTGAGGTTTGAATTTTTTAACAATATTTAAAACCGATTCCCTGTCAGTTAAATCAGTCTCTGAAATTTTAATCTTACTGAAATAGCCGCTCGAATTGAAATTTTTAAAATTTAGATCAACTCCCAGAATTTCATGGTTTCCTTTTTCTGCCAGATAGGCAGTAAGATGTCTGCCTGCAAATCCCGCTATTCCTGTTACTAGAATCCTCAAAAGAATTTTCTCCCTGATAATTATTTAACTTTAGCAATTATTTTAATATAAAATTGAAAATATAAAAAATCCAGACACGCTTAACTATCCATAAATCTCTATCACTTTCTTAAAAAAAGACTTTTTAACACGGCTATAAAAAGTCTGAATCCCAGAAGCAGTACCAGCAGCGGCATTAGAATGATCTTCCAGCTGTTTCTATAATTTTTCCGGAAAAAATAAAACACGCTTTTCTGCATCCTGAAACTTGACTTGACCCTTCCGCCACCGCTACTGCCCCCAATATGGTGCATTATTTCAGCATGTGGGTAATAATACACTCTCCAGTTTTTCTGCCACATCCTATGACAGATATCCAGATCCTCGACATACATAAAATAATTTTCATCAAGCAAACCCGAATCTTTAAGGGCTTTCCTCCTGATGATCATACATGACCCCGAAACCCAGTCAACTTCAAAGGGCCTGTCTTTTTCGGCATCAGCAAGTTTATATTTTCTTGAAAAAGGATTACGGGGAAAGATATTTATAAGAATAGTGTGGGCCGCTGCCTCAAATGTCGAGGGAAATCTCCTGCAGGATAGCTGAATTGTTCCATCGCTGTTAATTATTCTGGGCCCTGTTATTCCTGCCTGTGGATTTTTCTCCATAAATAATACTAAATTATCCAATGATTTCTTAAAAACCCTGCAATCGCTGTTCATCAGAAGTATATATTTTGAACGCGACCTTTGTATCGCTTTATTATTGGCGGCGGCAAATCCGGTATTCTTTTTATTTGAGATTAAGGTTACCAGAGGGTATTCCTTCCTTACAAATTCAACAGTACCGTCACCGGAAGCATTGTCAACCACTATAATTTCATACTTTATCCGGGGGGAATTTTCCGTTATGGATTTAAGACATTCCTTTAGAAAAGATAAACTATTATAACTGACTATGCTTATGGTTAAATCCTTATTTTCATTGTCCTGGTTAAAATCTAACATCATCCTGGTCTATATCAATTTTAATACTTTGCCTGCCCTACCCATATTATTATGGATATCAGCAATATTCGCAACAGTCTGGTCAATTTACCGGTTGATGCCTTTTAACGTCTTATTTATATCAAGACAGAAATTTTCAACTGCTGCCAGTCCGCTTTTAAAGTTCCTGGCTTCAAGCAGCATCGATAGGATTTTACTGCCTATTATGATCCCATCGCAGTAATCCTTTATTTGGTTAATCTGTTCCCTGCTGGAAAGCCCGAAGCCCAATGCCAGGGGCAGATCGGTCATCTTTCTTAAATTGCCTAAAAAAATTTTTACTTCCGGACTTATGTTATTCCTTATTCCTGTAACCCCTTTTACCGAGACGCAGTATAAGAATCCGCTGCCCCTGCCTGTAATAGCATGCAGCCTTTTTCCTGTCGAAGTTAAAGAAGCCAGCATAATATTATCTATGTCAACCTTATCGAAATAATCCCTATAGACTTCAAATTCTTCCAGTGGCAGATCAGGAATTATCAGACCGTTTATTCCTGATTCTTCAGCTTTTTTCAGAAACCTGTCCAGGCCATAATGATAAATACTGTTAAAATAGGTCATTACGGCTATAGGGGTACTGCTTTTTTTTCTTATTTTAATTATGGAATCAAAAACAATATCCGTATTTATTCCTTTTTCCAGTGCTATCTTTGAAGTGGCCTGAATAACAGCTCCGTCGGCCAGCGGATCCGAAAACGGTATTCCTATTTCAATTATATCCGCTCCGCTTTTATCCAGGGTTTCAAATAAAGTTAAAAATCCGCTGATGCTGGGAAAGCCGCAGGTCAAAAAAGGGATGAATGCTTTCCGGCTGCGGCCGATCAATTCTTTAAAAACCCTGCCTATGGGCCTGTTTTTAAGATCGTTCATCAGCTCCTTCTCCGTTAAATGTTTTCTATTTATTATCAATATCCTTATCTCCCCGTCCTGAAAGATTGACCACAATTATTTTATCCCTGCTCAGGGTTGGAGCCAGTTTTGCAGTATAAGCCAGAGCATGGGAACTCTCATATGCCGGGATTATCCCTTCGTATACCGATAATGCCCTAAATGCCTCCAGAGCCTCATTATCCAGAATATATTCATACTTAACTTTTCCTTTTTCTTTCAAATACACATGCTCGGGACCGACTCCCGGATAATCAAGTCCCGCTGATACGGAATATGCTTCTTCTATCTGACCGTAATCATCTTGAAGTACATAACTGAAGGCGCCGTGAAATATTCCTTCATTCCCGTAACATAAAGTTGCCCCGTGCTTCCTGCTTGCAATACCTTTGCCTCCTGCCTCCACTCCGATAAGCCTTACTGTATCCGTATCATTTAAAAAAGGATAAAATATCCCAATGGAGTTACTTCCCCCGCCGACGCAGGCTATAATATAGTCGGGGAGCCTTCCCTCTGCGCTAATAATCTGCCTTCTGGTCTCTTTACCAATGACAACCTGGAAATCCCTGACCATGGTGGGATAGGGATGGGGGCCTACCACCGAACCCAGTACATAGTAGGTGTCATCAACCCTTGACACCCAGTAGCGGAGAGCTTCATTTACTGCATCTTTTAATGTCCTGCTCCCGGATGAGACCTCTATTACTTCCGCGCCCATAAGTATCATCCTGCGCACATTAGAAGACTGTCTTTTTATGTCTTTGCTTCCCATAAAAACCTTACAGCTCATATCAAACAATGCCGCTGCCGCTGCAGTGGCCACACCATGCTGACCTGCGCCGGTTTCTGCAATTATGAATTTCTTTCCCATTTTTTTGGCCAGCAGCACCTGGCCCACTGTATTATTAATTTTATGTGCCCCCAGGTGGCACAGGTCTTCCCTCTTCAAATATATCCTGGCACCGCCCAATGCGTTAGAGAGCCTTCCGGCATAATAAAGAGGTGTGGGCCTTCCTACGTAATTTTTTAAATAAAAGGAAAGTTCCCGCTTAAAATTCTTATCTTTTTTAAACTTAAAGTAATTGCTTTCCAGCTCATCCAGTGCATGAATCAGTATTTCCGGAACATATCTGCCTCCGAATGTTCCAAAATATCCGCCCCTGCTGCTTTCGGTGCCTTTCTTTTTATAACTGTGATCTGCTTTACTTTTTTTCTTCTTATTCATTTTTTTATAAAATATCTGCCGGATGTTTTAAAATATTTATAAATCTTCTTACTTTATATATATCTTTTTTCCCCGGATAAGTCTCCAGCTTGGATGATGCATCTACCCCAAACGGTTTTACGATTCTTACCGCTTCTCCCACATTTTCAGCATCAAGCCCGCCGGATAATATAACCGGTACCAGACTGTGATAATCTTTTATAATGTCCCACCTGAAGGACTTCCCTGTTCCGCCGTAAACATCCTTGCTGTAGCTATCCAACAGAATAAAATTCACTAGTTTTTCTAACCTGATCATCTTTTCATAAACTTTTTTTGAACATAATTTGTCTTTATGATTAACTCTGATCGCCTTTATTATATTTATATGTACAGTCCTCCTCTTTAAATCTTTTAAGTAATATTCGTCCTCATCTCCTGAAAGCTGGATAAAATCCAACCCCAGGCTCTCAGAATCCTCTGCAACCTTTCCGATTTCTTCATTAACGAACACTCCTACTGCTGAAATATTCTTCTTTCTGCCCCGAATGGCCTCAATTATTTTCCCTGCTTCTGTCGCCTTGATTCTTCTGGGACTGTCGGCGGACAGGATGAATCCCATTGCATCAATTTTTAGCTTTGATATTTTTTCTGCATCTTCCATATTGGTAATCCCGCATATTTTTACCCATACCATATTGCTGCCCTCTTACGTATATCCAACCTACTGCTTCCTTATTCTATAGTAATTTTTCTCTCTTGAGCTCCGTCTTCATATTGTTTAAAGTTTCCTCTAAATTTTTACTGGCCATAAAATATCCGCCGATTAAAAAAGTATTTATACCGCCTAAGAATGATTTTTTAATATATTCAATATCTTCCACTCCGCTCTCACAGACAAAAATTTTATCCTGTAAATCTCTTTTATGCACGTAATTTAAAAGACGGAAGGTTGTCCTGCTGTCAACACTCATATCGCCTAAATTGCGGTTATTTATGCCTATGAATTGTGCCCCTATATCCAACGCCTTATCCAGCTCCTCCAATCTATGCACCTCAACCAGTACTTCAAGGTCCAGGCCGGTCGCTGAACTGAAAAGTCTTTTTAGTTTCTTCTTTCCCAGGATGGAACTGATAAGTAAGATACAATCCGCACCAAGTACGGCGCTCTGGTAAACCTGCATCTCACTAAAAATAAAATCCTTTCTTAAAACCGGCAGTTTCGAATTTTGTTTAACTATTTTTATATTCTCCGGCTCACCTTTAAAATATAGCGGCTCGGTAAGAACAGAAATCCCGCAGATAAAATCCTTAAACTTATCATAAACAACCGCTGTCTTTTCAATATCGAGCCGGCTGTTTATAATCCCTCTGGAAGGAGAGGCCTTTTTAATCTCTGCAATTATATTTATCTTTCCTTTTTGAATTTTTTTTAAAAAACTTCTTTTTGCCTCACCAGAACCATCCAAAACAGATCCTTCCCGTTTTTGATTCCTGCTTATATTCTTTATTTCTTCTTTTTTTGAAATTAAAATCTCTTTCAGGTACTTCAAATTTTCCCTCTTTTTAAAATATACTACCCGGTTTTTATATAAGCCGGCTGCTAACCAGATCTCCTGTTGGTAAATTCTATTAATTTTTCTAATTTTTCATACGCCCTGCCGCTGTCGATGGAACAGACAGCTAAATTGACAGCCCCGGATAAGGATTCAGCTTTCTTTCCCGAGACTAAAGCAGCTGCTGCATTTATAACAGCGGAATCTCTCTTTGCGCCTTTTTCAACTCCGGTAAGAATATCGATCAGGATTCCTGCATTTAATTTTGCATCTCCACCCACCAGATCTTCAATATCCGATTTTGCAAAGCCCAGTTCTCGGGGATCTAATATATATTTGCTGACCCTGCCGTCTCTCAGCTCTGCAATCGAACTTTTACCCGAGACAGAAAGCTCATCCAGTCCTTCCTCGCTATTGACCACAAATGCCCTCTCCACACCTATATTTTTTAAGGTATTTATCATAATATCTACCAGATTTTTGTCAAATACACCCAGTATGCGGCCGCTTGCCATTGCAGGGTTAGTAAGGGGACCCAGGATGTTAAACACAGTTCTTATACCCATATCCTTTCTTGCTCTGGACACATATTTCATAGCCGTATGTGCCCTGGGGGCAAAAATAAAACCTATCCCTATGCTATCCAGGCAGCTGGAGACTTCGCTGCATTCAAGATTTATATTTACTCCAAGTTCTTCCAGGACATCGGCACTTCCGCTTTTACTGGATACGCTTCTATTGCCGTGCTTTGCAACAGGCACTCCCGCCCCTGCCGCTATAAACGCCGCGGTGGTTGAAATATTAAAAGTATTCAGACCGTCGCCTCCTGTTCCGCAGGTGTCTATAATATTTTTATGTTTGCTTTTCACTTTTACGGCCTTGTCCAGCATGGCCCTTGAAAAGCCGCTCACTTCATCTATTGTCTCTCCTTTCATCTTTAATGCCGTAAGAAAAGCTGCAATCTGACTGTCATTTGCACTTCCGCTCATTATAAATTCCATTGCCTTATATGCTTCTTCCTGGTTAAGATTTATCCTATTTAAAACTTTTTCTAAAAATATTTTCATTCCGTAATCCTCCCCGATGTTCTATTTTTTAAAATTTCCCATATAGTTCATTTAAATAACCTAATAGCCTTAAAAAGAGCAGCTGCTTTATTTACAGTTTCATTGAATTCATTTAAGGGCTCGGAATCATATACTATCCCTGCCCCTGCCTGAATATAAGCTGTGCCATTTTTTATAATAGCTGTCCTGATGTTTATACAGCTGTCAAGATTCCCGTCATAGCCAAAATATCCCACAACTCCGCCATATGGCCCCCTGCTGTCAGGTTCCAATTCATTTATAAGCTGCATCGCCCTTATTTTTGGGGCTCCGGATAGCGTTCCTGCCGGAAAAACACTTATAAGCGCGTCATATATCGAATTATTCTTTTCCAGAATTCCTTCCACTTTTGATACCAGGTGCATAACATGAGAATATTTCTCCACGCTCATATACTTTCTAACCTTTACGCTTCCATACCGGCATACTCTCCCCAGATCATTGCGGGAAAGATCGACCAGCATATTATGTTCGGCTCTTTCTTTTTTATCGTTTAGCAAATCATTGGCCAGAGCTCTATCTTCGCTTAAATTCCGGCCCCTTCTCCTGGTACCTGCTATGGGGTATGTCTGAATCTTTCTGCCGCTGATTTTAATCAGGGGCTCAGGAGAAGCCCCGGCAACTTTAAATTGTCCAAAATTGAAATAATACATATATGGGGACGGATTTATGGTCCTGAGCCCACGGTAAATGCTGAAGGGATGTGAGTACTTGCGGGTATAAAATCGCTGGGACAGTACTATCTGGAATGCTTCTCCCTCGGTTATATATTTTTTTGCTATTCTTACCGATTCCAGAAAATTTTCCTTTTTAAAATTAGAATTAAAATCGAAGGTCTCCATAGAACTTCCGATCATCGCAGAATCAATACAGCTGTTAGAATTGATGCCATTGGTCTTCATGATTTTCTTTTCCAGATCTTCAATCATCTGCACCGAAATATCATAAGTCTTTTCCGCACAATCTTTCCCGTCAATTTTTACAGTAGAGATTATTTTAATACGGTTAAGAAGATGATCAAAAACCACCACCAGGTTGGTAAGATAAAGCATAATTTCAGGAATAAGTAATTTATTCTCACGGATTGGTATTTTTTCGAAATATTTCACCAGATCATAGCTCAGGTAGCCCACGGCACCGCCTACGAAATGGTCAAGATCCGGATTTTTAAAAATACGGGTTTCATCCATAATTTTTTCCAGTTCCAGAAGAGGACTTTTTGTATTTTTTTCAAATACCTTTTCCCCCCGTACACTGGAGGTAAAAGATCCCCTGTTAAATTTTATTAAGTTATCGCATCCGGCTCCGATAAAAGAATATCTGGATAAATTCCTGGAACCTTCTATGCTTTCCAGCAAAAATCCTTCCTCTTCCAGTCCGACCGCCTTTAAGAATATTGAGGTAGGAGTTTCGGTATCAACCACATATTCTTTATATACCGGTATCAAATTATAATCATTTGCTTTTACAATATATTCTTTTTTAGACGGATAAATCATAATATCCTGCCTTTATAAAACTTTTAACTAAAATTTTAATCTGTTAATTTATGAACTTCTCCCTTACCTGATCCTTTATAAAATAAAAAGAGTATTTCCGCTAAAATCTTCTGTTTTGCTTAGACTTTATGGAAATACTCTTTAATTATTGGTTTTTATTTATTGATATAAATTTAATATACAGAAAAATTATCAGGAGAGGTAACAAATTCCCATCAGCCCAGCTCTTATAAACTTTGCCAGCAGGAATTATCTTTTAGCCAGAGGAGCATGCTAATCAGCTTTTTAATAGAATCATATTTCTGTTTATAAAAATTCATTGATCTTCTCGGAATATTTATTAAAACCGGCTTTTTGGAATTTTACTTATATTAGCATAATTATATGCTAAGTCAAACACCCTGCGTTAATTTCTTACTTGACTCTATTATGGATCCCTAGTTTATTTAAAAATTTATATTTTTACCAATAACAAATAATTTAGGGTAATATGCTATTTTTTATGTTTTTTTTCTCTTTCAGCAGCTTCAAGCATTTTCTTTGCAATCCTGAGCTCAGTTTTTCTTCTGGTTTCTTCAGTATATACTCTAAGTTCTGCTACCAGTCGGTTATACCTTGTTATGAATATGGTATCTCCCAAATTCTCAGTTAAATACTTGGTAAGGTTAACCCTTAACTCATTAGTATCAATTTTTTTAACCTCATCATCGTAAGCCATTTCTCACTCCTTAAGTAACATTTATTCGTTAAAATACTTATTATTTAATTTTTTATTAGCTTTTACAATATATTTAATAATCAATTTTTATTATTATCTCATATTTAATTAAAAATATCTATAATAAAATGATTAAATTATATATTTTTATTTATATTATAAAACAAATTTTAAAATAATTAAAGACTTTTTTAAATACTTATGAATACTTATTTGAATATTATATTTTTATTGTATAATATTTCTTAGAAGACCGTATAAATAACCGCACATTTTTGAAAAATCAATCTGCAGCAGCAAGAGAGGTATAAATAGGATTGACAGAAATATTCCAGCTCCGGTTAACCTGCAGCTCCCCATAAAGTTTGAATTTTTTATCAACCTTCTATAGGGCTTAAAAACATAAGCTCCGAAAAGAGGTATTAATATGACCAGTATCCATTTGCTGAGGTAAAATATACCAAGTAGAATAATTATAAACACCGCAAACGAAGTAAATCTTATAATATGACGCTTCGGATACATTCTGCCGGAAGCATCACCTTTTGCGTATCTGAAAAATTGTCTGAATACCTGCAGGTTATTTTCCCTCATTTTCCAGTACACGACAGCTCCTGCATTAAATCTTACCCTGTAGCCTGCAGTTCTTACATTAAAATTAAACTTCATATCCTCGCCATAATCCATATCTTCGGGGTAACCGCCCGCATCGGCCCATATTTTCTTTTTAAAGCTGATATTCCTGGACGAAGGCAT
>Ga0307419_10000243_pt1 | contig 26130 bp, 23 predicted proteins | sample SalMarWE160230MG_2_FD_202512 | JGI IMG/M metagenome (GOLD analysis project Ga0307419, IMG submission 202512) | Salt marsh sediment microbial communities from the Plum Island Ecosystem LTER, Massachusetts, United States - WE1602-30 | ecosystem: Environmental > Aquatic > Marine > Intertidal zone... | reverse complement strand
AATAAACCATCAGCATCTTTATGAAACCTCGCGGCTGGTAGCTAAGTTAACTGGGATGGCGATACAGGCAAACAAAGCCATCGTAGGCGAGAACGCTTTCTCTCACGAGTCAGGCATTCATACGCGGGGAGTTACGGTTGTGCCTTTGACGTTTGAGCCTATTAAACCCGAGTTTGTTGGAAGAAAACGGAGGCTGGTTGCTGGAAAACTGGCTGGCACCAGCGGTATCAGGGTGGAGTTGGAAGAGTCAGGGTTACATCCTACCAAAGGGCAGCTTGCAGAGATCGTTAAAACAGTCAAGGCGTTGGGCGATAAAGGTAAAACGGTGACAGACGCTGACTTGTTAGCTATTGCCCGTGCGGTGATGGGGAAGGTTGTTAAGGAGAAGAGGATTGTTGACCTGACTGGCTTCTCGGTTGTTACTGGAATAGGGGTTATTCCAACAGCTTCAGTGAGGCTTGTGCTGGACGGAAAAGAGTATGTGGCTTCGGAGACGGGTTTTGGTCCTGTGGACGCTGCAATTAAGGCTGTTCAGAAACTGACTTCGCCCCTAGTGAATGTCAACCTGAAGGAGTACCGTATAGAAGCTGCGACGGGAGGCTCGGATGCAATGGGAGAAGTCATCATAAAAGTTGAGGACAAAGACGGGAACGTGGTGTCCTCAAGAGCAGTCAACGAAGACATAGTTATGGCAAGCGTAGAAGCCATGATAGACAGCATCAACAAGAGCCTACTGAAAAGCAGAAACAGAAAAAAATAGCAACTGGTTGCGGCACTCAATATTTTTTAGGTGTTAAGTTTCCTCCGCAGTAGGACCCCTTCAATAAAGAAAAGAATCATAGCCACTGCAGTCATTGCTGTCAAGAAAAGAAAACTTGTTTCAATAACCAAGTCGGCAACCAGATAACTCAGCAAAATAATCCCGATTTCCGCTCCGAATGCACCAATAAAAAAGAAAGAATAGAACATTAAGCGAGGAACAAGATTTTTGCCCACCCAGACGTGCCCACTGACACCTGTCTTTTCTTTAAGTATGTAGTCACCGTACTCATTCTTCTCAAGCAAGCCCAGCAACTCAAGTTTCTGCAGATGTCTGTGTGCCACGCTTGAGCTGCTAAGGTTTGCTCCTCGCATAACGTCTCTAGTGCCGACTGGTCTGCTTTCACTAACTACATATGCGTAGACGCTTAGGGTGTTGCCTGCAAGCTCCTTATCGCCCATCTGCTGCACCTAAAGGTTGCAATTAGTTAGATTTCAGTGGACGCAGTAAGTCAGTGAGTTCTTCTTCGGGAACTAGGTCGTTGTAGAGAAATGTTGCTTCGCCCAATTTGTCGAGTTGTATCTGGTCGACGATTTCGTTGTTTGCTAATGTAACTACGGTTGAATTGCCAGCAAAGGTGACCCATCCTATTCTACGAATAGTTATGAATAACGTCTCTGCTTCTCTAAGGGCGGAAACCAACGGTGTTGTAACGTTTTGACCATCAGGCAGATAGGTTGTAGAATAGCATCCACTACCTCCTTCTGGAAACAGTTTAGACACTCCAACAGTCCAATTAGGGCTCATCACACCGTTTCCTCCACCAGTTGTGTTCGGCATACCGTTTCCTTCACCAGTGCTATTATCAAATTCAGCGGTATCAAACCAGTCACCGAGCCTGAAATGGAAATCTTGAAGGAAGTCGTGGAAGCTAAAAGAACGGCTGTTGTCGTAGATTCCGACAAAGTAGTTCATATCCATGATGTGCTCTACGTCAGAGCTTATGTTCATTTGGTAGTATTCGACTCGGGCATCAAAGGGTTCAGTAGTTGATATTTCATCTAATGTGATGTTAAGATACATCATGCGTTGATTACTAACTGAATATTCTTCTTCGTTTGGCTCAGGCTGCTCAAATGGGTAGTCTTCAGGATATTTTAGTGGTCCATCGTAAGCGGTCCAATAGGCATAGGGCATGTTTACGCTGAACCACGGTTCAGATGTGGGTTCAGCTTTTGCTGTTGCAGACATCAAGAACGTCAGAGGCAAAACCGAAGAAACACCGATAATTAGGGCAAGAATGCTGCATGCAATCAACTTTTTTTCAATTTTCATGATTCATCTCCACTCCGTCTGATATGCAAATGAGCCTTATAATTCTCCCCGAAGAACAGAAATGTTCTCATGAAGAACAGTGCAGTTCAGGTTTTTAGAGTTTTCATGCGTGTTTGGGTTTTCGTTTGAATGTGCAGACTCCAAACCAATTTCTAAGTCGTGCCTGGCAGTAGCCGTCAGAATTGTTTACGCAGTTTTTTGCGCTGCATTTAACTTTGCGCCGCACTTGTTACTCTCCAAAACACAACATGTCTTCATCAGTTTAACAGAAAAAGTCAGATTTAATCCTTTCTTTTCGTCTGCTTACTTTTTTTGTTTCAAAATAACCTCTGGGGTCAGTATGCCTTCTTCTGTTATGACTGCGTCCACGTACTCTAGAGGGGTTATGTCAAAGGCTGGATTCAACACTTTAACGCCTTCAGGCGCGATTCTTTCGGAACGAACATTCGTAACCTCATTTGGGCTTCTTTCTTCAATAATAGCATCTTCTGAAGTGCTAGACTGATCCATCGTTGACATGGGAGCAGCCACATAGAAGGGAATCCCATGCTCGAACGCCAAAACAGCAACATTATAGGTTCCAATCTTGTTCAAAACCGCGTCCCTGACAATCCTGTCCGCCCCAACCACAACCTTATCCACCAAACCCTTAGACATAACATAACCCACCATAGTATCCGCAATCAAAGTCACCGGAATCCCATCCCGCATCAACTCGTAACAGGTGAGCCTAGCTCCCTGAAGCCGCGGTCTAGTCTCGCAGGCAATCACCTTAACGTTTTTGCCCTCTTCAATCGCGCCTCTTACAACGCCCAAAGCTGTGCCGTAATCAACCGTAGCCAAACTGCCCGCATTACAGTGAGTGAGAACCACATCACCATCCTCAATAAGCTTGGACCCATACTTGCCCATCTTCCGGTTGACCATAACGTCCTCATCCGCCATCCTCTGAGCCTCAGCCACCACAGCCTCTGCCAAAGCCTCTTTAGTTCCAAGCGTCTCTTGTGCCATCTTCATGACCCTGTCGATTGCCCAAAAAAGATTCACTGCAGTGGGTCTAGTCTTCCGCAGCACCTCAGCCGACATCTTCAACTCCTTCATTAGGTCATCCCTCTTTTCGGCTTTTGAATGGAAGGCTGTAAGAGCCAGACCATACGCAGCTGCTACGCCTATGAGAGGTGCTCCCCGCAATTTCATCTCCTTAATCGCAGAAGCCACATCATCAGAGTTTTTCATCTCCACCCAAACAACTTCGTTGGGCAATTTTGTTTGATCAACAATAACAACCACGCCGTCTTTCCACTCTATGGTCCGCACGCATCAACACCCGCCTTTATGCTGATTCTGTTCTGCTTAGATAATATATTTTCTACGAAAATAAAGATTTCAAGCTCACCATTGTAACTGCAATGTATCCCCACAGTGAGTGTATGCGATGCAAGACACTGCGTTCAAATGTAAACATCCAATTTAATTACTTGGAAGGCTCAAAAAATTCTTTAGTGACTGTGGGAAGCGTTCACGCTCGGCGACGACGTGGAGGGTTTATTCATTTTTTCCCTACCTACGCTTCCCAGAGTCCCACAACAAACAATTGTCTATTGAGAGCCACAGTAGCCAGTTATGATTTATCTTTTTTGTTGATTTTTATTACAACCTCAACAGGACTTCCCTTAGGAAGCTTCAGATTCGTCTTCCAATCTTCCCCAACAGCAATAAGAGAGTAAACCCCGGAAACTTCAGCCCTAGCCTTTTTAACAAAGTTGACCAATGCAGCCTGAGTCTCCCCCGTCTTTATCATATCATCCACTATAAGCACGCTATCCCTCCGCTTCAAAGCGTCCTTCGGCAAATACAACGTCATGGTCACGCCTGAATCACGCAAAGCATAAGTTTCCTCCAGAAAAGCTGGAACCCCCACTTCCTTGTTTCGTTTCGCAATCAACAAATCAACACCCAAAGAGTTCGCAACCAACGCCCCAAGAGGTATACCATCAACAGCAGCAGTCAAAACTTTTGTCACGCGCCCCCCAGCAAAAGTTGCAAGGGCATGATGAGCGGCTTGCTGAAGTATATTATGGTCACCTATAATCCATGTGTTGTTGAAGTATCCAGCCGAGTTAAATTTTATTCTCCTACGAAGCTCAGCCTTTAAACCAACGAGTTTGGTCAAAATTTCCCAAAGTTCTCTGGCTCTAGTGGCGTTTGGCAAAACATGACCCTTAGCATACCTGCTTAAAACGGTCACTGGTAGGTTGGTTTTGGCGGATAGTTCTCGATAAGTGTACTCTTTTTTTGCTGTTCGAAGCAGCTCGATGGTCATTAACCGAAGTTTAAGGTCTTCTGCGTGTGTGTTCATAATCATCACTTTTCTATGCACACCAACAAATCAAATCGTGAATGTACAAGGTACTTATTTTAACTTGGACAGATTTATAATTTCCGTATAACACCTCAAATAGCTTAAGAGGTCACCACATCGAAGCGTTGCTTGAAGGCTCACATTAACTCGAGGAACCAAAAAAAAGACAACTTCAGCTTATCCAAAGCTCCCTCTCGAAACTGAAAAAGATGGCGGATCCGCGGGGATTTGAACCCCGGATCATTGGATTTCTTCTTCCGTAGATTAGAAGTCCAATGCCTTATCCTGACTAGGCCACGGACCCTTAAACCCTCATAGTCTAAGAACTGCCTAGATATAATCTTTCATTCAACCAGCGCTGTGACATTTCTTAGGTTACACAATGTAAATTGCCGGACGGTAGGGTCTGGCTAACCCATCCTTTCTTTGTGGGTCATGAAGTTGCTGATCGTCCTCCCGATAAGTGTGGATTTTCGCGTTGAGTTCTCTTCCAAAGAAGGCTTCGGCTTGTCCTAGCAAAGTGGTTTCATCCAAGGCTCCGATCTGCAGTTGCCTCTGTTTCATGTCTTCGGGCATTCGGTTGATTTCTTCTGTGATGCCGTGGGCGAATTTGGCAACCTTTCCAGCCACCGTTTTCAGTTCCGAGTCGGTCATCAGTTCTTTCATCAGATCGCCTATGACTATGTTGCCGGATGCCGATTTTTTGAGTGCTGTCAGGTAGACTTTCCATTTCCATGATGCGGCAGAGTAGTAGTAGATTTCTTTGGGAACCATCTTTGTTGCTCTAAGAATGTTTGCGGTGTCTTCGAGCACGTTTTTGATCAGGTTTTCGGTTTCTTCTGCCTGAACATTGACTTTGTTTTCTTCGTAAACTGGCCATTCAGCTAAGGAAACAAAGTCTTCGTGTCCCATTTTGTTCCAGATTTCCTCGCACATGTAGGGTGCAAAGGGAGCCAGCAGCCGGGTCCACGTTTCCAGTGCTTCTTTCAGGACGTTTGAGTTGAAGGTTTCTTTTCTTCTGTTGTACCATCGGAAGTCGTTCCAGACTTCGAATAGGGCGTTTTCTAGGGCGGTTCGGGTCTTCAGCGCTTCCATGTTTTCTGTGACGGTTTTGATTCTGTGCTGTAGCATGCTGATCAGCCACGTTTCCAGATGTCCCTTCTTGGTTTCTTTTGCGTTTTCGATTATGCTGTCTGTTAGGCTCTGGAAGCCGCGGAGCTTGCTTTTGACATCCCCGACAGTTTCTCTTCTCCAATCTGGGTCGTTCATTCCTTCTCCGCCTAGGAGTAGGGCGCAGCGGGTGGCGTCTGCTCCGAACTGGTTGAGGGCGTCTTTGAGGGTTACGAAGTTGCCCTTAGATTTTGACATTTTCTTTCCCTCAATGCTTAGCATACCGTTTACGCCGATGCCTTGGGGTAGATGGTCGGGAAACAGTGCGGTGTGCTGGAAAAGGAAGAAGGTCAGGTGGTTTGGAAGCAGCTCTTTCGCTGAGATTCTCATGTCCACGGGATACCAGTACAGGAACTCGCTTCGCATCGCATCCAAGATTTCTGTGTCAATCTGTGACTGTTCAGAGATTTTTTTTGGGTTTCCTTGTCCGTGGAAGATGTAATCGAAGACTTTGGGGGTCAGCTGCTCGGCTTTTATGTTATATTGTTTTAGGTGCTTGTTTATTGTGTAGAATGCCATGTAAACGGTTGAATCAGTTAGGGTTTCAACGATCCATCCTGGACTCCATGGGAGGGGTGTTCCTAAGCCGCTTTTTCTTGCGCATGGCCACTCTTTGAGCCAGTCGATTATGTTGAGGAACCATTGCCGGGCGGATTCAGGGTAAATGGAAGCCTGATTTAATGCTTCCTTGGTTTTCTGTTTCCATGCGGGGTCCGAGTATTTTATGAACCATTGCTCTTCAAGAAGCTTAACTAGGCAGGGGGTCATGCATCTGCAGACCACGGGTTCAGGCAGATCATACATCGAGTCTGCTATGCCCTGTTCCTTGAAGTCTCGGATCAGAATGTCCTTTACTTCGTTGACCTTTTTTCCGGAGTATATTCCGCAGATTTCCTTTAGCAAGCCGCCGTGGAACTCTTTTTTGTAAAGCGTTTTTGTTGCTTCTTCGGCTTTGGGGTCATGCTGGTCCTTCACTTGCATCTGGTCGACGAGTTCGATGGCGGGGTATTCTCCGAAGCTTTCTACTTTGATGAGGGAGATTGCCTGTATCTTCTTGACCTCTTCTGGGTCAATGTTGAACTCTTTCAGCAGTTCTGGGTTGTTTTGTAGGTCTCTTAGGGCTAGCCAGTCGTAGGGTGCGTGGGCGGGAACGCTGTAGACTACTCCGGTTGCGTTGTCTGGGCTTACGAACCAGCCGGGCAGGATCAGCATTTTTCTGGGGCTGAGGGGGCTTGTGAACTGTTTTCCGATTATCTCCCTGCCCTTGAAGGTGTCATGGATTTCTACTGTTTTTAGTTGTTCTTTGAGTTTGTTTGAGGCTGTTTGGCTGATGATCCAGTTTTCGTTGTTGACTTTGGCTTTTACGTAGTCTGCGTCGGGGTTTATCCAGATGTTTGTTATGCCGTAGATTGTTTCTGGTCTGAATGTGGCGGATGGGAGGATTGTGCCGTCTTCCATTCTGTATTTGAGGAGGGTGTATTTTTCGGGGACAACGCCTTCTCCGGTTTGTCTGTCGTGGTCTCCTGTTGGGCTTTGGTCGTGGGGGCACCAGACCACGGGGTAGGTTCCCTTTATGATGTAGCCTTTCTGTCGTAGCCGTTCGGTTTGCCATTCGACGAACTTGCTGAAGGTTGGATAGAGAGAGGTTGTGTGGAATTCTCTTCTCCAGTCCACTGAGTAGCCGATTCGCTTCACGGCTTCTCTGCTGTCCTCCGTGTAGTAGGATGCCATGTAAACGGGGTCAACAAACTTTTTTAGGTCCTCCTCTGAAACCCCGTCCATCTCCCTGAAGGCTCGGATTAGGGTTTCGTCCCCGTTTTTTACGCGTTCGCTTGCTCCGGCTATGGTTTCGCCTGTCCAGTGCCAAGCCCAAGGAAACAGAACATTGTAGCCCTGCATCCTCTTGAAACGTGCATACGCGTCAACACGGGTGGCTGTGAAGCCATGCCCCACGTGAAGGGGACCATTCATGTAAGAGAAGGGAAATGTTATGAAAAACTTTTTTCTGGTCGGGTCTGGGTCAGCCTCGAATATTCTGGCTGTTTCCCACTTCTTTCTCCATTTATCCTCGAGTTGCCTTAAAGATGTCATTAAACCATTGGAGGGTCAGGAGAGTTAAAAATTTTTCAGTCAACCCACACCCAACAAAAAAGAAACACAACTCTGTTGATGCTTAGTTTTTCAGAAAAAGTACTGTTTTCAACAATGAAGTATTATTAGGCTCCTAATATGATTTTGCGTGTTTGGAATTATCTGTGCTTTATTCTTTCTCAAGTACTGCTCGTATTCTTCTGACGCCGGATGCGATGCCTTTTTGTTTTGTTATTTTGAATGTCTCTAGCTCGCTGGTGTTGCTGACGTGGGGTCCGCCGCAGATTTCTGAAGAGAATTTGCCTACAGTGTAAACTGACACTGTATCGCCGTATTTGTTATCAAACACTCCTTGAGCGCCACTTGCCTTTGCCTCATCCACAGTCATTTCTTCTCGTTTAACAGGCAAACACCTGCCGATTTGCTCGTTAACCAGCTTCTCAACTGCAGCTATTTCTTCAGGTGTCAGAGCTCTATCGAAGTTGAAGTCAAAACGCAGCCGCTCCGGAGTAATATTCGAGCCCCTCTGAACAATATCCTTCTTTTTTAGGACCACCCGCAATGCTTCATTCAGCAGGTGCGTTGCAGTGTGAAGTTTTTTAGTTTCAGTTGATGCGTCGCTTAAACCGCCCTTGAACAGTCTTTTTGCGCTTGCAGATGAGACTTTTTGATGCCGTTGATATTCGTTCCTGAACTCTTTTTCGTCGACTGTAACGCCGATCTCTGCTGCAAGCTCTTTCGTTAACTCAAATGGGAATCCGAAGCTCTGAAACAGCAAGAACGCATTTTTTCCGTCGATTTTTGGACTTTTTTTTGCTATTCGCTGGAATTTTCTCAAACCTTTTTCCAGAGTTTTCTTAAACTTGGCTTCTTCTTTGCTCAGCTCGTCAAATATGCTGGCTTTTTTCTCTCTAAGCAGGGGATAGTCGGACTCGTTAAGCGTTATGACAATGTCAGCAAGTTCTGTCAAGAAATCTGTTTCAATTCCAAGTAATCGCCCAAACCTTATTGCACGCCTGATTAACCGCCGAAGAACATATCCTCTGTCGAGGTTGCTTGGCTTAACTCCTCGTTCGTCGCCGAGAAAAAATGTTGAAGCGCGAATATGATCTGTGATAATTCGGATAGACCGTTCTTGAACAGCCGTCGGCACGTCTATTGAGGCAATCTCCTCCACCTTCTCGGCTATTGGACGAACTGCAGCAATCTGAAACACATTTTCCTTGCCTTCCAGCATCGCGGCAGTATGCTCTACGCCCATCCCAGTGTCAACGTTCTTCTGCTTTAACAGCTCATAACCGCCCGAAGAAGTCCTGTTATACTCCATAAAAACGTCGTTCCAGAGCTCAAAATATTTACCGCATGAACAACCAGGCCTACAGGATGGACTGCAGGGCGGTTTTCCAGTATCATAGAACATTTCAGTGCAAGATCCACAAGGTCCCGTGTCACCTATCGGACCCCACCAGTTATCTTCCTTTGACAAAAAGAAGACATGATCATCAGGAACACCTAAACCGCTCCATGCCTCACAACTCTCAAGGTCTCTTGGAGCATCCTGATCTCCCGCAAACACAGTCACAGACAACCGTTTCTTGTCCAAGTTAAGCCATCTCTTGTCTGTAAGAAACTCGAAACTCAACCTAATGGCTTCCTTTTTGAAGTAATCGCCCAGAGACCAGCTGCCCAACATCTCAAAAAATGTCAGGTGGGAACTGTCTCCGACGCAGTCGATGTCTCCGGTCCTGAAACACTTCTGAACGTTTGCAAGTTTCTTTCCAAGCGGATGAGGCTGCCCCAAAAAGTACGGAATAAGCGGGTGCATGCCAGCCGGAGTGAAAAGAACTGTTGGGTCATACTCTGGGATAAGAGGAGAATTCGGAATTAGCTTATGCTCGTTTTCACTAAAGAAGTCCAGGAACAGCGTCCTTAGCTTTTTCGAATCTATGACCATAGATAGGGTTTTGGTTAAAACTGCTTAATATTCCTACTGTAACCAGTCAATCCACTGAACGGCTGTGCATACTTTCTGTTTAACCCTGAAAAGTCAAATTTGCTGAAGAGGACGGCAGGCAGGCATTCAGTTGACGCGCAAATAATGGTAGAAAGGGAAAGCCAAAAGAACCGCCCAAATCAAAGCGGCTATCAATATTGTGAAGAGTGTTTCTGGAATTCTTTTCGGGGTTTTTACTGGAAACAGAAAAGGAACATTTTGCTGGTATTGGCGGTAGCTGTCCCCAAATTTTTTCAGAAGACTCCAATCCTCATACTTTGCTACTGCTATGTACCCCAGAACCTGCAACAGCCACACAGCCATGTCCTGAAACCTGCTACGCGGATAATAATCTCCCCAAGTTGCAATCATCACAGTCAAACCGACAGTAATGAGGATGATTCCTGTAAACTGAGGATGCCTAATTCGCGAATACAAACCAGACTGGATAAGCCCACTTCCCTTGTAGCGGCTCCAAAGAAACTGCGCCGCAGCAACCAAGAGAACAGCAACACCGACAAAAGCGATTATCCTGCCAACCCAGATTTTATCAAAAGCAAAAAGCATGAATTCGAAATTAAATCTCATGGCGTTAGCATAGTTGCTGTCAGTGAGAACATGCCAGATATAAGGCAGCAGTGGAATCGTCATAAATCCAAAAAATATGCCCATATTGTATATGCTCTGCATGCCGAACAGGAGAGCCGTAGATACGGCTTCAAGCAAATGTCTGATGTTCTGGGGAACAGGACTCATAATAGTTCAAGATAATACGCTCAGTTATAAGTCCAGTTTTTAGAACAAACGGCTATTGTGGGGCAATTAAACCGTTAACAGAAATTCAAGTAACTCAAAAAACAAATCAGAATACAATATGGACTATCTTATCGAGGACACAACAACAGCCAATTAAAGGTGCCTAAAAGGTCAGAACTGCCTAATATCCATAACGTAAACAAGCTCAGCAAACAGTAAACTTGCAAAAGCTAAGAAAACAAGAAAACTCAAAAAGAACACAAGAGAGAGGGAAAGCCTCCCAAATGTTCAGGAAAACGGAACCAGAGCCGTTTATCCGAACAGGGAACCTAAACCTTCCATTGCTGCTTCTTCTTTCTTGCTCTCGTCTTCTTCCGGTTCTTCTTCCTTCTTCTCTTCCTTCTTGGCTGCTTCTGGAGCTGCAGGCGCTGGTGCTGCCGCCATCATTGCAGGAGCAGATTTGATTGCTTCCTCGATGTCAACTTCGGCAATGGACGCCACTAAAGCCTTAACCCGAGCAACATCGGCGCTTACGCCGGCTGCCGTGAGAACTTCAGACACGTTCTTTTCGTTTATTTCTTTTCCAGCTTTGTGCAGGAGCATTGCAGCATATACGTATTCCATATTCTTTTCCCTCCATCTTTTCCAACATACTTACTTTTCAACTTTTCTGAACCTAACTCGGTGACTCACCCTTTTTCTCTACTTCATCCAATTTTTCGCTTAAACTCAGCATTTCTGCATTAGCCTTTCTGACAAGGTCAGCAACAGTATCCTTGTTGATTATGCCCGCGTTCAAAGCCAAACTTGAGGCTTTCTGATGAGCTAACCTAAGAAGATAACTGATGTTTTCTGGAAGAGGAATAGCCGCCTCTAAAGACAAATTGAAAGCATACTGGTGAGCCTCTTCGACGCTTCGCCGAACCTCATCAAGGTCCACCTTCAGTTCTTCTTCGGTTAGAATCAACCCATCATCATAGACAACCTTTAAGCTGAGACCAACCTCCACAGGTTTTATTCCAAGCTTTGACAGCAAGCTTGCAAGCTGGGTTGAGATAGCCTCTCCTTTCTTAACAACCAAAGTGGCCTTAGACACCCAGACGCTTCCCGATTCTATTCTGGTACGCAAACCCACGGCAGTAAATTGGCTAATAATCGGGCCTGGAGCCAATCCAGTGTTCCCGGCAGGCACTATAACGTCGAAGGCAGCTACGTCTCCCGCCCTAGCTTTTGCCGTAACCCTGCTCTTTTCGAGAAGAATAACAAGTTTGAAAGGGTTCAGGTTGGTGAAAAGGAAAAGGTTGGGTCCTGTCAGGTGTTCTTCAAGATTTTCTATCCCCACCTTATCTTTGGTTTCAGAAACAGCCCGTTTTATGAGGGAGTTTTTGACAACACGGATATATGCGCTTTTTTCCAGCTTTTTCTTCAGCTTCTGAAGCTGGGCGGCTCTGACCTTTTGCAGGCTGGCGATTCCCAATGCATTGTATTGAGATAGGAAGCTCGTTAGTTCTTTGACTTCGTCAGCCTTTAACAGAGTTGATTGACGGACCACCATAACTTTTCCCTACATAGCCACCTTAACTGCGGAACCCATCGAGGTTTTCAGGTAAACCGACCTAAAGTTTTTGATTCCTCTCTTGAGTTTTCCCTCGATTCTCCTCACAACCGCCTGAACGTTTTCAGCTATCTCCTTATCTGCCATGTCTTCGTTTCCTACACGGCATTGAAGAACTGGTTGCCCACGCATCCTCACAAACACAAGTTTCCGATGCTTCTCAATCTGCTCCTCTATGTTAGCATTGGGAGGAACAGGCGTAGGCATCTTCCCTCTAGGTCCAAGGGAGGCACCAAGGCTTCTGCCTACAAGCGGCATCATGGGGGCTTCAGCTATGAAGAGATCATAGTTTTTAGCGAGGTCTTTCTGTTTTTTCTTATCACCCACTAAAGATTCGAGGGCAGCTCTTTCGACGACCAAGCTGGCTCCTGCTTTTTTGGCTTTGAACGCCATCTCGCCTGAGGCGATAACACAGATTTTTAGTTCCTTTCCAACAGAATTTGGCAACTCGATGCGTTCCTGAATTCTGCCTTCAGGCTTCTTCATGTCAATGTTCTGTAAGTTTATGGCGAGGTCTATAGACTGAGAAAACTTGCGTTCATTAGCATTAGTTTTAACCTCTTTAACTGCGGCAAGGAGGTTTTTCATGTTCAATGGCATTCTATGAGCCTCGCGCCAATGACGTACAAGAGCCAGTTATAAAAATCTTGTCACTCTTAATTTTCTTTCGTTAGTAAGGCGTCGTGTTTTCCTTCATTGATCTCCTTTTGAACTTCCCGCGGATCTTTACCTTCCACCGTTACGCCCATGCTCACGCCGGTCCCCAAAACCTCCTTAACTGCTGCCTTCAGGTCCCTAGCCAAGACATCGTCACCCTTGACTTTGGCAATGCGTACCACTTGCTCTAAGGAGAGGTCGCCAATTTTTTCAGTGTTAGGAACCCCTGATCCCTTCGTTACCCCCAACTCGCTGACAAGCAACGCTGAGGTTGTAGGTGTGCCTACGGTCACTTCAAACTCCTTATTATCGGTGTCAACGCTGATCTTCACCGGCACCTTCATGCCAGAGTAACCCTTTGTTATTTCATTGATTTCGTTCACGATAGCTAGAACATTAACCCCCAAAGGCCCAAGCGCGGGTCCAAGCGGAGGCCCAGCAGTAGCTTGCCCGCCGTTAACCAAGGCTTCAACAATCTTCTTTTCGCCCATTTTTTCATTCTTCCTTTTTGGCTTTCTCGACAAGTTTCACGTAATCGGCGTGAACAGTAATTGGCAAAGTGAATGTGGCTTCCAAAAGCTCAAGGGTCACATCTTCCTTTGCTTTATCTACCCGCGTGATTTTGGCTCTCATTCCTTTGAAGGGTCCTCCAACAACCTCGACGAGGTCATTATCGTCCAGTTCTTCGATCACCGGTTTTACAATGATGTATCGTTCTACTTCAGGAAAAGTCACAACCCCAGGGACTCGGGATCTTACATGTTTGACTCCGGCTATGGCTTTTTCTACGGAGTGGGGTCCATCAGCTTCGATGAAAACGTAGCCCTTCAACATTTCAGGCACAAGTACGGCTTTTACATGCAGATCATTCATTTTCACTCTGGCTTCGATGAGGTTTGCCACGTTTTTTTCTTGACCTGCGGTGGTTCGTACGGCAAAGACTGCTGTTGAAATTTTAGTTTCCTCGCCCATAATTGATCAACTCGGCAACGCGACACTTATGAGTTTGATTATGAAGCCGATTCCTCCGATTGCGATGGTGCCTAAAAAGCAGATTTTTATCGAGAGCCAGAGCTCGGTTCTGCCCGGTTTTGTGGCAAGTTTCAGCAATCTAGATGCGGACTGAAAGAATGATTTTAGTCCCAAGGTTCCTCGCACCTTTCAAAATTAAATTCTAGTATGTAAAGTTATCCCTGACAGCAGCCTGTTTCTAACATGTTTTGTGGCGGTTTCGCTGGGTTTAACGAAAAAATAGGGGTTACATAGGCTTAGCAGATTTTAAAAGGCGAAAAATGGTAATATTAGGTGGTGAGTACATGTCGAAAGAGGAGGAAATGCTGAAGGAACTCACGCAGATACGTGAGCTGTTGGCATCTAAACCTGCTCCGCCACCGCCGCCGCCTAAGGGCATGTGGGATGAGTTCAAAGATTTTCTGGAAAACTACAAGGTCATGGGTTTGGCTGTTGCTTTCATCATGGGTGTCTATTTGGGCTTGTTAATTCAATCGCTCGTCAAAGATTTGCTGTTACCAGCGATAGGTCTCGCATTGCCTGGACTTTCAGATTTAGCTAGTCTCCAATACAATGTAGCCGAGCAAGTGTTTGGCGTCGGAAACTTTCTGGTGGCTCTGATAACATTCGTTATCGTTGCCTTTGTGATCTTCATACTGGTGAAAGTCACCAAACGATGGGGAATAAAGTAAAGTTCCCCACCTCCACATTTTTTTAACAACTAGCTTAAACTTTTTCTGAGGGTACACCAAGCTTCTCCAGCGCCGCAATTATTTTGGGTTTGTATGCACCTTTGATTCCCTTCCAATCAAGAACCGCAGAATCCACAGTTTCCAAGGTTCTTTCAACACATTGCCTTATTATTTCAGCGTCAACTCCCGAAAGAGCATACTTCGGAATTATGTGCCCAAATGCCCTCTGAGTGGTCAGAGCCAGTTTCGTGAACTTTTTGTTATAATGTGGTCCACCGATTCCCAACGCCACAGAACAGTTAGAATATTCAGAAACAGCAGCAGCCGCTGCGTGAGCGACAACCTCAGCAGCTTTAGAGTCCTTCCACTGCTTCGGCGAGCTTCCCAGTTCTGCGAACATGGCTGGCACGTTCAAGGAGGGCCCATGATGTGTGCATTCGTAGGAAACCTCGTAGTCGAGCCCTCTTTCATCATTCAATTTTGCCATTTCTAAGAGGGCATTCTTCATGGCTCCCGCGGGGGAGATGGAGACGTTTCTGGGTTTTCCGCCGAATTTGGCTTCTGAGAGGTTGCCGGGGGTATGTACAGACAGGGTGGGGATTCCGCTGGCGCTGCTGTGTCTAGACAGGAAGACAAGCAGGTTGGGGTTGAAGAGGTCGCCTAGGAACTGGGTGTCCACTATTTCTGTGTTGACAAAAAGCAGCTTGGTTTCCTTGTTCTGAAACGTTTTTGAGTACACGGGATTTTTGTGGAAGGATTCTGAGACTTTTTCGAAGTTGTAGTGTTCTATGAGTTGTTTGGCGATGTTCATGCCAGCTGTGTCTTTGGTTGATGCTATGAACAGATTCAATGTTGGCGTCGTCCCTGAACGGTATTTGTGGGTGATTGGAAGATTAAGGTTTTCATGGAAGAGAAATGTGTTTGAAAGCAAATATTCCGTCAGCAGACTGGGTGCCATCGAGCAGCTGCTTTTGGATTATAAGTTATTGTGGAAGATTATCTATAGACTAAGTATAGAAAAAAGCACCATGACATTTTATATGAAAGAGTACGTTTGGATATAGAATGTGCGCCAAGGAGAGGGACTGGAGAGATTGAAGAAGATCAGGATAAAGAGGTATCCTCCTCGAAACTTTCCAACAAAATCTCTGTGGGAAATCATAGCTGTTCCACCTAATTCTGAGAAGGACACCGAGTTTATGATGCTCTATAGAGCGAACCCTAAACATCCGGCTGTCATAGAGGAGATGACAGAGGTTGTGGAGATCGAAGTTAACGAGAAAGCCTTCAAGGAATTGCTGTGGCTATTCAAAAAATATCAACTGCCCTGTAGACCTATCGACGAAGGAATAGAGATTAAGCACATAGGACCCAAATCCAAGTTCGTCAACGACAAAAATCGCTGAAATCCCCAGTTTTTTGGAAAAACAGAACCCCATTCTACATGAATCGTTCAAGCTTCGTTAATCCGATGATCTCATCGAAGTCCAGCCCCAACGCATCAAGAATCTGATCGAAAGTTGAGTGCAGGTATGCAACATACTTGTCCACATCTACCTCGCTGTTGGAGGCTATTTGCACGGGTTTAACGCGGGGTTCCTTCAATACTTTGACAAAACTTATCAGGTCTCCAGCCTTCATGTCGTAGCCCATCTTCTTTAGGAGACGAGCCGCTTTCACATGCTGAGGAGTAGTTTTGGTGTAAGAGTCTAGCGGTTTGCCGAGAACAACATGAAACGCCAACTCTTCGGGAGTTTCTCCCCATCGCCGCTGTTTTAGCCGCAAGTATCGGTCTCGGATAATTGTTTTAATCTCTTTTTTTGCTTCCTCGAATTCTGCGGGCGACTGTACCTGCTCCAGCCGGTCTTCCAGCGCGTAAAACGCCTTTTTGATGTATGGTGGAATGTGCCGTTTCTTTCCGGTCATTCCCTTGACGTCAACGCCGCCACCCTTCAAGATTCCAAGATAGTTCTTTTTGCGGGAGCTGAAGACGGCATAGCGATACCACTTTTCCACTTCCAACTCCATCCCCATCGTCTTCTTGGACCATTCTGCCATGATTTCTACTTGTTCAGGAGAGGGGTTCTTCAGGAAGAGGCTGTCCGTGTCCCCGTAGAGAACTTCAATACCTAACGATTTGGCTTTCTCTATAGTCTGGGTTATAACGTGCCTTCCTATGGCGGCTGTAGCCTCAGCAACTGGCGGACAGTATAATCCGAAGGCGGGGGAGCCGAAAACTCCGTAGCTTGCATTCAGAATGACTTTGAGGGCGCTTGGGATTACATTGTACCAGCTCTGCAAATCCTTGGGTAAAGTCTTGTCTTTGGATTTAGGTTTGTACCATTTGACTCTGAGGTCTCGGAGGGAGCCGATCAGCAGACTTTCGAGAGCCTTCTTTTTTGTGCAGATCCAGTGAGATGTTTCAGGAACCTTGTTTGTTTTGCATTCTTCATGCTTGCAAAGCAGGGTCTGGTAGCCCAGATTGTGAACTTTTATTATGGAAGGGTACAGGCTGGCGAAGTCCATCACTGCCACGCTGAAGTGGACACCGGGCACAGGATCGACCACTATGGCTCCCTTGTATTTCTTTCCCTTAATGATAGCCGTGGTAGTGGTTCCGCCTTTGATGGCAAGTATGTCATCGGCGTTTGGAATCAAAAAGTTTCGTTGCCGATGCTCATGGTACAGAAAGTTTCGTATCCACCGGGAAACTCCTTGGCGGCTCACGTCTTCCATGGGCATATGGGCTATCCTTGAGAGGGCTAAGATCAGTTTCATGACCAAGTTGTCGTTGAAGGCTGTTAGGTCTAGGGTGATTTCGGAGTCTCGCAAGTTGTATTCTGCAAGTTCGCTGTAGCTTAATTCTGAGAGGGGCTTGTCGAATTCTATTTTTGGTAGGTCTAGCAGTGCTGTGCCGACTGCGTTGAGGGTTATGTCTCTGTATTTGTTGCCGAAGGCGTAGATTTGGATTGACCTGTTAAAGAAGAATTTGTAGAGGTCAATGTGGATTCCGTGGCTGAGGCGACATACTCTTCGCCCAACTTCTATTGGAATCTGGCTTCTGTCAAAGCTGAAGTGGTTCCTAGCTCGGTTATACAGGTACGGCAGGTCGAAGTCGTCACCATTAAAGGTTAAAACAAAAGGATACTCACGAAGAGCCTCAAAGAGCTTCAGAAGCAACTCTTTCTCATCATTAAAATATTCGACAATAGCGTCTGGGGGCAGCTTTTTGGTGCCTTCCCTGATTCCCTCTCGCCTCAAAATAAAAAGCTGTTTTTTGCCGTCTGAACCGTACAGCGCAACACAGACAACAGGGTTATCAGCTTTTTGTGGGTCAGGAACACGGGTTGCAACTGGTGAGCTGACCTCGATGTCGAGGGCGACTCTACGAAATTCGGGAGCCGGAGATTCTAGGAGACGTGCCCACTTTTCCACGCTTTCCAGAAACTCTTTTTCCACATCAGGGAAGAGGTTCAAGATTTTTTCTACAGTGCCTCTGGATGACTTTTGCTGTACGGGAACAAGTTTTCCTTTCTGAATCTTATACAGCATGCCCAGCGCTAGGTTGTTATCGTAAATGTAGGATTGATAATACCTGATGTAGGATTCCCAGACTTTGGGAGGCTCTTGTATGCCAGTTAATGTCTGGTAATCTTCAGGAATTACGTCTCGCAGGCAACCACTTTGGCGACCGCCTATCGCCAATGGGTCCTTAGCCACAACCTTTGTCACCGTCACCTGCTTATCCAACAGAGGATCAAACTTCTCCACGGTTTCGAAGTGGTCAAAACCAGAGTGGGACGTTACGCGCCTGAGTTTCTTAAGCTCCTTAGGAGGAAGGCTTGTGAGACAGTAGGGCTTGTGTCCTGTGTTGTCGTCCCAGAAGTAGATTTTTTGGGACACTGGCTCATACAGTTTGAGTGTGGCGAGCTGTTTTTTTCCGTCGTAAATGACGGATACGAGGTATGAGGGAGGCAGGTCTTCTGGAAAATCAGGGTAAACAACTGTTTTCTTCTCTGATTGGGGTTTCTTTTCAGGCGATGGCGTCGGCTTCTTTTTCTTCTGTTTAGTATTATCAAAGAAGTCTAACAGGTTCTGATTGCTCATCTTTGTTTGTGTCCGTTAACTGTATATTTCGTCTCGCATTAAAAAAAGCTCTGATGCAACTTTTCAGGGTCTTACACATTCAGCTTTGGATCTGAAGGGACGCTTCCGTTTGGGTCTGCTATGCTTTGGACAGCGCTTAACGCAAACCATTATGCCCTCCTGAATCTCAAAAACACAACCACAAAGGTCTGTCCGCCGCTCAACCAACTTGCAATCCCCAGTATTTCCCTTAGTTGAGACAACTTTCATATAAATTGTTTCAATTGCGCACTAAATTTTGCTTGTTCTTAGTTAGCCGCTTTTTGCAGAGTATAATCAGCACGGTTGCTACAAGAAGCAGTGGCAGAATAATCCATGATGGAAACTCTGGAATATAGCCGTACTTGTCAGTTTTTATTAACCATAAATCACTAGGACCCGCATAAGTAGAAGATATGAAACCAGCTAGTGCGAATGTTCCATCAGAGGTTTCAACTAATGAAAAAATGTATTGATCTCCTGTTCCCCCATATGTTTGATTCCAAATTTTGTTTCCATCAGCGTCAGTTTTAACCATCAATGCATCAATGTAGCTTTGATTACCAATGCCACCAGAAGTTACTCCGGCTAATGCGTATCCTCCATCAGACGTCACAACCAGAGAGTGAGCCGTTTCAGTCCCTGCTCCACCATATGTCTGGTTCCACTTCATATTTCCTGACCCATCGGTCTTAACCAACCAAAAATCGTAATGACCAAAACTGTCTTTTATGATCCCAGCAATGGCGTATCCTCCATCCGAGGTTTTAACCAGCGAGCGAGCCTCTGTATCCTCTCTTCCTCCGTAGGTTTGGTTCCATTCCATGTTTCCATGTTCATCGGTTTTTATTATCCACATGTTAGCTTCAAGAAGATAACGACCAGTGCTCCCCGCTAACAAGTATCCTCCATCAGAGGTTTCAACTAAGTCGGAACAATAATTGAGAGGTAAGTCGCTGTATGTCCGGTTCCATTGCATATTCCCGTAATTATCAGTTTTTACTAACCAAGAATCACGGTCAAAGGCGTCTTCATAAGACGGATCAAAGGAACCTCCAATTGCGTATCCTCCATCAGACGTTTCAATCAATGATCTAACAAAGTCAGAACCTGGTCCTCCGTAGGTTTGGTTCCATTCCATGTTTCCATAGCTGTCTGTTTTAACAAGCCAAAAATCTTCAAGGCCCGCACCAAAAGAATATGTGCCACCCACTAAAGCGAATCCTCCATCAGACGTCACAATCACCTTTTTAGCACTTTCAGACTTGGCTCCTCCATAAGTTTGGTTCCATTCCATGTTCCCATTCGCATCCGTTTTTACCAGCCAAAAATCGTTGCCACCAGCACCTAATGAATCAGTGGTTCCAGCTATGGCAAATCCGCCGTCAGATGTTTCAACCAGCGAGGGCGTGCTTTCTTTTCCGTTTCCGTATGTTTGGCTCCACATCTCCGAAGATGCCCCAACAGAACCAACAAAAGGGAAACTAACTAAAACAAAAAGAAGCATAATCGAAAGAATTAACGCTGTCTTTTGCTCCCCCAACTAAATTACCTAATTTAACCTGTCTTAACTTAGCTGAAAAGGTTTTTTGTCAAGAAACCTTGACCAAAACCCGCCTTTAGGTAGTCAAGAATATTTGACCTATTTCTCATGTGTGTGTTTTTTTTGTTAGAGGAGTGGAGAGCTGAGAGTTTAGACAAGACAAGAGAAGACAAGTATAAAGAAATAAAGTAGAAGGTTAAAATTTAACCCCCAAACCCAAAAAACATTCTTAATCTTTTTGTTTGACGATACCAGCAAAAACAAGACTCATTATAACAAAACCAAGAAATAAAACTCCAATTACAGATTGTGAAAAAACGAAATTAGGATCATTATTTAATGTTGTAGTAGAAGAGACACCTCCGAGCATGCGACCTCCAAAATATGCAGTCAAAAAAAAGATAACAAAAAGGATTCCAATAGCTTGAGTGAAATATAACAACATATTCTTCTGCTTCACACTCAGTTTCATATTATTCCCTTCTGACCTTGGTTATTATTATAATTACTCAATTAATATTAAAATAATCCTAGGAACATAGAATCGATATATCCAAAAGCTTTGAGGATGGTGGTTACAATAACGACACAAGCGAACTTTTACTCTCCATTTAAAATCGGTTTACTCGTAGTTGTAATTGCATTTTTCATGTTTACCTTGTATGGCATAATAACAGTCGAATGGATAGGCGAATGGGAGGGACTTGAGGCTTCTACTTCATTTTGGATTTTCATAACAGATATTTCCTCATTAGTTGGTCTAATAATCAGATTTATTGGTAGCCTAATAGCAGCTGTAGCTTATTGTTACTATTTTATTAAGAAGGGGCTTTCAACACACCTAATTGACAAAGTTTTGAAGATTGTTTTGATCTCTGAGGCATTATACTGGTTTTCATTTATAACTTCGGGAATCTGGGGGGTCACACCAGTTTTGGATTCGATTCTAGGTGAGCCATTTACTTTATTTAGCATAAGTTTCATACTATCTACAGGTATTCCCTGCTTATTTGAAGCAATAGTCCTTCCAATTGCTTTATTTAAAATTGTGACTCATTTAAATCCAACTAAATTGAAAACAGGGGCAATTAAATGGGGATTAATTGCAGGAACGGGTTATATTTTTGTTTGGTGGCTAAACAATGCTGGTTTATGGATTAATGCTTTGATAATAAAAGGAACACAATACCTCACAAATTATCCAATAAACATGATTAGTTTCATCTCAACAATATTTGGCTTGTTTGCATTGGGAATAATAGCACTCTTTTTTTCAAAGAAATCTATTGGAACTAAACAAATAGAATTATTGAATCTAAAAATTGTTGGTGCAATCATCGTATTTGCTGGATTATATTTTCTATGGAATTATATAGCGGGAATTGTCTATGGAACAGAACTGTGGAGCGTTTGGTACGCATGGCTACTTGGGCACAACCTGGACTTATGGGCACTATCACTTCCATTAGTCGGAATTTCTCTACTATTTAGGAATCGACAATGATCTTTTAATTTGATGCGCGCGCGCATAAAGCGCAGATGAATACAATGGTACGTCAATGCTTAGCAGCTGCACATTGTACTGTGACAAATCAAGCAATACCACATCTGTTAGAAAAAACAGTGCCTTCTCCTGAAGAGTCGATTCCGTAGCTGATACGCCTAAAATTTGTGAAAACGGAAGCCCTAAAACTGCTACAAAAATCAGAGCCAGAGAAAGAACAAATAAAGGCGCAAATGTTCTCTTTTTTACCCCCACTTTAAATCCCCAATAATACGTTATCTGCTAAAGGGAAAAGCGTTTTTGTCAAGAAACCTTGACCAACTGAACACTTTCACAGTCAAGAAAAATTGACCAAACAATCATTGTGTGTGAGTTTTCTGTTGAGTGGAGAGTAGAGAGCGGAGAGTTTAGACAAGAGAAGAGGAAACAAATTGAGTAGAACAGAAGAGAGAGGGTTAAATTTTAACCCTTCTTTCTACCATCTCTTTCATAAGGAAAAGATAACGCAGCCACAAACGTGGTGAAGGAAAGTTTACTCAGATTCTAATAATAAAAATCTAAGAATTTTCTTGATAAACACAGAAGATTGTTGAAAACTAGCTTTTTTCTGAAATTTGCACTAGCAGTATCCTGTTAATTCGCTGAAAAACTTGAGCGCTTCATCTTTTCCCTTGACGCCTTCAAGGATTACGATTCCGCTTTTGAGAACACTCGCCTTAAAATCGTGGAGACCAAAGGTTAGTCCGAGTTTGCCTTCAACTTTGATGCTAAAACCGTTTCTCTTCAAGTAGTTCTTCAAGTCTACGAGGTTAACGTCCAAGTTCTCTTCTGGAACAATAACGAACACTTTCCTGCCTTTTCTTCCACAGATTTCTTCAACCAATTCCCGTTTGAGGGGCATCGGAGAACCAGACGGATGGGACCCGCAGACTGGACAGGACTCAACCTTTGAGAGGCTGATCTCGTTGAATTCCATCTCATCCAAGTCGAAATGGAGAAGCTTGTTGGCTAAGCGAGGCTGCTTTCCGGTAAGGATTCTAATTGCCTCGCTGACTTCCAAGCTCGCGATTATATTCACCAGAGACGGGTGAACCCCCACAACGCCGCATTTGGGCAATTTTTTGTCATCAAGGTTGCCGTAGAAACATTCAAGGCACGCTGTTTCTCCCGGAATTATGGTGGACAGGTTTCCTGTGGTTGTTATTGCAGCTCCGAAAACGTAGGGTACACCAAGTTTGACGCAGGCTCTGTTAATGGCGTAGCGTGCAGCCATGCTGTCTAAGCCGTCGACCACAACATCTACGTCTCTAACAAGGTCTTCCGCGTTGGCTTCGTTTACTGACAGGGGAAGAGGCTCTATCGTGATGTAAGGATTCAAACCCTGTAACCGCTTGGCAGCAGCTTCAACCTTTGGATATCCCACATCATCCACGCCATAGAGGTGCTGCCGATGCAAATTAGCTAATTCCACGACGTCCCTATCAACGAGACGCAGATGCCCAACACCCATAGCCGCCAACTGCATCGCAGCGGGAGAACCTAACCCACCCACACCAAGCAAACAAACCTTCGAGTTTTTCAACTGCAACTGAGCATTGTAGCCCATCTCAGCCATAACAACCTGTCGAGAATAGTATTCCAACTCTTCGTCTGAAAGCTCCAAACTATCTGACTGTTCAGGCTTAACTATGTTCTTCACCTCCAAGGAAGGATTGAAAGGCAACTTGGTCTCATGCTCATCTAGAGCATCAAACAGCTAAAAGAAGCGTTAATGTCAGCTTTTAAATAGCTTATGCACGAACGGTCATCCAAACTACTGCTGAGTGTTTGAGGCAGAAACTAAGATACTGTTAACTTCCTCCGCTTCAATGTCCCTGATCAAAAGTTTCTTTTTTCTTGAACTAAACCCTGAAACAATCTCCACTCGTCTATTAAAGAGCCGTGAAAGCTTTTTCAGTAATTCTCTGTTAACTTTGCGCTTCACCGGAGCTTCACGGCACGAAACTACAAGCTCATCTCCATCTAATTCCACCATAAATTTCTCCGATTTCGGCTTAACATACACATCCAGAACAACGCCCTTAGCAGTCTTCAGCAACTTCATGTTCCACCACAACAGGTTAACGTTCAATATTCAGGGAAGGTTTGCGTTTATTTAATATTGATTAAGCCTTTAATAGGTGCCTAGTTAAGACTTCTGAAGGCAAGTTAAAATGTTAAGGGATGCTTGGACGCTCGCCATAGAAACGTTGAGCTGGATCGAACTGAAGCGATTGGGTGAGCGCTTAGCATTAAACAGAGCAACTAAACAGCTGAGAATAAAAGACCCCAAAGCCATCGGGTTAGCCCACAGGCTAGTATCTGAGACTCTTCGCAGAAAGAACTGCATCGATTTCCTGTTAAATTCGGTTTTAGCGCCTCGGTCCCTTAACGACTTCAAACTGGGTCCAAGGGCTTTCCTTCGCCTATACGTATATGAAACAAAACTGGCGGACGGAAACTTGGAGAAGGCTGCCAAGATAGCGAGAATGGGGCGCTCAATATTGGGATGGTGGGAACTCAAGGACGTTGAAGAGGTTCTCGGCGAAATACTGAGCATCAACCCTGAATCTGCATTAAAGGGGTTAGAAGAAACAGAAAAGATTGGACTCCAAACCTATCACCCCACATGGTTCATAAAATACTGTTTCAGACTGCTTGGAAGAGGAGAAGCCCTGAGGTTCTTGGAAAAATCCGCAGACATTCCACCAGTTTACGTGCGGCTGAACACTTTGAAGGAGCCAGAAGAAACTGTGCTCAAAAAACTAGAAGATGAGAAGATAGTTCTGGAAAAGGTTCCGCAACTCAAGCACACATACAAGCTGATTGAAAGCAGGAAACCGCTCACAAGAACCCAAAGTTTCAGTCAGGGACTCTTTTACATTCAAGACAAAGCCAGCTGCCTAGCCGCGGAAATCGCAGACCCATCAGCGGGAACCATAGTGCTTGACGTGTGCGCAGCCCCGGGAGCCAAAACAACTTACTTGGCGCAGTTAATGGAAAACAGGGGATCAATAATTTCTGTTGACTACTCAAAGCGGAGGATACGGGTGTGGAAAAGGGAAACAGAGCGCATGGGCACAGAAAATGTTCAGCCAATGGTTGCTGATGCAAGGAAAACTTTGCCATTGAACGTTTCCGCAGACTTGGTGATTTTGGACCCGCCATGCACGAGCACAGGAACCTTCGGGAAGACCCCGGACGCGAAATGGAGGCTCACCAAAAGGTCGATTTTGGGTATGGCGAAGATTCAGGGTGAGATGATAGAACAATGCGCAGAATATGTGAAGAAGGGCGGCTTTCTGGTCTACTCCACATGCAGCATAACAGTGGAGGAAAACGAGATGGTGATCGAAAACTTCCTGAAGCTGCACCCAGAATTCAAGCTAGTAGATACAAAACCAAAAATCGGCTTACCGGGACTCAGAGGACTAACCAAATGCCAGAGACTCTATCCTCATATTCATGAATGCAACGGCTTTTTCGTAGCGAAGCTAATGAAAGAAAACGCATGAATCCAAGAATCCCAGAACAGCACACACTAGCCTTTTCGTGCTTTCTCTAAACAGCATAGCACTTCAAAGATGGTTTTTGCCGCCTGAGTGGCTGTTAAGCCCCGGTCATAATGAGGCGCTACCTCAACCAAATCGAAGCCAACCACCCGACTGTCACACACCGCCTCTAGAAGGTCCAGAAGCGTTGGGGTGTCCAGTCCTTCAGGTTCAGGGTTTTGAACAGCAGGCGCAAAGGCAGGCTCCAGAACATCCATATCGATTGTGATGTAGATTTTTTCGTAACCCTCAAGGATGTCATCGATCGTTTCAACCGTTTTCTCGATGCCGTCTTTTCTTATCTGATTGGCAGTTAAATAGTCGATTCCAGATTTTTTTGCGTAATCAAGCTCTTCCTTGCATACTGCGCGGGTGCCAATCTCCAGAATCTTGGATGGATTGACAGTTTCTTTGATTCTCCGCATGAAGGTTGTATGGGATAGGGTAAGACCGAGGTAGTCGTCGCGCAGGTCTAGGTGAGCATCGAAGCTTACCAAGGCAACGTTTTCGTCGAGGCTCCGCATAACACCCAGAGTAATAGTGTGTTCTCCTCCGATAAACACTGGAACCTTATTGGCGTCAAAAAGATCCTGTGCAACCAACGCTAAACGTCCCAGAGTCAATTCAACATCTCCGGCGACATGCAGGTCCCCAAGATCATGGATTTTCAGGTCCTCAATGTCCATGCCTGTTCTGAAGCTGTAGCCTTCAATGTTGAGGGAGGCTTCTCTGATGGCGAGGGGCGCGAATCTTGCTCCGGAGCGGTAGGTGCTGGTTACGTCGAAGGGGACCCCTAAAATGACGTATTCAGCCTCTTCAAAAGATTGTTGGCTGCCCGTGAAGACGGGAGATGGGGATACGAAGAGTTCACGATAACTCATAGTCGGTCACTCCCAGAAAATTAACTGATTACACATTAAACTTAA
>Ga0307419_10000242_pt1 | contig 26133 bp, 30 predicted proteins | sample SalMarWE160230MG_2_FD_202512 | JGI IMG/M metagenome (GOLD analysis project Ga0307419, IMG submission 202512) | Salt marsh sediment microbial communities from the Plum Island Ecosystem LTER, Massachusetts, United States - WE1602-30 | ecosystem: Environmental > Aquatic > Marine > Intertidal zone... | reverse complement strand
GCCAGGTTCTCGAAGATGATAAAGGACTGGCAGAGCTTCATATTCACCAACCAATACAAGTGGAAGGAGCTCCCCTTCTAGCAGCGAAAGGTTATTAACAATCAGGATAATTAATTGTCATGAAGCTGACCAGGACTGTCATCTGGGGGATAATAATCGCATCCTTTGTCATTGCTGTTTATCTGTATCCGCAGATGCCAGAGCAGATGGCTTCGCACTGGAACGCCATGGATGAGGTTGACGGGTTCATGCCAAAGTTCTGGGGGCTTTTCCTGATGCCGCTGGTCCTTGTCGGGATGTATCTCCTGTTCGTTGGGATACCGAGGATAGACCCCCTGAAGCATAACATCCAGAAGTTCATGAAATACTACGAGGGATTCATTCTTCTGATTATTGCCTTCATGTTCTACGTCTACCTTCTAACCCTCCTCTGGTCACTAGGCTTCAGGTTCAACATCGGCCAGATGATGGTCCCTGCGCTCGGAGGGTTATTCTATTACGTGGGAATCCTGACAGAGAACGCCAAGAGGAACTGGTTCATAGGGATACGAACCCCATGGACCCTGAGCAGCGACAGGGTCTGGAACAAGACCCATAAGATTGGAGGGAAACTCTTCAAGGTATGCGGCGTGATAGCTGTGACCGGAATCCTTTTCGGGAACTATGTTATATGGTTCGTCATAGTCCCTGTCCTTGCGGTTGCCGTTTACACGATTGCCTTCTCCTATTTCGAGTACCAGAAAGTCAAGGGCTAGAACCACTTCTTCCTTTTTGGGGACATGCTCCAGTCAATCTTCTTCCTTTTCGATGACCACTCGCTCAGGAGGATGGAAGTGTTTATAAGACCTATGTGAGTGTAACCCTGTGGGAAGTTCCCGAGCATTTTCCCTGTCTTCGTGTCAAAGCTCTCTGAGAAGAGACCCAGGTGGTTTGCCTTCCCTATCACCTTCCTGAAAAGTTCCCTTGCCTTCTCCTCCTCCCCTATGTAATAGAGGGCGTCTATGAGCCAGAAGGTGCATATAGTCAGGGCAATCCCCCTTTTCCCGAAATCGTCCTCTGTGGTGTACCTCTGGACCAGGTAGTTCTTTCTCAGGTTCCTGTATATTGCCCTTATGGTATTCACCAGCCTCGGGTCGTCCCTGCCAAGGAACTCGTGGTATGCCATGAGGAGATGGGATGCGTCGAGGTCCTTCTTGCCGTAGGCAATGGTGAAGGAATTGAGCTCATTGTCATAGCCCTTCCTCATGAAATCCTCCATTATATCGTCCCTCAAAGGCAGCCACTCTCTCACGAGGTCGTCCCTGCCGAAGTGCTGGGCAATCTTTATTGCCCTGTCCACTCCTATGTAGCACATGAACTTGGAATAGGTGTAATGGTCCTCTAGGTCCCTGTATTCCCATATGCTGCTGTCCTTCCTGTGCCAGTTGAACTTTATCTGGTTGACCACGTACTTCAGGAACCCCCAGTATTTCTTCTTCATGGTCTTCTCGTACTCGTAGTAGACGAAATAGAGGTAGAGTATGTCTATTATCTCGCCGTATATGTCGTTCTGCCTCTGCTTGTATGCGGCATTGCCTATCCTTACGGGTCTGGAATCCATAAACCCCGCAAGGTGGCTAAGCTCCTTCTCTACGAGTTTCGTCTCCCCGTTGATTCCGTACAGAGGCTGTATGTGGTCGTCTGATATAATCCTATTCAGTATGAACTCCATCAACCTCTTTGGCTCGTAATCCCTGCCTATCTTCTTAAGGGCGTCAACGCAGAACGCGGCATCCCTGACGAAGCATATCCTGTAGTCGAACGTCCTGTCCGCGCCAATCTCCTCTGTAATGGATGTTGTTGGAGCAGCTATTATAGCCCCTGTAGCGCTGTAAGTGAGGAGCTTGAGGGTTATCGCAGACCTTATTATCATCTCAATGTTCTCCTCAGGGAGAATGAGCGTCCCGCACCACCCTTCCCAGTATTTCTTTGTGTCGGTGAGGAGCTTGCTGCAGCTGTTGATGCCATATCTTCTGTTGCCATCGCTTCCTATTATGAAGTATCTCATGTGGTCAAGGGTTATCTCCTTGGAGTCCCTTATGGATTCCAGGGGAACGTTCGACGTCAGGGTTACGCTGCTCCCGCTTTTCCCGCACACGAACCTCCCGTCCCTCTCCTCAAGAACGCACTCCTCTGTCGCATATTCGGGACGAGGGTCATATATCACCCTTATCTTCGGCTTTCCCCTGAGGGGTCTCACTATCCTCACGAAGCTGTTGACCTTTATCAGCTTCTCATGCTTACCTTCCAAGAGTTTCCTGTATCTGGGGAAGAAGTCATAGACAACGAATGCCTTTCCCCTGCCATCGAACCTGGTTTCCAGTATGGCCGTGTTCGGCAGGTATCTCTGTCTTATCCTGTATTTGCCGATAGGGACAATCCTGAAGGTTCCCCCCTTCTCCCTGTCAAGAATCCTTGCGAAGACGCTGGGGCTGCTGAAGTCAGGGAAGCACATCCAGTCAAGTGATGTGTCCTTCTTGACCAAGGCGCACGTTATGCAGTTGCCAACGATTCCGTAATCCAGCATTTTCTCACCTTGAATATTGTTGCGGGTTGCAAATAAAAGTGTGGATGTATTATTTTCTGAAGGCAGAATCGGCGGCCCTGGCGCATCCGTAGAAGGTCATGTCATAATCCGTAACGAGATAGACCGGCACCCTTGTCAGGAGTTCCCTGATGTTCGGCTTCCAGTTGTCGCAGAAGCTCCTCATGAAATCCCCCTCCTCAATCAGCCGCTGGTTCTTTGCAGGGATGTGACCTGCAATGAAGAGCCCGCCTGTGGTGAGGCCATGGAGTGCAACGGCCTGGGCAGCGCTTCCAAGGAATCCCATGAACAGCCTCATCACAATCCTTGCCTTGACGTTCTTCTCCGTGCCCTCTGCAACCATCTGCGCAACGTCTGATTTTGTGGGGTCTTTCCTTTCATCCAGAATGGCCCTCCTGATGTCATCGTCCGTGAGCTTCTCGGGCCCGAACCCCCTGACGTCCCTCCTATAGGAGGGGTTGGCTTCAACGATGTCATGGAAACCCTGCGGCTCTGTTATGAAGAAATCGATGATGTGCCTTATTCCCTGGCCTGAAACCAGCGCCTCCATACCAACCTCCTCAACCCTGAGCTTCTTCCTGATGAAGTTGTATAAAGGCGAGTAATCGCCCCTTACGGGAAAGCCTGCATGGCATCCCTCTGAAGGGCTCACGTAATAGCCGTTTGGTGTGTTTATGATGTAGGAGACCCCAAGTCCTGTCCCCGGGCCGATGGCGCCCCTGTTCCCGCATGGGTCCGGTTTCGGGTAGAAATTTGGTTTTCCTGAAAGCCCTTTCCTGAAACCCGGTATCTGAATCAGGTTCCTGTTCTTTCTGGAGAGGTTAATTGCTGCGATTGCCTCACCAATTGCCTTGAAATCATTGATTACGAGGACTTTCTTCAGGGAGGTCTTGCTTATAATCTCCTTCCCGACCACTGGGAATCTTGCATTGGTTGGTTTGTGGCACGCATTCTTCTGCGTGTCAACAGGGCCTGCAACGGACGCGCAGCATGCATGGGTCTTGATCCCTTTTCCTATACATTCCTTCAGGAATTCCTTTATTTCAGGTATGATTGATTTCTGGTCCCTGTCAATGCTTTTCTTAAGAACGATATGATAATCATTCTTCCTGCTGATTTTCACCATCGCCATGCGGGGGTTCGTTCCCCCTATGTCCAGGGAAAGGACGTATCTTGACATCATGCCACCCTGTTGATATTTGGCCAGGATTGTTTAAAACTTATCAGCTTACGGACTTTTGTGCCCAGAAATGATATAAACTATTCTGGAATTGAAAAGCTGATACCCCTCAGGGCACAAGTAAGCAACAAGCAGAATTTACACTCGTTTTTTCCGTGAATGCTTTTTGCGAAAACTAACATTGTTCAATAATTATCTGAAAAGGGTTCCTAACGATTCCTGAGCGCATCGACCGGGTCGAGCTTTGATGCCTTGTTGGCCGGGTAGAAGCCCCCGACAATGCCAAGGAAGAGCGCGAACATCATGGCAGTGGCGGCGAGGCCCGGGCTCACCACTGCAACGAAACCCCTGCCGAAGACCCCCATGAATCCTGCTATAACCATCCCTATGAGAAGCCCTCCGAGCCCACCAATGACGCTTATGAGGGCGGATTCGGTGAGGATCTGCTGGAGGACCACCCTCCTCGTTGCACCTATCGCCTTCATCAAGCCAATCTCCCTCTTCCTCTCCATGACCGACATTATCATTGTGTTCATGACGCCAAGCCCTCCCACGAAGGCCGCTATGGCGCCTATCCCGAACGTGAATATTCTTATCTGCCCGGTTATTGATTCTGCCTGCCTGGCAGCATCCGTGCTGGTGGACGCGGAATACCTCTCGTCCGCGTCCTCTATTGCCCTTGAGACCCTCTCTATGTCACCCACGTCGTCAGGCACGACGTATATGGTCTGGTAGGTGTCCCTGTCCAGGACTTCCTGGAGGGCATCCAGAGGAACGATTATCGAGCCGTCTATGTTCTGCACGTTGGTCTTCTCGACTATGCCAACTATCTCGAAATCCGTATCCCTGTAAGTGAAGTAATCCCCGGGCTCCCATCCGTTCTGGATGCCGATGTCATAGCCTGCCATCGCGACAAAGCCGTCCCCTTCCTCTATCTGGTCCCCGCTCTCCATGCCTATCTTCTTTCCTGTGATGACCTCTGTCTCATCGGGGTTTATCCCCACGATAATCATCGAAGGCGGGCCGAACCCTATTCCCGAGAACTCCACCTGGACCAGGATTGGGTAGGCTTCCTTAACGCCCGGAAGGCCTGATATGAGCTCGAGGTCGTTCGCCTCAAGGCTGCCGCCGAAGCCGAACATCCCGGTCGCCTCTTTGTCCTGCACGGTTATCTTCCCTGCGCTGAGCTCGAAGTTTGATTGGATGGAGGCGTCTATCCCGTCCGCTATCGAGCCGAGGGCCACTATCGCCGTTATCCCTATGAGTATGCCGAGCATGGTAAGGAAGGTCCTGGTCTTCTGGCTCATCACGTTCTTCAGGGCGAGGTCAATCATGGGAAATCACTGGAAAGTATTTGTATTTGTTGCTTAAAAGAATGCTCAGAATCAGTAAAGCCACTCGACGCCGCTCTTCTTTTCCCTTATCTTCTGCATGATTGATTTCATGTCGTCCAGGGTTATGTCCTTTCCGCCGATACCTGCTATGAACCCTGACATGGTTGGCCTTTTCTTCAGGTCATAGAGGGCAGACCTTACGTCATCGAAAAGTGCGCCGTTCCATCCCATTGAGATGTCCTTCTCTATCACACCAATTGATTCCAGCCCCTCGCAAATCTTCCTGAGCTCCTCTGCAGGAAACGGACGGTAGGACTTTATCTTGATAAGGCCGACGCCCATCTCCTCGAGGAGGGGCCTTGCCGTGCCTGCGACCGAGCCTATGGTTATCAGGGCATGCCTCTTGCCCTCCATGCTGACCGTTTCTATCAAACCATCTCCATACTTCCTCCCGAATTTTGAGGAGAACTCGCTGTTGACCTTTTTTATTATGTCACTGCTCCGGAGGAGGGCATCCTGAACCTGCTTCCTGAATCCCATGTAGTATTCAGGCGTTCCCAGCGTTCCCATGGTGACCGGCTTGCTTGGGTTGAGAACATAATCCTGCCTGGGTTTCGGGAGGAACTTCCTTACCTTTTCCTTCTGGAGGAAAATGATTGGCTCATATACGTGAGAGAGGACAAACCCGTCCATGCACATCATGACAGGTAGCTGCGCCTCCTGAGCGATACGGAAGGCCATGACCTGGGTGTCATGTGCCTCCTGGCCGTCCTCAACATGCAATTGTATCCACCCGGTGTCTCTCTGAGAGAAGGAGTCCTGCTGGTCGTTCCATATCGAAAGCGGGGCTGAAAGGCTGCGGTTCACGACCGTCATGGTTATAGGAAGGCGCATCCCTGCCGCTATGAAGAGCATCTCGTGCATCAGGGCAAGGCCCTGCGACGAGGTCGCGGTGTATGCCCTGGCCCCCGTTGCCTGAGCGCCTATGCATGCCGACATGGCGGAGTGCTCTGACTCCACCCTTATCATCTCTGCATCCATCCTTCCGTCCGCGAGCATCCTTGCCAGGGTCTCTGAGACATGGGTCTGCGGAGTGATCGGATAGACTGCCAGGACGTCAGGCTCGCATAGCTTGACCGCCTCTGCCACTCCCTCCGATGCCTCAACAACATTTTTAGCCATGTTTCAACTCCTTAATCGTTACTTCTCCCTCCCTGATTCTATTGCCTTTGAAGGACACTGCCCAATGCAGATGAGGCAGCCCTTGCAGTAATCATAATCTATGACAGCCTTCTTCTTTCCCTTTTCCTGTTTCACCTCTATGCAGCCCTCGGGACAGAACTGGACGCAGATTCCGCAGGCGATGCATTTTTCCGTGACCTTCGGATGGAAGGTCCTCCAGGAACCGGTCCTGTTGGAACTGGATGAGCCGGGCCTGTCAACCACCGCACCTGTTGAGAGCTTCTTCATTTTTTCGTCTCCTCGTACGCCCTTCTAACGAGCTGCTTGTTCTTCTCAGCGAGCTTCTCAGGGAAATTGTCATTGATTGCCTTGAGGAGGGATTTAAGGGAAACCAGACCAGTTGCCTTTGCAAACACCCCCAGGATTGCTGTGTTCACTATGTCCTTTCCGAGCATGCTTAGTGCAGCATTGGTTGCATCATAATAGTAGGATTTCTGCTTGAGGCTTCCCTCCCCTCTCTTGCCGTTTATCACTGCAATCGAATCCTCCCTCAGGCCGTGGGTTATCTCTGGGAGGCCGAGCAGCGAGGAATCCATGACTATGATGTAATCCGGAATGTAGACCTGGGACCTTATCGTTATTTTCCTGTCGCTTATCCTGGTGAATGCCCTGACGGGCGCTCCCCTCCTCTCCACGCCGAACGCAGGGAACCCCTGCGAGAACTTGTCATCGTTTCCCGCTGCCTTCGCAAGCAGCGCAGCGGCAGTGACAGCCCCCTGCCCACCCCTTCCGTGGAACCTGATTTCTATCATATGACTTAATCTTTCGCCGCTCAGGGTTATAAATGAGCGGAAAGAATTATGGCGAAAGTCGAAGTATAGTGAGAAAGCTTCTTGTTTCTTTCTACAGACCCATCCTGCTGTATACCAGGACCAGCCCCGCACCAAAGAGGGAGATGATGAAGACTGACGTGAAGACGAAGCCAATCCCTATGAAATCGATTGCGAATCCGGCAAAGAGCGGGCCGATTATCCTTGCCCCATACTGGACCATGTCGCTAAGGCTCATCCCGGTTGTCCTGATGTCTGCGTGGAGGCTGTCTGCAATGAAGGACCTTGCAATATTGAGGCCTCCTGCCCTCCCTGTTATGAATATGCCTGTAAGGACGGCTATTCCGATAAGGCTGGAGACGAACACCATTATGAGGAAAGAGAAACCAACCAGCAACGTGGTCAGTATCAGGGAATGCTCCCTCTTCAGGGATTCCATCCTGCCCCCAACCAAGAACAGGGTCAGAGTGCTTATGGCCGCACCGATGCCTATTATTATCCCCACATCTACCAGCGAGAAGCCGAGACCCGAAGCTTAAAGGGGAACCGTTAAGGCCATCACGGATTCAAAAAACCCTGTAAGGAAGGTTCCTGTAATGAGGAACACAAAGAAACCGAATTTCTTGTCGCCGAGCTGCTTCCAAAGGCTAGGCCCTTTCACCGGTGCCTTCTTTTCTTTTGTCCGGGAAGGTTTCTCCTTTCTTAGCAGAACAGCGCTTATACCCAAACCCACGAGGCTGAGGAAGAACCATGCATAGAAGGCCGCGTTTATCCCATAGCTGAACATCAGGAACCCTCCCACAATAGGCCCTATCACAGCACCTAGCTGGTACATGCTCTCTACCCTGAACAGGGTCTCTATCTTCCTTTCCGAGAAGATTGTAGCGAGGGCGTTTATCGTCGGGTTGAAGAAGTTCCCTATGAGACCTATGAGGAAGAACATCAGCGCATAATGGAGAACGCCCTCGGAAAGCGTGAATAGCAGCGTGACTATGGGGAGGAAAATGAAGGTCGTGAAGAGGGTTCTTTGCTTGCCGAACCTGTCCGCGAGCCACCCTGAGGGTATGTTGACAATCTTTGGGAGGGCATAAGCAGAGTGTATGGTGCTTATCTGCAATGCCGAGAACGCGCTTGAGAGGTATGAGGGGAGAACGTTGTATACGGACGCGAATCCCGCTGTCCATATGAACCTCAGAATGTAGAGGAGATTCATGTATATTATTTGTTGAGCTCCTTAAAACACTTGCTGCAGAAATGGACCTCGAGCATGAACCCGCCGTGGCTGAGCCATACGTGCCATGCCTTCCTCATATATCTCTGGCAGCTGGCGCACCTGAACCCCCTATACTCGGGCTTCGTGCTTATGTCCCATTTCCTGACTATTTCCAGCACCCTCTCCTGGTCCATGCCTTATTATAAGATAGCGGACTTAAACGCTTTCCAGAAGGTTGAATGGATTAATCGAATTTGTGACCCAGCTTCTCAAATAACCTTTTTACGAGAGCTTCCGCTTCTACAAAAACGTTAACGAAAAACATGCCCCAACTTTTCAAAAATACCTTTCATCTTCAGGGAATCCTTCCACGTCACGGGGCTCTCCGAGATTATCGTGACGTTCAGGTCCCTCTCCATAATCTCCCTGGCGAGTGGCGTGAACGGAGGGTTCTTGTCGTTCATCAGCTCGTGGTTGCGCTCCCCCTTCAGACCGTAGGCTATCCCCGAGAAGTGGATGTGGATGTGTTTTGGTCTGATTTTCTCTATCCTGTCAAGCATGTCAGGGTAGTTGATGTTTCCCCTGTTCCTTGCCCACAGGTGGGCAAAATCGATGCAGAAGGAGCATCCGGTCTCCTTCACGAGCCTCATGGTCTCATCCAACCCTCCGAAGACCGTGTTCTTGCCCGTGGTCTCTGGCGCGAGCTCAACGTTCCAGCCCTCCTTCCTTATGGTTTTCTGCATGTCAAGGAAATGCGCTTTCACAATCTGGAACGTCCTCTCCGGGGAGAGCTTCCCGTAAAAGGCGGGGTGGAAGACAATCTTCCTTGCTCCCATGTGATTCCCTCTCTCGCAGGAATCAAGGATTCTCTTCTTGGAGGCTGCGGTCTTCTCAGGCTCAGCAGAATTGAGGTTAATGTAGTAAGGACCGTGCACACTGAGGGAGACGTCGTGCTTCCTTGCCTCCTCACCGACCTTTTTGGCGAGCTCGTTCTTCATCTTAACACCCTGCACGAACTCAACCTCCATTGCCCGGAGCCCGAGGTCTTTGACCATCTTCACTCCCTCCAGGGTTGACCTTCCGGGCGTCCCTGCGGGACCGAGCCTTATCTCTGCCATGATTAGAATTGGTTTACCTGGTTAAAAATAGTTGGCTCAAATCCTGATTACACCGAACTTGAGGAGCAGTTCCACGACTATGATGACCACGCACGCCCCGACCACATGCTCGGGCCTGAGCTTTATCTTCTCCTTTGACGCGTCGAAGTACCTCACCAATCCAGCCGTGGACTGGGGCATCTGCATCTTCTGCTTCTTTCCCATGCTATCTCCTGTTAATCTGTTCGTGTCCTGTATTTATAAGTGTTATTTGACCTGGTTCTGGGTTTTCCCCTCTGCGTAGGATTTCAGGTTTTCTACTGTGATTTGATGGAGGTTGAATATTGATTTTTCAGACCTCCAGGCAATGTTTGGACTGTAGATTATGTTTCTGTTTGTCTTTGACAATTCAGAGAGTTTGCTGTCAGGGTCAAAGTCTAGGATGAGCTTGATGTCTTTTGAACCCATGAGCTTAATAACGTAATCAACATCCTCGAAGAGTTTGGGGCTCACGACGTCAACTATTATTGAACCCTTTTTGACTGAGTCCAGATTGCTGTTTTTGACCAGTTTCTCGGTCCCTGAATTCAGTTTTACGAGCAAGGTAATTATGTCAGATTTGCTGAAGACCTCGTCAAAACCAACGGCCTGGAATCCTGCTTACTTGGGGGTCCTGTTCCAGTAGATAACATTCATGTTCCTGGATTTCCCTATCTCAGCAACCCTTGTTCCTATGTTTCCCAGACCGATTATACCCAGAGTTTTGTTTTCGATATCAAATCCTTCAAGCTGTTTGAAGATGTAGTTGGAGACTGCCTCTGTTGCATAGGCAGGGACGTTTGTCACGACAATCCCCTTCTGGACAGCAGAATCGGCATCCAGCCACTCATATCCTGTCGCTGCCACTCCCATATAACCCAGGTTGGGGCATGAATCCAGGATATCCTTGTTGACAGAATACCAGCAGACTATGATTGCATCAGCGTCCCCAATCCTTTTGATTGCCTCAGAATCTTCCTTTGGCATATCATCAAAGATGACGAATTGGTCAGCCAGTTTTCTGAGCTCTTCTTTCTGCTCTTCACTGAATTCATTCTTGTCCAGAACAACGAGCTTTCTTATCTTCATGGGAATGTCCTTATAATAAAGATGTGTGTGCCGGGAATAGCCCGCTTTCTGTCCGCCAGGCACCATGACTCACCGGCCAGCCTTTTGCAGCAGGCCAATCATTCACTGTGCAGTTGGCGTCGCAGCATCTGTCTGATGCGCTCAAAGCTTGCATCCACGCATCACCGGACACGTCTCACCTGCCTTTCCCTTCGGCACTCAGGCTATCTCACCAGGTCGCCCCGGATGTTTCGCCATCATTGCTCCGGGAGGGCAGTGGGTTTCTGCTTCCGATGCGAACCTCTCGGCTCCTGCCTCGCGGCAGCGCGCCCAGAACCAACAGTACCGACACTTCCCGTGGAGGTATCGGAACCGGCATGCTCGCGTAGCAGGTTCTGATGGATGAGCGGAGCTTCCTCATGACCCTTTTTACAGGAGGCTCCCGCCTTCCGCCAATCGGCATCTCGAACACCACAAAGGATAACGAGATGTCTCGTGCCCTGTCACGAAGACGAGGCACGAAAGCGTCAACGGAAAAACATCCCAAAGAGTCACGGAGCTGCGTACCCGGCTCACACAAGAAAGTGTTAAAATCGCTCCTTATAAAGGTTTTTCGTTAACGTTTTTGGTCAAATTTAACAGAAAAGGGTTATTATAAAGGTTATTTTAGGCTCAAATAAGGGGTTTTCCGATTATTTTACCTAGATGTTCAAGTATTTTTTTCTGGTCATCCATTGTATTGTTCGGGTATCTAAGAACCTTGACGGTGCCGAAATCGTCAGAGAGTTTGCCAGCACTCTCCCAATTATCAGCAATGAGTTTACCGATATCCTTGCTTTCTTTGTCTGTTCTTCCCTTCATATCGTTCCTTTTCCTGTATTCGTCTTTTGTTATGGATAACTCTATGAGGTATCTATCGAGAATTAGTCTCTTGTCTTTAAGGAACTTCTTCATGTAGGGAGAGGAATAGACGGTGAGCCTTTTCAGGTTCTCATCAAGCGGGCAACTCTCTGTAACCACGCTCTTCCCCTGCAGTAACAATGCATTCCTGTCCACGCTGTAAATTACATGAACCAGTTTCCATTGGCTCTCATTTATTTTCTTTATGTGGGTATCGCCGAATAGTTTTTCCCTGACAGAATCTGATGGTATACGAACAAAACCAGCCCTTTTCTCAAGGATTTTGCCAATCTCGCTCTTCCCGGAACAGGGAAGCCCTGTAAGCGCTATGCTGAAAATCTTCTTCATCATACAATGTTCATGCCTGGCTTCTGGCCAGCTTCTTTTCCCTGTTCTTTTCCTTCTTTATCTCGTCCTTGAGCTTGGGGAGGCGCATCAGGAAGCCACAGGCTGAGCACTTGACGTTGAAGGGCCTCTTCCATTCCTGCTCTGTCTGCTCCTGGTGGCTGCACTCAGGGCACCTGTACTTGACCTTTGCAGTGCTGGAGTCGTTGGGAACGAGGACTGCCATGTTTCCCTTCTGCTCGCCTGCCTTGTTGAGCAGTGTCCTGTTCGTGATGTACCTGTAGTTTCCCATAGTATCTATCTCGGTTCACGCTATATAAAAATGACGGTTTTTTCCTCAGTCCCTTTTAAGCCTTATCCTCATCAGGTCATGTGCAGCCACTGTCTGCCTGAATATCTCCCTGGCCTCCTTGACGTGGGGATTTACGTCCTGGTATCTCCTGGAGAAGTGGGTAAGGACGAGCTTCTTCGTGCCGGTCTTCTTCGCGAGCCTGGCTGCTGCCTTCGCTCCGCTGTGCATCCTTCCAACCTTCTCGTCCAGGAAGGTGGTGTCGTGGATGAGGAGGTCAGAGTCCTTAGCTATCATTTCCAGGCACTTGCATGTTTTGGTGTCCCCTGTATAGACCACCTTGAGACCCTTCCTCAGGATGCCGACGTCCTTGAGGGATATCCTCTTACCCCTGAACATCACAGAACCCTCGCTCTTCAGCTTCCCCACTAGCGGGCTCTGCTTCAGACCATAGAGCTTCTCTGCCTTCCTTATGTCAACGTTCCACCTGTCCTTCTCCTCGAACGAGTATGCTACAGCGGGGACGGTGTGGTTGACAGGGATGGAATAGATGTCGAACTTCTTCGTTCCCCAGACGTGGTTGATGTCCTCGCCCGAGTAGGGGACGTTCTTGGGGATTATCCTGAACCTGGGGCCCCAGTAATCGAGGTCGAGCAGGTCACCGATAAACCTCTCTGCCTCTGGGCCGTGGATGTAGAGATTTTTCTTCCTTCCCTCCATGTTCATGGTCTGCATCAAACCTATGAGCCCTGCCCAGTGGTCAGCGTGCCAGTGGGTGATGAATATGTGGTCAATCTTCATGAAAGAAAGCTTTGCCTGCATCATCCTCTTCTGCGTCCCCTCGCCGCAGTCCCAGAGCATCACGTTGTCCTCGTACTGCAGCCATATGGCTGCTGGATTCCTCTTCTTCGTGGGTATGCCTGACCCTGTCCCGAGGAAGACTATCTCAAGCACGTTATCACCATGATTTAGAATTGTGTTAGGGTAGATAAAAAGGATTAGAAGAGACGGAATTTCTCCCTGAGGGTGAGGCATAGCTTCCTGTCAGAGAGCATATCATTAATGTCATCGATATGGGGGTTGCGGGGACCTGTATTGATTTCCAGGCTCTCCACGCAAGTGGCCAGGAGCTCCCTCTTGAGCCTGACCAAACTTCCCGCATATACTCCTGCTCGATTCATAACGACAACATTAAGAATTGGGGAAGAGGGTTTAAATACCTTAAAAACGCGGTCATGGAGGCTTTCAGGGAAAAACGAGGCTGGTTTCCCTCCCGTATTCAATCCTTCTTATCTTATGGGTCTCCTTGAGGTCCCTTTCTATGGGCCTGAACTTTTCCGGCAGCATCGCGTATTCTATTTCGCTCTTGAGGGACAGACCCCTGTCCTTCTTGGCCTTCCATATCCTGCTGTTCAGCTCCATGAGCTCCTCTGACCTGAAGCCAATCCTGCCCTTCCTGGCTTTCTTGTCTGTTTCCGGCCAGGGGAGGTCCTCTATGTCCCTGCTGTGCATCTCTCTGTATAGCCTGTGGGTTATGAAGCAGGCAACGGGTGAGAGGATCAGTAGGCAGAGGTCAAGGACCTCGTGAAGAGTGTGTATCGCTGCCTGCTGCTCTGCCTTGGTGAATTTCCCTTCGTGATTGTATGCCCTGTTCTTGACGAGCTCCAGGTAATGCGAGGCCAGCATCTCCCATATGAAGTACCTTATCCTTGTGACGGGCTTGTGGAACTCATACTTCTCATACTCCTTCCTGGAATATTCCAGCAGGGAATAGGCCTCCTTCCTTATCCACCTGTCAAGGGGCTGTAAATCTATCCTTCCCTTTCGCTTCCTGAAGGACGAGATGAACCTCGCGACGTTCCAGAGCTTGGTGAGGAATTTCGCTCCCCCCTCTATCCTGTCGAACGAGCATCTGAGGTCAGAGAGCGTAAGGTTCCCCTCCAGGGCGCACCAGAGCCTGAACGGCTCTGCACCGAACTCCCCTATGACGTCCCTGGGGTCTATGATGTTCCCCAGGGACTTTGACATCTTCGTTCCCTTGCCATCGAGGATGTGATAGTGAATCCAGACGTCCTCAAAGACCGGCTTTCCTGTCAGTTGGTAGGTCCTGAGGAGCGTGTAATACAGCCACGTCCTGACTATCTCCCTCCCCTGGGGCCTCAAGGAGCAGGGGTGGGCCTTCCTGAAGAAGGGTTTGTCGTATTCGTAATGGAGGACGTAGAACGGGGAAATTGAGGAATCGAACCACGTGTCAAAGACCCTTTCCTCTCCCCTGAAATTCTTCCGCCCGCACCTCGGGCACTTCTTTACTGGAGGTCCCTCGAGCCAGGGCCTGTAATATCTTCCCTTCGGAGGGACGATTGTCTCTCCGCACTCGCAATACCAGAGGGGTATCTCCGTTGCATAGAACCTCCTTCTGGAGACCGCCCAGTCCATCGTCAGGCCATTAATCCAGTCGATGAGGATCTGCTTCGATTTGGGGGCAAAGAAGCTTGTCTTTTCAATGACATCCCTCTTGAGATTAGTTCTCCAGTCGAGCTGGTCGAGATAGTATTCGGTCATCTCTATGAACTCTATCGGGCTCTTGCTCCTCTCGCAAATCGGAGTCCTGTGGATCATCCTCTTCCTTGCCTTTATGAGGCCCTCCTTCTCGAGCCTGTCCTTCATCTCCTTCCTTGCCTGCTCCACTGTCAGGCCCTTGAGGAATCCCGCCTTCTCGTTCATCCTTCCGTCCTTTCCTATCGATATTATCGGCTTGAGCTTCATGTCCCTGTAGAAAAGGATGTCCGTGTAGTCGCCGAAGGAGCACATCATCATCAGGCCAGAGCCCTTCTCCATCTTTGCCACGGGATGCGGCCTTATGGGGACCTCCCTGCCGTAAAGGGGAAGGATTGCGTGCTTTCCCGAAAGCTTCTTATATCTCTTGTCCTTCGGGTTGTAAACCACCATGGAGCACGAGCAGAGCAGTTCGGGCCTTGTTGTGGATATTATTACGCTCTCCCCGGTCTCTTTTATCTTCCATTTTACGTCAAGGAACTCGCTCGGAAGATCCCTGTATTCAATCTCTGCATCAGCGATGGTTGTCTTGCAGTCAGGGCAATAATTAGAGACCCTCTTGTCCTTGTGGATTAGACCTTTATTCCAGAGGTCTATGAAAGTGGCCTGGGTGAGCGCACGATACCTGTCCGAATCCGTGTGATAGACGTCACCGACCTCCCTGCCATGCTCCCACGAGCAGAATGAGATTCCCAGCCTGTAGAACGAGTCAACGCTCGCCATCGAGGATTCCTCGAGGATTTTCCTGCACGCCTCAACATATTCCTTCCTTGGGGTCTCCTGTATGGAGACCCCGAACCTCTTTTCAGCTGCCATCTCTATCGGAAGGCCGTTCCTGTCCAGGCCCAGCGGAAAGATGACCTGGTGGCCTGTCATCCTCTTGAACCTGGCTATGAAGTCCATTATCGTGTAGGTCGCCGCGTGGCCTATGTGTATCGGGGCGTTGACGTAAGGGGGCGGCGTGTCTATCGAATAGATTGGCTTCCTGCTCTTCCTGTCAAACCTGAAATGAGAATCCTGGCGCCACTTCTTCCTTATCGGCTCCTCCATTCCCTTTTCCCAGCGCTTTCCCCTTATCTTAGGCATAACAAAGCTCCGTAATGTATATACTTAGGACAAGGATGAATAATAAATGTTTTCATTATAATAAGACCTGCCTTTGCTTAAGATTCTAGAATCCTCTTGAGGTTTTTGTGATAGCTTTCTTCTATTGACCCTTCCAGGCCCATCCGAACGAATGTCCCGGGCTCTGGAATTTTCTCTAGCTCCGCAGCCTTCCATACATACTCCACGAAGCTGAACTGGTCCCCGGTGTATTTTCTGAAATGCTCGCCGAAGAAGAATTCTTCCCTTTCTCCTACGTCCTTCCTACCATCATCCTCGTATCTGTGGTCTATGGTTATCCTGTATACTTCCTCTTTGTCTTTCATGAGCCTGATATAATACCAATGACAGAAGTTCCCGTATTGCTCCAGGTATAAAACATTATCAAGAAGCCGCATCTCCCATGCATCATGAAGCTTTTCGCCTTCAAATTCCGTATCGCTGACGCCTATCTCCTGTATGCTCATACATTAGAAATAGACCTTGTCTATAAAAACGGATATTGAGTCAGTACTGCCTTCCGGCGTAGGCGATGTGGTTAGCCTTCTTTCCGCACACCGCGCACTTGTCTGAGGGTTTGGGCTTATAGCGGAATAGCGGAATGGTGGTATCCATAGCCTTATATACAAATCTTGCAAAGCTAAAAATGATATTTTCTGCTAATTTAACAAACAACAGACTTGAAATCCCAGCCGATTTTAGGAATTCGTATGAGAAGGGAAACAATAATCTTGAGTCAAACGATTTCTTGATATTGAAAATGAACAATAGAATCGTTCCGGGATTCGTTAACATTGGTAATGATAGAGGGAGGATCAGAAAAAGGGTTAGGATACCAAAAATGTTTTTTAGCCCTGGAAAAACGGATGTTAAAATATTGTCCCACATCAAGACAAAAGAATCTAGGCATGATAAAAATAGATTTTTTGCAGGCAAAAAAGTAGATTTGTATTATGCTATACCAAACAGAGACATTAAAGGAAGCGAAATAGGCGTAGGTATGCATAAAAAAGAACTGTTTCTTTTCAGACCATCGATATTGAAGGCTGTTAAGATAAAAAGGTACATTGAAACCAGGTGTTTGCTTGAGATTATGGGATTATATCAGGGCGAGGGCTTGAGGAACGCTAAACGTATCCAGAAAGTTCAGTTTTCAAACAATCTACCTGAACTGATTAATAAGTTTCTGGATTTCTTTGAGACTTTGGGGCTAGGCGGAGAAGAATGGAAGATTAATGTGGGACTAACTGGAAATGTTGATGGTAAGAGGAAAGAGAAATCAAAGAGATATTGGTTATCAAAAACTAAAATTCCTGAAAAGAATTTCAGGGGGTTCTGTTATACAAAGACTTTTGGCAATTTGCATAACCCCATGGGAACGTGCATAGTGATTTATGATTCATCGGTTCTGGCACATGTCTTTCTTTCACTCATGAGAAGAATTGAAGATTTCATAAAGGATGAGGATGGGGCTTGGATATTCATTAATGGCCTCATGGAGGCAGACGGGTCGGTTGAAACCAAAAATGGATTCCTCAGTGAAGTCAATATTGCATATGATACAGCACAAGAAGCCAAATTCTACAGAAACTTTATAGAAAAATACCTGAATATAGAAACCGGTGTAAGGCCGAATAAAAGAATAGTTTTGTTCAAGAAATACATAGATACGGGAGATAAATGGGATGTCTGGTATAAGCTTGTGAAATTCAATGTATTCAGGAACCATTGTTTCAGAAGAGAGAAGCTTATCAGGGGGTTTCTTAAGCATAAGAAGACCAGAATTATCTACAAGTGTTTGAAAGGTTTGGTCGATGACTTTGCTACCACCCGGGATATTATGAGAACTGCAAATTATAATCAAAAGACCGGTGTGATTTATATCATGAAACAGCTAGAAAAACAGGGACTGGTATCAATTGTGAGGAAGAAGAAAAGGCTTATATATAGAATTACAGAGAACGGGAAGGAATTTTTGGACATTTATCTGAAGAATCAGTACGCTTTTGCAAAGTAGACAACGTACTTTGCCTTTTTGCCGCAATGCACGCATTTGCCCTTAAGATTCTCCTTTTCGAAAGGAATTAGGCGTATGGTAGCGGTGGTTTTGTCCTTTATTTCATCTTCACAACTTGATTCACCGCACCAATTTGCTTTTATCATTTTCTTATCTGCAAGCAGTTTCTTGAATTCATTAAAGTTGCTTGCAACCTTTGTGTTGCTCTCTAAAAACGATTTGGCTTTCCTAAAAAGATTGTTCTGGATTTCATTGAGTGTTTTTTCCGTTATGCTCTTCAGGTTTCTCATTTTTACATGAATTTTCTTTCCGTTGTCTCTCCTGACAAGCACAACCTCCTTATTTCTGATGTCCCTTGGACCAATCTCTATCCTTAGGGGAACTCCCTTAAGTTCCCACTCATTAAACTTCCATCCAGCAGAATAGTCATCCCTGTCATCAACCTCAACCCTGAATTTGTCAATAACTCTCTTTATTCTCATCGCCTCTCTTAAAACTTCCTTCTTGTTCTTCTCGAATATTATCGGAACTATGACTGCCTGTATCGGAGCTATCCTTGGCGGGAGAACCAGCCCCTTATCATCTCCATGGGTCATAACCAATGCGCCAATAAGCCTCGTCGATATCCCCCACGAGGTCTGCCAGGCATATTTCTCAGTCTCATCCCTGTCCCTGAACTTTATCCCGAAGGCAATCGCAAAATTCTGGCCAAGGTTATGCGATGTTCCCATCTGCAGGGCCTTTCCATCAGGCATCAAAGACTCAAGGGTTGTTGTATATAATGCACCTGCAAACTTCTCATTCTCGGTTTTCTTACCCACAAGAACGGGAATGGCAAGCAGATTCTCCATGACTTTTTTATAATAACCCACTATAAGCATAACCTCCTTTGATGCTTCCTCATCGCTTTCATGAACAGTGTGCCCCTCCTGCCATAGGAATTCCCTTGTTCTCAGGAAGAGCTTGGTTGCCTTGGTTTCCCATCTTACTATATTACACCACTGGTTGAACAGAAGCGGCAAATCTCTCCATGACCTGATCCACTTGGCATATGAATGGTATATTATTGTTTCTGAGGTTGGCCTGAGCGCATATTTCTCTGTCTTGCCTTTCTCATCCGTCTCCTTTTTATCGATATATGCAACCTCGGGCTTGAAACCAGAAAAGTGTTCTGTCTCTTTTTTCAGGAACCGGTCAGGAATAAACAAGGGGAAATACATGTTTCTGTGTCCGGATTTTTTAATCAGGGAGTCAAAGTGTTCCCTTATTCTTTCCCAAATTTCATAACCGTATGGCCTTATCACCATGCAACCTGAAATAGGAGCATATTCAGCCATCCCTGACTTAAGAATTACCTCACTATACCATTCAGGCAGATCTGATTTTGGGGATGTTATACCAATAGTATCATCAATCTCATTTTTGTTTGCTTTATTCTTTGCCATAATCACCACTATACACTAATATTATGATTTGGGAAGGGGATTTATATAAGTAGGGAAACCAGCTCTCCGGTGCGGCAGAATCAGGGAAGCCCCACTTTCCTGAGCTCCTCTAATCTTTGCTCTTTTTCTTCATCTGTATAAAAGAGGCCGTGGGCTATTCTCACGTCTCTAAATCTCCAGGGGTTTGCAATTACACTATCTCTTAAGGCTTCAGTGACAACTAGCGGGCGAAAATCCCTTTCAATGATGTCCCCTTCCACGTGTATGTTGGTGGTTCCTTCCAGCAATCCATCGATTGCTTTTGCAAAATATCCGGGTTCTGGGGGGTGAGCAACTGCAAGGTATGATTTGCTTATGCTCTTATACGGCCCCGTGCCTTCCATGTATTGTTTCTTGGCTTCAATCTTTATATTTAAAACCTAGGACAAATCCTTATCCATGAAAATCGTGGCGAGAGGGGCCGAGGCTGTCCTGAGAAAGGACGGGAACAAGCTGGTCAAGGACAGGGTCAGGAAGGGCTACCGAATCCAGAAACTGGATGATAGGATAAGGAGTCAGAGGACCAAAAGAGAAGAAAGCCTGCTGGCAAGGGCGAGGAGAGCCGGCGTCAACGCTCCTGCAGTCCTTTCAGGTGAAAAAACCAGCCTTGTCATGGAATGGATCGAGGGGGAGAGGGTCAAGGACGTCCTCAACGGCATGGGGCCCAAAGAGATGGGTAAGGTATGTGAGCAGATTGGGGAAGCGCTGGGAAAGCTCCACTCCGCGGGGATAGTGCACGGTGACGTTACGACGTCCAACATGATTCTGAGGGACGGGAATCTCTTCATCATAGATTTCGGCCTGGGGAAAACCAGCAGAAGGATTGAGGACTTCGCAGTCGACCTTTACGTCCTCATGGAAGCTTTAAAAGCAGCGCACTTCAAGATAATTGATAGCGCATGGAAGGGAATTATAAAAGCTTATAAATATAATAATGCAAATGCTGACCAGGTCCTGGGAAGGTTCCGGGAAATCGATAAGAGAAGGAGATATCGCTCGCATGACTGACAAAAAAGAGGAGAAAAAGGCCGGGGAAGAGAAGGCCGGAGTGAAGGAGCAGGTGAAAGAGGAGAAGCCAGACACCCCGGAGGAGAAGGAGATAGAAGAGGAAGAATCCCTCCCCGAGGAGGACGTTGAGCTGGATGTCGACGTGGACGAGACAGAGGACAGGAACGTCATCAAAGAGGAAATCATTATCAGGAGGGAAGGCCGCCCGGACATAAGGAGGGAATGGATACCAAAGACAGAGCTTGGCAGGAGGGTCCTGAGGGGGGAGTTCAAGACCATAGAGGATGTCCTGAAGTCCGGTGAACTGATTCTTGAGTCGGAGATTGTTGATTACCTTGTTCCTGAAATCAAGAACGAAGTCATATACATAGGGGGAAGCCCCGGAAAAGGGGGCGGGATAAGGAGGACCGCCACCAAGAGGACCGTGAGGATGCACAAGTCCGGAAGGAGGTTCAAGCTGACCTCTGTTATAGTTGCAGGTAACGAGCAGTCTGTCGTTGGCCTTGGGAAGGCATCGTCGAGGGAGCACAAGACAGCCATAGAGAAGGCAGAAGAGCAGGCAAAGCTGAACGTGATAAGGGTAAGGAAGGGATGCGGCTCCTGGGAGTGCGGATGCGGGGGAGAGCATTCAATACCGTTCAGGGCAGAGGCAAGATACGGCTCTGTCAAGGTCACGCTCCTTCCTGCTCCGAAGGGTGTGGGCATAGTCGCCAGCGATTCCGTGAAGAAGATAATCAAGCTCGGCGGAATCAGGGACATCTGGGTAAAGACGGATGGAAAGACCGCCACGAGGACTAACCTCGCTTTCGCCACGTTCGAGGCGCTGAGGAACCTGAACCGGACAAAGGGTGATCTGTGATGTATGCTGTTCTTAGGATAAGGGGCTCTGTGAACACCTCTCCTGAGCTGAAGGCCACGATGAAGATGCTAAGGCTTGAGAGGGTGAATCATTGCGTCATCGTCCCGAAGAACGAATCCTACGATGGGATGCTGAAGAAGGCAAGGGATTATGTGACCTGGGGCGAGATAGACAAGAACACCCTTGAGAAGCTGGTCGCCAAGAGGGGAAGGCTTCCGGGAAACAGGAAGCTCAGCGAGAAAGAGGCGAAGGAGGCTGCAAAGAAGATACTTGACAAGGGGATGAAGGAGGCCGGGATAAAGAGCGTCTTCAGATTGTCTCCGCCGAGCCGCGGCTACAGTTCGATAAGGGCCCATTACCCGAAGGGTGACCTTGGAAACAGGAGCGAGAAGATAAACCTCCTGATAAAGAGGATGATATAAATGGCCGTCATTATCAGGATGCACCAAGACGGCTCCGTTAAAGAGTGTGAGGCGAAATGATGAAAGTAAAGAAGAAGGTGAAGCAGCGCGGGCATAAGACCCATGGATGGGGAAGCAAGAAGAAGCATAGGGGAGGCGGCTCGCGCGGCGGAAGAGGCAAAGCAGGCATTGAGGACCACAGGAGGCTCATGTTCAGGAAGAAGGGGATAGAGCTGGGCTCCAGGGGCTTCAAGACCATGAAGGACAGGAAGCTGAAGGAGAAGGCAAGGAACATAAACCTCAGGGACCTTGAAGGGCTGGCAGGGGACAGGAAAGAGATAATCCTCAGGGAGTTCGGTTATGACAAGGTCACAGGTAAGGGAAGTATCTCAAAACCCCTCAGGGTGATTGCGAAATCTTTCTCCGCAAGGGCGCAGGAGAAGATAGAGGGCGCGAAGGGGAAGGCCGTGCTGGAAGAGTAAATCATGATGATTGTTGAGGATGATGTTTATGGCAGTTTTGAGATAAATGACCCGCTTATTCTTGAGCTCATAAAGAGCAAGCCGATGGAGAGGCTGAAGCATATAAACCAGTTCGGCTCGTGGAAATTCATCATGCCTGAACTGGAAAACACCAGGTTTGAGCACTCTGTCGGCGTCTACATGTTGCTGTCTCTTTTGGGGGCACCCAGGGAAGAGCAGGTAGCTGGCCTTCTCCATGACGTGCCCCACGGGGCCTTCTCCCATGTGATTGACTATATCTTTGGCAGGGCCCGGGACCAGGAATACCACGAAGAGCATCACAACAGGATAATAATGGATTCAGATATTCCCGGCATATTGGAAAAAGAGGGCATCTCTGTCGAGAGGCTCATGGATGAGAAGAACTTTCCCCTGCTGGAAAGAGGGTTGCCTGATTTCTGTGCAGACCGACTTGACTATTTCATGAGGGATGGCCTAGCGATAGGGCTGGTGAAGCGTGATGATATCAGGATGTTCATGGACAACCTGGTGGTGAGGGACAGGGAGATTGTCTGCGGAGACAGGGATGCTGCGAGGAGGATGGCCTCCCTCTTCCTTGAGTGCAGCAAGAGGTTCTGGTCTTCCCCCCTGCAAGCGGCATCTTACCAGATACTTGCCGACGCAATAAGGATAGCCATGGACAGGGGAGTTATAGATAAGGATGACCTCTTCGGGACGGACGATGATCTCCTGGGGAAGGTCAAAGCTGCAAGAATAAAAGAGGTTGATGAGAAGCTGAAGCTACTGAACCCGTCGTTAAAGGTGGTCGAGGACAAGGGAAGGTATGACTTTCGTTCCCGTGCAAAGGCCAGGTTCATCGACCCGAAGGTCCTTGAGGACGGGAAGCTTGTGAGAGTGTCTGAGTTTGATGAGGGTTTCAGGAAGGAAAGGGACGATTTCGTCAGGAAAATAAAGGAAGGGTATTGCATCAGGATAGTGAAGCAGGCTTAAGCTTTTAAACCCCCAATATTATATTAACCAATTAACAAATTATTAAGTGATTGAATGGGACTGCAAGCTACATATATCGGATTCCTTCAGAGGATTCCGGGGATTACCGAGCCTCTGGAGAGAATGTCCTTCAAGAGCAAGCTGAAATGGACAGGCATAATTCTCCTTCTCTTCTTCATGATGGGGCAGATAACGGTTTATGGTGTCGCTCCTGCAAGCTTCGAGCAGTTCAAGTTCCTTGAGATAATCCTGGGCTCTTCTTTCGGCTCGCTGATGTCCCTAGGCATCGGTCCCATAGTCACTGCATCCATAATCCTCCAGCTGCTGGTCGGTTCGAAGATAATACCATGGAACCTCGGGACAGAAGAGGGGAAGTCGATGTTCCAGGGGACCCAGAAGCTCCTGGCAATAATGTTCGCTTTCGGCGAGGCAGTGATATACGTCGTGATGGGCGCCGTTCCTGCTGCCGCTCCCTCGCTTATCTGGATAGTCATACTCCAGCTGGCGTTCGGAGGGATAATCGTGATATTCATGGACGAGGTCATATCCAAGTGGGGTTTCGGCTCGGGGATATCCCTGTTCATAGTCGCAGGCGTATCGAAGACCATGATAGTCAGGATATTCAACCCGCTCACGCAGGCAGGCGGCCTCCCGACCGCAGGCAACCCCTCTGCGGGGATAATACCATTCATGGTGACCAGCATAGGGTCAGGGGAGCTCGTTTCTGCGATGTTCGCGATGCTTCCGATAGTTGCAACGATAATAGTCTTCATGCTCGTCGTTTATGCCAACGCAATCAAGGTTGAGATACCCCTTGCATTCGGCTCTGTCAGGGGATTTGGGAGGAGGTGGCCCCTGAAATACTTCTACACATCGAACATACCGGTCATCCTGATAGCTGCGCTGCTTGCGAACATACAGTTGTTCGGGAGGATGATGTCCAACCAGGGGCTCACCTGGATTGCGGAGTTCGACTCCTCCAACAACATTATCGGAGGATTGATGCTGTTTCTCATACCTCCCAGGACACAGGCCATCACGATAGTCTGCATAGCAATCGGGCTTTTCGCTCTCATAGGCGCCATAGTCGCATATATCACGAAGAAGGACGCAAAGAAGCTCGTTGCCGGTTTCTCTGTGGCAGGGATATTGGTGTGGTTCCTTGCGCTTTCATCGATGGGTTTGACCTCGCTCCTTGCGATATCCGCGCTTGACATAACGAGGATGCTCGTTTATCTGCTGATCATGATGGGAGGGGCAGTCCTGTTCTCGGTGTTCTGGGTATCAACCGCAGGTATGGATGCCAAGGCTGTAGCAGGGCAGATACAGTCAACCGGCATGCAGATACCGGGATACAGGAGGGACCCCAGGATAATGGAGCGCGTCCTCAACAGGTACATACCCGTACTTGCCGTGATAGGCGGAGCATCTGTCGGCTTCCTGGCGGCGTTCGCTGACTTCACCAATGCCATAGGGACAGGGACAGGAATCCTACTTGCGACGATGATAATATACAACCTGTATGAGGAGCTTGCGACCAGGCACCTTGAGGACATGCATCCTGCCCTGAGAAAGCTCATGGCAAAGTGATGCTCACAGGCCTTTGCAGGGAAAACCTTTAAAGGCCTTGAAGGGATATAGTAGGTAATGTGGTGGGTAAAATGTCCGTTATAGGGCTTCCGGGATACGCGGAGATGGTCATCTGGGCCAGCCTTCTCTCCCTTTTCATGGTCATCCTCACGAAGATTCTCACTGACCAGAATCTGATGCGAAGCATAAAGGCAGAGACGAAGTCCTTTAATGAAAGGATTAAGAAGGCTCAGAAGGCGGGCAAGACCGACGAGGCCAACAAGCTCACCTCCCAGATGCTGAAGCTGAGCAGCAAGCAGATGCAGCAGAGCATGAAGCCCATGATTGTATCAATGGGGATATTCTTTGTCGCGATATGGTTCTTCGGAACTTATTACGGTGAACTCGCCGTGGCAGTTCCTGTCAATCTTCCGTTCCTGGGAAACTCCCTCAACTGGTTCTGGTGGTATTTCATCATAATCTTCGGGACCAATTTCCTGTTCAGGAAGCTCTTTGACGTTGCGTGAATCCTTCCCTCCGCAGGGTCTTGTGCATCTATCCCTTTTAATTGACAATGCAAAAGAAACGGCACCGCACCTTTCAACGATGCCGTTCAGTGGGATCTCTATCCCTTCAGGATTTCGCTTTTGTCAGGCATGCTCCATTTGTCCTCGCCATTTTCGGCTATTCCCGGTAGGATAAGCACGAACGGCATGAAAACCTTTACTATCATATCTGCTGCCCTCCTTCCTTTCCTTTTTGTTGTTTGGTTAAGGGGCCCTGGCTTTGAGCGAGGGCCCCGGACCTATTTCACGGCCCTGAGATGCGGCCTTTCATGGTTCTCCCTTCTGGAGGAATCCGGGGATTCAACCCTGGGGATGAGATATGCAGCCAGGCTCAGGAAGAAGACCGCTATGAGCGGCCAAGCCAAGACTGGGGAGATTACTAACCCCGAGGTTTTCATAAGCAAGAGAACCAAAAGGGCCGCACCCGAGAAGACCGTGGTCAATAAAAACCATGGAGACATCTTTTTCATTTTCTGCTCTATCATCTTATCACCACCTGTCTCTATTTATGAAAGGGTTGTTCCCGTTAGTTAGGAGTCCGCCGGGGGCATATATACCACCAACCCCAGCAGCTTTCCTTTAGCCACCACTATCTGTGGCCTCCCTTGAGAGGAAAGCCTCTTAATCCAGCCCAAAACCGAGAATGCTTTGTAAAATCCCGATACTACAAGGGCAATGAGAAGGAATATACAAAATAACAAAGAAACCGCTAAATACCCCCACAAAGACATTTTTTCTCTCTCCTCTAACATGATAAGCCTCCTTATGTTTGGGTTAACAGAAGACCGCGCGAGAGCGGCGAAAGACGCCCTCCAGCGGCCTTCAATAGAATTAGGACTTTCCAAGACCCGGCCCTTTTAAGGTTGTGCGCTCCATGGGCGGGCTGACCTGATGTTCTTCTTTATCTATACACGATAAAACGTGTTATACGAAATGATATCTGAGACAATGATGAATTGGCTAGCTAACCAATTGTAACTATGCTATAGTGAATACTATACTATTTTAGAGGAGAGAGAAAAAATGTCTTTGTGGG
>Ga0307419_10000241_pt1 | contig 26157 bp, 29 predicted proteins | sample SalMarWE160230MG_2_FD_202512 | JGI IMG/M metagenome (GOLD analysis project Ga0307419, IMG submission 202512) | Salt marsh sediment microbial communities from the Plum Island Ecosystem LTER, Massachusetts, United States - WE1602-30 | ecosystem: Environmental > Aquatic > Marine > Intertidal zone... | reverse complement strand
AGAAAAATGAATGTAAAAGAAATCAAAGGAAGCGCTGATTTTGAAGGAAAAGATATTTTAGGATACATTCTATGGAAACAGTCAGACGGTTTTCATCTGAGGTGGACTACTTCAGAAAAAAAAGCTGTAAAATTTCAAGGAAAGATAACATATACGGATAAGTTTAGAATTATCAATAAAATTGAACTAAATGAAGAAGAAAAAATAAGCAAAACTGGAAAGAATTCTGTTGAATGGTTTTCAGAGTTGAAGAAAGCAACTGAAGGCTTAGACTTTCTAACTCCTAGTGATTTTACTATAGAGCTTAAGATAAACAAAAAAAGAACTAAACCAATCAATATCTTTTTAGGATCGAAAATGATGCATCCTGAGAATAATCCATTCGATGTAATTCAAATTATTAAGAAATATACAACACAAGAACCAGAATATGAACCAAAACCCGAAGCCACTCCAGAACCTGTATATGAAACAGAGCCAGAAACCACTTCAGAACCTGAATATGAACCTGAACCAGAAGTCACTCCAGAACCAGTATATGAACCTGAACCAGAAGCTACTCCAGAAGCAGTATATGAACCTGAACCAGAAGCCACTCCAGAACCAGTATATGAACCTGAACCAGAAGCCACTCCAGAAATATTAATAGATGACATAAATATACGACTGGGACAATGGTTAACGCAATTAGTTACTTATAGGAATTTTGAACCAAAAGAAGAGAAAAAATCAGAGTTTGTCTCTAAGCATAAACCCGAAACGACTCTGGAATCCATTTATGAACCTGAACCAGAACCAGCATATGTACAACCAATCGAACCAGTATATGAACCAGAGTATGTTTATAAATCTAAACCAGAACCAATTTCTGAAGTATTATATATACCTGAACCAGTATCAGAATCTATAGATGGCGTAAACCCATATCAACGGGTATATGATTGGCTAAATCAATTATTATCCCATAGAAAAATCGTATGAAAAATTTTTCTATATTTATTCTTTAATTTTATAGTGTTATTGAATTTTCTTGAGGTACTAAATCTTTAAAATAGAGAATTATTTTGAGTTGAACCATAAGATTTACAAAATTTTTAAGAAAATTATCATAATTGAATGTATTTAACTCATTTTTTAAAGTGCTTTCAGTTAGGAAATATGAAAATCCAATCTTTTTATCGAAACAGCATTAATCATTTTAAATTTGACAAAAAGCTTTAAAAATAATAATGACTCATAGTCATTTTTTGAACCAAAAGTTTATATATGAAAATAGACTTTAATTATGTAATGACCCTTGGTCTAAAAAAATACTATTAGTCAATAAAGTGAAAAAACATTGAGTCGTAAAGAACGTGAAATAGAACAAAGAAAGGTTTTTATCCTTCAAAAAGCTGAAAAATTATTTCTTTCTCAGGGATATAATGATACAACAATGGATCAAATCGCTGAAGAATCAGAGTTTAGTAAAGGAACAGTCTATAAATATTTTCTCTCAAAAGATGAGATATATTTAACTTTAGGTATAAAAGCATATCAAATGATCATTGAAAAGACAAAACAATTTATTGAAAAAGAAGAAACCGGAATAGCGCAACTTATGGCTGTTGGAAAAGCTTATCACGAATTTTATAAAGATTCTCCTGAGTATGCACTGATATTCCATCATATCGGTGACAAATTTCCCGATATTGCAAATAAACCCAAAAAGGAACTTACTGCAAATGAGAAGGTATATTTGGAACAAAGTAACGCATATCGGGACTTATTTGTCGGTGTGATTGGTGACGCAATCAAAAATAATAAACTACGTACAGATAAAGATCCGATAATGATAGGGATTACTTTAGCTACTCTGACTAGTGGATTGATCAAAGAATTAACTCGTAGAGAGAAAAACTTAGAAAATCTCAATATTACTACTAAACAAATTGTTGATTTTGTATTTGAAATGCTCGGTGAAGGCTTGAAACCAAGGGAATAAATAAGTTTAGGTAAAATTGAAATGAAAACAAATGACAATATGAAAAAACCAAACCAGAAATTAAGAAAGGGAATTTTGTTTATTTCTTTAATGCTATTCCCAATAACTCTAAATTATCTCTCTCCATATGTTATCATTGATGGAGCAATGGAAGGCATTATTAATGGGAGTTTTATAGTATTTATTGGACTATTCCTAACCTCGCTAGTCTTCGGAAGGGCATTCTGTGCATACATATGTCCGGGAGGAGGTCTGATGGAATTTGGAGGAATGGTTCATAATAAGACTTCTAAAGGAGGAAAGCGAAACCTAATCAAGTGGTTCATATGGGTTCCATGGATTGGAATCATCATAACTTTTGCAATAATGGCGGGAGGATACAAATCAATTAATATGTTTCATCTTACAGAATCTGGTATCTCGGTCGACTCTCCAAGCAGTTATGTAATTTACCTTTCCGTTGTATTTGGATTGCTATTATTAACCTATGCTTCTGGAAAGCGAGCAGGATGCCATTACGTGTGTTGGATGGCACCATTCATGATAATTGGAACGAAAATAAAAAACAAACTCAAATATCCTTCTTATCACTTGGAAGTTGAAACGAAAAAATGCACGCAATGCAAATTGTGTACCAAATCTTGCCCAATGAGCCTTGATGTCACCTCGATGGTACAAAAAGGTTCTATGGAAAATGTTGAGTGCATTTTATGCGGTAATTGCGTTGCCACTTGTCGGCAAGGGGCAATTTCAACCGCTTGGAAATGGAATAAAATTTAACTTATTTTTTATATACTTATTTTCTTTTATCTTTTAATTTCAAGTAAATAGCTATCTCAAATTTGAGAAATGTTAGCAAATGAAAATTTTTTTTCTAATAATAAGAATTAAAAAAAGAAAATGCCGATGGAGGGATACTCAAATCAATGGAGTCAATTCCAATGATTATTCGAGCCCTCGACCTCCAGAGTACATCCTGTCTGACCCATTTTTCAGTAGGATTATGAGTCTGGCGCAATAACCAGCCTATGCTACATCGGCAATGTTAATATGGAGCCCCAGGGGGGATTTGAACCCCCGGCCTTTGCCTTACCAAGGCAACGCAATACCGCTATGCTACTAGGGCTGATATGAGTGGTTTGATTTGTATTATTTTATAAATTATTGCTAAATTAAAAATTTTCTTACTTAGAACTCATTTCAAAAAATTGTAATGTCATTTTATAGAAGATTATCAAGAATGGATAATAAAAAAAAAGATTGATTTTAATATTTAGATTTATAATAATGCAGTAAATAATACACCTAAAGTAATGTAGAATTGGGCTAAAAGGTAGGTTGTCATGATAATTGGACGTCCTTGGGTGATTTCCTTATCCCATTTATTTACTGCTATAGTTGCATCAGAAAATATGAATGAAATCGATCCGATATAAACTAAGATAAATGGTAATCCTTGGAATTCTGCTAATCTTAAAATTGCAGAGATGTGCATTAGCAAAATAGCAACTAAATATACTACCACGGGAATTTTCATCTCACCTGCTTTTTTAATGAATCTTGGTACCATAAAAATTAAAATCAAGAGTACTGGTCCCAGTAAGTAAAATCCCCAAGCATTAAAGTTAGTGATGTTAGATATGGATAAGAGAAATGATATTATATAAAAGATTTGGTTGATTAAGAAAGCCACCATTCCAAATAAAAACCATTTCTCTTGATCTTTTTGCATTAGGAGAACATCCCCAGCCCATCCACCTATTAATGCACCGACTATTAGCCAATCAACTTGAGCAATTGAAGCTCCTTCTATTACGCCAAAAATATAAAACAGAATTAATAATGGCATTAATAGTGGTTTAGTAGAAAATTCAATCTTAGTATTATCCTTATATTCGCTATACACTTCAACTATTGCAACAATGAAGAATATTATTAAAAAGATGTAGTCAATCATGCTTTTCACTTAAAAGATGTTGATTTTAATGATATTCTATTTATTAAAAAACTTGCGAAGAATTTTCAATCCATAAAAAATAATTACCTTTCCAACGAGAATATTATCTACGTTTAAGTTCCTTTTTTTTCTACGAAAAAGTTAGAGGATATTTATATTTAAATAATAGAGCTAAGACTACTATTGTAAGATTCACATCAAAAATAGTTTCCTAAAGAGTAAAGATGATTGCTGAAGAATTTTGGGTGCTTGATTGGGAAGGAAAACCTTTATATACCTTCTCAACAGAGGAAAAGTCTAAGTCAGACTTACTTAGTGGTTTTTTCCAAACAATCCAAACATTTGCGAGAAATATGATTGAAGATGATCAAGAACTTATTAATTTTATTACTTTGGGAGAATATAACTACAATTTTCATCATAATACAATTTATAAGCTATATTTCATAATGAAATGTTCTGCAAAAATCAAGAGGAAAACCATTAAGGCTCGTATATCTACAATTGAGAATTTATTTATAGAAGATTATCGAGCTGAATTAATTAAACCGGAAATAGATCCTTCAAAGTTTGAGAAATTTCAATATAAGATCGAAAAGTATTTTGTTCAAGATGTTTTGGATAAAATGGTAAAAAGGATTAAATTAAATGAGAACTAAAGGGATTTGATTATATTCCTATCGTATTTACGAGCAGTGCTATTATAATGATTACACTGACTATCAATGCCGCATTGATAATAACTACTCGAAATAAACTGGAGTTACTCGTCCTATGTATTCTTTTTTGAAATTTCTTTGAACGAATATCTTCACCGTGAAAGAATACGATTCTATCTTTTTCTTTTTTCGTGATACTTTCACTCATGCTCATATTTTCACCTTTTTTATTAATTTTAATATTTTACATGATATTTATGGAGCAGGGGTGATACTTTCTTCCACCCCTACATCCACTTTTACATTAAGTTCCGTCATCCGTGTTGACTTCCGCCCCTGGAAAGTAGAAAATTTTAATTTTATGGATACCCAACTGTTTTAAGCCTCACGATCCAATTTAATCCCACAATTATGGCAGAACAGTGAATCTCTTTCAATTCTAGTACCACAATATTGACAAAATCGAATGTTTGGCATTACCTCAATTTCTTCATCAATTCTTTGATAGTATGAATTTGTAGTGTGATTTTGAGATCGATTTTCAACCCGATATGGATTTGGTTCCTGAATATTTATTTGATTTTCATTTTTAAATGCCCGTTTAACAGTTGAACTTCTTTTATTTGAAATAATGGTTGCCATTGATGCAATGAAAATAATTATAAAGATACTCGGAATAACTGCAACTATTGGAGAAAAATGCATATTTGGCATAAAAAATACAAATCCAAAATATAAAAATATTAATAGTCCAATAATTACTCCAGCAGGATTATTATTTCTTGACATTGAAATTTTTTTAATTCTATCATTATTTTTTTAATCTTATATATATTAAAATATACTTATATATTTAAATGTTCGTGAGGATCCGAAACCTCAATAAAATTATGAGACGATCATTGATAAAGATAAATTGAAATATATAGAAATATATATTACTCCAATTATTGATGACAAATTTTAACAAGAAAATGTATATAATTCTATATATGAATGAAAAGAATTTTGTGTTTTATCGCCTCTAATTAAAAATAAGCTGAAAATTTATAAATATAATTGTATATATTCCTATTATAATTTGAATAAAAAGAGGTTATCAAGCTAAAGATGAGCGATGAGTTGGAAAAAAATAATAAAACTGATGATGATGAAAATGGAGAAGAAACTCTAGATAGTGAATTGAAAGACAAACCAATTTATGTTAAAGTTTCAGATGCGACTCGGATGATAATAGATAAGTATAAGAATCTAGGAGTAACAATATCCAATTTAATACGTGATGCAATAACAACTTATGATGATTATAATTCCCTGTCTCCTGAAGCTCAAGGAATTATTGAAAAATACAAAAATCAAGAAGAATCGGATTTTATTTTCCTAGAAAGAATATTAAAATATTATGATGATTTGAAGCATGCTGATAGAGATTTATGGATTCGTGCCCGCGATGAAATGAAAATGATGTTGATTGGAAAAACAACATTTAATCAATTAATCAGAGCTGCTGCTGAACCTTCTAAAGCCTTAGATAAACCTTTCAAGAAAAATGTCTCGCTTGATTTGATAATGTGGTATAATGATTCGAGACCTTTAAAGAGTTTAACATTCGAAGAAGTCATGCATACTATCCAGAAAATTTGGGTTGTAGCAAACTATTTTTATTCAATCGACATAAATCAGAGTAGTGAAGATGAATATCACATGCTTTTTCGCCACAGACAGAATAAAAGATATTCAGAATATTGGTTGGGATATTTTACAGAATTATTACAATCAAAAGAATTGCCTTTTATATGCATTGTGGAAGGTCAGACTTACGATGAATCCATCTCAATTACTATAAAATTAGGATATGATAAGTAGTTCCTTTTGTGGAAAAAAAATACATTTAATCCATATTAATTGAGATACTATTCAGTTAAAATAAGAATGAGTGAAATTTTATTAGTTTTAAATGGTTAATTAGAATATGAATTATTATACTAAAGAAGCTTTAATTAACTCCGTAAATAAACACCTTCAGTATTGTGAATTATCTTTGGGTGGGAATAGTTCTGCCTTGATTTCAGATTATGGGGGGCGCGTGTTAGGATTATTTCCAAGAAATGACTCTTATAACCTTCTTTGGATTAACCCAAATATAACGGAAAATATCAAATCAAGATCCTGGGATGTTGGTGGAGATAGATATTGGATAAGCCCTGAGAAAACTTATTTTTATGAAAAACCCGAAACTTTCGAAAACTGGAAATGTCAAGAAGGGTTAGATCCCGCGAATTATGAAATATTGGCAGAGAATGCCAAAACTTGTACTGTTTCATCGCCAATTGCTTTCAAAAATTACGAATCTAAAGTGTTTCTCCGAGGCGAAATAACTCGCCAGTTCAAACTCATTAAGGAACCAATTCACACAGGTATTTCATATTACTGTGGGATTGAATATATCGACGATTGTGTAATTTTTCAACCAAACATTGAAGCAAATGGATGGTCGTTAACCTGCGTAATTAGCGGTGGTCGAGAAAATCCTGGAACTGTTATAATACCCACAAGATCTGATAGCAAGCCTTTATCATATTTCAGAATCATTCCTAAGGATAGAATTAAACAAGCTTCAGATCATGTATCATTCAAAATCGATGCAGATGATATCTATAAATTAGCAATTAGACCTGAAGATATTGATTTTAAACGATATTCAAAAATGGGATATGTAATTAAAATTCCCAATTCTGAAGAATTTGGTTTCATCGCTAAGCTGTCCAACGATGTTCCTAAGAAACAGGAAGATTGTTTTGATATTTCCAGAGATCACCCTGAAAGTGAAATTGGAGTGATCCAATCTTATAATTCTGAATCTCCAAATAAGCCATCTTTACGCTATGGTGAATTAGAACTTCAATTAAATCCATTTAAGACAATAGACAATGCTTCACATGGAAAGGCTACTCATCAGTTATGTGGGTACATTGGTACTAAAGATGAAATATTAAGAGTTATTGAATACTATTTAGGAGTCAGTGACCCATTTCTTTTTTGATGAATTTTTTAATCAAATGCTAAAATAGGAAGATTATTGAATAAAACCTAAAAAACCTAATTTATAAATTATAATGATGCTTTAATCTTTGTTTTCTGGGATTTTCTCATCAATGTAATTTATCACTAAATTATAATGAGAAGGTATTTCTAGCATTTTATCTAGTAGTATATTAGATGTTAAAAGTAATAATATAAACTATCCAATATAAATTCCAAATAATTATTATAAAAAGGTGGTTTTGATATGACAGAAAAAAAAGATTTTGATATTGTAAAAGAATTGGATACAACGGGTTTATTTTGTCCTGAACCCTTATTCGAAGTAAGAGAGATGAGTGAATCTATTGAGATAGATCAATGCTTTAAAGTTCTTGCTGATGATCCTGCCGCTGAAGAAGATTTACTGCGCTGGGCAAAGCGTACTGAGACAGAGGTTTTGGATTTTAAGAAGGAAGATGATCTTTTAACTTTTATATTCAGAAAAAAAAAATAATGGTGGTAAAAAATGAGTGAAGAAAAAACCATATTATATGTTCAAACAAGCCACGAACCAGAACGCCAGTATTCACCTTTAGTGTTGGCTCAATCTGCTAAAGCAATGGATATAAATGCGATTGTTTATTATTTAGGAACTAGTTTGAAAGTATTAAAACCAGGTGAAGCGGAAAAAATTAAACTAGGAAGTTTTCCGAGCGTTCGAGAGATGATCGATAAAGCATTAAAAATGGGTGTAACATTTTATGTATGCGAAGCTTCAAAAAGAATGTTAGGTTGGGATAAAGTAGAATTGATCCCTAATCTTAAGATTGTAGGGGCAGCTACATTGAATGATCTTGTGCTAGAGGCAGATGCAACTATGTGGTTCTAGCCTATTATATTAAGAGAAAGGGGAGATATAAAGATGAGTGTATATTTGGATTATCAAGCGGCAAAACCGGTTGATGAAAGAGTAGTTAAAGAGATGTTACCTTATTTTAATAAAGATTTTGCTAATCCAGCATCACTTCACGGACACGGAGATGTTGCCACAGAAATCTTAAGTCAGTCTCGTAAAAAGGTTGCAGATTTTATTAATGCACCCGATGCAGAAGACATTTTATTCACTTCTGGCGCAACAGAATCAAACAACATGGCACTTATAGGTTCAGCATTAAAAAATAAGCGTAAAGGAGATCATATCATCATATCCGAGATAGAGCACATTTCAATATTAAATATTGGTAAATATTTAGAGCAACAAGGTTTTACAGTTAGTAGAGTTCCTGTGGATCAATATGGAATAATCAAGCTTGATAAATTAAAAAAATTGATTACAGATAAAACGACTTTAATTTCTATTTCTACAGCTAGTAATGAAGTTGGTTCATTGCAACCCATCGAAGAAATAGCTCAAATCGCTAATGAAAAGAAAATTTTATTCCACACAGATGCGGTGGCGAGTGAAGCGGTTATTCCCATGGATGTTCAAAAGATCCCGTTTGATTTGATCACGTTTTCATCGAATGACATTTATGGTCCAAGAGGAGTTGGGGCTTTATACTTAAAAAAAGGAGTGCGTATCAATCCAATTATGATAGGGGGAGGTCAAGAGAAAGGCATGAGATCTGGTTCTGAAAATATAACCGGTATAGTAGGGTTTGCAAAAGCTGCTGAAATCATGAAATCTGTTATAAATGAAGAAGCTTCCAGTTTAAAAAAATTACGAGATAAATTAATTTCAGGCGTGCTTGAGACAATTCCTAAGTCACATTTAAATGGACATCCAGAAAAACGCCTACCTAATAATGCTCACTTCAGATTTGATTATATCGAAGGTGAATCTTTAATCTTATCTTTGAGAGATGAAAATGTTAGTGGTGCTACTGGGTCTGCATGCTCATCTAAAACATTAGAAGCGTCTCACACATTACTATCCATGGGATTATTACATGAAGAAGCTCATGGTAGTTTACTCTTTTCTTTAGGAAGATTTACAAAAGAATCTGATATTGATAGAGCAATTGAAGTTTTACCCGGTGTTGTTAAAAGGTTAAGAAAATTATCTCCATTGACACCACCAGAATTTTTAAAAGAATATTAAGAAGGAGAAGGTGAATAAATAAATGAAATCAACAAGTTATTCAGAAAAGGTATTGGACCATTTTAGAAACCCAAGAAATGTTGGAGAAATTGAAGATGCAGATGGAGTTGGAAAAGTTGGGAATCCTGTTTGCGGAGATTTGATGTGGATCTACATTAAAGTTGGAAAAAATGACAAGGGAGAAGAAATAATAGATGATATTAAGTTTAAAACATTTGGTTGCGGCTCAGCAGTATCTACATCATCAATGGTTACTGAAATGGCAAAAGGAATGACTCTCGATAAGGCGTACGAGATTACTCGTAAGGATGTAGCCGAAGAATTAGACGGATTGCCTCCCATTAAAATGCATTGTTCCAATTTAGCAGCAGATGCATTGAAAGCTGCAATAGATAATTATCGTACAGGAGCTGAACCTGAAGTGGAAATAGCCACATCTTGTCAATTGGATACGCAACTCATCTTAGGAGTCGAAAAGTTCGTTGGGAAGGGAGTTTATAAGGAAATACCCACAAATCTTGAGGATTTAAAAGATAAAAGAATTTTAATTCTTGACGCGGGTGATGAATCTTTAGAATTCGCTTTAAAGTTGACAGAAGTCACAAATAGAGTTATTTTGTTGACCTCCGCAAAATCTATACCTGGATCGGTTGAATTGAGAATGAAATTGAAGCAATCAGAAGTCAAAATACTTCAGCAATCAGACCTTTTAGAAATAATCGGACAGTTGGATGAAGTGGAAAAAGTTTTAATCCATGACAATGACGAAGACGAGAACTACGAGTTAACCGTTGATGCTGTTATATTACTCGATTATCGAGGTTAAATTTCCAAATTAAAATATTTTTATATTTTTTATTTTTATAAAAAAGTAAAAAAAAAGTTATAAATTAACTAAAAAATTGACTTATTAATCGTTATTTCTAAGATCATCTGAATCATCGTCAAACTTATCATAATATTCAATATCCATTAATCCACCAGTTCTTTCATCTCTCCAATGAGTTATGATGGGCATTCCTACATAAGTATCTTTCACATCTAAATCAGGGCTTAATTCAGCTATGCTTGCAGTATCAGCTCCGTCATGATGAACTAATACCATGGGTCTTTGCTGAACTTCTCCAGTTTCTGGATCTTTCAAATATGAAATTGCATATGTTGACACGCTTGCAGTATTTCTGATGTCAACCCATTTATCAGGTTTAACAAGACATTTCCCGCAAACAAATCGAGGTGGATAAAACACCCTATTGCAGGAAGAACATTGATTTGCTATAAGTTTTTTCTCCTTTAATTTCTCTAAAAAAGGTTTCATGTGTGTAATATTAAACTTGTATTTGTAACTCGATAAATACCAACTTCCTGGTAATGTGCGAGTTCTTATATAATCTTTCTTGACATAATCTAAGGATTTCCTTTGAGTCATTTTTGACAATTTTCTCTACCTCCATTGCCTTTTTGGCTGATCTGACATAGCCATTAAAGTTATGAGATTTAATGAACCACCCCATCCAGATCCGATTGCGGTATGGACCGTTTTTGGCACTTGATTACTGGCTTTTCCCATTATTTGGAGTGCTGCCTCTGCGGGTCTTTCCATAGCAGATGCTCCAATTGCATTTGTTGCATTTACACCTCCCGAACAATTCACAGGTAATTCGCCATTAAAATCTGTTACTCCAGCCTCATGCATTGCTGGAGCAGTTCCTTCTTCGAAAAGTCCGAGTTTCTCTGTCCAAAGTAGTTGTTGATTCGGAAAAGGTGCGTATACCTCAGCATAATCAATTTCTTTTCTTGGAAAAGAAATTCCGGCTTGTTTATAAGCTAACTCAGAGGATCTAATCGCTCCGAGTTGCATTGAAGGATCAACTTGAGCTGAACCGCTACCATCATAGCCTAAAACTGCTGATTCATTAGCCACACTTGCGACTCCATTAACATATACGGGTATATCACACATATTTTTAGCCTTTTCTTCTGTTGTAAATAACATGGCACATGCTCCATCGCTAGCTGGACATACCATTCCATATCGTAAAGGGTATTGAACATATGGCGTATCTAAAACTTCTTCTATTGTAAGGTTAGGCATCTTTAAATGTGCCCACCACGTTTTTGCAGCATTACGTCTATTTTGAACAACTACTCTTGCTAAATCCTCTTCTTTAATTTTGGTTTTATTCATATAGGTCGTTGCTTGGTAAGCTGCTACTCCAATAGCCGCTCCTGCTGAAAGCAAACGTGATATTTGATCGTATGGAATTCCAAGCGTGTTGAGAATAGAAATTTCTCCATAAGCGACACTAGCTAAACCAACGCTGGTATCTCCTTGAGATTGCTGTTCAAATGCTACTGCCAAAACCGTGTCAACTCCGGGTAATCCCGCAGCTACAGTATAATAGCCGGATATTGCAACTGTTCCACCGGTAGTCCCACCAGTTGTTACTCGTAATAAAGGTTTATTTCTTGCACCCATCCAATCGGTCATCCATAATTCAGGTATATTTGATCCCTCAAAAGCGGGCATATTTCCATTAACAAATGCATCAATATCACCAAGTTCTACACTTGGAGCATTTTTCAAACAATCCTCTATTGCTTCGCTAACTAATTCAGGCATACTCACGTCAGAACGCTTTGAAGCATGTTCACTAAATCCAGCAGAAGCTATTGCTACTTGTCTTCCCATTTTAATTCGCCTCCAACACGTATAATATATTATTTTGAGCACACATTCCTATTTGCCCCGATGCTACAGCTTTTTTAGCTCCTTTAACTTGATATTGCCCAGCTTCACCGGTTAATTGTTTAACCGCTTCAATGACGCGGATTAAACCAGTTGCACAAGGAGGATTTCCACCAAGTGCACCTCCAGAAGGATTGATGGCTAAATCTCCATTTATTGCCGAATTAATTTCAGCTCCTTTTCCCTTATCAGCAAAACCTAATTCTTCTGCGAAAATTAATTCTTCATGGGCATAAGATTCAAATAATTCTGCCACATCAATTTCTGAATATGGGTCAGTAATGCCAGCAGCATTATATGCCATCTTTGCTGCTAAGTTCATTGATTTGCATCCAGATAAGTCCCGATCTCCAAGATAATAAGCATCTTGGTTATATCCTACGCCTGTTATCCAAACGGGTTTATCAGTGATCTTTAACGCTTGTTTTTCAGGTGCTAACAATAATGCTGCTACTCCATCACAAGGAGGGGCTACCATCAATTCGGTAACTGGATCAGCATATTTTCCCGAATCTAAAACATCTTTAACTGTTAAATTTGCCAATTGAGCTTCTTTAAGTGCTAATGGGTTTTTAGCAGCATTTTTCTTGTTCTTTACTGCTACTTTAGCAATCTCTTCAACAGTCACTCCATATTTTTCCATATACGCTCTCATCTGAAATCCAGCGGAAGTAATATCATTGACGTATGCTAGAGAACGTTCCCAAGTTGGATCTGTCTCATAAAGTCTCACAGTATGATAAGGATAACAAGATGGCATGCTACCGCCCCATACTACTGCTAAATTATGATTTCCAGAAAGAACTCGCATTAACCCATATAATACAGCATGTGCGCCATCCATTTCGACCTTACTCTCATCAGCCATGTAGCCACCTCCAACTTCAACCGTGAAGCAGTTAGATATGGTACGACCGTCATAATAATCATTAGTACACGAGATTACTGTCGAAATATCTTTCTTTTTAAGACCAGCTTTATCTAAAGCACCTCGAGATGCCTCAAATATCATTTCATAGTGTCCATAATTCGCATCTGAATATAATTTTACTTGATAATAACCTACTATTCCTACTTTTTGCATATTTACGCACCTCCTAAACCTTCGTGAAACCCTTGATATCCGAAGGGTCTCCTTTCGTACTTTCGTTCCATTCGATTTTAACTTTCATACCAATTTTAACATCTTCGGGTTCCATATTCAATAATCTATAAATTATTGAAGTATTGCTCCCATCAATCTGAATCATGCCAATTGTCCAATCTTTTGTCTTTCTCGAGCTTCTATCATTAACTCTATATGGTGTAGTCGTGAAATTCATGATAGTTCCCGTTTCGGGCAAATCAACCCAATTTTCTTCTAATGGAATTACTACATTACACTTACCACAGATCTTTCTCGGTGGAACGAACACATCTCCACACTTTGGGCATTTATTCCCCCTGATCTTTTTATTTTCTAATCCATTATAGAATTTGTCCAAATATTGACCAACCCAAAATGCAAAGTCAGCCCGAATAAGGCCCTTATTTGCAACAATAACTTTTTCTTCACTCATTATGAATTCATTTTTTATGATGATTAATATGATTATTAATATGAAACTAAGCATATATATAATTTTAAACAATAATCATCAAGAATTAATACGAGGATAATATTCGCAATTTTATATCGTATCGTGTACATAATACACATGCTCTAAATATTTGTAAAGTAAAATACAAATATGAAATGATACAAAATAGGTTGTGAAAGGAGATTTGACTAGATTTTGGAAAAAAGTGGAGGATGATCTATTAAGATCACCAGAGGAAACAATGGGTTTCTCAAATGAGCTTACGACACTCAAACAAAACTTTATTATTAAGAAATTTGATTTTTCCTCACTTGATCAAGTTGAGCAAATCAAAAAGGAGTTAATGAACCATAAGATTTTAATTGTGAATACGCATGATCTCCTTAAGAGTGTGGATGTTACAAAATTAAAACGAGGTATAGAAGACCTAAAAATATTTTTGAGAGAAAATGGGGGCTCAATGGCTCGACTTGGAGAACAATATCTCATCATGACCCCGAACTCTTACATTAAAATTTCTAATTGATTGGATTGTGAGGAACAATTTCATTCCAAAGCTTTTTAATTAATATCTATTAAGAAATTTATTAAATTCGGGCTATTTTATAAATAGAATGATCAACCTTTAAATTTTAGCGTGCAATCTTTTATATCAATTAGATTTTTTAAGGTGAAAAAATGGAAACACGCATTTTTGGAAAAACTGGTGCTGAAATAACAATAATTACGATGGGAGGATGCGGGCTTGGGTATGTCGATCAAAATGAAGCCGATAAAGCTGTTGAGCTTGCAATGGACCACGGAGTTAACATGATAGATGTGGCTCCAACTTATGGTAAGGCAGAAGAACGACTGAAACCTTGGATACAAAAATATAGAGAGAATTTTTTCCTTGCAGAAAAAACGATGAAAAGAACGAAAAAAGGAGCATGGAGGCAACTCAATCGTTCATTAGAGCGTTTAAATACTAATCACTTTGATTTATACCAATTTCATGCGGTTTCTTCGATGGAAGAATTAAATCAAATCATGGGAAAGGATGGAGCCATGGAAGCCTTCAAAGAAGCCAAGGAAACAGGTCTAATAAAACATATTGGTATTACAGTGCACGATGATATGAGAATATTGCAAAAAGCACTCGAGTTATCAAATGGTTTCGACACTGTTCTTCTACCGGTTTATGTTGCTTCACTTGTAAATCCTAATCCCGTTAATGATTTTAAAAGCATTCTTCAAATTGCTCGAGATAAAAATATTGGAGTTACCGCCATTAAAGCTATTTCTAAGCATAGATGGAAGGGTGATTCTACATATAACACGTGGTATGAACCTCTCGATAAACAAGAATTAGTAAACCAAGCTGTATGGTTTACATTATCACAAAATGGAGTCACAACTTATTCCTTGCCCTGTGATGTTAGGCTTTGGCCATTAATATTTAACGCTGTAAAGCTTTATAAGAAACTTGATGAGGAAGAACAAGAAAAGATCGTTAATATGGCAAGAAAAAATGAGTTTCTACCTCTTTTTCCAGAGTAATAAAGTTATAATATAAAAATTCCCAAGTTAAATTTTTTTTTTTCTTTTATAAAGAACTAAATCTTCATTATTTATCATGTACCAACAAAAACTTGAGATAAAAGAAAATAGAAGTTTCGTGAAATGCTCTATATGCAAACAAGAAATAGTGGGAAAACATCGATTTATCGAGTTAGCAATGAATTACGGTGTAATTTGTCCAGAATGTGACTGTAGATTTAATAACGATGAAATTGAATTAATGTCAAACCTCTTTATTGCTTATGGAGGTTATTTTGGTTCCAAAAAAGGTATCTCTAAGAATTCTACTCATCAAATAATGAAGAAATTATCAAATCTGCATGACTTAAGCTCAAAAAATATCGAGATAAATGCACTTGATGTTAAAATACTCCATCAAGCATTACTTCATGGGATTTCACCACGTCAAATTGTTCATGGATTTTAATTATTAACGGAAAAGTAGTAAGAAGTTCCAGAGAGGTGTGGAAATTAGAGTAATAATCAGCTTTATCAAATTCAAGTGTTTTCTTATCGTTTCATTCTCTAGTTACTTCAGATATTGATGAATTAAGCAAGTTTATTGTCCCGAAACAGAATCCACATTGTGAAATATCTTTTTAAGCTTAAGAACATCATCTTTAGGTAATGGAGGTCTTGAGAAAGATTCAATATTAGCTTTTAGATGCGCTATGTCACCCGTTCCAGAAAGTGTTATATCAGCTCCAGACTCATATCTACAGAAACGATATGCCGCATCAACCAAATCAATAGCACCTTCATCGTGAATAAGAAATTCGAGTGGATTTTCCAAATCGATAACATCTTTATTGAGTTGCCCATTTTCTAATAATTCTGTTATAATTTGTTTCATGCGTTCTTTTCTACTGAATGCTAGTCTTACAGGAAACATAATCAAAGTTCCTAAGTTTTTTTCGGACGTTTTGGGAAATATTATTTCGCTTGCGGTTTGATTTAAAATGTTATATCCTACCATCATTACGTCCCAATAATTATCTTTCAAGGCTTTTTGGAGCATTTCATGTCTAAAATCAAGATCAAACCTTTCTGTTATCCCAATAAATCGGATTTTCCCTTCATTTCGTAGTTTTAAAAGAGTTGGAATTGAGTCTGATACAATTTTATCATAATCTTCTGGAGATACCGCATGTAAGTGGTATAAGTCAATGTAATCAGTACCAAGGTTTTTTAGACTTTTTTTACAACTTTTTTCTATACTTTCAGGAGTTAGATTACGCCAAGCTGATTTTTTTGTAGATAAAATTATGGTGTCTCGATCATAACCCTTAATCGCTTCGCCAACAATACTTTCTGTACGATAATACTCGGAAGTATCGATAATGTTAATACCAGCATCCAGTGCATGACGGATGAGTGCTACAGATTCTTCAGTGGTTTTTCCAGTTGCCTTCCCAACTTTACTTGGACCGCCACATCCTACTCCCATAACACTTACTTTTAATCCCGTGCGCCCTAATATTGTATATTCCACAATAAAACACGAATTTATTTAATTTTATTATTCATTATTATATAATGAATCTTAATTTAGTTATTTTACATTAATTTTATGATATTATCCGCTCCCTAAAAATCAAATTATGTTCTATAAATCACGATGAGTGACTGATTCCGTATAAGTTCTTCAATCATGTACTTTGTTAGATTTTCTGGGTCTTTGATTTTTAGTTGAATAAATCGTTTCTTTAATGAATTTAATATTACGGATTTCAGATCCTCTAAAACCAATCTATTAAAAGATTTAAATGGACCTAATTCATCTTTAATTGCTAATTTAATCAAGCCCCTTCCTGCTGCGGGGCTAATCTCAATTTTTTCGGATATAATATTACCTAGATGATTAATAATGTCCATTATTCAGGATTTTTCCTTAATTCTAAACGAATTTGTGATAACAGTTCTTCCTCAGACAATTTATTATCATGAGGATTTTTATAATTCCTATTAAAGAAGTTTTTAAGTTTCTTAGGCATTATCCAAACAATCAAACTTGTTAATGTAAAGAGTGTATAGACAATTACTACTAAAAATCCAATTATAAAACTTTGTGGGTTTTCAAAACCTTCTGGTGATGGAGGTAAGAACAACCATAATACCCCTTCTAACGATAGGATTAATGCAGCAATCCCTATGAGTAAGTATCTTTTTTTTACCCAAGGTTCTAAATTTGTCTTTTTATTCGAAAAATAATATGATAAAGCGGAATATGCAAGCCATAACTCTGATAAAGATATAATTATAAAAACAATTACTAAATAGATATAATAAAATGGTAATTGGTTAATTGTTAGACTAGCCGTCATGGGTATTGAAATTGGAAAGATTAGTGCTATTGAAAAGTTTATTACCTTCAGAGCAATGATTGAAAAGAACAAGATTTTAAAGGGACTCTTCCGATCTTTATAAAAAGTGTATTGTATAAAAAATAGAAGTACTAAGTTTGGTATAAATTGATGTACTTGAATTATGATATTAAATTCCAGTAATGACATAACTCCTTCGAAAGAAGTTAATATGAAGAAAAGTGCTAGAGGTATTAAATTTCGAAATTTAGTCTTATAAAACCGATAAAATAGATAAATTCCAACAAATAACTGTAATAAAACATAAATTAAATAAAGTGGTACAATAAAAATTCTAAATTCTAAAAATATACTCATGAATTTAAAGTTAAAGAAAACCTATTTAAGTTCTTTGCTTCGTACAAAAATCTATAATTTATGGAAGAAATTTGTTCCATTATTCATTGAGTAAGAAAATAAGGAGAATTGAAATACCTTCATTTCTTTACTTTTTTGAATAATTTCATCAAAAATCCTATTAGTCTAGTTTTTCTTCTTTCCAATTTTATATCGGATAATAGATGGGATGACTTTTCTAAAAATATGCAGCCTATCTTTGAAAGACATTTGACCTAAAAGCCCAAATATCCACTGTCGTGTAGAAATTGGAGACCCTTTTGAAAGAAAGGGATTATTCTCTTTTAACTGACGTCCAATACGAGCTCGTCCATCTCCCATCTCAATCACAGGTATAGTGCGTGGATCAAAAGGAATTAAACCTCTTTGAGCCAATTCAATGAAATAATCGATTTCTTGAGGATTAAATCCCATGAGCTCTGCGGATACTGCATCTGTAATAGCGGTATTTTTAGATATCGTAAGCACGTTCCATTCAACGGGAGTTACTCTAACATTTTCGATCATTGCTCCTGCATAACGACCGCCGTTAATTCCAACACATGTAACACCTGCTTCATGAATTTTATCTAAAGCGTCTACGATATAACCCCTTAATCCTAATCCAATATCTGAAAAAGCGAGATGCAATAGATTTTTCTTAGAGAACAAAGTAGAACCCATTATTAGCGATTTTCCACTGAGAGAGAATGGTAAACCTTTAAATCCGGCCACTTTCTCGGAGAATGGTGCTTTTGGATTGCTAAAACTAATAATTAAGTTTCCTCTATCAAAAAGAAATCCAGGAAGTTCAATGGGGGGATAATCAAATCCATAATTCAAAGAAACAATATCATCTTTATCCATTATATCCTTTTCGAGAAATAAAACTCGAGCTTGTGAATGTTTCTCAACAAGTTTTTGATAACCCAATTTTTCAAATAGAATTTTAACGTCCCTATGGGCAGTTGCGGGTGCTTCGTAAAAAGTAATTAGTTTTCCAGAGCATACTGATATTATTGCGTCAGCTAGTTCAACATCCAAATATGTCGCCTCAAGTGGAACTCCATCTCGGAAAAAAGTAGCACCTAAAGGAACATGTACGAATATTTCTCGGGCTTTTTGAATAAGATCTAAAATTCCTGCTTTTTCAAATGCGATATGAATACTTTCATTTAAATCTTGATTTTCTATATCCACAATCACAACATTCTCTAATGACTTGTTTTCAGAACTCATTCTTTTTACCACTATTTTTAATTCAGTTTTTATGTGTAAAAAATCATTCTTTGTAATTAATTTACTTAATTAAAAACTGAAGGGTATAATAAAGCGTGTATCCCAAATTTTATAATATTTCGGAAAAACTTTATTAACAATAAGATTATTAGGAAAATTAAGGTGATAAAATATACCAATCGTTCATGTTAATATGTGGAAAGGAATTTCTGAGGATAATGTAAAACAAATAATCGCAGGAATAACTAAAGTGTTTACTGATATGGGTATTCCTGCCCAAGCAGTAGAAGTTCTTATCCATGAAGTTCCTAAGGCTCATTGGGGAATAGAAGGGAAACCAGCTACAGAATCCCGTCCGGATGCAATTCCATTGTAAAGGAAATAAAATTAATTGCTTTTACCAAATATAAACCTAAAAAAGATTTTCAATTTCGTAGGATATGGGAATATAGCTGGAACTTTTTTCCTATATTCAATATATGAATCTCCAAATCGCTTAATTAACTCTTTTTCTTCTATAAAAAAGATATGAAATGAAAAACCAAGATAATATATAATAAAAAATAGAGCATGGTAGAGATTAAATTGCAAAATAAAACCACCAGCACATAAGATAATTAATCCAGAATACATTGGATGGCGAATTACTGAATAGATCTCATGTTCTTGAAGTGAGCTCTCTTCGGGAAAATATAAATAAATTACTGTCATATAATCAAACCCAAAAGTTGAAAGCGATCGAACCATCATGAGAATTGCGAGAATACATACTAATATTCCAATTATTATCCTAATAACGTCCAATATTAATGAAATTGGTAGAAAATATGATGTAAAGGTTTTAGTAAATAGAGCAAATACTCCATTGGACCAAAATTGAGAATTTATTGCATCAAAAGGGATAAACATTTGAAATGAGATGGAGATTAAAATAAGTATCCCGGCAAATCCTGCAAGAAATACTTTTTGATATGATAGTTGGCCATATTTAGCTTTTAAACGTTCACGCCAAAACCACATTTGATACGTCAAAATAATTCCAACAATTTCAACGCTTATTACTCCAATAACGGGAAACCATGGACTAATCATTCCTAATAATCCTTCTGAATTGAGCAATAGAGGAAGATTATCTAAAAAAAACAAAGTCATGAGACTACTAGATAATATAAATAAAACATATACTCCAAAGAAGGCTATTTTTTTACCCGAAAATTTTGGTATTTTTTCCCGGAATTTATCCATTCCTTTTAACTTAATTGTCAACGCACCTTTGCAAAGATATCTAACAAAATCTTTAATTTTGGGTTATGAAGTCTAAATTTTGTGATTCATTTAAACTTAATTTGTTAATCTTGAAAGATTAATTAAACATTCTTAATTTCTTCCAAAACTCAAATCACACTATCAGTATAAATCAATTTCACAAATTCAGTAAGTTAATAGAAATATCATACGATTTTTTAACTAAGGATTATGAAATCCTTCTTAGAAGCAATAATTTTATACAAAAAATAGTATATGGAAAATTCCTAAATTAATACTTATTTCTTCATCATTTATATTTTCACTTTTTTCAGATAAAAATTAAAGTCAAAAGGCCAGGATATTTAATTTTTTAGCGATGTGACATAATACTTCTCTTTGAAAAAGTTTGCAACATTAACTAATGAAATCATTACTGGCACTTCTATTAATGGACCGATGACTGCAGCAAATGCAATACTAGATCCTAACCCAAATATTGATACGGCAATAGCAAGTGAGAGTTCAAAATTATTACTTGCTGCGGTAAACGATAGACTAGTTGATTTCTGATAATCTGCACCTAATTTTTTACTCAGAGCAAAACTAATCAGAAACATCAAAATAAAGTAAAGAAGCAATGGAATAGCTATTTTAACTACATCCAATGGAATTGATACAATTATAGCTCCTTTTAATCCAAACATTATTATGATAGTGAATAACAGAGCAATTAATGTGATTGGACTTACTTTAGGGATAAATTTTTTGGCATACCACTCATATCCTTTCTTTTTAACTAATATCGTACGAGTAAGAAATCCTAATAAAAATGGGATTCCAAGATAAATAAATACACTTTCTGCTATTGGTCCTATTCCTATACTAACAATATTAGATTGAAGACCGAGTAAATGGGGTAAAAAAGTTATATAAAACCATGCAAATATGCTATAAAAAATTACTTGAAATATGCTGTTAAATGCCACTAAACCAGCGGCATATTCACGGCTCCCTCCCGCTAAATCGTTCCATACAATGACCATTGCTATACATCTAGCAAGTCCTATTAAAATGACTCCCACCATATATCCTGGATAGTCCCTAAGAAAAATAACTGCGAGCACAAACATTAGAAAAGGCCCAATTAACCAATTTTGAATTAAAGCCAAACCTAATACTCTCTTATCCTTGAATACATCCCCCAATTCCTCGTAATGTACCTTAGCAAGGGGGGGATACATCATTAAGATTAACCCAATTGCAATTGGTATGTTCGTATAACCCACTTGAAATATTGAGAGAAATTGTTCAAAACCAGGAAAGAGATATGAAAGTAAAATGCCTATTGCCATTGCTATGAATATCCAGAGCGTAAGAAATTTATCCAGATTTGAGAGCTTTTTAGTGGATTCAGTGGTTTCTGCCATCGTTATTCTTTTAATATTACATTTAGGAACTTAGGATCGATAATAATAATCAAGATTAATAAATTGAAAATTAAATATATTAGTTTAAGCTTTAAAAAAAAGTATATGATTAAAAAAATATAAATAAATTACTGTTATGTAATCAAACCTAAAAGTTGAAAGCGATCGAATCATCATGAGAATTGCGAGAATACATACTAATATTCCAATTATTATCCTAATAACGTCTAATATTAATGAAATTGAGAAAAAATATGAAGTAAAGGTTAGTCTTTAGGTTAGTCCACTACTAATAAATGACTATTTGTTATTTATTCTTTTATACTTTTCCCTCGGGAGTATTCTAATGTAAAATTATATACTTTTACATAGAAGATTTATAGAAATCAGACGCTGAATTTACCTTTTTATAACTCCAATCTGATCTATGCTCATATTTGTATCTTAGGTCTTTTTCCTCTGTCGCAAGATCTCAATAAAGCTTTCAATCTGATTGAGTGTTTGGGTTTCATTTAGCTTCCGGGGATCGTTCATATCGGCATCGATGATAAGGCATGGTATATCATAATCATCCATTAAATGGCGCTTTAAATCGTACATTCCACAAGAATTCGGGCGACATGATAAGTTGTTATGAAGTAATACCCCATCAATGCTCCAATCTTTTACTGTTTCCTCAAATTTCTTGATACGGGTTTCTAAATCGTAAACATACCAAAAGCTTAGCATTAATTCTGACATTGCTTCAATGGGTTTGTTTAGTACCATTTCCTTGGTCACTTTTGGATTCATGTATTTGCTGAAAGCATATGTATAAGGTTCATATACAATTATGGCATTCCATCGCTCAAGTTGTCCGAAGTATTTCAAATTGTACCAAAAAGGTATGCCTTCGAACATGAGCCTAAAATCCTCTTTCTCCAAAGCTCCAATTCCTTCATCAACTCTCATTTTCGCTTCTTTGTACATCCTCTTGTACAATTTGATAGGTTCTTTCAATCCAGGCATTGTAAAAAGGGGAAATAATCCACCGAATGTATCTCGAGTTGAAATAGGACAAGGGATGCATTTTCTCAACTCATAGATGTCCTGCCATACTTTACTTAAGTTCCACGAATTTTCAGATACTTGTCTTGCGTTTTCTTCATTATACTCGTGTCCAGTGACTTCTTGCATAAAATCGATGAACTCATAGAGCTGTTCCGTGATGTAGTTTTTAAAATAATTGTATTGGCGATTAGTGGTATTGCTTACGACGTGTGGAACATCAATACTATAATGAGGGACGTTGAATCGTTCTGCTTGAACTTGAAACCAATTCACATGGGTATCACAGATGACGTCAGTGGAGAGCATGAAGGATGGTTTTCGAGTGCCCCCCTCAGCCATTCCAGCATTGCTTAAGACAGCTCCCACGTTGGTTTTGAAATAAGAACATAAATCGTAAGAAAATCCCTCAGCTTCAGCTAACTCAATAAAGTTTTGCGAATATTTTTGAGCTGCTGATACGGTGGCTGAATTTTCGGGGAGCATGGGTTGCACATCCATCGCATAGAGCATTTCTACTGGACTTCCCGAGGTTGCCCAAGCTGTAGGTTTTCCGTCGCGATATGCTTGCTCAATTGCCAAAAAATGCCTTCCCATAATATTTTTTAGCCCTTGGGTGGCATTCAACATTTTATTATGTTGGGGTTTTATCGATTTTTCTTTTGCTGACATTTTTTTCCCTCCTAAATCATCTCAGCAAATGCTGAGAATCGAGTATTTAATTGAGAATATGATTCGCGGTTGTAAGTCATCTCAACAAATAGATATGGAATTCCAAGTTCCTTAAACTTCTTGTGCAGATAGGGATGGTCATAGAGGACGGGTTCGCAAAATTTTTGTGCAATATTTATGACGCCAACAACTTGATACTTTTTAGCAAGAAACTCGAGGACGTTGTATCGTTCATACGATGGAAATTTAGTGGAATAGATAGGTTTAGTAATATGATATTTTGCTATGGCTTCTATAGGGTTTTCATTTTCGCTTACTGAATTCCAGAAGTACTTAGTACCCACCCCCAAATCATCAATTATCACGTGAAATCCAAGAGATTCGAGTAGAACAATGAGTTCGGTATCATCAATATCGGATCCTGTTAGTAGTATTGGCTTCATATCATTAGAAATTAAAACACGAGACTCTTTTAACTCCTTCAAGCGTGTTTCTAATATGTGAAGTGCATCATCTTTTGGATATTGTTGAACTTTTTTTACTAGAGCATGAAATTCAGAACCTTTTAATATGTATTTGGTCCGATATTCGGATATTTCTTTGAGTAACTTACGAATCTTGTTCATTTTTTGAATAGATACTTTCAATTTTTCATCTGTAATTTCGATATTAAATGTATCCTGTAATTGATTTTTGAATTCTATTAGATCATCGATAAAGAATTTAAAGGCGACATCATCACGCTTGCGTGGTGAATTGAGAAAGAACATGAACTTGTAATTTAGACATTCTAACCAGATATCAAATTCACGATTGGTCCTATCACATCCGTGACTGGAAACAATCCCAACAATATCTTCATCTAAACCTGCAATTGCTTGTTCTAAAAGGTTTCTAGTCCAAATGCAATGAGTAGGAGGAATATGTTCGTTTGCTTTTTCTGGTTGGAGAGTTGGATCTCCAAAAAGCCTGAAAGGCACGAATCCCGCTGCCATTATGATTTCTTCAGGGGTTTCAACACCACTATCAAAAATCCCAATTTTTTTCATAGTTAGCTTCTATTTGAAATTGATTGCCTAAATAGTAATGAGAAATTAAATCTTTTAGAATAAAAAAATATTTATATTTTCGCTACATTTCTATCTATTATTATTAAGAATCTACGTGATTACTCAAATGTCGCAACATACAATTTCAAGAACTTTAAGCAAAGCAATTTTAAAGCCAGAAGTGCGGATTAAATTAAAAATCTGGAATACATATCTAACAGGGAAACTTGTTAAATTCGATAATTACATGAATTTAATAGTGGATGAAGCGAAAGAGATTTATTTCGGTCGTGGTGGGAAGAGAAGTAAAGATTTAGGGACAGTCATGATACGGGGCGCTTCAGTTATCTTTATAGGACAAGATCGCGAAAAATTATTATTTCAAGAAAATAGTGAAGAAAAATTAATGTATAGAGAAGAATTTGATGGAGAATAAAAGATTCATAAGGTGATATTATGGGTCAAGGAACTGAAAGTAAGGGGAAAAAAAATAAAGCAAGTAGTCATAAAACTTGCAGACGATGTGGAAGGCATTCTTATCATCGGCGCAAGCGATTTTGTGCTTACTGTGGCTTTGGAAAAACCGCTAAATTAAGACAACCTGCATGGCGTAATAGGTATAGACCCTTTAATGGAAATAAAGGATTCTATAAATAATCTATTTCTTAAATTATTAAAATAATAGATGGTGTTTATCTTATTACCATATATTTTAAATGTATATAATCAGTTATATTCCTTATATTAAATTTGTTCAAATTAATTCCATAGGATTAATGAACATTGATGGATTCCATCCAAGTTGAACAACTGTCAAAAGAACTTATCAAGCTTGAGTCGGTTTTAGGCATCATCGGAACTGTCTTAGTTAATAGAAATGGTCTTACGATTACTTCTCGAGTATCAAGGACTTTTAATGAGAAAAAAATAGGGGCCCTGGCGGCTACAATGTTTGAAGCAATGGAAACAGCAATAATAGAATTGAATGAAGAAATATGCAATATTACCGTAGAATATAATGAATATCAAGTAGTAATCATGGGTGCTACGAGTCAAGTGATTCTAGTAGCATTTATCGAACATAATATAGATTTAGGCATAACATTAATTGAGGTCGAGGAATCTCTCATCAACATTCAAGAAATAATAAAAGATGATGAAA